>Ga0247841_10010060_pt1 | contig 13007 bp, 15 predicted proteins | sample LaCruzMarch2015__2_FD_192410 | JGI IMG/M metagenome (GOLD analysis project Ga0247841, IMG submission 192410) | Freshwater microbial communities from meromictic Lake La Cruz, Castile-La Mancha, Spain - LaCruzMarch2015_18m | ecosystem: Environmental > Aquatic > Freshwater > Lake | place: Spain... | reverse complement strand
TATTTAATTTGGTACAATACCAAAAGAGTTCATAAGTCATTGGGGAATGTTTCACCGATTAGCCATCTGTTAAATACTTTACCTCCAAAGTCTCATATGTATGTGACTTATACATAGTATTGAAATATATAAATTTTTCGTTATAATAGCGTCATGAAACATGCGCTTTTAGTTGAGAGAATACTTTTCGTATTTTTACTTTTTTTTTCTGGGGGCGTTGTTTATATCCTCCTTACAAAAAAGAATACGATGTCCTCGGAAAATGCACTTCTTATTATTCTTTCAGCATTTTGGTTGATACTTGAACATAAAGTGGTGAAGAATACACTCAAAAAAGTAAGTCTCTATTTTAAGAAGACGTTTCACTTTCCGGCAAAAAAGAAATTGCGCAAGGTGTAATCTCCCTTTTAGCCGCCTAAATACTGCTTTTTTTGGTAAAATATACACACATTCACAGCTTTGTTCTTTTTATTTTAGATGTTAATTTGATGCTTGAATTTATATTTTAAATGGGGAGTGGTGTAACGGTAACACGCCAGACTTTGGATCTGCGCGACTCTAGGTTCGAATCCTAGCTCCCCAACATGGTTCGGCAAGCTCACCGTTTCGGTGAGATTGAAGAAGCAAATCGGAGCGAGGATGAGAAGTTTACCCTGAGCTTGTCGAAGGGAATCCTAGCTCCCCAACACTCGTGGACTCGAAGCATACAAAACACCCATTTGGAGCTTCAAATTGCTCTCTTCTTGGGGTTCGAACCGAATTTTATAAGATAGGGCAACTATGATCCCAGTAATTGGTCGATAACTGGTTTGTTGAATCCAATTACGACTTCATCATTTATCCAGAGCTGAGGTACCCCCATTTCTCCTGATCTTTCAACCATCGCTCGAGCTTGATTTTGATCCTGTGAAACATCTATATCTTCAAAGGATACTTTTTTGTTTTTTAGATAATCTTTTGCCATGTGACAATATGGACATGTGGGAGTTGAAAAGACTTTTAACGTTTTCATATGATTTTTTGGTAATTGTTAATAAGTAAACTGATAACTTTCTTTTGTTTTTTCAATGATTCTATCCAAGTAGCAAGATATGCTTTGCCTTCTTCTGTGATCGTATAGCTATATCGTTTCGGTCCTATCGTTCCTTTTATTGATTCCCGAGTAACATATCCTTGTTTTTGTATGCGGGATAGACAACGATACAAATTCCCAATATTTACTTCACAAATACAATTTTCTTTTAAGGCTTTCTGTATTTCATACCCATAACTAGGCTTTTTCAGGAGTAAATATAGTATTCCCGGTTCAAAAAAATTCTCAACGATTACTTGTGAACAGTTTATTCTCATATATTTTATTTACTTGACTATATGTAAGTTTAATATAGTATACTTTGATTGTCAAGAGATATTGTTAAAAATTCTCTATACTAAAATCGTTATGAATTCATGTCCAACTATGCCAAAACCAAATGAAGGAAAAACAGATCGAACCATTAGAGTTATTCTTGGACTTATTTTATTGGGATTAGCACTCCTTAGTCTTACGGGTGTAGCTCAAATAGTAGTATGTGTTGTAGGAGTAATAGCACTTATTACTGGAGCTATCGGGTTCTGTGGATTGTATAAAGTCCTCGGAATCTCAACTCTAGAAAAAAAATAACTTAGCGATTCCACATCATTCCGCGACCTTGCCCTTGTCCACGACCTTGCATCATGCCAGGCCCTAGTGTTGAGATGTTTGTTTCGTCAAATATACGAACGCCTATTGCTGTAAAAATATCACTATCCCAAGATCCTACTGACCGTATCTGATCTCCCACTTTTGGCTGACCAAAGGGAAAATGAGTATTAACGTTTGTATTGATAATGATTATATTATTGTCAACATTTTGTATTGAGATTCTATTGTTATTTATCTCAACAACTACGCCTGTTACTGCATTACTATTATTCATCATCCCCATTCGGAAAAACCTTCCTTCTTGTTGATATATCTGTTGACTCATTGGTTGTTTAATAGAAATCCATCCTGTAATTAATACTCCAATAACTACGAATAAAAGGATAAAGAAGAATGGTTTTTTGTATGAAAAGTCAAATGTACGAAATATGAGAATTAAGAAGAAAAATAGCGCAATAAAACCTACGACGAAAATATAAGGAAATGATTGAATAAATGAAGATAATCCATACTGACCATATCCACCAAACAATAAATCATTGTTGCTGTTTATCCAGTAAAATACAAAGCCTGCAATAGCAGTAAGAAGAACTAAAAGTACTATCATACCTCCATTTAGCTTCAATTTTTCAGTCCATATTGAAGCTTTAGATCTCATTGTCACTTCTCCCTTTTTTATTTTGTCTGAGATTGAATCAGCGATTGTTTTTTTCATAGCATATTTTTTTAACTTGTGATTTTCCACGGTGAATCAAAACTCCCACATTCCGTACAGGAATACGTAAAATGTCACTTATTTCCTCGTAAGTCTTTTCTTCATAGTAGAATAGAATAAGAGGTTCTTTATATTTCATACCTAATTGTTCTACACACCCCTTGAGCCTCTTCCTCATCTGCTCATCATTAATCTTTTCTTCTATACTGTCTTTACTTCCTATATCAAACCATTCTGGCATTGAGACAAATCTCTGAATGAAACTGCTTCCAATAAGATTTACACTCTCATTGTGTGCAATTCGATATAACCAACTTGAAAACTTTAAACTTTTATTAAAGGTTGGCAAGTTTTTATACGCTTTAAGAAAAACATTTTGTAAAATATCTTCTACCTCACCCCTTCTATTGGTGATTGTCAAAATGTATCTTTTTAACTTTGTCTCATAACGGGTAACCAGATGATAAAACAACTCTTTTTTCCCTGAAATGATTTCATTTACCAAGTCTTCATCAGTTGTTTGATCAGTTGATCTCATATTATTAATACAAATTACAATCCGCTTTATTACAACAATACCTCCTCATTGTATCAATTACACTTTGAGGAGGTATTTTGTATTTCTCATCTGTGCATTCCCATTCCGAATCCCCCTTGTCCGCTAAAAGGAACATTATTGCCACAGTTTGCTTGACGCTGTTCCATAAAATTAAGTCGTTCCTGCATCTGTACCTTGGTTATTACTCCTTGGTCAACTAATGCCTGAAGACGTGTATTTTGAAACACTTCCATCTGGTCATGCATCATATTCAAATCAATTCCTTTCTCAGTTGCAATTTGATTAAAGGTTTTACCTTTATTCAATTCACTTTGAAGATCGGTTTCGCTCATTTTAAAAATCTTTGCTTTTTCAGTCAGCATTTGTTGGCGGCCAATTCCTTGACTATTTCCCCGCTTCGCTGTTGCTGCATAAGCTGTAGATTTATTTAAGCTAAAGTAAAGTACTCCAGCTATAACTAAAATTCCACTTATTGAGATTATTTTGTTCATGTATTTTTCACCTCCTTTCATACCAGTTAATACAAAATATATTCAGTAATATTACATAGGTTGACCATATTTCTTTTTTATACTGTCCCAAGTGTCCCATTTAGCCTCGAAGTAGGACTAATACTATCAGGACACTCTGGGTCTAGCCCGACATGCTCAACTCTATAGTATTTGAGGCCTTCAAAATTCCAGTTGCTTCATTTTTGTTATAATAAAGCTTATGAATCTCTCGCTAGATGAACACATTCGTCAAATTCTGCTTATAGGTAAAAATGTCATAGCTTCTTCCCCGCTTCTTGCAAATGAAACCGGAATAATAAACGTGAAAGGTGATAAGACTATCGGTATGGATGTAAAAATGGAGCAAGAGATAATAAGTTATATTAAAAAAAACAATTTACCTGTTGATATTTTTTCTGAAGAAATAGGAACAATAAAATTTCATCCTAATCCAACCCATACAATTGTATTCGACCCATTAGACGGAAGTACAAATTATAAACTGGGAAAGAACTTATTGCCCTATGGGCTTTTAATAGCTTGTTATAACGGGTTAACGCCAAGATTTAAAGATGTTGTTGCTTCAGGCGCTATTGAATACACAACTAACCTCGGATGGATTTATGATGGGAAAATAACAAGGTCATTAGATAATAAAGTCGTAAAACTAGATAAAAGGTGGAATATCAGTAAATCCACGCCAGTATATCTAGATCTTTATTACAAAAAAGCCTATGATGCTTTTTCACTTCTCCCTGAAAAAGTACATATTCGTTGGATGGGATCAAATATTGGTAGCTTAACGTATACACTTGCACAAGTATCTGCGGTTATGGGAGCTTATCAAATGAGACCGGAAGAAATCGGCACTATGGTTTCTTTGATTAAGGGTGCAGGTGGAGTTGCTCTTGATCACAAGGGTAATGATTTAGGCGAAGTGGTTTTTTCTACTGAGAACACATATCAGATTTTGGCTGGAAATAAAGATGTTGTCAACTTCATGGTAAATCAGCTAAAGTAATTGGTCTATTAGTATAAAAAGTTTCTACTTAGTCAATCAGGTCAAACGTTCTTAAATACCACACTTTAATCTAGTTTAGGGTTTAAATTTTATTAAATACCCATCCCATAATTATTATCCCAATAAGAATTATGCCAAAAAATGCTACTAATAATTGCCATTTCATGACTTTCTTGAGAATCATAGATTCTGGAATTGAGACGGTGACAATTGCAGTCATAAATGAAAGAGCTGTCCCTAATGGGACTCCTTTTTGTACCAGTGCTTCCATCACAGGAATTACGCTTACCGAGTTTGCATAAAGTGGCGCTCCAAGAAATGTAGCAAGAGGAACTGTCCACCAAACCTTTGATGAAAGATATTTAGCAACCAAACTTGCAGGGACAAAGCCATGGATAAGAGCTCCAATACTTACTCCAAGTATTACATAGGGGAATATACTTTTTGTAATATTCATCCCATCTTCCCAGAAGTACTTCAATAATTCTTTCAAAGGGAGTGGGGTTCCCCCATTTTCCTGCTCTACCTGTACTCTTGACTTAAATTTCAGAAGTTCTGGTTTTATATATTTTTCCATTCCCATCTTTTGGATAATAAATCCTCCTACCATTGCGATAAGAATCCCAACTACGTTATAAACGATAGTTACTTTCATCCCAAACATTGCGGGAAAGAGGTAGAGAGATGATTCATTCACTAATGGAGAACTTATGAGAAATGAAAAAGTAACACCAAGGGGAATACCTGCTCCAACAAACCCAATGAATAATGGAATTGAGGAACAAGAACAGAAAGGAGTAATAACTCCAAGTAGGGCGGCAAATAAATAATCCAGACCAAACCACCTTCGCTTAAGAAGTAAGTCCCTCACTTTTTCCATGGGGAAATAGTAGCGAGTAAATGCCATAATATAATTAATAACAATGAGAAGTAGCCCAATTTTTATTGTGTCGTAAATAAAGAAATTAATAGCATCTCCCCAGTAAGAGTGAGGGATGATTCTAAACCATTGATATGTGGCAATATTTGCAAAAAGTTGAATGGGTTTAAATATATCCATATTATTTCGCTTTCAGAATTAATTTTTTTATTTTTTCTATGTTTGAAGTAAACCCAGTCATGATAGGATTTCCGTTTACTACCAATACCGGAGACTGCATTATTCCCATTTCAATTATTGCTTGTGTTCCCTCTGAGCCTGAAAGATATTCAACCTTTTCCTTCATTTCCATCTCAACTACTGCTTTTTGAGTAATTTCATACAGCTTCTTACAGGCGGCACAACCGCTTCCTAATACTTGAATTTTCATAAATTAAATAAGGAATTAATAATATGTTTCCCTTTTTTTGTCAGTGAATAATAAACTCTCAACCCTTTCTTTTCATCAATAACAATATTCGCTTCTTTAAGGTCTCTTAAATGGTGTGATATAAGGCTTTGAGAATAATCAATATGTTCCATTAACTCGCAAACACAGTGACTTCCCTTTTGTAATATGCAAAGGAGTTTTAATCTACTTTCATCAGAAACGATTTTAAGAAGTGAAGATAATGATGATATTTGTTTCGATTCTTTTCTTTTTGAAGAACAACATTTATATGAACTCATGTTCATATAGTCTACACTCCTAAACAGTATTAATCAATAAAAAATAAAGTGATACAATTTTGGATATGTTCTTACCTTTTAGACTGACCAGAAAAAAGAAGAATCAATTAAAGATATTTGTCATCCTTGTGATGGTATTAAGTGTTTTGATTTTCATATCATTCCGCGCAAGAGCGCCGGACACGAAAAAAATAGTTTCTTTATTCATTTCTCCAACCCCAATAGCAACTCAGACTCCAACTCCCACTTCTACCCCAATTCCAACTAACACGCCAACACCTACTCCTCTCCCAACAGAGACTCCAACCCCAACTCCCACACCAACTACAATGCCATCAACTTCTTTCGAATCATATTTTGACGAATATAGTGAGAAATATAAAGTAAGTAAGGACTTATTAAAAAAAATAGCCTTTTGTGAATCGGGTGTGAGCCCAGGAGCGGTAAACGGCGAATATGGCGGCATGTATCAATTCTCGGTAGAAACATGGCAATCTACCAGACAACTTATGGGAGCTGATACAAATCCAGATTTGCGATTTGGTGCCAAAGAAGCTATTGAAACAGCAGCATTTAAGATTGCAAACAAAGGAGAACGAGCTTGGGCAAGTTGTTTATGAGTTAGACCACTATGCTCAATGGCAGTTGATAAATAAAAAAACCCAGAGCATGTATTTGAGAATGCTCTGAGCAAAAAAAAGCAGATAAAAGCTTTTTTTAACGGGTTGACAACAATCCCCTGTAATTAGTTGTGTTCCCTTCTCTAATTTTGTATCTATGAAATCACGGGCTCATTCCGTATTTCATAATGTCAGGATACCCTTCATTTCTGAAAGAACGCTGAAATGAATAAATATAAAGTTATGTATACTATTGATTATGGTAATCTTTATTAACGGCTCAATCAATTCGGGCAAATCTACGGTGGCAAAACTTCTGTCTAAAAAAATGGGAAATACGGTAGTTCTTGAGATAGATGTTTTGAGAAATTTTATAGAATGGCTTCCACTTGAAGAAGCGATACCGATAAATTGGGAGAATGCTTTTGCATTAATAAAAAATTTTGTTAAACATGATTTAAATGTACTCGTTCCCTACCCTATTTCTCAGAAGAATTATGACGCTATTTTGAAAAATCTTAAGGATATACATTCTCAAATGTATTTCTTCACATTAAATCCGTCTTTAGAGATTGTCTTAAAAAATAGAGGAAGCAGAGAGCTTAGTGAATGGGAAATAAACAGAATCAAATATCATTACCAAATCGGTATTAATAATCCGTCTTTTGGAGTTGTGATCGATAATACAAATGAAACTCCTATGGAGACAGCAGATAAAATTCAAACGGAGGTAAAAAGATCTTCTTTGGAAAAGCGTACTTTGGAATGAGTTGGGCCTTCTTTCCTATATCCCACTGCAAGCATGACGACTGAATTCATATGGGGAGGAACATGAAGAAGCTTATCCATCTCCGTGCTATTAAATCCTTCAATAGGACAGGAATCAATATGCAGTTCGCAACAGGCAGCGAGCGCAAATCCAAGAGCGATATATGCTTGTCGTTTTGCCCAGTCCATACGTTGCTCTTCGCTTCGTCCTATCATAGCGCCTTTCATAAATGTTTGTATACCTTTCACTTTTACCACATCAAGAATGTTGTTTTTGATATTAAGGTCGCTGTATGTATCGATGCGTTGCATCACATCATTTCTTCCGCAAAATACCAACACATGTGAAGCATCGACTACTTGAGACTGCAGGTAAGATATTGATCGCATTTTCTTTTTTATTTCAGAATCAGTTATGACATACGTATGCCATGCCTGCAATCCAAATGAACTGGGAGCGAGACGAATAGCTTCACAAATTTGATTTATGTCTTTTTCTGACACTTTTTTTTGAGAATCAAACTTTTTTGTTGCAAAACGCCAATCAAGATTTTTTAAAAATGACATGGAATAACTATATCAAATTTGAATCCCTTTTTTCCTTAACTTTTCTGTTTTTATTTGGGAGCATTTTTCACATCTAAATTCCGGATTTTTATCATTAAGCCTGTCGTAATTTTTTGTTTTTACAAGCCTGTATCCTCTTTTAATGCTCTTGCAGTCAACACAGACAATATTATCTCTCACTTCCCACTGACTTGCTAAGCTTTGAGAAGTAAAAATAAATCTATCTACCCAAAAAAATATTAACCCTCCTATAAGATTAGCAATAGCTGTTGCAGCCCATGGATTTAACGCTGTCAACCAAATTAGGACAACGGCTATAACGGGAGTACTCAACTGCCATCTGACGAGGTAAATAAAATATCTTTTGAAGTTGATATTCATATTGTAATGATACTATTTAACTATCATCTCTGATGGGTTTTATGCTTACAGCTTTATCTATACTCCCCCCACATATTAGGAGGTAAATCTGCAATCAAATTATGCATAAGAATATGTGAAAAATTCTCGGGAAGCGCATCTCCTTCATTTAGTAAGTAGGGCTTCCCTACAATACCGATTGGGTGACGAAATATATTATAGTTACGGGAATATAAATGCAACAGATTTAATAAAGGATCCGTATAATCCTCAATAGAGGACATGTGTCCGGTGGAAAAATCAGAGAAATTCATTGTTTTAGCCATAAAAATCAGTGATTCTTCTAGGGAAGGCCCCTCGAAATGTGTGGTAAAGGGAACATACATTAATGGACGCCTCATATAGTTAGCGGCAAGGGTAAATCCTTCTTCTGCGGGGAGGAGTGGTCCCCAGTCACGAGTCCCCTCCGGATATATACCAAGAGCTGTAGGAATTTTTTTTCTTTGTCGTCTCTTAAGTTCGCGAAAAAATGAAAGGTTACGAGCATTTGCATCCTTTTGTTCGTATTTGCCATATTTAGGATTTCCCACCATATATGATTGAATCAGGGGAAATATCGTTACGTCGAAATAATGTTCTATTGCTTTTGCACCGGCGGAAAAAATTTTATTATTATTCAAATGATAATCGGACGCGGGCATAAGAACATCTAGCTTCTTTTTCGGATCTATAAGCTTGATTAGACCTAATAAATCATATGGATTAAGAAACGTATCATGTTTTTCGTATATAATACAATCGTTTTCTTGCTCTACGCTCTGCCTAATTTCAGGAAGATGGTTATGAGGATCCTCTATTCGAGCGGAACACGCAATCCGTAGAAATCCGTCTACGACTTTGAGTAAGAGTTTTTCTGCAGGTGGAATTCTCTCAGGTGACTGTTCACTATGTTTTTCTGACGGTGGAATTCTTCCAGGCGACTGTTCACTATACATGTATATGATGTACTTAAAAATACTATTTAATCGATAATTATAGCATATTAGCCTCTTTTAGGCCGCTTGTGAGGCTCTATTTGTGCGGGATTGACTTGCCCTGAGCAGTTCGACGGGCTCACTGTAAACTTGTCGAAGGGTTTGAGAGATGACTTTAGCAACTTGCAAAGAAGTAAAAAAAATGTAATCATTACAAAATGAACATACCACAAAAAATAATTAAAACAATCGCCACTCTCTTTCTGGGAGGATTTATAATGTTATATCTCGGAGGCGCTCAATCCTCTCCTCTTTATTCCTTTATAAAGGGCGGTGATATTTACTTAATAAGCTTCATTCTGATTGGAGGCGGGATAATTTTTTGTCTAATCTACAACACTTGGGGAGACAAAAAATAAAGAGGACAAATAAAGGCCATGAGATCAGTTTTTCTTTTTACTCATCTTCTTAATCAAATTAATCAAACTTTGACAGCCTTTTTTTATTTCTCTCCATAAAATCGGTGCACATTTTTTAATCATTTCCCAAAGCCATTTAACGAAGATTAGAAAATATTTCCAAATAAAGATTCCTACTTTCTTCAAAATCTCGATTATTTTACTTCCCACTTTAGTTTTTCGATAAATAAACAAAACGATACTTACTATTAAAACTACTATGCCAATGATAATCGTATAAACTCTTGAACTGATATATATTGACTCTTTAATAGTGTCGGCGGCATTTATGGAAATTTGCCTTCCGGAGTTAACCATTCTTTCTGTTTTATCAGCCAATACGTTAACCTGTCCACTATCAACCGCTACATTAAAATCATCAGTGCTATTTCTAACAGTGAATTTTGTATGAATATTTTTGATGACAAAATATTCACTTGCCGGCAAAGTTCCTGATCTAAACTGATCCAGTTTTGTTCGAAATAAATTCATGTCAAAACGATCAAATTTAATCGCATAGATTATAGCTGGAGAATTAAAATCTGCCGTCATTTGGCCTTTTAGTAAAATCGGTCGATGATTGGCGTCAATTGAAAATACCGTCCCTTGTAAAATGTTTAAGCTCCCCATTGTTCCCCCCATATCTAAATTGATATTTCGATCGGCTATATACATCACTCCCTCAACTAAACTGGAAAAATTTAGATCTGTGCGAGCTTGACCATAATTACCATCAAAATAAAAAGACAGGCCACTTGTACTTGTTTCCGGTTTGGCGGTAGGCACAGAAGTTGGAGCGTTGTAATCGTTTGTGTATTTGCCGACCTGGTAATATCTTAAAATTGTGCCACGACTGGTGAGGAAGAATAGCCCTTTATCATTGGCATGGACAAAAATCACATCCTCATTAACGTTTAAATTATCAGCTGGTGTTTTTTCAACGTTATTGGTGGTTACGATTTTGAAATCGGCATTGTGGACTCCTTGGTCATTGTGAGTATAGATAATATATTGACCGCCCATTGAGATAGAAGCAGAAGGCTCACGGCCACTCGCATTCACGTCTTTTTCAAAAGTTTTTGTGCCCCCTCCATATAAAGATAATGTGTCGAACCCTCCAAAAATAACACGGGCATCATTAAAACTGGAATCTATTACGCGGCTCTCCCTCACATTGCCATATCGAGTTAATTCTTTTCTAGCTATCGTCATCGCACATCGCTCACCTCCTCTTCCTTCGCAACCGGCAATAAGTCCGTTCCCGTGAAGGAAATATACAGGTGGTGTATAACCCATGGTTGAGTAACCGCCTAACCCCATGATTTCCATACGGGAATACGCGTACAGACTCTTATTGATCAAATGTCCAGGGAAAATATAAAAGCCGTCCGGGGAAACGGAACATGCACTGGCTGAACCGCCTGAGAATTGATCATTTCTGGCAAAAACATTTCCTTGATTGTCAAAAAGAATCAATGAATTGTCTTTGCCCTTGGAGATTCCAGGTATTCCATTGTGTACAAATAAGGCAGTGGTGTTCCCGTTATAAGAAGTATTCAAGCAAGCTTTGGAATTTCCGCCGGTAGCCGGTGTATTGACAGATTTAATCTGTTGACCTGTGACGTTATCCAGAAAATACAATTTGCCTGTTCCAGCCTTGTTTTTAGTAGTATAGATGAGTACCCGCTTTCCGTCTTTGGTGGCGGTAATTTGGGAAAGGTTTTCGGTTCCGCGATCCATCTGCCATAACAGTTGAGGAACTTGAATAACCATGGAACCGTCATTGCTCCGTCCTTGCAATGGTTCTAAAATAAATTCAAGATTCTGATTATTGGGAACGGCAGAAACGGTTTGAGCAATTGTTTTATACCCACCGGCCGAAATGGTAAACATATATTCCCCGGGTTGCAATGCTCCTAATTCTCCCGTCCCATTGATATCCTTATCCAATCTGAAATTGGCATTAGTAATATCGGCATTATCAGAAACCTTATTCGTTGCTAATACATGACCATTGACTAATTTTCCGGAAGTATCTTTAAGTGTGGCGGTAAAAATAACATCCTCATCTTTTAAAATAAAATTAACTCCATCAATATGTAATCCCTCAACTCTGCATTTGTCAATATTCATACTGAATGTTATCTCTGCTTCTTTCATTTCCGACTTGCTAAAATCGGGGTGAGTGGCAGTTAAGGTAACCTTTCCTAAGTTGGCAATTCCACTGATATGATAGGATCCATATTTATCAGTGGTTGAACTTTGACCGGTACTTGCAGTCACTGTTGCCCCTACCACTTTTTTACCAAACAAGTCATCCACCCGGCCGGAAATCGACCCGGCATAACGGGGAAGATAAAATTCATGTCTGGTTTTGATAAATCCCTCATCATCAAAAACTACCAAAGTATATTTTTGAGAACTATTGCAGGAAGTACCGCCGTTTGTCACATCGACATTCACGATATGATCAAAATTAACTTTATTCAAAGATTGAACTACCATTTCCTGTTGGTGGATCGGATTTTTTCCTGATTGGTAATCCCCTTCATACCATTTGACATGGGCGTTCCCGCTTTCCTCACCGCTGTTTTTAAGTTCAAAGCTCACCATATATTCGGTCAAGTTTGTCGGATTAGTACGTCGGGTAGTGAGGTTTTCAAAAGTGAGATAAACGGGTGTAGGAAGTTTGTCGATTTCATACACAAACGTATTATCATTTTCCCCGCTTTCCGGAATTAAGTTATTGGGGTCTACCTTAAATGTAACCGCAGTATACTCACCCTCCGGAGCAGTAAACGGAACAGATTTAAACCACATCGGTGGTACATAATGATTGTTTGCATCAGATTTATATTTGCTTAAAAGTCCGGAAACGTTACTTTCATCAATCAAAAAATCAGTAACTGAATCCATTGGTTCTTTCGGTGAGCCAATTCTGGCCCCAAGAAATAATAGTTCAGGAATTTTTTCATTGAATAATGTCCCCCCGCCGGAAACAATTTTATCTCGGTTTCTGGTATGTCCCCAACTTGCCGTCACATCGATATTCCACGCATATCCCGGACCGTTATTGACCACTTCAAAAATCAATTGGTGATTATTTTCATCATAAAAAACACTGGGGTTAGTTTCGTTGGTATAAGCAGTGCCGACAGAAAGATTGGGGGCATAATAGGTT
>Ga0247841_10010059_pt1 | contig 13009 bp, 9 predicted proteins | sample LaCruzMarch2015__2_FD_192410 | JGI IMG/M metagenome (GOLD analysis project Ga0247841, IMG submission 192410) | Freshwater microbial communities from meromictic Lake La Cruz, Castile-La Mancha, Spain - LaCruzMarch2015_18m | ecosystem: Environmental > Aquatic > Freshwater > Lake | place: Spain... | reverse complement strand
AAATAACGATATACCCATTAAAACAAATAAAATAGTCCAAACCGGTCCAAAAATCCAGTTCGGTGGATTAAAAGATGGTTTCTTTAGATAAACATACCAAAGATTAATTTGAGATGTGGTGAAGACAGAGCCGATTACCCCGGCTAACTCACACACAATTATACTCAGAAATAATTTAACTGCTTTTTCGTATTTCATAAATGTTTTTTTAATAGTTCTTTATTAATTTTAACTTTAACAAAAAACTAAAGCAAGTAGTCAATACTTTACGTCATCCGAAGAGATTAGCAAAGATATTTTTGATGCCGTTTAGGATACCCGCTACGAAGGAAGATGCAAAAGAAAAAAATCCTACATCTTTAGTATTATATTCATTCTCAACTCCACTTCCATTATAGCTGGCGCTGGTTATAGAAACCGGAGCATTATCACTTTGACTGTCGCTTGGCAAAACGCCACTAATATTGATCTGTTGATTAACAGTTATCTTGTTAGGATCTTCGCTAGGTTTATCTTCATCTTTTATCACTTCTTCTTCTGATATATCAAGATACTGACCCTTAATCTCTTTTTCGTCATCGATTTTTAACTTAACCTCTCCTGAAGTTAAATAGCTTCCTATCTTAAAAACTATTTCCTTATCAGACCAACTTAATATATCTAAAGTATCTATTAGATTTTCTCCTACATATATTTTCGTTCGTGATTCAATGCTTCCTAGATTATTTCCTTTTATCTTAATCTTATCTCCAACTATTCCACTATCAGGAGAAATGCTTAAAATTTCTATCGCAATACACTTTTCGTTATTAAGGTAATATCCTGATTTACAAACACATCTTTCTGTAGATTTATTATATTCAGATTTATCTCCATAAAGTTCACTACAATACAAACTCTGACTTATACAATATTCGTCTGAGTTAGGGATATATCCGTAATCACACTTACAAGACTTTTCCTTAGGATCGTATACCGAATGTATTCCGCCCTTATCGTGACAATACGCAGTTGCATTAACACACTGACCAGATAAAGCTATATACCCATAATTACATTCGCACTTCTCGCTAGTAGTATTGTATCTAGAATTAATTCCAAAAGAATCTTTACAATATTGGTCTGCCTGCACACATTTTGAACTAACTGCTATATACCCGGGCACACATTCGCACGTTTGAGATAGATCGTTAAAAGACGAGTTATTAGGACAATCAAAAGCTAAAGACACGTTAGGTAAAATCAGAACAGATGATATGAATAGTAGTGATAAAATATTTTTCATTAGTGTTGGGACTCTAGAAAACAAAATAGCCCGGAGGCCATTTTCTTTTCTATTTTACCTTTTTAAAAAATACCGGTCAACTGTGAATAAAAAAATCAGCCGGTAAGACCAGCTGATGTACTTTTTTGAATAACCTTTTTCCCGTATCTATCTATTCTGAACCAATTCATGTTCAATCTTACCCAAGCTAAACCTTGTTGAAAATATTCTGCAAGATCGAATCTTTCTTCATAGGCTGGCTCTCCAGATTCTAAGATGTGAAACCATTTTCCATCTTGTTCGACAAGAGCTAATCCTTCGTGAAAATCCCCCACTTGGTTGTATTTGAACTCTCTTTTGAGTCTTTCTCTTTCTTCGGTTAAAATGACTCTCATAAGTTACCTCAAAGGTTTCAAGTTTTCAAAGAGCGTAGGTTAACGTTCACATACTACTTAACATACTCTCTTTGAGATATTTTTCAACCAATGATTTCTTCCCAAGGTAAACCGTCTTTGCCGAAATGACCATAAGCTGCTGTTTTCATATACAAAGGTTGCCTCAATTTTAATTTTTCGATAATGGATAAAGGTTTAAAATCAAACTTACTCTTTGCAATATCTGCTATACTCTCTCCCTTTTCATTAATTGCCTCCACCATTAAAGGCTCTGCTTTTCCTATAGCATACGAAACAGAAACCAAACACTCTTTGGCTAAACCTTGTGCGACTAAATTCTTTGCTACGAATCTAGCCATGTATGCTCCAGACCTATCTACTTTTGTAGGATCCTTACCTGAGAAGGCTCCGCCACCGTGAGAGATGAGTCCACCGTAAGTGTCTACCATTACCTTTCTACCGGTTAAACCAGTATCTGCTTCGAATCCTCCTTGAACAAATCTACCAGTTGGATTTACTAATATTTCAACATCAGTAATGTCCCCTACAATCGGTTTTATCAATTTCTCTGTAAGAACCTTTTTTATTTCTTCTTGAGATACAGATTCATCATGTTGCGTGCTTACTAGAATTGTTTTTAACTTTTCGTTTAAAATTGTAACTTGTGTTTTACCATCTGGCTTTAACCAAGACACGATATTTTCTTTTCTTAAAATCTCTAAACCCTTAGCTAGTTTATGAACTAGAACAATTCCTTTTGGTAAATATTCTGGAGTTTCGTTACTAGCGAATCCGTACATGATGCCTTGGTCTCCTGCTCCTCCAACATCTACACCTTGTGCAATATCTGGAGATTGTTGAACCACGTTTATTAAAAATCTTAAATCTTGAGTATACCCAATATCGTGATAAACCTTTTTAGCTACTTCTTTAAAATCAACTTTTGCATTAGAAGTTAACTCTCCGCATATTACTACAATCCCGTGACCTCCGAAGGTCTCGATTGCTACACGAGATTTTGAATCTTGCTTTAAGCACTCATCTAATATCGCGTCTGAGATTTGATCACAGACTTTATCTGGATGACCAGATGTTACACTTTCTACCGTATATGTTTTGGGTATAAAAGACATATGTATTTTATTTAATTAATATTAAAAACAAAAACTTCCCAAAAAGGAAGTTAATTAAAATTATCTTTCCCTCTCGGGCTGGATTTAGCACCTTACGTGTAACCGCAGGTTGCTGACAGAATTACGGGCCAGTTCCCTATCTGTTCTCTTGATAAATGTTGAATTGTGTGGGCGTGGAAGGAATCGGACCTACGACCTCCATGTTATCAGCATGGCGTTCTACCACTGAACTACACGCCCGATTAATAGAATTCTATCAAAAAATATTGAACAAGTCAAAGAGGAGATATAAAAAAACAAGGTTACCGGAGGTAACCTTTTACGAAGAGAAAGTTGGAAAAGAACAAAGGGACAGTTGACAGAGGAGACAAACGGCGGGGACGAGCTCAAGGCTCGAAGAATCAGCACCAGGCTGTAACCACTAGGGGTGGGGGTCCGCGAAGTGCGGAATTACGTTTCCCACGGCTAGGATGGTCAGCGATTCGCTGTTGGTCCTGTCCGAGGTCGGCAAAGCCCTTTTCACGCGTGATATTCGTGGCGATGCGACCATTCGTGACCGATTCCCCAGTCTCACAAAGTTCTCCTTTGATCGAGGCAAAACTTTGCACTGCAACTAACCAGAAACACAGCACACATAATGGCCATACCGAGGTCTGAATCCTCGAGGCCGCGACGTAGTGCAATGCTCTGTCAACTGTCCAGGAGGCCACCCATTCTATAAACGAGCGCCCTTCTGGACAGTTAAAATTGTAAATATTCTCTCTATATTAATATGTAGCAAATAGCCGTTTTGTTGTCAATAGCTCAAAGCTTTATTTCCACACTCCCCTTTTTAATACAATAAAAGAGAGGAACTCGAAAGTTCCTCTATAGACTGCTCTCCCTAATGAAAGGGTTGTGTTGTACTTACAGGATTGAATCGAAGACGAATTCCAATGCAGCCGTAGCATCTGGGAATCGCCCGAAGATCAATCCGTCAGCAGCGTATCGAAGCACTCTCACTGTGTTGTCGCGTTGATTGCAGGCAACTAGTGAAGCGATCCGATCGCTTTCGGCCTCAAGCCCATCACGGAAGTCTTCGACTGCCAGCATGGTCGAGGCGCACCTCAGCTCGGGATTATTCATCTTTCTCTCCCTACCAGATGAAAAAATTCCGCCGTGACTGCTTTTTCTTCTCCTGCCGGGAGAAGGAAACACGGTTGATGTTACAAATAGGATAAGCAGTTAATCCCTCCCTATGATAGATATAATATCATACTATCAATGCTTTGTCAATAGTAATAAAAAAGACGTTCTGACATAAAAATCAGAACGCCCCGAACTGTAGTCTGCCTTACCATACTTCACAGGACAGAACTAAGCAACACAGTAGTGTACTGCACCGGATAGAGAAAGTAAGATATGATTCAAATAGCAGAGCTCGTCAACGAAAAGCTCTGCTCTGTACAATAGCGTACCGAACTTGACGGTACATGACTTTACTTGACGTCAGTCTAGTAATATCGGATTGGTATGATTGCAAAAATAGTGGGGATAGCAACGTGCTTCCCCACTCCGCACTGCACCTGACGATACGCCACTTGACGCCACGATACCGCACAGAAAATCGTGCAAGTAGAATCGCGATGGCTTCGATTATCGGAGCCCTACACTCTACGGTAAAAAACCGAACTTGACGCAACGTAACCATACTAGATTGATGAATAAATCGTTATGATTGCGTGGCCCCTTGTTTTGCAACTCGGGACCGGGCACCGCACACAAGCCTACCGAACTGTACTGAACAACACCGAACGTTACTCTACAACGATGAATGAATGTATATATAATTACAATGGCTCTACAAAAAGTAGAGCCCTGAACCACACCGAACGTGACGGCGCATGACTCGACGATGCTGTACCGAACGCAACAATGCTACACTCTACGTAATTGCATTTCAAAGAACAAATAGAATTTAGCATAAATGTTAGAAAAAGTCAAGTAATAAAAATGGCGTCCTCAAAAGATTGAAGACGCCCTATACTGAAGCTTGCTCGACTCCACGCAACAGCACGGAACTGGACGAGACTATACAAAACAATAAATTGTAAGATAGATTTATTGTTATTGATTGCATGGCTCCGATGAACGGAGCCCTATACGATGGCTTACTGAACAGAACTGCACAGTACATGACGCTACGCCACGCAAAATTCTGCACTTTGTAATTATGAATGATTGCATGGCCTCAATTTAATGAGGCCCCATAGTTTACCGAACAGTGCGTTAGTTTACAATACGAAACCGGGCTGAGCAGCACAATACTCCACAATACGTAATCTCGCAGATTATTTATGATTGCAATGGCTCCGATGAACGGAGCCCTATACGAAAGTGTACAAAACCTTACAACACTCAACCCCACGCAACTAGACTTCATAGATTGTATACGCGAGATGATTGCAAAAAAATAGCGGAGACTCGGCGAACCGAATCTCCGCTCTGCACGTTAGTGGAGATGACACTACGTCACTTCACGTAACAATACTCGACTTCACGCTATACGAGCAATTTCTCTGCATCAGCAAGGGTTTCCTCGAAGGTCAAACTGTTCCGATAGGCTTTCTCAAGCCAATCGGGCAGTGAACTAAAGAGAATCCTCTTGAATTGCTGAGACACGAAGATGGTAACTCCCAAATCACTCCGACTCCGAATGTTGCGACCACGCACCTGAAGCGCCTGATGCATCACTCGCCAGTTCCAAATGACCCAACGCTGACCACCGAATCGGCGCTCTTCGAAAATCGTTCCGGGATCCGTTGGATTAGGATACCCAGGACGAAGAAAGAAGATTACCGGAGCAGCCTGCTTTGGTAGATCCACACCTTCCGAGTAGTTAGCTGCGGTCCCAACAAGCACTTGGCCTTGACCCTGCTTGAATTGTTGCGCAGCTTCCCTCGCAGTGACGCCGTTGCCGTAACTTAAAGCGTCGACTCCCTCCTCCATGCAAAGCATCAAGAACTTCTCGCGCTCTGCGTTGGAGATGGTCACTACAAGACAACGATGCCCCTTCGTGCTAAAACGTTTGCACGCCTTAGCGATCTTGCGCAAAACCTGTGTAAGGTCGCGCTTACCTCTGGCATTCACTGCCAGGTTCGGGGTATCAGTCGGCAAGTAGACTCGGGTGTGATCAACTGGAAAACCAGAATCCAAACTCATGAAGGGTTCACGAATCCCGGTCTCAAAGCCGAAGATGTCGGGCTTGCCGATCGTGGCCGAAAACGAAACGTGAAAATCCGGCAAGATCTTCTTGATCAGAGGCGCCACGTAGTAGCACTTGACCACAAGCTTATGCTGGACCTTGCTCTTACCCTCTCGCTCCTGCGTGTAATACGCGCAGGTGTAGTTCAAGGGCTTTCGGCCTTCGTCTTCTAGCGAGAACTCGAACGAGTGGATGTACCGCCGAAGATCACGAACCAACACTTCCATGTGTTTCAAAGTTTCACAATCTTCCTTGGGGTCGATGACATGAGCACGCACTGCTTTGTTAATCTTCTCGAGCAGTACGTTCGCGTCGATGTCCTCTAGGATGGCGATGAGTCGCTTGATCTCCTGCGGATCAAGAAGCATTCCGTCCTTCTGCGCTTTGGTTTTAGCAATGCGCTTAAGTGCGGAAAGAAACTTCTTGAGAGCCTCGGCCTCGCTGGCCTCGATTTTCTGCAGGAGCTCGATGGACTTTGAGAGATGGTAGTCTGTGATCTCGTAAGAGAGACAGTTACGCACCACTTCTGCGATCCTATGCGCTTCGTCGATGACAAGAGCATTGTGTTCTTCACTCTTGCCAAAGAGATGCGTAAACAGGTAAAAGGCCATCGTGCAAACGACAACGCCTCCTTGCATCGCTTCGAACTTCTGTTGGAGATACGGACAAGGCTCGGCTCCCTTCTCGAGAGTTTCGCCAGTTGCCTGATCAACTCGATGCGGACAGGACTTCAACATCGAACACGGAACCTCGTCGGCTTTGTGTTCTTTGTCTTTGTAGTACAAGCACGGATGCTCGTTCCTGCCCAACGCGACCTTGACTCCTGGAAAATCCTCCTTGAGAATCTGAGTCAGGATGGTCTTGTTCGGGGTGATAAGAAAACAGTGCTTGTAGCCCTGCTTCTCACATGCCCGAAGAATCGCGTGTTCGACTGCGGTCTTGCCGACTCCGGTTCCTGCTTCAACGATTGAGGAACCGTTCTCGCCGACAAAAGCCATGATGCTTTCCTGCGCTGCACGGGGACCATTCTTATAGTCACCGTGGCGTGAAAAGCACGCCTGCAACAATTGCAAGCTAGGATGTTGCGGATGTTTCGTCATAACCCTTTCATTCCTTTCAGGAAAAACGGGTTGTCAAAGGACGGGTAAAATCTTCGAATCTTTCGAAGATTACGATGCGTAGATACTATCACAATATTTATCAAATGTCAATATGTGGTTTTGCAATAAAAATGGCGTCTTCAATTTCTTAAAGACGCCCTAAACCGGACACGACGATACACGACACGACAAGACTGTACTGAACAGGACGCTAATGTCGAATTATGTGATCGATGATTGCTGGCGGAGATTTATCCCCGCCCCTTACTGAACCAGAGCATACTGCGCTCAACACTACGGAACCGCACTCGACGAAACCTTATCACGGTTAAGTTAATATGATTCCGGGTGGCAGAGAAAATATCTCTGCCCTTCACCACACTAAACTCTGCGGTACAGAACTTAGGTGAACCGAACTGAACCGAACCGGATTATAAAAAATGATTGCGTGGCACCTCAATTTCTCAAGGTGCCCATCACGAAACTCGACCGGACTGAACCGCGCAGAACAACGCTCAACTTGACGAAGCAGTACGCTACGGTAAGACAGTGCATAATGTTATGATTACGATGGCTCCGATGAACGGAGCCCTGTACTGGACCGCAGGTCACCGGACGAAACAATACTACGCGCTACGCAACCGTAAAAAATATAGAATGATTGCGATGGCTCCGACTAGCGGAGCCCGACACTGGACATGACAAGACGTTACAGAACGTAAGGTTGCAACACTACACTTCGCGCAACTGCAAAAAAAACGAAAAGATGATTGCGATGGCTCCGACTAGCGGAGCCCCGTACTCCACCCGACGTCACAGCATGGTACAAGACCATACGGGACTGTACTGGACTACACGATATATATATGAAAGAACGATGATTGCGTGGCACCTCAATTTCTCAAGGTGCCCTGAACAGCAGCTAAGAATACGGCAATGTACCCTACTTGACGCCACCGCACAGCACAAAATATTATTATCACAAATATCATCAAATGTCAATATGTAGTTTGTAATAAAAATGGCGTCCTCAAAAATTGAGGACGCCCTTGACTAAACTTTACGGAACGAGACGCCACTTAGCGTAACTTCACCGGACGGAATTGCATCGCGAGAAAGTGATATTAATGATTGCGATGGCTCGCCGAAGCGAGCCCTACACTGAACGGGACAAAACTAAAGATTACTGGACGCAACCGTACTATGCTCTACTCGACCGGATATTCTTATGTATGATTGCGATGGCCTCTTGCCTTTCAGCTCGAGGCCCTACACTCAACGATAGAACACCGTAGAAAACTCCACGAAACTTTACCGGACGACACAAAAATGAAACGAAGGGATGATTGCGTGGCAGAGAATAAATCTCTGCCCAGTACCGAACGGCAGTTTCCTATACTACACGGAACTTGACGAGACGCCACCTTATATCGAGAAGATATAAAATGATTGCGTGGCGCTCCAAAAAGGAACGCCCTGTAGTGAACAACACCCCACCGTAGTGCACACCACGTTACGCCATGGGAGCGTACGTAACTAGACAGTATCGGCACACAAAAATGAAACGAAAAGATGATTGCAGTGGTGAGAACGATTGTTCTCACCCTAGACCGCACACAACTCAACAACACCAGACGCTACGCAACCGTACGCTACGAAACCGGAATTTCGTATGAAATATATGATTGCGTGGCTCCGAAAATATCGGAGCCCTGCACCGCACGTTGCATTACTGTAAGGTACGCTACTCAGCCACACAGTACTCGACGACACGTAACGCTATTACCGAGATATAAAAGAACAATGATTGCGATGGCCCAACTTTTGCAAGTCGGGCCCCGAACGGTACTAGACAGAACTGCAGGACACAGGACTCTACATGACTACACTCTGCTTTATCCAATATTATTAACATAAAAAATAACAAATGTCAATAAACAAAAAGGCGTTTCAAAATTAATTGAAACGCCCTATACTCGACTATACTGCTCAGTACCCAACGAAACAGTGCGATACAATACTGGACTTTACTGAACGTCAGCGGATTGCCAAAGTATTTATGATTGCACTGGCTCCACTTTCGTAGAGCCCTAAACCCTACTGAACTTAACTCAACGTAACCGTACAGCACTTTACTTCGCAACAAATGTTATGAAGTATGATTGCATGGCAGAGAAAATATCTCTGCCCTTTACTTTACCGTAACGAACGACACTGGACTCAACCACACGTTACTCCACGGCACTCCATCTAATGGAAATATGATTGCAATGGCCTCGCATAGCGAGGCCCCGCACTGGACACTACAGGAAACTACAAAACTGCACTCAGCCCTACTGCACGTTACTAAACCGAGCGGCACGTCATCAAACTTCGGATGGATAATGGCGTGGTCCTTTGCAAAAGCTCAGGACCTGATACACTACTCCACGGGAGTTGACTATGCGCTACTGGACTTAACTCTACGTTACTAAATACTGATAACAGTATACCGTATTTTTTACTTTATGTCAAAGTATGAAGTAATAAAAATGGCGTCCTGAAATTCAAGACGCCCTACACTGGACAGAGCTTAACTTTACCGTGCGCGAGGGTACGTTACTCCACTTAACCGGAATGGGAAAATGGATGATTGCGTGGTGTTGCGTAAAAAATGCAACACCCTTCAATGTACCCCACAGCAAGGCACTACACAGAACGCAACCGAACGTAACAAAACGTCACCAGAATTACAAAAAAGAATGATTGCGTGGCTCCACTTTCGTAGAGCCCTAAACTGGAGATTACCGCACCGCACGCCACCTGACGTGACTACGCTTGGCGTAACTGCACCGAAATTTATAAAGAACGGAATGATTGCGATGGCTCCACCGATCGGTAGAGCCCTGAACAGGACTTTACTCAACCTCGCCGAACGCAACATTACTCAACTCTACACTACAATAGTTTCTGCGACTATTTATATAGTAGAATGATTGCGATGGCTCCACTTTCGTAGAGCCCTATACTTGACTGGACGCTACTAGACGGTAGTCCACCACACGACACGTAACCTTAGCGCTGCATTCTAAAGAAAATGGCGGGTACTGCACAAGTACAGATACCCGCCCTAAAACGCACGTTACGAAACAGAACCCCACACCACAGAAGAAGACGTTACGACAAGCGTAATGAATCTTCTAGGCGCCGACCTTCTCCTCGTCCCACTTGGTCACTTGGAAGCGACCGAACGGGCCCTTCTTGTTGGGCCGGAACGAACCGAGGCCCTCGCTGGAACCGGCGACGGTGAACAACTGGCGGACCACTTCCGTATGGATCTTGGTCTCGTCGTATTCGATCTCGCAGTCGAACTCCCACTTCGGGAACTTCGGGCGCGTGATGCAGACGGCGGTCGGGGTCTTGGCCTGATTGCCGATCCCCTTGCGCTGGTCGACGACCCACGGGAGGTCGCCATTGGCGTCCGCCTGGCCGTTGTGCAGTGGCAACGAGATGTTGTTGAGCTGCAGCAATTCGAACAGGGTCGTGGTCTTGGCCGTCGAGATCTGCTTCTTGCCGTTCTTGACCTTCTGGCCGGCGAAGACGAGCGATCCCATCAGCATTTCGGCGGGCAGAGCGATCCGACCGTCGTCGTCGCGGTAGATCTTGGCCCGAGCCTTCTCGATAGCCGGACGATCCTTGACCTCCGGGAGACGAACTCCCTTGTCGAGGCTCTCGAGCGTCTCACCACTCATTTTGTCCATCATCAAGGGCGAAATACCCACACAGTGAATCCGAACCTTCTTCATGGCAGAACTCCTTTGTTCTGTTGTGCCTTACGGCAACCTTACTAAATGTGCTTCGAAAGACCATCTTTCGAACTACAACCCTTATATCATAATTATTAAACCTTGTCAATACCTACTACTAGACAAATTAAAAATAGAAGGTATGGCTTAATCCCCTCTTTGTTGAAAAAAATACATCGAAATGTCATTATTACATTAAAGTATTAAATATATTAAATCAAAATGTTTAAATCAAAACTTATCTTCGCTATCTTAATATCAACTCTTTTTTCTTTGGGTGGACAAGTTTACGCCAGAGATTTGCAACAAATTACAGATTGGTATATTAAAAACTTTCAAACAGAGATTGTTGCGAATAAGGATTCTTCTCTTTTAATTACAGAGAATATTACTGCTGATTGCGGTAATCTACCAGACAAACACGGAATCTTCCGTGTTATACCTACACAGGTAAAAACAGACCAAGGAACTTTTAAAACACCTATAGAATTAGTGAGCATTACGGATTTTAATGGAAATCCATATAAATACCAAACGATTATAGAAAGAGGAATAGTTACTTGGAAAATCGGTGATCCTAAAATAACGGTTTCAGGAGAAAACGATTACAGAATTATCTACAAAGTAAAAAGCGCCATACGATTTGTAAATTCAGATTTTGACGAATTGTATTGGAATATAATGGGAAACTATTGGGATATTGAAACAGATAACTTCTCTGCAAAGATAACTTTCCCACCAGAAATAACGCCGTCTAACTCTGAGATTTCTTACTATACCGGATTACTAGGATCAAAGGATACGAGCTTAGCTTTATATTCATGGGGCAACGATAATTCTTTAAACTTCGTTTCTGTAGGATCTGTATTTGAACCACGAGAAGGAATTACGGTTTCTGTTATCTTTCCAAAAGGAATCTTCATTCCCTATCAACCTACTTTTTTAGAAAAATATGCTGACTATTTCTGGTCTCTATCATTTTTAATTACTATAGCAATTTTCTTTTCAGCCTTTTCTGTATGGAAAAAATACGGCAAGGATCCTAAAATGCCAAAATCAATTCCACCAGAGTTTGGAATACCTAATAATATAACACCTATGCAAATGGGTATGGTTATACGTAACGGATCTTGGAAGAATGAATTGATCACAGCTACTATTATCGACTTAGCTGTAAGAAAGTTTATCACCATAAAAGAGATTGATAACAAAATATTGTTTCTAAACTTTAAAGATTATGAGCTCATAAAAGCCGAGAATTACAAAAACATAGATACTTTGACGCCGACGGAAAAAATCCTATTAGAAAAGCTATTCAATATAGAATACGTCTCAATAAGTAGCGCCCTAAACATGATAACGGGCAAAGAAGAAAGCTCAACTGTTCAAGGAAAAGACAGTGTAAAACTTTCTGACTTAAAAAACAACTTTTACGCAAGCCTTCCGCCAATAGAAAAGTCAGCGCTCGTGGATGCTGAATCAAAATGGATCACAAAAAAAGGTTTGACCTTACGCATAACTTTTGTCTTAATCGGCATACTAACGATAATTCTTTCTGGCTGGCTTCTTGTTTTTAGCGTTATTCCTTTTTTAAGCTTTTTAATGTCTGGAATCATGTTAATCATTTTCGGCTTCATCATGCCAAAGCGAACACAAGAAGGAGTAGATTTGTTGTTTGAAATAAAGGGATTCGAGCTATACATGAAAACAGCCGAAACGTATCGACAACAATTCTACGAAAAAGAAAACATATTTGATAAACTCTTACCTTACGCGATAGTTTTCGGAATAGCTGATTTGTGGGCGAAAAAAATGCGACAAATTTACGGAGAAGATTACTTTAAAAACTATCACCCTGTTTGGTTCGTCGGCGGAAGCTATACAAGTTTTGACGTAAATAGCTTTACGAGCCAGTTAAATAGCATAACTCAAAGCATATCTCAAAGCACGTCTTCTTCATCGGGTGCTCACGGATCAGGTGGAGCTGGCGGTGGTGGCGGAGGAGGTGGCGGTGGCGGATGGTAAATGTATAAAACAAAAGCCGACGAAGTGTCGGCTTTTTTATTTATTTCTTCTTAGCCAATTTAG
>Ga0247841_10010058_pt1 | contig 13009 bp, 15 predicted proteins | sample LaCruzMarch2015__2_FD_192410 | JGI IMG/M metagenome (GOLD analysis project Ga0247841, IMG submission 192410) | Freshwater microbial communities from meromictic Lake La Cruz, Castile-La Mancha, Spain - LaCruzMarch2015_18m | ecosystem: Environmental > Aquatic > Freshwater > Lake | place: Spain... | reverse complement strand
GCATAGCAAGGGCCCTTGCGACTGACCCGGAATTTATAATATGCGATGAGCCTGTATCAAGCCTTGATATATCTGTGCAGGCCCAGATTCTTAATCTTTTGATAGAGCTGCAAAGAAGAAAAAACCTCACTTATTTATTTGTAAGCCACGATCTTGGGGTCATCGGTTCCTTATGCGACAGGGTAATAGTGATGCAGTCAGGGAAACTGGTAGAAACAGGAAGATGCGAAGAGCTTTTTAAAAATCCGAAATACGAATATACAAAAACACTCTTGAAATCGTCATTACTATGAACGTAAAAGCTATGAGGATTATCGATTATTGGGCAGGCATACCGCTGTGTTTTTTATTCTCCATCGCGGACTTTTTCGCAAGGCTGATCAGTCTCCGCGGGGCGAAAAAGAACATAAGGACTGAAAAAATATTATTTATCAAGCTTTCTGAATTGGGCGCCATAGTCCTGGCCTATCCTCTCTTGAATAAGATAAAAAAAGAGCTTCCCTCGGCAGAGACGTTCTTTCTGACGTTTTCAAAAAACAGGGATATATTTAAAATCCTGGAACATATAATCCCGGATCAGAACATATTTGTCATACGCGAGGATTCCATCCTTGCGTTTATATCAGATACCCTGGGTGTTATCCGCAGGATAAGAAAAGAAAAAATAGATATCGTATTTGATTTAGAATTTTTTTCGCGCTTTACAGCCATACTTACATATCTGAGCAAGTCTAAAAAGAGGGCTGGTTATTATAAATATACATTTGAGGGCCTGTACCGAGGCAGCATGCTGACGCATAAATTTCAGTATAACCCGTTTCTTCATATAAGTAAGTCATATTTATCTTTATTCCAGGCTGTTAAAACAGAGTATAAATCAACTCCTGAACTGGAAAGAAAGATAGAGGATTCAGATGTTGTTTTGCCGAGGTTTATTCCAGAACCAAAAGCGCAAGGCGAGATGAGGCAAAGGCTGGTTAAATCCGGCGTTGAGCAGGGAGAAAGGCTGATACTTGTTAATCCGGGAGAGGGCCTTTTGCCTTTAAGGGAATGGCCGATCGAGAATTTTATTGCACTGTGCCAGAGGCTGTCAGATGATACGGCTAATCGCATAGTATTTGTAGGTACCAAAGAAGCTTCAAAAAAGTCAGAGGTACTTTGCAAGGCTGTTAAAAATAAGAAGTGCATAGATTTTACCGGCAAGACAACCCTGGATGAACTTCTGGAGCTGTTTAACATGTCAGATATATTGATTTCCAATGATTGCGGATTGGCGCATCTGGCTAGTCTTACGCCGATACGAAAATTTGTATTCTTTGGGCCCGAGACCCCGGATGTTTTTGCCCCCCTGGGAGCCAATAACACAATAATATATTCCGGTTTCCCCTGCTCTCCTTGCTTATCTGCTTTTAACAATAGGGATTCTATGTGCGCGGATAATAAGTGCTTAAAAGCGATAAATACCGCAGATGTATATAATCTTATAATATAAGAATGCATATTTGCATTTTTAAAAGCGTTGTTGTATAATAAGTCCCTTATGAGAAACGTGCTTACATTTATAATGGCCGGAGGAAAAGGTGAGAGGCTTTTTCCGCTCACGAAGGATAGAACTAAGCCTGCCGTACCTTTTGGGGGCATATACAGGATTATAGATTTTACGCTTTCAAACTGCATCAATTCAGGCCTCAGGAAAGTGCATGTCCTTACCCAATATAAGTCATATTCGCTTACCAGGCATATATCAATGGGCTGGAATGTGCTTAACGGTGAGCTGGGCGAATATATAGACGCTATACCTGCCCAGCAAAGGGTGGATGAGGAGTGGTATAAGGGCACAGCTGATTCGATCTATCAAAATATATATGCTATTGAAGACGAAAAACCGGAATATGTGTTGATTTTGGCCGGCGACCATGTTTATAAAATGAATTACAGAGAGATGCTGGATTTTCATAAAGAAAATAAGGCAGACCTTACCATAAGCGTGATAGAAGTTCCGAAAGAAAAGGCAGGGGAATTCGGGGTATGCGAAGTGGACAAGAATTTGAAAGTAAAAAATATTATAGAAAAACCAAAGAAACAGGTTGAAAATATAGGCGGCGGGAAATTTGTTTATGCGTCAATGGGGATTTATATATTTAACCGAGGAACGCTGGAAAAGATATTGGAAAAAGACGCCAGAAATGAAAAGTCCAGCCATGATTTTGCAAAAGACATTATTCCCATGATGATCGCTTCCAGCAGTGTTTATGCGTTTAATTTCAAAGATAAAGAGGCGGGCCAGCCCAGGTACTGGAAGGATGCGGGCAGCATAGACGCGTATTTTGAAGCGAACATGGATTTAATACAGGTATTGCCTCCGATAAATATATATGATAAGGAGTGGCCTTTCAGGACGTATCAGGAACAATATGGCCCGGCAAAAAGTGTGTGGGCGGAAGAAGACACCAATAGAATCGGCATGGCGCTGAATTCTATTATTTCGAACGGCTGTATTATCAGCGGAGGCAAGGTAAGATCCAGCATCCTTTCTCCTGACGTCAGGATAAATAGTTTTTCAGAGGTAAGCGATTCGATACTCATGGAAGGCGTTGATATAGGCAGATATGCTAAGGTTAAAAGAGCTATTATAGACAAGAATGTAAAAGTGCCGCAAAAAATGGAAATAGGCTATAACCTGAAAGAGGATAAGAAAAGGTTTACCGTAACCGAATCAGGCATAGTGGTCATACCCAAGGGAATGGTGTTGTAGATGATCAGGAAAGCTACGATAGAAGATATAAAGGATATGCAGGAGCTAATAAATTTTTACGCCAAACAAGACCGCATGCTGCCCAGGTCTTTGAATGAGTTATATGAAAATATAAGGGACTTTTTTGTGTATGAAGAAGCCGGGAAGATTTTAGGATGCTGCGCCCTTCACATAGCATGGGAGAATCTGGCAGAGGTGAAGTCTCTTGCAGTAGACGAGGCCAGCCAGAAAAAAGGCATCGGAGCTATGCTCGTAAAGCATGCGCTGGAAGACGCTAAAAAATTAAAGGTGAAAAGGGTTTTTGCGCTTACTTACGTGCCGGAGTTTTTTGAAAAACTCGGGTTTAAAAGAATAGAGCACGCGGAATTGCCGCATAAAATCTGGTCAGAGTGCATAAAGTGCATAAAATTTCCAGATTGCGCGGAAAACGCATTAGCGTTGGACATTTAAATGGCATATACAATTACTGAAAAAATATTACTAGCCCATACTGATAAAAAATCTATTGCCCCGGGAGATTTTATTTACGCAAAAATAGATCTGGCCTTAGGAAATGATATTACTGCGCCTATTGCGATACAAGAGTTTGAGTCAGCAGGAGCTAAAAAGGTATTTGATAGGCGTAAGGTTGCGCTAGTGCCGGACCACTTTACGCCTGCAAAGGACAGAAAAAGCGCTGAGCAGGCAAAGATACTTCAGAATTTTGCCAGGAAGCACAAAATAGTCAATTATTTTGAAATAGGAAGAGTCGGCGTGGAGCACGCGCTTTTGCCTGAAATAGGACTTGTGGGGCCCGGAGGCCTGATTATTGGCGCTGATTCTCATACCTGTACATACGGGGCGCTGGGCGCATTTTCAACAGGTATCGGCTCGACTGATCTGGCAGCCGGATTTATAACAGGATGCGTTTGGCTTAAAGTACCAGAGACTATAAAATTTGTATACAGAGGGAAATTGAAAAAATGGGTTGGCGGAAAAGATCTGATTTTACATACCATAGGGGACATAGGAGTTGACGGTGCTTTGTATATGGCGATGGAGTTTACGGGAGAGGCTATAAAAGCGCTTTCTATGGACGATAGATTTGCTATGTGCAATATGGCAATAGAGGCAGGAGGAAAATCAGGTATTATTGAGCCGGATGAAACCACGAGAAAATATATTACAAGCGAAGGAAGAAAAGTTAAGGGCGTATTTTATAAAAGCGATGAAGGCGCCAGGTATTGCAAGACAATAGAATATGATGTGAATAAAATTGAGCCGCAGATTTCTGCCCCTCATTTGCCAAGCAATGCCGGACCTGTAAGTAAATTCAAAAAGATAAATATAGACCAGTCGGTTATAGGTTCCTGTACAAACGGAAGGATTTCGGATTTAAGAATTGCCGCCAAGATTTTAAAAGGCAAAAAAGTTAATTCAAGGGTGAGGCTGGTGATTATCCCGGCTACTCAAAAGATTTATTCTCAGGCTATTAAAGAAGGCCTGGCTGATATATTTCTAAATGCAGGCGGAGTTTTTTCAACTCCTAGCTGCGGGCCTTGCCTAGGCGGACATCTGGGGATACTGGCGAGCGGAGAAAAAGCCATTGCTACTACTAACAGAAATTTCAGAGGCAGGATGGGCCATCCTGACAGTGAGGTATACCTGTCAAATCCTGCAGTGGCTGCGGCAAGCGCAATAAAAGGCAGGATTGCGCATCCGGAGGAAGCATGAAATTTAAAGGTAAAGTTTGGAAATTCAAGGATGATGTCAATACAGACGAGATAATTCCTGCGAGGTATTTGAATACAACGGACCCAAAGGAGTTAGGCGCTCACTGTATGGAGGATATTGACAAAGAGTTTTCAAAAAAAATATCCAAGGGCGACATAATAGTAGCGGGTAAAAATTTTGGATGCGGCTCTTCAAGAGAGCACGCGCAAATTTCAATAAAAGGCGCCGGTATATCCTGCGTGATTGCGCAAAGTTTCGCCAGGATATTTTTGAGAAACTCAATAAATATGGGCCTGGCTATACTGGAAATCAAGGATGTAAGCGGAATAAAGGAAGGGGATTATTTAGAAGTGGATTTAGCGAATGGCTTAGTTTTGAATCTTACAGAGCATAAAGAATATAAAGCAAAACCGCTTCCAAAGTTTATTCAGGAGATTATAAAATCAGGCGGGCTTTTAAAATGGATCGGAAAGAAAGGAACCAAGCAATGCACAAGATAGCGGTAATAGGCGGAGACGGGACAGGGCCTGAGGTTGTAAAGGAGGGCTTGAAGGTATTAGAGGCAGTAAGTAAAAAACAAGGTTTTAAGTATGAGCTGATAAATTACGATCTGGGCGGGGAAAGATATTTAAAAACAAATGAACTTGTGCCTGAATCTGTTTTAAGGGAATTGTCAAAGGTAGACGCGATATTTCTCGGGGCAATAGGCCATCCTGATGTGAAGCCCGGCATATTAGAGCAGGGGATTCTTTTAAAGCTAAGATTTGCATTGGACCAATATATCAATCTAAGGCCTGTGAAACTTTATAATTCTGATTTTTGCCCGTTGAAAGATAAAAAACCGGAAGATATTGATTTTGTGGTTGTGAGGGAAAACTCAGAAGGGCTTTATAAGGGCCTGGGAGAGTTTCAGAAAAAAGGCACTGCAGATGAAGTTGCGATACAGATTTCCCACAACACCAGAAAGGGTGTTGAGCGCTGCCTCAGGTATGCGTTTGAATATACAAGAAAAAGAAATAAAAATAAGAAATTAACTCTTTGCGGAAAAACCAATGTGCTTACGTTTGCATGGGATCTCTGGCAGAGGACCTTTAATGAAGTGGCCGGAGAATACAAGGATATCACCACTGACTACGCTCACGTGGACGCCACTACAATGTGGTTTGTAAAAAATCCGGAATGGTTTGACGTGATAGTCACAGACAATATGTTCGGAGATATTATCACTGATCTGGGCGCGATGGTACAGGGCGGCATGGGTATAGCAGCGGGCGGGAATATAAATCCGGAAGGCGTTTCCATGTTTGAACCTATAGGCGGATCAGCCCCTAAATACACAGGTAAAAATGTTATAAATCCTCTTGCTGCAATATGCGCAGTTGGCATGCTTCTTGAAAATTTAGGGGAAGAAAAAGCAGCAAAGCAGGTGGAGGACGCTGTTATAAAAATAGTTAAGACAAAATTAAAATCACTGGCAGCCGGGAAAATGGGGCATTCTACGACTGAGATCGGGGACCTGGTTGTAAAAAATCTGTAAGGAAAGCAAAATGAGTAAAAAATATAATGTTGCAGTCGTGGGCGTAGGGGTTGTCGGAATAGAGATGCTGAGGGTTTTAAAAGAAAGGCATTTCCCTGTAGGCAAGCTGAGTGTTTTAGCAAGGTCAGCCAGGAATATAAATGTGGACGGCGTTATGTATCCGGTGCAGGCTATTTCTAACGAAGCGTTTGAAGGCGTAGATATTGCTTTATTTGCAGGGACCGAAGGAGAAAAAGGTGCAGCCACCACTTATGCCAGCGAGGCGGTAAAAAGAGGCGCGGTTGTGATCGATAACGGAGCTGATTTCAGAATGGACCCGAAAGTGCCGCTTGTGGTGCCGGAGGTCAATGCCAAGGATGTCAAAAAGCATAAAGGCATAATAGCAAATCCTAATTGTTCCACCATACAGATGGTTGTGGCTTTATGGCCTATTTATAAAAAAGCCGGGATAAAAAGAGTGATTGTGACCACGCTTCAGGCTTCTTCAGGTGCGGGCAAATCAGCTGTTGAGCAATTGAAAGAAGAAAATTCAAAGATTGCCCATGGTGGATATGCTAGCGTACAAGCGGATGTGGAAAATAAATCAATGCCCCAGCAGCTGGCGTATAATGTATTTCCGCACATAGGCGGATTCAGCGATTCTGATTATACCAGCGAAGAATGGAAACTGGTCAAGGAAACCCATAAGATCATGCATGATGATAAAATAAATGTCTCAGCTACCACTGTAAGGGTGCCTGTCAGGACAGGGCACTCCGAGGCCATTTATATAGAGACAGATAAATTTATTTCTCCGGAAGAGGTTAAAGATATTCTCTCTAAATCCAGCGGCATAATTCTGGTTGATGATCCTAAATGCAGCCTTTACCCTATGCCGAAAGATGCAGAAGGGAGAGACGAGGTTTTTATAGGCCGCGTCAGAAAAGACCCGTTTGTGAAAAATGGGCTGTGGCTCTGGGTGGTGGCTGATAACCTGCGCAAAGGCGCTGCTACTAACGCTGTGCAGATCGCAGAATGCGTAATATCAAACTAATAATTGAATACGACGGCTCCGGGTTTAGCGGCTGGCAGGCGCAAAGGTTTAAGGGCAAAAGATTAAAGACTATTCAGGAAGAAATAGAAAAAGCAGGTAAAAAACTTTTCGGAAAAAAGATTTCTCTTACAAGTTCGTCCAGGACAGATGCGGGCGTTCACGCAAGAGCCCAGGTCGCAAATTTCAGGATAGATTCGAACTTCCCGCTAAATAAAATCAAAAACGGCCTGAATAGTTTTTTAACGCGCAGGATTTCAATAATTTCCGCAGAAGAAGTTCCTCTGAAATTTCATTCTAGAAAAGATTCCAAGGGAAAATTATATAAATATACGATACTTAACAGAAAGACCAGGTCTCCGCTGCTTGAAAAATATGCCGTGTTCGTGCCGTATGACCTGAATATAACTGCGATGAAGAAAGCAGCCGGTTATCTGATCGGAAGGAAAGATTTTAAATCGTTTCAAACCGGAGATAAAAAAGAAAGAGACTCCGTAAGGGTGATTAAAAAGATAGATTTGATTTCAAGGCCGCCCGTGCTAGAGATCTATATGCAGGCAAACGGATTTTTGTATAATATGGCCAGGGCAATAGCAGGCACCCTGATTGAAGTCGGAAGAGGCAGGTTTAAGCCTGAAAAAGTAAAAGAAATCCTGGAAGCAAAGCACAGGCCTTCTGCAGGCCGGACCGCGCCTGCAAAGGGTTTGTGCCTTGAAGAGGTATTTTATTGATGGGTTATGAAGCTGCTTTAAAAAAAGCATGGGATGCGGTGCGGGATGCCGGAGTAAAGGAGCAATACCTTAAATTCCTGAACGATGAGTACGAAATAGATTACAGAGAGAAGAATATTATTTCCATGTCATGCAATACCCCTGCCAAGGATTTTTACAAATTACTGATACTTCATTATATTGCAAATGAAAACAGGGTATCGAGGATAAAGCAAAATGAGTGGATATCATTTAAAGACCTGGACGGCGGAGAGGCGTATTTTTCGGCGTTCAAAAAAAGGGCGATAGATCCGATCCTGAGAAAATACGGAGACAATCCTTCCGGTATATTTGAACGGGCCAGACTTTTAAACGCGGATAAAATAGATACAGGCACAGCCGGCATATCGATAAATGCCTTCCCAAAAATAAAAGTAGCGGTCATTCTATGGGCAAAGGATGATGAGTTTCCGGCAGACTGCAATATGCTGTTTAACCCGGAAATAAAAGATATTTTTCCGACTGAAGACGCGGCGGTTCTAGGCGGCATAACAGCGGCTTTAATATGAAAATATTTTATGAAGTGGATCCGTTTAATAGATTAGTCAGGGTGAAAAAATTCAGACGGGTGATTTGCGGAAAGTTCAGGACGGGCGGGAAAAATAATCTTTTTTACGAAGTAAATGAATCTCAGGGAATAGACATGCCCCAGAAGATAAAATTTTCAGGAAAATATTCTTTGGATAAAAAGCATAATCTGGTTTTTACCCTGAATAAATGGAACAACCAGTGCGAGGGCAATAGGCTTACCCTGAAAACTAAATTAATAGACGCAAAAAGTAATGAAATCGCATTTTTGATAAATTCAAAGGCAGGCGAAAATAAAAGTCTGGGATACATAATGAAACTTTACGGCTCCTGGCAGGCTGATAAGCATAACAGGCTTACATTCGGCATTAAGCGGGACAAGGATGATTCGGATAGCCTTGTTTTATCAGGCGCGTGGGAAGTAAATAAGGATAATGAAATAGTCTACAGGTATGGAAAAGAGTCTCAGATGGTTACTTTCAGGGGTTCTTGGGATATTTCAGAGAGATGCAGGGTCAGCTATATACTGGATAAGAAAATTAACTCAGGGTTTAATTTTAAAACTTCTCTTGGTACGCTGGTTTCAAAAGGCAAAGAAAAATATTTGGCATTTGATATAGGCATAGGAATATCCAAGGCTAAAAAACTGAAAAGAAGGGTTATTTTATCCGGCAGATGGAAAATAGCCAGTGGTAAAGAGCTGATCCTGGAGACATCTGATATTGAAGAGGGCGGGGTAAGGTTAAAACTTACAAAAGAAATGTTTGACAGGCAGGGCATAGCTTATATAGAATCTATGGTTAGGGATAAAGAGATCTACATAGGAGGCGGAATAGTTTTCAGATGGTAATAATGCAGCGTAAAAATAGCAGGAATGGTTTCACCTTACTTGAGCTTATGATAGCCGTGGGCGTGCTTGTAGTAGCTCTTGTGGGGCTATTGGGGGTTTTTGCTCACCTGATGCTTTTAAACGAGAATTCAAGCAAGCTTACCCTGGCTGTGACGGCCTGCCAGGCAAAGCTGGAGGAAATGCGGAATTCAAGTTTTTCAACCCTATATTTAAATTACAATGGGACAAATTTTAATCCTGCCGGATTTTCTGCAGGAGAAGCAAAAGGCGCAATTTCGATCAATAATTCCAATCCAAATCTGTTGCAGGTTTTTGTCAGCGTATCCTGGAGGACCAGAACTAACAGGGTCATAGGAGAGGATAAAAATCTTAACGGAGTCCGGGACGCGGGAGAAGATTCAAATGTAAACGGAAGATTGGATTCTCCCGGGCAGATCGCAACATTGATGACTCAAAGATGAAGAAAAATAATAAAGGTTTTACATTGTTTGAGATAATTTTGGTCGCGTTTTTATTTTCAATAATCTCCGCGGCTATTTTCAGCGTACTGGCAACAGGCAGGAATTCAATGAGCGCCGGAGAATCCCAGATGAGCGTGCAGCAGGCATGCCGCAACAGCCTTGACGCAATGGTAAAGGAGATGCGTCAAACAGCAGCGTCAAAAATACCAGATGTCCCTGCGACCGGCGTAAATTATAGTTCAATAACATTTCAAGTCCCAACAGCCATATCTGCGACAGGGCCTACGTGGTCTAGCAATATCCAATATTCACTTGGCGGATTGAACGGGACGCAATTATTGAGGACTCAGTCCGGGAATCAAAAGGTGCTGGGGAATAATATTTCTTCGGTTGTTTTTAATAGAAGCGTGGCAAATCCAAGCGTGGTGAATATAAGCGTTACGGCGCAAAAAAATACATTTTCCGGATTTACAGCAAGGCAGTCTAGCATAACGCTTACGTCTCGGGTAAAACTGAGAAATTAAATATGTCAGTCCTAAAAAATAAAAAAGGTTTTATTTTAATTAGCGCTTACATGGTGGTGTCTGTGCTGATTATACTTGCCACTGCGTTTTCTGCCAGAAGCATAGGAGAAAAAAGAGTGGCTGATAAAGAAAGGGACACTATCCAGGCTTTGTGGCTTGCAGAAGCAGGTTTGGATAGGGCCATAGTGGAATTTCCAAATACGCCTTTGTCAGGGACTCTTGGGACTGGATTAGCTTATTCTACGCAAACCACTGCTTTAACCGCCTCCAGATATCTTGTAACTTCTACAGGCGGAGTTCCGTCTACTGTAGTAAGTCCCAATAGCGCTATTCGCAAGGTAAGCGCTATAATTGAAGTGCCTGTGAACCTTGCGAGTCCGGGAGATATAACTTCGGCTATTACAGCAACCGGAGATGTGGAAGTAAGAGGAAGCGCTGAGGTTAACGGCGACGTAGATGAAAATTATACATTTGATTTTGAAGATATTTTCGGCATTTCAAAGGAAGCGATGCGCAGCGGAGCTACTCATCATTATGTTAACCCGCCTAATAACGTAACTCCGGTTGACCATGTCACGTGGATAGATGTAGGTGCGGCTAATGAGGTAAATATAACGACAACAGGTTGGTCAGGAAGCGGAATTTTAGTGATAGACGGAGACCTTCTTATAACAGGCGGACATTTTTCAGGAATAATCTGGGTTATAGGGACATTAATGGTGAGCGGAAATCCTATAATAGACGGAGCTATATTTGTGGAAAGCGGAGCTGAGTTTGAAACCACCCTTACCGGAAATCCCACGGTTAGTTATGATTCAGAAGCAATAGGCGACGCATTTAGTTTTATACCATCTTCGTCCGCCCCTTATTTAATAAACTGGAAAGAAGACTAGTGTTATGCGAGTAGGAATGTATTATAACAATAACGATGTGCGGGTTGAAGAGAAACCTAAGCCGAAGATAGGGCCGGGAGAGCTTCTTGTAAAAGTAATGGCGAGCGGTATATGCGGTACAGATGTGGTAGAGTGGTACCGCAGGGATAGAGTGCCGCTTGTTTTAGGCCATGAGATGGCAGGAGAAATCGTAGAAGCAGGTAAAGGCGTCAAAGGCTATAAAATAGGCGATAGGATTTCTGCATCGCACCATGTGCCGTGCATGGAATGCCGACATTGTCTTAGTGATCACCATAGCGCGTGCGAGACCCTGCGTAAGACAAGTTTTGAACCCGGAGGATTTTCGGAATTTTTAAGGATACCTGCGATAAATGTAGAAAAAGGCGGGGTGTATAAATTGCCTGCTAGCGTATCTTATGAGGAAGCGACTTTTATAGAACCGCTTGCCTGTGTAGTGCGAGGCCAGAGAAAGTCGTGGCAAAGGCCGGGCAAAGGCCAGACAGCTGTTGTAATAGGTAGTGGCATATCAGGCATTCTTCATATTCAACTTGCGAAAGCCAAAGGATTCAGTAAAATAATCGCTACTGACATAAATGATTACAGACTAAAAGAGGCGCTCAGATTCGGAGCAGACCATATTATTAACGCAAAAGAAGATGTGCCTCAGAAAGTAAAGGAGCTTAATAACGGTAGGCTGGCTGATTTTATTATCCTGTGCACCGGTGCAAGGACTGCAATCGAGCAAACAGCTAAATCCCTGGACAGAGGAGGCGTAGCTTTAATATTTGCTTCAACTGATGAGGGCTTTAATCTCTCACTTGCGATGAATGATTTTTTCTGGAGGAGCGAAAGATCAATAATATCCAGTTATGCTGCAAACCCGGATGAGCATCGCGAGGCGCTTAGACTGATTAAAAACAGGAAAGTAAATGTAAAAGATATGATTACTCATAGATTTCCTTTGTCTGAAATCCAGAAGGGTTTCAAGCTTGTCAGCGAAGCAAAAGAATCAATAAAAGTAATAATAGAACCGAATAAATAAGGAGGGGAAGATGGATTGGGGTATGAAAAATAGGATCTCGCGGATAATAAAACCTGAAATAGGCAGGACTGTCATGCTTGCAGTTGATCACGGCTATTTTTTAGGGCCTACTACAGGGCTTGAAGAACCTGCTAAGATTATAGCTGACCTAATACCGCATGCTGATTCGCTTATGCTTACCAGAGGCATGCTGCGTACATCAGTAATTCCGGAATCCAGCGTGCCTATTGTGTTAAGGGTATCAGGCGGAAACAGCATCGTAGGCGATGACCTTTCAAACGAGACTATAACTGTTTCTGTGGAGGATGCAATACGACTTAACGTGAGTGCTGTTGCGCTTTCCATATATGTGGGAAGTAAATATGAGCACCAGACATTGAAAAATCTTGCTACTCTTGTAAGCGAATGTGAAAGATACGGTATCCCGGTTCTAGCTGTTACTGCTGTAGGCAAAGAAATGGCAAGGGACGCTAAGTATCTGAGCCTTGCCTGTAGAATCGCAGCTGAACTAGGAGCGCGCATAGTAAAGACATATTACTGCGAGGACTTTGAGAAGGTGGTAAAAACCTGCCCTGTTCCTGTGGTTATTGCAGGCGGCAAGAAAGTGCCTGAAAAAGAAGCTTTGGAACTGGCCTATAATGCGATTCAGCACGAAGCAGCCGGGGTTGACATGGGAAGGAATATTTTTCAGTCCAAGGACCCGGTAGGCATGATAAAAGCGGTCAGAAGCATTGTTCATGAGAATGTTACCGCGGATAAGGCCTACAAAACCCTGAAAATATAGCACGCTAATAGCCAGCCTTGGCAGGCCTAAAGAAAAGCATCGCTTTTTCGAGCGGGCACGGTGCCCTGCCTCTGCTAGGGTCTCTGGCGCAGAGAATGTTTCGCCGGCCGCTACGGTTTACG
>Ga0247841_10010057_pt1 | contig 13012 bp, 11 predicted proteins | sample LaCruzMarch2015__2_FD_192410 | JGI IMG/M metagenome (GOLD analysis project Ga0247841, IMG submission 192410) | Freshwater microbial communities from meromictic Lake La Cruz, Castile-La Mancha, Spain - LaCruzMarch2015_18m | ecosystem: Environmental > Aquatic > Freshwater > Lake | place: Spain... | reverse complement strand
ATCAGTTTTTTCCATGCTTGAAATCGATCCAGATGCGTTAATTGACCTCATGTTGCAGGACGATCGTTTTGAAAACTCATTTGTTAATTTTCTCGGTGAATCACTTCAAACTGAAACAGCCCGGAAAGCCGCATAAATAGTACGTATTATGATTTATAATTTAACCCCGAAACTTGAGTAATTGAGAAACCAATATAATTGCAATTAAAATAAATAATTGAGCATTTCTTTAAATAACTGTTTCTAAATTGATGGCTTTAAAGGACTAGCAAGGTTTACTGTAGGACACCTTTTTTCAATAAAAATATAATTCTACTTTTAGTCAATTTATGTAAAAAACGACGAAACCAAGATGATGCCGGATGAAAAACTAAAGAAAAACTTAAAAATATTAATTGGAGTCTATGAACCCTTACAATATGATGGACGCGCTCAGCGTCTTGCTGAAATCATGTCAGTATATGGAGAGGTCATTTGTTTTACAAATAATTATGACGGTGAACATGATGATAAAACAAGGGAATATCAAGTCTTTTCCATTAAAACTATTAGAAAGAAGGGTTTATTCTCTTATGTTTCATATAATATGAAATTTCTATTCTTTGTTATTAAACAAGATGCAGATATTGTGATTTCATGTAATTTCTTTTTGATTTTGTCTGGCTTTTTATCAAAATTTGTTTTTAGAAAAATATGGATATACGACGCTTATGAATTATTAGTTAAATCAAATTTTAAAGATTATTCGTTACGTGATTTATTTTTCTATTGTACAGAAAAAAAATTGATAAAATTCAGCAACTTGGTTGTTAGTGCAAATGAGGAGCGTTATAGAATTTTAAAAAGCATAAATAAACTATCAAAATCGACATTTATACTAAATATTCCAAACAATAAGCAAGTAATTGGTAAAGAATATTTAGAAGGGGAATTTTATATTGTCTATCAGGGTTATATCTCAGTCGAAAGGAAACTTGATTTCTATATTGAATTATTGAGTTATTTACCTGACTTTGTTAAGTTATTTATCATAGGAGACGGTCCTGATATGAATAATGTTATTAAATGTGTTGATAGTTTTAATGTAGCAAATAGAGTAAAATATTTTGGCAGGTTGAACCAAAATGATTTATTGAAAGTTACTAAAGAATGTCATTTGGGAATAGTTTCATACAATTTTAGTGAATTAAATACTATATATTGTTCTCCTAATAAAATATTCGAATATACTCAAATGGGACTTCCAGTAATTACAACATCTCAGATTTTTTTAGCAAGTAAGGTTAATAAATATTGTATTGGGGAAATTGTTTCATTTGAGATGAATAAGGAAATCTGTATAGAAAAAATTAGAAGAATCATTTCGAATTATAAATTTTATGTTAGAGGTTTAGAATCATTTAATTCTAAATACTCCTTCCTTAAGGAAAAAAATAGATTTTTACAATATTCTAATTCTGTAGTATACCAAAGTTGAAACTTGGCGCTTCATCTTTAAGAAAAATAGTAAAAGAAGAGTTCAATTTGTCAATAGAGGAACAAAAAATATTTAATAAGGAATTTAAGAATATATTGTTCAACGCTTATGCAAGATAATTACACTGTTATTATTTCACTTTATGTGAACTCGAAAAATCTATTAGGGAGAACAATGATCGCTGGAAATACTAATCAGTTGTTATGTTGTTAATTGATGCTCTATTCTTAAATTCACCAGGTGGAATCACTTTGTTGAAATATCTTTATAAAAATCTAGAAAAACATGAAATAAATTGTTTTTTTTTACTAGATAAACGTAGCGAAAATGATCTAACCTCTTGGCTTGCTTACGAAAAAACTTTCATCGAATCCAATTTAAAGAACAGGAAACAGTTTTATTTACTAAATCGAAATAATTTCTCCAGGGTCTTGTGCTTCTGCAATATTCCTCCCCCTGTTCCCTTATCAGTTCCGGTATTAACGTTCTTTCAAAATGTTAATATTTTACAGGATTGCAGTTTCTATCCTATTAGGTCGCGTGTTCTACATTATCTGAAAAGAAAATTTATCTTTCATTATCGGGCTAACACAAACACATGGATTGTCCAAACGAGATTTATGAAACATCTCCTGATAAAGAGGCTCGGAATTTCTGACAAATATATAGAAGTTCTGCCTTTCTTTGATATGGCTGATCAAGAAGAAGCCATTATAACTGTCAAAAAACCAGGTTCGTTCTTATATCCAAGTACTGGCCTAGGACATAAAAATCATTTAGCACTTCTAAAGGCATGGGAACTGCTCCATCAGGAAAATCGTGATTTTGAACTCCACTTGACGATTCCTACTACAGATTTGAAACTGACTAAGTTGATCGCTGAATTGAAATCCAAAGGTTTGAAAATAATAAACCATGGCATCATTGAAAAAAGTGAATTGTTAGCCTTATATCAAGCAACCGAATACGTAGTATATCCGTCGTTGAACGAAAGTTTCGGTCTGCCTTTGGTAGAAGCTGTTCAGCAGAATTGCAAGATCATTGCCGCCGATCTTCCCTATTCAAAAGAAACAATCATTCCGACTACCAAATTCGACCCCTACCAGCCTAATTCGCTTAAAAATGCTATCATTGAAGCCACCTTGCAAATGGGAAACGAAAAAAAATCCGAGATCATCATAGAGAATAAAATTGATTCATTAATTGCACTTCTTAATACATCTGTCAACTCATGCTAACTACTTTCATTGCATCACCTTTGGGCAACCTTACAGATCAATTTGCCGATACTTTTGTCCCACTAGGGTTGGCGAGTGATTTTAATAACGCAAAATCGATTTTCATCAAACCTAATCTAACCTATCCAAAATACAAAGAAGGGGTCACAACAAGAAAAGAATTTGTGGAGCATCTTGTTGCAGCATTACGGAGGATAAATTCCTCAACAAAAATTTTCATTGGCGAAGGCGAAGGGGGTTACAATAGTTTCTCTATGACAGAAGCCATGAGAACCATGGGATATTTTGAACTGGAAGAGAAATACCCCAATGTGAAGATTGTCAACATATCCAAAGTTCCGTCACATACTGTTGAACTAAGGGCTAAAGGTAAACCTTACCTGATTGATCTGCCAACACTCTTCGATGAAATAGATTTTTCAATAACCTGCCCCCTTCCCAAGGTTCACTGCATGACGGGAATTACCCTTTCTTTTAAAAATCAATGGGGTTGCCTGCCCGATACGATGCGGTTGAAAAACCATTATGTGTTTGATGAAATCATTGGGCAGATATGTGAGAAACTCAAATTCAGATACGCTTTTTTGGATGGGAAATATGGCTTGGATGATAATGGTCCTTTGCTGGGCCAGCCCATTGAAGTAAATTGGTTTGCAGCATCAAACTCTCTCGGAGCATTCGATGTAATTATCTCCGAAATGATGGGGGTGAATTGGAAATCTATAAGGCACCTCCGTACGGCCGACAAATATGGCTTTATTCCGTCCCGTGATCAGATTATGGTGATTGGAAATCCCATGGCTTTATTTCGAAAATTCAAACTAAATAGAACTTTTTGGAATTATCCTGCACTTGTCGCATTTAAATCAAAGAGTATAACACAGCTTCTATACTTTTCCAAAATAGCCAAACCACTGCATGATATTATGTATGTTTTTAGAAAAAAACCAATTAGCGATTAATCCAAATAATTCATATTTATGAAAAGCGCCGCTGCAATTTTTTCTTTCGATAATCTGAAACTAATTTTGACCGATATTTTGGTTTTAGCTTGTGTCTATTTAATCCCAACAATTGCTCATTTCACGCCATTCCCTTTATATTTGATTGATCCGATGCGAATGCTGATGCTGGCGAGCTACTTAGTATCCAGAAATAATTTCAATACATATTTTATCGCATTTACCATTCCACTATTCTCATTTTTTGTTGGAGGCCATCCGGTTTTTTATAAAGCAATTTTAATTTCACTCGAGCTTTTAAGCAATATTTTTTTGTTGATTTTTTTATTAAAAACAACAAAATTGACGGTACCGGTAATCTTACTTATCAGCATTATCGCAAGCAAGGGTCTATATTATTTATTCAAATTCGCTTTTATAAAATTGGAATTCATTGATGGCAAGTTGATAACAACAGGTATATTTATTCAAATAATTACTGTTTTAATTATTACGATTATTTTTTCATTATTTTACAAAAGAAAAGTAAAAGTACAGGTCTAAATTAATTCAATTGGTGTGAAAAAAATTTTCAAAGCATTTACTTTTGGCCTCTCTGTAATTCCGGCTATAATTATTTTATTAGATTCAAAAGCTATAAATAAAAGCTATAAAATTTCATGTTTTCGTAAAGTAATTCTAGGGATAACAATGCTACGCAATTATTTTTTTATAAAAACAGGAACATCATTTAAAACACATTTATCAATGGCTTTGAAGATTTTAGAAATACCTCCAACCATTCATGGAGATATCATAGAATGTGGTACATGGAAGGGAGGTTCAGCAGCAAATTTATCGCTTGTTTGTAAAATTGTAGGACGAAAACTAATAATCTATGATTCTTTTGAGGGCTTACCGGTACTTGATCCGGATGATAGAGAATCAAAATTTTATCATCAAGGGGATTATTTTGGATCCTTAGACGAGGTTAAAAAGAATATTAACAAGTATGGAGAAATTGGATGCTGTGAATTTAGAAAAGGATGGTTTAATGACACATTACCATTGCATGACTCTCCAATTGTATTAGCATTTTTGGATGTCGATCTTGAGGCCAGCATTGATGTTTGTGTCCGGAGTCTATGGCCATATTTAACGGAAACAGGTTACATTTTTATTGATGAGGTAGTCGGGCTCAATTATTGTGCACTTTTCTATTCTGAGAAATTTTGGGATAAATATTTCCAGAGAGTTCCACCAGGCCTCATTGGAGCAGGAACAGGATTACCTTTAGGTGAATTTTACCTTGGACCATGGGCTGAAATTCATAATTATCCAATGCAGCACGCCTGTGCAGGTGCTTATACACGAAAAGATTTTTCTGGTTATTGGAACTATTATCCAAACTACTGAAATTTAAAAACCAAATTATTAATCTATAATTTTATCTCAAATGTCAATAATTTTAGTAACTGGAGGCGCCGGCTTTATCGGCTCCAATTTGTGTAATGAATTAAGAAAAAGAGGGCATAAGGTAATCGCTTGCGACCTCTATAATACTGATAGTGATAATTATATTCGATGTGATGTCAGAAATTTCAGGCAGATTGAGAATGTTTTCGACAAGTACGGCTCTTTTGAATTTGTCTATCATTTAGCAGCCGAATATGGTCGATGGAATGGAGAGGCCTATTACGAAAATTTATGGGGAACCAATGCCATCGGAACAAAAAACATGCTCCGGCTGCAGGAGCGGTTAAAATTTAAAATGATCTTTTTTTCTTCTGCCGAAGTTTATGGTGACTATATGGGAATCATGAGTGAATCGGTCATGCTGGATAACCCGATCAAAGAGACCTATCAGATGAACGATTACGCCATCACCAAATGGGCCGGTGAATTGATGTGCCTCAATTCAGCCACCATGTTCGGTACAGAAATTGTCAGGGTAAGGCCGGTGAATTGTTACGGACCTCATGAAGAATATACGCCCTACCGGGGGTTTATTCCGAAATTCATCTATCATAGTCTTTTTAATAAACCTTTTTTTGTGCACAAAGGTCATAAAAGGATCATTGATTATGTTGAGGATACCTGCTGTACGTTTTCCAACATATCCGATAACTTTATCGCCGGAGAAGTTTATAATATAGGAGGAAACGTGACATGGGAAAAATCTGTTGAAGAATATGTAGACATCATCCTCGCTGCAACCGGGGCTTCCCCCAAACTTGTCACCTATAAGGAAGCTGAACCCTACACAACCATGGTGAAAACAATGGATTTTTCAAAAAGCATTAAAGATTTGAACCATGACCCACAGGTGCCACCTGAAGAAGGCATCAAAAGAACGGTTGCATGGATGAAATGGTTTTACAGAGTATGAAAAAAATACTCATCGTTTTTGGTACCCGGCCTGAGGCTATAAAAATGGCTCCGGTTGTCAAAGAATTTCAAAAATATCCTGAAATATTTAATGTAACGGTTTGCGTTACCGCACAGCACCGGCAAATGCTCGACCAGGTTTTAAATCTCTTCGAAATTGAGCCTGAAATTGATCTTGACCTGATGAAAGTCAACCAGGACCTGTTTGATATAACAGTCAACGTTTTGACCGGTCTCAAAATCGTGATACATCGGGTTCAGCCAGATTTGGTTTTAGTTCATGGAGATACCACGACATCAATGGCTACCTCGCTGGCAGCTTTTTATCACCGGATTCCTGTGGGACATGTTGAGGCAGGGTTAAGGACCTACAATAAATATGCGCCATGGCCCGAAGAGATCAACAGGCAACTTACCGACAGGATAACCACCTACTTTTTTCCACCAACATTGACAAGTAAGGAAAATTTATTGGCTGAAGGGTGTCTGGAAGAAAACATGGTCATTACAGGCAATACGGTTATCGATGCCCTCCACTACGTTGTTGAAAGAGTTAAAAGTTCAGAGCATCTACGGACTAATCTAAGCCAGGTCATCATGACATCCGGGTATACAGAATTTGAGAAGCTCACGTCAAAAAACAGAAAGTTGATCCTTGTCACTGGTCACCGGCGCGAAAATTTCGGAGAAGGTTTTATCAACATATGCGGGGCTTTGAAAGAGATTGCAATAAGAAATGATTCGGTAGATATTGTTTACCCGGTTCACCTTAATCCCAATGTGCGCAAACCAGTAAATGAAATTCTTTCAGGAGTGCCGAATATTTTTCTTACCGAACCTCTGGATTACGAACCATTTGTTTATTTGATGCACGAATCGTACCTGTTAATCACCGATAGTGGAGGAGTTCAGGAGGAGGCACCCTCCTTAGGTAAACCTGTTCTTGTGATGAGGGAAACCACAGAAAGACCAGAGGCACTAGCCGCAGGAACAGTCAAACTGGTAGGAACTGATAAAGATTTGATCGTTTTCGAAACGGAAAACCTGTTAAGGAATGAATCTGTTTACTTAAAGATGTCCAAAGCACACAATCCCTATGGGGATGGAAAGGCAAGCCAGCGAATAGTTAATTTTATAAAACAGAAATTATATGAATAAAATGCAAAAGAGAATTGAAATAGTTGGGAACTATCTTGAAAAAGCAACTCTATCTTCGGAAATTAAAAAATTTTATGAATCCAGATCTATCCTGGTAACTGGTGGCGCTGGTGCAGTGGGAAGTAATCTGATCATAGCCCTTTCCTCATTGGTAGGTGAAAAGGGAAAAGTTGTCGTTTTGGATAATCTTTCATCAATCAAGGAGAAAAACCCATGGAATGTCGCACCTCTCCCGAACATCATGTTTGTTGAAGGTGATGTAAGGTCAGATGTTGATTTAAAGCGGGTTTTTAAAGAAGATATTTCGATTGTTTATCATTTGGCGGCATTTTTTGCCAATCAAAATTCAATTGATTATCCTGAAATTTCGGCAGATGTGGATATCTTGGGCCATATCCGGCTTTTAGAATATTCAAGGCTGGCCAAGGTGGAAAAGTTTGTATATGCTTCAAGTGGTTGTGCTATCTATGGATCTTTTCCTAAACTGCCATTGATGGAAGATTTTATCTCCATGCATCTTACTACCCCTTATCAGATAAACAAGATGACAGGAGAGATGTACAATAATTTCTATTTCCATAATTACAAGCTTCCCATTGTAAATTGCAGGTTTTTCAATTCATATGGGCCGGGGGAAGTTCCTGGGCAATACAGGAATGTGATTCCAAATTTTATTTACTGGGCCATGAAAGGGCAATCCCTTCCATTAACAGGAACTGGTGAGGAAACCCGCGATTTTACTTTTGTCCTTGATTTGGTGCAGGGCTTAATCAAATCGGGTTTTTATACTGAAGCTGTTGGTGAGAACTTTAACCTTGCTTCAGGAATCGAAATCAGTATCGTGGGAATGATAGATCTGGTCAATAAAACAACTGGCAACAAGGCCCCTATTCACTATAAACCGAGAAGACTGTGGGATACGAAACCAAGGCTGCTTGCTTCCATTGAGAAAGCGGGCCGTCTCATTCAATATAAGCCACTAGTCGATTTTGATGAAGGATTTACATTGACGAAGGAATGGTTCACAGATAATTGGGAAACAATAGAAAAGCTAGCTGATTTTAAACCAGGAATGAGCAGTGCAGTGAGATAGCAGTTTTATGGATTCAGATAAGAAAACAACTACCTCCTCCGGGAAAAGAATTCTGATCATTACAGAAAGATTTTACCCGGAGGAATTTATTTTAAATGATCTGGTTACGGAATTAAAAAGCCGCGGATTGGATTTTGATGTCTTAACTCAGGAGCCAGGTTATCCAAATGGTAACGTTTCTGATTACACAGGATATAAAAACAATTTCTTTAAGGTCGATTTCTGGAATAAAATCAAAATCTATCGGATAATGACCATCCAGAATTATAGTAAAAGCAAATATAAAAGGGTATTTAACTATCTTAATTTTGCCATATTGTCATCAATTGTTCTTTTGTTCATAGGCAGAAAGTACAAGAAGATCTTTGTATTTCAAGCTGGACCTTTAACAGTCGGAATAGCTGCAATCATTGGTAAAAAAATATTCAAAACGACCAACACCATTTGGTCTGTCGATTTATGGCCTGACACAGTTTATATGTATGGTTTTAAACAATCTAAATTGAATAAAGCTATACTCGACCTATTTGTAACAACGATCTATAACCAATTTGATACAATTTTTTGTTCAAGTTTTGCATTTTCCAAGAGGCTTAAACACTATGTTAATTCCAAGCCGATTCATACGCTTTTGCAATGGCCACAAATATCGATTGATGAAACTGTAGAATGTGACATGATTTTGGATAAAGAATATTTCAATTTCACATTCACCGGAAATATTGCTCGCACGCAGAATCTGGAGAATGTGATACTTGGATTTTCTCTGGCGCAAAAAACCAATTCCAAGATAAAACTTAATATTTTTGGAAATGGATCTGATCTTGAAAGACTGGAGAAATTGACACATGACCACAGTATTTCAAACGTTGTTTTCTGGGGAAGGAAGCCACTGATTGAGATGCCAACAATTTATAATCAAAGTCAGGTATTGGTAATTTCGTTGCAGCCAGATCCAGTATATGATCTGTACATCCCCTTGAAATTTTCCACCTACATTGCTTTCAGCAAACCCATTTTTGCAATCATGAATGGAGTCGTTAGTGAATTAGTCGAAACGAATAAAATTGGAGTTTCTGCATCTCCATCAAATATTGAGGAAATCGGAGTTGAATTTCTCAAACTCAGCTCAATGGACAAAAATCAACTTGATTTATATAGCAAAAATTCGTCAAGATTGCTTGAAAATGAATTTAACAGAACAAGGAACATTGATATTATCTTTAACACACTCAAGTTTTCATAAGTGGAAGGCGATTTCTGGTCAAATTTTTAAACGCTTGATTAACGGCGAATAGTCTAATAAACAGATCTTCCTTTGGCATTGCGAGTAACCTTTTAATCTCTCCCGGTGAATTCCCCGCAGCTTGCGGAATATAGGGCCAGGGCCCCAGGGTTCATACCATTTATTCACTTCCATAAACTATATGAAAATCCTTATTACTGGTATAAACGGTTTTGTTGGCTCCAACCTGATCAAGGCCTTCAGGAATAATTACACCCTGTATGGGATCGATATTGTTCCGGATGTTCAGGATGGGGTTGTATCAGTTGATTCATGGAACGAGTTGAATCTGGCTCCCGATATTGATGTTATTATCCATCTTGCCGGGAAAGCACATGATACGAAAAACACATCTGCTGAACAGGACTATTTTGATGTTAATGTCGGATTAACCAAAAAAATCTACGATCATTTTTTGAAATCTGGGGCAAAAAAATTCATCTTTTTCAGTTCTGTAAAAGCTGTGGCCGATACCGTAGAGGGAGATGGACTTACAGAGGAAACAATTCCGGCACCCCAAACCCACTATGGTAAATCAAAACTTGAAGCTGAACGATATATCCTCAGCCAATCGGTTCCGGGAGATAAAAAGGTTTACATCTTGCGTCCATGCATGATCCATGGCCCGGGGAACAAAGGAAATCTAAATCTGCTTTACACCCTGGTCAAAAAATGGATCCCATATCCGCTGGGCGCTTTTGAAAACAGGCGTTCCTTCCTTTCCATTAACAATCTCGTATTTATTCTGGAACACCTTCTCAAAACAGATAATTCGACATTCGATATTCGACATTCGATATTCGATATTCCTTCGGGTACCTACCACCTCGCCGATGATGAGCCCCTTTCAACTAACCAGATCATCGCTTTGATGGCCACTAGTTTGAGTAGAAAGGAACGAATCTGGAATATCAACCCGAAACTGATCAGTGGATTTGCCAGGTTGGGAGATAAAATTAATATTCCATTTAACAGCGAACGCCTTAAAAAGCTCACGGAATCATATGTGGTATCCAACAAAAAGATTAAACAAGCACTCGATATAGGATGCATGCCTGTGACTTCAGAAGATGGAATGGAGGAGACTCTGAAAGCATTCAACGCCAATTCGTGAAACCTTGCGCTACCTCATTTACATTCTCATTCTTTTTAATGTCATCAACCTCTGTTTCAAGATTGCGTATCATTTCAATAACATAGAAAAACTAATGAAGTTGAATTAGTTTCTGATCTCAGGTTGCTTGCTAGCGAAAACCAAAAAATAAATTTGAACATTGAACCTGGCCTCAGGCATTCAGTATCCGAAAACACTATCATCTTTTAACGGCATCCTAACAGAATGGCTGATTTTGTTTACCTGTTTCGGTTATCCGATACAGGCTATGGTGGTGCTTTATTCAGGCATGGATTCCACTCCCATCAACCTGGCTTTCCGTGCAATCTATCTGATCATCAGCCTTTACCTGATCTTTTGGTGGCTTTTTCAACAAAATCCGTTTAGCCCTCGAAAATGGGCTCAGTCTGGATCCAACATACTCCTGATTGTGTTTTCCCTGTTTTGGGTAATCTATAGTATTCGTCTTGTTCATGACCTCGAGTATAAAAATTGGCAATTGACGGGTTATCACAAATACTACGTTTACTCCTGGGCATTTGGCTGTTCGATGATCCCGGCCCTGGCAGTATTGGTTAACGCGAATAACATAAATATAAAAAGGCTTACACGGAACATGCTATTCTTTATTCTCCTTTCCAATCTTTGCCTTGCAGCCTACCTGATCAGTATTTATAAATACGGGTTCCAGGCAATTTTTTTAGAAAGGGTTCAAATCTTTCTCCCCGGTGAGGCGCAGGAAGTAAAACTTCTTCCAGATGAATTAAAGAAGGCCAGCACAGTTCTAATCAACGGAATCACCCTTGGTTTTTATGGGTTCTTATTGGCCATTGCCTCCATCTCTTATTTTTTGTTTTATCAAAGAAAACTTTCCATTTGGAGTACATTTTTTTTGACTGCTGCTTTTTTACTTGGAGTGTTCAACCTGATGGCCGGGGCCTCACGGGGGCCTTTTTTGTCCTTTGTTTTACTTTTTACGATAGTGGTCATGGTTTCCATCCTGATCACACTGTTTCGAATTGTTTATTTTCTTTATCTCAAAATCAGGGTGAAGGTTACAGGGATGAGGCCAAACGTTCTTTTTCAAATCCGGTTTAAACCGGTTATCTATAAGATGATGATGACTCTCCTGGGTTTGCTTTTGATTTTCACCTTGTTCAACTTTGAAAAAGAAAAAACTAAAATCGATTTTGATGAATTGGGTATGTCTGCCAGGCTTAAAAGTATGCTGGAGTTCAAAAACGATATAAGTACTACTGAAAGAGTGAATATGTGGAAAAGCGCCATGCACCAGTTTAAAACAAATCCCATACTTGGCGATTCCTTCATCAACAATTTTGGGAATTTATACTCCCATAACCTGATCTTGGATGTTTTAATGTCGGTGGGTATCGTAGGTTTCATTCCCTTTTTTATCTACCTCCTGGCCCCCTTTTATTACTTTATCCGCCTTCCGGCAGAACAAAAACGAGCTATTTCAGTCTTGTTTGTAGTATTTTTGGCAGCACTGTTACTCTATATGACATCTGGCGGACTCTTTACGGCAGCTGAGTTCTGGATATTATCGGCAGCAGTGATTGGAATTTGTCGGCAATATCTGAAACCTACGATCTAAAACCAAAACAATTTACGATTTACGACTTACGATTTACGATTTAAAATTTGACGCTCGTCACTTATTTCATTTATTTACTGCTTTTATTCGCGCTGATCAATCTCTATTTCCGGGTTGCGGCCCGGTTTAACATTGTTGATAAACCCAATGAACGGAGTTCGCATTCAAAGCACGTATTGAGAGGGGGCGGCATTATTTTTCCGTTGGGGATCATGTTGTGGTTTACCTGGTCGGGTTTTCAATTTCCCTGGTTCTTTGCAGGGTTGATGCTCATCAGCCTGGTGAGTTTCATCGACGATCTATCGCACCTTACCTACTGGGTGCGTTTGCTGTTGCAGATGACCGCGATCGCGTTGTTGCTGTTCCAGCTGGGATTGGCCCCTTTACCCTGGTGGGTGTGGTTCCTGGCGCTGTTCACGGCCACCGGCATCATCAACGCCTTCAACTTCATGGACGGCATCAACGGCATCACCGCCGGGTATAGCTTGTCGGCCCTGGCCGGGTTGTGTATCGTGAACAACTACCAGGCGCATTTCGTATCCAACGATCTCCTTTACGCGGGCACCCTGGCGCTAGCGATCTTTGGATTTTACAATTTCCGCACCCGGGCCCGTTGCTTTGCCGGCGACGTGGGCGCGGTATCCATCTCCTTCATCCTGGTATTCCTCACCGGCAAACTCATCCTCGCCACCGGCAACCCCCT
>Ga0247841_10010055_pt1 | contig 13014 bp, 3 predicted proteins | sample LaCruzMarch2015__2_FD_192410 | JGI IMG/M metagenome (GOLD analysis project Ga0247841, IMG submission 192410) | Freshwater microbial communities from meromictic Lake La Cruz, Castile-La Mancha, Spain - LaCruzMarch2015_18m | ecosystem: Environmental > Aquatic > Freshwater > Lake | place: Spain... | reverse complement strand
GGATCCTCCAATTGCCCGTGTCAGCAACGTAGACATTGTTTGCTGGATCTACTGCCACACCGTTGGGAGAACTAAATTGCCCATCTCCGGATCCTTGGGTTCCCCACTTCGCCAAAAACGTCCCACTCGAACTGAACTTCTGGATCCGAGAATTCCACCTATCACTAACGTAGACATTGCCCGACGAATCCCCCGTGACACCCTCGGGATAGGAGAGCTGCCCGTCTCCGGATCCCTGGGTTCCCCATTTCGCTAAAAACGTCCCGGTCGAACTAAACTTCTGGATCCGATGGTTGGCCGAGTCAGCGACATAGACATTACCCGACGAATCAACCGCGACACCCTGAGGAGCGGAGAATTGCCCGTCACCGGATCCTGATGATCCCCACTTCGTTAAAAATGTCCCGGTTGAAGTAAATTTCTGGATCTGATTGTTCCAAGTATCAGCGACGTAGACATTGTTCACTGAATCAACCGCAACCCCATTGCCCGATGCCGCCCACTTTGTTATGTATGTTCCGGTCGAACTGAATTTCTGGATCCGACCGTTGCCATCAGCGACATAGACATTGCCTGACGAATCTACTGCGACTCCATTGGGAAATTGGAACTGCCCATCTCCCCAACCCAATGTTCCCCACTTCGTTATCCATGTCCCATCAGAACGGAACTTCTGGATCCGTTGGTTGTACACATCAGCGACGTAGACATTGCCCAACGAATCTACAGCGACACCATCTGGATTGGAGAAATTCCCGTCTCTGTAACTCACCGATTCCCACTTCGCTATAAATGTTCCGCCGGAATTAAATTTCTGGATCCGATTGTTTTGCCGGTCAGCAACGTAGACATTACCTGACGAATCTACTGCTGCACACGCGGGAAAACTAAACTGCCCGTCACCTGAACCCCATGATCCCCATTTCGATAGAAATACCCCGGTCGAACTGAACTTCTGGATTTGATAATAGTCAACGACATAGACATTGTTCGCTGAATCTACTGCGAGACCTCGGGCCCAGTCGAACTGCCCATCACCCGTTCCATCCGATCCCCACTTCGCGATAAATGTCCCGGAAGAGCTAAACTTCTGGATCCGATGGTTGTCAGTGTCAGCGACGTAGACATTGCCCGACGAATCTATCGCAACACCCTGGGGATAGTAGAATTGCCCATCACCTGTTCCATTAAATCCCCACTTCGTTAAAAATGTCCCGGTTGAAGTGAATTTCTGGATCCGAGAGTTGCCCGAATCAGTGACGTAAACATTGTTCGCTGAATCTATTGCGAGACCGTGGGGAGAACTAAATTGCCCGGATTCGTTTCCAGACGATCCCCACTTCGTTAATAATGTCCCAGTTGAAGTAAATTTCTGGATCTGATTGTTCCAAGTATCAGCGACGTAAACATTGTTCGCTGAATCAACCGCAATACCTGTACCCGATGCCGCCCACTTCGTTAAAAATATCCCAGTCGAACTGAACTTCTGGATCCGGTTGTTGTTTGTATCAGCGACATAGACATTGCCCAACGAATCTACTGCTACACCCTCGGGAAACAAGAAATTCCCATCAGCATATCTATCCGAGCCCCACTTGGTCACAAACACATACGTTTCACCGCCTTCAGCGGATGGTGTCAACTGTTCGCTAACCGCAGCGTTGCTCAATCCATCCGGAAGTACAGGAGAAGTGTATACCCGTTCATGTGTGCGCGGATCAATACGGTTTAAAAAAGGCATTACGGTAGGAGCGAGCGCAGGTTCTGCCGTCATCGCAGGAGACGGTTCAATCACCGGTTCCTGCGCCGGAATACTGTTCATCTGCGCGCGTTCCTGGATCGTCTCGTTAAGGATGAGAACCTCTCTGGTCAGGTTCACCTGACCATCCGCTCCCCCATGTACAAGAGATGACGCACCTGAAGTGAGGCAGAGCATACTGACAATAACAAAAATTAACAGTACTGACTTATTGCGTAAAACGAAACCGGACCTGGACATACAACCACCCCTCCGTCATGGAACCCTTGTTTGAGTGGGTCTACACCCGGTGACAGAAGAAGGCATCACATTTTAGAAGGTTTTTCTTCAGTTCGATGGAGCCCTCTCTCGTTTCAGACGAGTAAACCCACATATATTGCTGAATTTTTCCATTGTTGATCAAACTGCCAAAATGACGCATATACTGATATGGCTGTCGTCCCGCTATCCAAACAGGATTCGACAACAATTCGATATCTTTTTGGCTCCTGATCTCACTGATACGATTTTTTATGTAACCTTGATCTGACAAGGATAATTCTCAATCAACTTTTCAATATATCATAATTCCCATATATTGTGCATATCCGGATGTCAGCGATGATATGCACAACAAACTTTTTCATTCATCTGCATAGGTTTATAATTCCAGAAAACAGGTTTTTTGACAAGCCTGAACCTCCGGATTATGTCGGATCTCGTGACATATCAGACGACAAACTTCAACCAGAAGCGATCACGTTATATCCACAGGTGTGTTGCAGGGCAATCCAATTTTACCATAAACGAAGTCATAATCGCGATGATTGGATGTGCGCGCTTGTGATCTGATCGCGGTTAAAAATGAAAGCTACGAATCTGTCAAGACTTCACTGACCGGAAAAATGAATGTGATCGTTATCCATCTACACAAACCAGGCTGATGCCTTCACTCAGCGCGAAAAGGTTGATTGTACCCTTTTCAACATCAGATCATTCCATACAGTCGGACCACATCATTGAACCCAATAAATTCGCTGTTGTCATAATCGTAACACTCCACTGGTCCGTATGTTCCGGTGTCAATAGCCTCCATGTTCTGGTAGTAAACTACCACATCGTTAAACCCAAGCCAGCCATTGCCATCGATGTCTTCATACTTGCCGGGGGGAAAGATGGGGAGATCAATTGGAGGAGGGTAGAACCCGCCACCCGGTTTCGGGAAGGGTCTCACTGTAGTGACGGTTAACGTAGCCGATACAACAGATGGAGTATATCGTCCACCGGCACGGTCTTCGACTTTCTCTGGGATAATGGACAAGGTCGTCGATCCCCCGGCATCGCCGCGAACCGTCACCGTGAAGAACGTGATGTTCTGCGTCCCGGAGGTTCCGTCCAGATCGACTGCCTTGAACCAGGCACGGTCTGCCGGCAGTGTGCTGTTCTTCGGCATCGATGTCCATGCCGGATAGGTCACACTGACAATCTCCGCAATGGTCGCGTTGCTTGACACGAGGGTGATGTTATACCCGGATAGTCCTTGTAACGCGGTGTCAAGAACGATCTTGTAGGTCGTTGTCGATCCGACAGATACTGATGCGCTGCCGGGCTGGAAGGAGAGGGTGTTGGAAGCTGGAAGTGGGGACTGAGGCGCAAACTTCTGGATCCGATTGTTGAACGTGTCTCCAACATAGACATTGCCTGAAGAATCCACTTCGACACCAAATGGAGAAGCCAATTGTCCATCTCCACTTCCATACGATCCCCATTTTGCCAAAAATGTCCCGCTCGAACTGAACTTCTGGATACGACTGTGACCTTCGTCAGCGACGTAGACATTGCCCAATGAATCTACTGCCACACCAAAGGGCATCCAGAACTGCCCATCTCCGGATCCTGAAGATCCCCACTTCGTCAAAAATGTCCCGCTCGAACTGAACTTCTGGATACGATTGTTAACCGTATCAGCGACGTAGACATTACCAGACGTGTCAACTGAAATGCCATCGATAGAAAATAAGAACTGTCCGTCCCCGGTTCCCTGTGACCCCCACTTCGTAATAAATGTTCCAGAAGACGTGAACTTCTGGATGCGACGGTTCGCTGAATCAGCAACGTAGACATTACCCGATGAATCGACTGCTAAATCGTAGGGCACCTGAAACTGCCCGTCTCCGGTTCCCTCTGTTCCCCATTTCGTTAAAAACGTCCCACTTGAACTGAACTTCTGGATCCGGTCGTTGGTCGTGTCAGCGACGTAGACATTCCCTGACAGATCTACTGCCACATCTGATGGATATCTGAATTGCCCATCTCCGGTTCCATTTGTTCCCCACTTCGCTAGAAATGTCCCGGTCGAACTGAACTTCTGGATCCGGTTATTGTTCGCATCAGCGACATAGACATTGCCCACCGAATCTACTGCAACACCATCAGGTTCCTTGAACTGCCCATCTCCGGTTCCCTGTGACCCCCACTTGACAACGAATACATATGATTCAAGAGCGGGATTGACCGTGATATAATTCGTCCGGGTGAGGGCATTACTTCCCGCTGAATTTGTGGCGTTCAGTGAAACGGTGTACGTTCCGTTGACTGCATAGATATGTGTTGGGTTCTTTTCGGTGGATGTGCCTCCGTCCCCGAAATTCCAGTTCCAGCTGGTGGGCGTGTTGGTCGAAAGGTCAGAGAAGTATACGGTCAGCGGGGCGGTACCGGCTGTGGGTGTTGCATTGAAGTTCGCGACCGGGCTGCTTGCCGGTGGTGCAAACTTCTGAATCCGGTGGTTTTCAGTATCGGCAATGTACACATTCCAGTTAGAATCTACCGCTACTCCGCGAGGATAATAAAACTGGGCATCCTCGGTACCTCGATATCCCCATTTCGTCAAATATGTGCCCGTTGACGTGAATTTCTGGATCCGATTGTTCGACGTGTCGGCAACATACACGTTCCCGCTGAGATCTGTAGTTATACCCCACGGCTCTCCAAACTGCCCGTCACCGTTACCTTGAGTCCCCCATTTCATCAAATATGTGCCTGTTGACGTGAATTTCTGGATCCGATTGTTTGCCATATCGGCAACATACATATTCCCACTGGAATCTATCGCTATCCCAGACGGCCAATCAAACTGCCCGTCCCCACTTCCTTGAGTTCCCCACTTCGCTATAAATGTCCCGGTCGAACTGAACTTCTGGACACGGTTGTTATTCAAATCTGCGACATACACATTCCCGCTGGGATCTGTTGTTATACCCCATGGCCAATTAAACTGTCCGTCTCCGCTTCCTTGAGATCCCCACTTCGTTATGAATGTCCCTGTAGACGTGAATTTCTGGATCCGATTGTTTGCCATATCGGCAACATACATATTCCCGCTTGGATCTGTCGCTATTCCACGCGGACAATTAAACTGCCCGTCTCCGCTTCCTTGAGATCCCCACTTCGTTATGAATGTCCCTGTAGACGTGAACTTTTGGATCCGATGATTATTGTCCGCAACGTAGATATTGCCCGAAGAGTCAATTGCAACACCTATGGGAACTTGGAAATGCCCATTTTCGTTTCCTGCTGATCCCCATTGAGTGATATATACACCGGTTGATGTAAATTTCTGAATGCGATTATTCGCATTATCCGTAACAAATACGGATCCGCTAGAATCTACCGTTATTCCGTAAGGATAATTAAACTGCCCGTCTCCGCTTCCTTGAGATCCCCACTTCGCCAGAAATGTGCCGGTTGATGTGAATTTTTGGATACGATGGTTGTAGGTGTCCGCGGCATAGACGTTTCCGGTCGAATCCACTGAAATTCCTTCTGGAAGAATAAATTGTCCGTCCCCTGAACCCGAAGACCCCCATTTAGTCAGGAAGGTGCCGGTTGATGTAAATTTCTGGATTCGACGATTACTACCTTCAATGATATAGACATTTCCACTGGAATCCACCGCTATTCCGGAAGGATAGAAAAACTGCCCATCTCCGGAACCTTGAGATCCCCACTTCGCCAAATACGTGCCGGTTGATGTGAACTTCTGAATCCGGTGGTTATAATCCGCGACATAGACGTTTCCGCTTGGATCTGTCGCAATTCCAGAGGGATAATAAAACTGCCCGTCTCCGCTTCCTTGAGATCCCCACTTCGCCAAATATGTGCCGGTTGACGAAAATTTCTGTACGCGATGGTTGCCATGATCCGCGATATAGACGTTTCCGCTGGAATCTATTGCGATTTCATCGGGGGAATTAAACTGCCCGTCTCCGCTTCCTTGAGATCCCCACTTCGTTACGAATGTCCCTGTAGACGTGAACTTCCAAACTGAATGACTTTTTAGATCAGTAACATAAACATATCCTGCACTATCGACTGCTACGCCACTTGGGAAATTTACATTCATAAATGAGGGCACTGCCCATTGGAACACATATGAATCTGCTACACCCAAATGAGAGATTACATTTGAATCACCCATTCCAATAGAACTCATTGGATGACGGTTAGCTTGAGAACCGGGAGTTTGAGGCTGAATAACAGTTTCGGAAGTCTCCATACTTCTTCTGGAGTCGTAAGCAGCATCATATCTGGTTACTATATCCCTTGTATTGATGAAGTCGGGATGTGGGGTCAAAGCCGGAGAACGTGAACTACGGTCAGGCAACTGTAAATCTATTGGGAGAGTTGGTTCTACCGATGGTGGTGATACCGTGACGGGTTCAAATGCCAACATAGTCGTCTGAACAGATGTTCCAATCAAGGATTGCAAAACCGAAACATTTTCAGACAATGATCCATTTGTCTGATCGACAGGAAGAACTTCTGCACTTACTACAGGCATGAGACAAAGCATGCAGACAAGAACCAACGTTAACAGTACCGACTTATTGAGTAAACCGAAACACGATTTGGACATCTCAAAATCTCCTTCACCAGATTGGATCAAATCCCGATGAGTGAAGAGGATAAATTCCCCCATTCGAACCAACCCACACCCCTCCCATAGGTTTCAACCCAAATCTCATGATCGTTCGGGTTGCCAGAAAGACGCTGATTCACTCCCCGGCACTCCAATCAATCCCAATCCCCATTATCCCACATGGATAACACCTAATCAACCTGCAAATATATCATATTTCCGATATATTGTGCATATCCACTCAGCCACCAAGATATGCACAACAGACAATTTTCAATCATCCACACAAAGGTCTCATCCCGACAAATGTGGATTACCAGCAACCGGAATATTCATCTCACAAAAGTTCACAGATGCACCAGAAAAGGCTCATCCGATATCTGAAACCAACGACAGAAAAAAGAGTTTGATTGTTGATCATACGCACAAACCAGGATAATGCCTTCACTCAGCGCGAAAAAAGTTGATTGTCTCCTTTTCCACCTCATGTCATTCCATACAACTTAACCACATCATTGAACCCGATAAACCCGCTGTTATCATAATCGTAACACGCGACAGGTCCATACGTTCCGGCATCCGTAGCCTCCATGTTCTGGTAGAGTACCACCACATCGTTGAATCCGATCCAGCCATTGCCATCGATATCCTCGTACTTGCCGTCATGGTTCGGATCGGTCGGATCCGGGAAGAACCCGCCACCCGGTTTCGGGAACGGTCTCACGGTGGTGACGGTTAACGTAGCCGATACAACAGATGGAGTATATCGTCCACCAGCACGATCTTCGACTTTCTCCGGGATGATAGACAAGGTCGTCGATCCCCCGGCATCGCCGCGAACCGTCACCGTGAAGAACGTGATGTTCTGCGTTCCGGATGTGCCGTCCAAGTCGACTGCCTTGAACCAGGCACGGTCTGCCGGCAGTGTGCTATTCTTCGGCATGGATGTCCATGCCGGATAGGTCACGCTGACGATCTCCGCAATGGTCGCGTTGCTTGACACGAGGGTGATGTTATACCCGGATAGTCCTTGTAACGCGGTGTCAAGAACGATCTTGTAGGTCGTTGTCGATCCGACAGATACTGATGCGCTGCCGGGCTGGATGGATATGGTGTTTGAGACCGGTTCGCCGGACAACTTCACCATCCACATATCAGCTCCACCATGATTGCCGGAAACATCTCCGTCATTGGATTGTGTCAGTCCAACAACAAAGAGTCCCCCGTCCGCTGCCTGGACACCGCTGGATCCCCGATCATCATTACTGCCACCTATGATCTTCTGCCAGTTTGTTGCACCGTTACCAGCCAGGTTTGCCGCAATGACATCAACCGATTGGGACACCATCGGTGCTGAAAGGCTTGAATCCATTGATGGTGCTTCTTCGATCTGTTGAGATCTGCCGCTTCCAGTTGGATATATCATTTGCTGGGGTTTTGAGGCATCGGTAAGGATACCTTGTGTTCCGGAATCTGAGGTAATAAGTGGCCAAACTTCACCCACAAGCACATATTCACCATTATGGTTTTGGAATACACCATAGCCCATTTCCCCGTTAGTGCCACCAACCGATTTCTGCCATTCGATGGTCCATGTTTGGCTCAATTTGACCGCAAACATATCAACGGATCCATGGTTGTCTGTCACATTTCCATCATGAGATCTTGTTCCACCAACTACAATCACCCCGCCATCGTTTGTGTTTCGTATCTCCGCACTCCAGTCGTTTGACAAACCCCCGAAGCATTGCTGCCGTTCCAGGATCCCGTTTGCGCTGATACGGGCAACCCACATATCGTCCGAGCCATGGTTACCGCTCACATCTCCATCACTCGAATACACATATCCGGTCAGGGTATAGGTTGAACCTGCGGTTTCAACAATGGATTCTCCGCGATCCCAGTTAGTACCGCCGTAGCACTTCTGCCACACCAGTGTTCCGGTGGAGGAGAGTTTGCCCACCCAGATATCACCAGATCCGTGATTTCCCTGGACATTCCCATCATTTGAGGTGGTGCCACCGATGAAAATGTATCCGCCATCTGATGTTTGTAAGATGCCGTTGCCCCAGTCATCAGCAGACCCGCCAAAGGTCTTTTGCCACTGAATACCACCGGCTCCGTTGATTTTCACCACCCATACGTCTATACCGCCATGGTTTTCCGTCACATCGCCATTGAGGGAGTTGGTATATCCAGCGAGGATGTATCCTCCGTCTGTGGTCTGCTGGGCAGATCTCGAGGTTTCACTCCACCAGCTGCCATCAGAATCTTCTCCGCTTCCCCCGTAGGACTTCTGCCATTCGATGGTACCTGATGAGGTAACTTTTATCGCAACCATGTCCGTACCACCATGGTTGCCGGTGATGTTAGTATCCTGTGAGGTAGATGACCCGACCAGCAGGTACCCACCATCAGCACATGGCACTATTGTCGATATTGTCTCATTCCGCAATCCACCAAAGCATTTTTGCCAGATGATATCCGGCGTCAGGGCATTGTTTACTGTGATGTAATTCGATTTTCTGAGCGTGTTGCTACCCGCTGCGTTGGACACAGTCAGAGTAACTGTGTAGGTTCCTGCAGTAGTGTACGTGTGTGCCGGGCGTTGTTGCGTGGATGTGCCTCCGTCCCCAAATGACCAGTTCCACGTGGTTGGAGATCCAGTTGAAGTATCAGTGAACTGGACTGAAAGCGGAGCGAGACCGTATGTATTATTGACGGTAAAACTCGCAACAGGAGGTTTGCTCGTATCCTCAAAGACGTAAATATTCCCATCGAATGAACCTGCCGCAAAGAAACGTCCATTGGAAGAGATCCCAACACCTCTGACCCAGCCTCCTGTTGGATATGACCATTGCATAATGCCATTTTGGTTATATTTAAAAACGCTGTTCTTCCAGTGAGAATTGTCATTTCCAACATCATTCGTCCCGGTTACTATTGTCGAGTTGTCATACGATATGGCAAGAGAAAACATCTGGACGTCGAGTGAATCAGAATGCCAGATTGTGTTTCCGGAAATATCGAAACAATAAATTCTTCCTGTAGTGGTTGTGACGAAAGTATACAATCCATTTAATGACGTTGCAACTCCCGAAACTGCACCTTCGGATCCTAGATCGATATTCCAGAGATTGGTCATATTTCTTCTGTCAAAGAACGATACAGCACCATTAGTACCCGGATAGTGGAAACCTAATGAGAAATATGCACCGTCAGGAGAGAGGGATACACTATTAATCTCATCCCTAAATGCAGTATTATTTACTAGTTCTTTGCCTTGTCGGTCGAAGAGATAATAACGGGTTTTTAAACCTTCATACACACCCCATGTTCCGGCGAGTACATATTTACCATCAGCAGTTGTAGAAATGCCCCCATTGCGTCCCTGGAGTTGTCTGCTCCATAATAAATTTCCGCTGAAATTGTAGCATTTAATCTGTCCAGTAGAGCTCCAGGCTTTATCTCCAGAATCTCCGACAGCAATCGTATCTGCATCATCAGATATGGATATTGCCCAAACCGAGGAAGCTGCGTCAATTTTTTGCCAGATACGAGTACCTCCCTTGGTATACAATGATACGTTCCCATCATCAGTACCAATAACGATATAACCACCATCCGCAGTCATATCAAGTGCATTAATCCGGGATTCTCCAGTTGGGATTGTTTGAAATTTTGGCACAAACTTCTGGACCCGTGAGTTGCCATTGTCAGCTGCATAGATATTGCCCGATGAGTCAACCGCTACACCGCAGAGCCACTGGAACTGTCCATCTCCGGTGCCAAACGATCCCATCTTTGCTAAAAACGTCCCGGTCGAACTGAACTTCTGTACCCGGAAGTTCCCCTGATCCGTGACGTAGACATTCCCTATTGGATCGGTGGTAACATGGAATACCTGGCGGAACTGCCCATCACCAGCTCCCCATGCTCCCCATTTTGAAATAAATGTGCCGCTCGAACTGAACTTCTGAATACGGTTGTTCAATGAATCAGCAACATAGACATTGCCAAATGTATCTGTTGCAACACCGTAAGGTCTGAAGAACTGCCCGTCTTCGGTTCCATTTGTTCCCCACTTCGTTAAAAATGTCCCACTCGAACTGAACTTCTGGATTCTGTTATTGCCCACTTCAGCGACGTAGACATTGCCCGATGAATCTACCGCGATACCATTGGGGCAGTCAAACTGCCCATTTCCGGTTCCATATGATCCCCACTTTCCTAAAAATGTTCCAGTAGAACTGAACTTCTGGATCCTGCTGTTCCCCCATTCAGCAACGTAGATATTCCCTGACGGATCTACTGCGACACCACAAGGAGCACTGAACTGCCCGTCTCCGGTTCCATTCGTTCCCCACTTCGCTAAAAATGTCCCACTCGAACTGAACTTCTGGATCCGGTTGTTCGGCGGATCTGATACGTAGACATTGCCCGATGGATCGACGGCAACACCAAGAGGATTAACGAATTGCCCATCTCCAGCGCCAGGGGATCCCCACTTGGCGACGAATACATATGATTCAAGGGAGGGAGTTACCGAGATATAATTCGTCCGGGTGAGGGTATTACTCCCTGACGGGTTTGTGGCAGTCAGTGAAACAGTGTACGTTCCATTGGCTGCATAGATGTGTGTCGGGTTTTTTTCAGTGGATGTACCACCATCCCCAAAATTCCAGTTCCAGCTGGTGGGTGTATTGGTCGAAAGGTCAGAGAAGTATACGGTCAGCGGGGTGGTACCGGATGTAGGGGTGGCAATGAAGTTGGCGACCGGGCTGCTTACCGGGGGTGCAAACTTCTGGATCCGGTTGTTTGCCCTGTCCGCGACATAGACATTGCCCGATGAATCAATAGCGACACCACAGGGATGGGAGAATTGCCCATTCCCGGTGCCTGATGATCCCCATTTTGTAATAAATGTCCCGGTCGAACTGAACTTCTGGATCCGATGGTTCAACGTGTCTGCAACATAGACATTGCCCGATGAATCTGCTGCGATACCAAAGGGATTGTTGACCTGCCCATCTCCGGATCCAATCGATCCCCATTTTGCCAAAAATGTCCCGGTCGAACTGAACTTCTGGATCCGATTATTGAATGTATCAGCGACATACACATTGTTCAACGCATCTGTTGCAAGACCATATGTTCGAGCGAACTGCCCGTCTCCAGTTCCAGATGAACCCCATTTCGTTATGAATGTTCCCGTTGAACTGAACTTTTGAATACGATAATTCATTTCATCCGCAACGTAGACATTCCCTACTGAATCCGTGGTGACCCCAATAGGATAATTAAACTGCCCGTTCCCGGTTCCTAAAGATCCCCATTTCGCTAAAAACGTACCGGTTGAACTGAACTTCTGGATCCGGTTATTGAGGGTGTCAGCGACATACACATTGTTCGATGCATCTATTGCAAGACCAAAAGGACCGTCAAATTGCCCGTCTCCAGTTCCAGATGAACCCCATTTCGATAAAAATGTGCCAGTCGAACTGAACTTCTGAATCCGGTTGTTATCCCGGTCAGAGACATAGACATTACCCAAAGAATCAACTGCAGTACGGTATGGACTATTAAACTGCCCATCTCCAGTCCCTTGAGACCCCCACTTCATGAGGAATACGTACGGGTCACTCACCGTTAAAAATTCGAGATTTTGGGGATACCCGTTCAGGTCATAATTATTCAGGCTTGCCCGTACCGAATCTTGAGAAATACCCACCTCGTCGGGGATATCTGGATTCGGGAGATCTGAATGAGTTGCCACTACTTCTGCTGAATTTGTTTCCACAATCGCTTCCCGTTCAGCGACAGTAGTTTCCCCTGCGCGCGCTTGAATCGTATCGGTATTGACAATGAGTCTCGTCGAATCATTTGCGCTATCCGCCAATGCAAATACACCAGAGGTAAGACAGAGCATTCCGACAAGAACCATAGTTAACAATACTGACTTTTTGAATAAACCAAAACCAGATCCGAACATTCAATTATCCTCCGTTGATTGGGCTAAAGCCCATTATCGTTCACATTGCCAATCGGATGCACTTCCTGAATGATCGATCAACAACAATGAACAAATCCACCAATCTGTGTCACCATGATCACACATGGATAACATCCAATCAACCCGCGAATATATCATGATTCCGATATATTGTGCATATCCAGTCAGCCACTAAGATATGCACAACAAACAATTCTCGATCTCCGCCCGAATGTCTTATCCTGGTAAATGTGGATTACCAGAACCGGAATATTCAACTCACAAAAGTTCACGCTTGGTTGCGAGTTGATTTCCTATTCCTGACCCCTATCGAAATAAGGCAATAATTATGGAATCAAACCCCCT
>Ga0247841_10010054_pt1 | contig 13014 bp, 10 predicted proteins | sample LaCruzMarch2015__2_FD_192410 | JGI IMG/M metagenome (GOLD analysis project Ga0247841, IMG submission 192410) | Freshwater microbial communities from meromictic Lake La Cruz, Castile-La Mancha, Spain - LaCruzMarch2015_18m | ecosystem: Environmental > Aquatic > Freshwater > Lake | place: Spain... | reverse complement strand
CCTCGAACAAAAGTTTGCTGTTTCCGCAAGTCAGGCTGTCGATCCACATGTCAATCGCAAGAGATTCAGATCGGAGTGGTGGGCTTAACCGATGACACATGAATATCTCTCCGATCTCGCCACGTACGCAGAGGGCGACGTGAAAGCGGATGCGATGGAGTTATCTGAGCAGATCCGCAACCGGGTGGAGTACGGTATCACGGAGATCCCGGATGAACTGATCCAGAAAGCGGAGATGATCGTGCACAAAGTGAGTTTTGGGTTCAGGAAGTGATGATCCGGTGGATGAATTTCAACCTCCAGACAACCCCGATTCACAACCTTTATCCTCCCTGACGATAATCTCCCATTATAGATTACGCAGCGGGAGACCATCTATACGTCCAAGCCGCTGATGATACTTGAGGACATACGAACGGATATTGTGGCTTTCGAAAAGGAAACCGATGGGAGGTTGAACAAGATCATCCAATGTTGATCCGTGACATGGCTGCTCGTCCCATGGGATTGAATGATCAATCAGTATTATCCGTTTCAGTTCATCAGGAGTGATGACACGGTTCTTTAGTTCCCATCCACATGTACGCTGTCCCGTCAAGGAAGTACAGCTTATTGGTGCCTTCCGGTACGGTGACAACGATGAGGTGCGTGTCCTTCTCCTGAATGACCCGGATATCCGGAGAGATCTCTGGCTTTATACGCGAGGTGATATGCTGGGAGATCTTGCGGAGGGAGTGGTCAGCGGGATCTACACCAACAATCGCCCCGACATTTGTCCTGCCAAAGGAGATGATACCTCCGTGGTGATTGAGGAATCCGCAGACTGATTTCTTGCGCGGGCTCAATGAGGGAGAGGGATTTTTTGTATTCAACCGTGTCGGATTCGTGAAGAGTCATGAGCGGAGGACTTCAGAACTTTGTACTGATTTAGGGTTCGCTTCCTTTTTCTTGTTGTTGTTTACTTCTCTTGTGTTGCATGAGATTGTTGTGCGTGCGGTCTGGAGACGGTTGCGGGGATCTGTCTGGTTGAGCGGACGGACATCGCCCTCGCATTCATCGGGGCGATGATTGTTTTCATTCCGCTCTTTCAAGTTCTTGCCGGAACTGATCCAGCGGGAGATGCATGCGGATGTTCAGACGGTGGTCGATGCGTTCGGAAAATGAGTATGTGATGCGGGGATTTGGGCGCTGGTTGTCGCTATGGCTTGGCTTATGAGCACAAAGGTTCGGATCCGGGCATGCCGCAGCTGGGGAAGTCGCAAGTGCCATCGCCATATCCGCCTTGAAGGATGCGATGCGGGATTGTGACTCTCCCAAAATTGCACTTGAGAACGCGGTTCTAACCGCCGATGAACAAATCCTGTGCGCAGTCGGAACAATACGAGGAAAGATTGGGTATGGCAACAACGCTCATCGCCGCGTGTGTGGATGATGCCCTCAACGGCATGGTCATAAACGTCGGCGACAGTCGCGCGCATTTCATCACAGCAGAGGGAGTCACAACAACAAAAGAACACTCGCTTGTGAATGAACTTGTAGCATCTGGCGAAATTACACCGGAGGATGCGTGGCAACATCCATTGTTAAACATACTCAGCCAGACACTCGGTGATTCAGAGGGTGTCATAAAACCCGATTTTTACGAAGTGAATCTCCGTGATATGTTTCTGCTGTTGTCTTCCGATGGTCTGCACGATTATATCCGTAAAGAGGTGATCCGGGAGATCGTTTTGGCGATTGGGGAAGATTTGGAGAAGTCATGCAAGGACTTGGTAAAAGAGGCATGTCTGCCGGGAGTGGTGACAATATCACGGTTGAATTGGCGTATGGGAGAGAGTCCGTCCAATCAAGGGATGAACAAATAAAACCCCCACCCATTTTCCTGAAGCAGTGATCCGGCAGGCAGCAAGAAACACCCCGCAGATCCAAACCGGCTCTGTCTAAAAAGTAAGTGATTTTTTGGGTATCAAGCACCGGGGATTTGAGTTTGTCAATTTAAATAAAGACTAAATTTCAGAGTTTTTACCAATTGGGTTTTAATCTAGTCGAGTTTACATATCCAAACATAACTTGTAATTGTACATTTTACGCATATTATCACTGGATTTTTAGATAGAGCCTGGTTTTGTCAAACATTAAGTGTAGAGTGACACCTAATAACGAATATGAGCACTATCCCTAAGATACCTCCCGAAAAAATGTCTTCTGAAGAAAAATATGATTATATTTTCTCTGAAAAACGTTTCGAATGGATTGATCATGCATTAATAGGGGATATTCAAACATTTGAAGATGGAATAAAACATAATTATTTTCCACCACGACAGTTTTTACCTACGGATTTTCCGAGGGGAGGCGGAAATCTGGCATTACCGATTCTAGTTTGTACTTCCCTGGACTTGATCAGCGCTTTATATACTGGATGTAATAATGCCACTGAAAATGTCAAAAAATTCATCGGAGAATATTCACCAGGATTTTACAAAGAATTCCCCTTAATTTTTTGGAATGGGGTTCGAAATGGCATTACTGTCATCGGCGGAATCAAATTCCCCAACTCGGTCGGTACTTTTTCCCCAGTCCAGATAAAACTTTCGATCAAATGTTCAAATCCGCTATCAGTGGTCAGATTTGTTGAATGCTCACCGCATCGTGCTTCTTTCGATCTTTCATCCGATAACTTTCACCCCGGATATTCATCGTAGTACAATGGTGGAGAATCCGGTCCAGAATCGCAGTAGCAATCACCTGATCCTGAAAAATTTCTCCCCAATCCCCAAACGACTTGTTCGAAGTAAAGATAGTTGACACCCGCTCATATCGTCGTGATATCAGTTGAAAGAAACAATATGCAGCAGCTGAATCAAAGGGCAAGTAACCGATTTCATCGATTATCAGCAACTTTGGCTTGACCAGTTTCTTTAGATATCGGTCAAGCTGATCCTGCCGGTAAGCATCCTTCAACCGTTCTATCAGGATTGAAGCATTGATGAACAGAACCGGAAACCCTGCTTCAATCGCAGCGACCCCAAGCCCAATAGCCAGATGCGTTTTCCCTACGCCCGGTGGACCCAGGAACACAATATTCTCCGACTGCTGAATGAACCGGAGTGTCATCAGATCCCGGAGGACGGTCGGATCGATGGTTGGCTGAAACTGGAAATTAAAATCCTCTACCCGTTTCTTCACCGGAAATCTGGCATACTTCATACGGGTTGATATCGTTGAAGAAACCCTGGTTTTCCACTCCTTCTCAGCTAGGAAACCGATCGTTTCCAGAGGACTGAAATGATCAGATATCGCGCGTTCCATAGTTGGCTCCAGGATCGCATCCATAGTTTCCAGTTTCAGCATTGTCAGATGCTGATGAACCTGATCAAGCAGAAGTGGGGGCATCCTTCGCACCTCTGCACAATTGATCGTATTCAGACAATGAACGTTTTTCAACGCTGCTTGTTGACACCGTAGTGGTCCGCGTGATTACCGGCGGCATCTTCCCACGGGTTTCGTCTCTAATTGCTTTCAACAACCCTTCAAAATGTTCTTTTTTCCGGGATGTTTCGTGTCTTCCTTCCAAGAGCGGATGCTCACAGATTACCGTTCCATCAACGGCGATCAACACCCGTTGATCAATTACCTCTACGCCAGCATTTCTTCGGGCATACTGCCACGGAACTGAGTACCGGTTCCCATAGAGCGATACATAGCAGTCTTTAGAAATCAACCGCTCTTCATACCGTTTGATGAGGTGTGGTGGAATAGATGAGATACTCCGGAGGTTTTCTTTCGGGAATCGATCTGCCGGAATTTCAAAGGTTGTCCCATGTACCTGATGGTTGACTTTCTCCATCCATTGTCTTGCCTGATTGTTCAGGTCATCTACAGATGAGAATATTCGACCATAAATGAAATTGTCCTTGACGAAACCGATCGCGCGTTCAATTTTCCCTTTAGTTTTCGCTCGATACGGGCGGCAGAGGTACGCGGTGAAGGCATAATGGTCCCGCAAATCGACAAATGCTGGATGAAAGTCTGACGCTGTTGACGGATTTTTTCGGTTGATGACTACAACTTTGATGTTGTCATACAGGATCTCCTGCGTGACTCCTCCAAAATATTCAAACGCATTTTGATGGCATTTTAGAAAGGTGGTAAGGTCGGTTGTGGTGCGGAACTCAACGTACCTCATACGGGAATATCCAAGCACCATTGAAAAGCAATACACCTTCTTTCGAGTTCCATCCGGGAGTACGTAAATGCAGTCTGACCAGTCAACCTGTGCCTGAACTCCAGGCTTGGTCTCATACCGGATTTCTGCGAGTGTTACGGGTTTAGGACGAACTCCCCGGAGATAATCCTTGAGTATGGTATCTCTTCCGGTATATCCCTGACTTTGTATCTCTTCAAGGAGCCTGACTGAACTGAGCCGGGGAAATTGCTCAAGACGTTGACGCAGGTGGTCCTTGAACGGATCCAATTTGCTTTTTCTCTGTTTTCGATGCAGCTCTAACGGGGATTTCCGCTGCGATAGATATTTCCGGATGGTCTTTCGATCGTACCCCATCTGTTTGGATAGGGCACAGATGTTGACCCTTCCGGTTGTGATCTCCTGTTCTTGTGCAAGTTCTCGTAGCATCAGGTATTCCTCCTCGTCTATCATAGGCAACACTTCAGATACCTGATCCTGAGTGTCGCACTGGGGAATTTATTCCGACCAATATGGGGAATTTATTCCGCCGCGAGTGGGGAAATTAGAACCGCCGTTGACAATTACCCATAAGTTTTATCCGAAGCCTTTCCAATACAAAGACAAAACAATTTATTTCACTTTTTTTGTCAATCCTCCTAACGTGAAATCGCACATTGAAAGTGAGGGGAATATTATCAGAATTTGGCTGAATAGTTTTGAATTAGTCAGAATTTTAAGAGAGTCAATTCAAAAATATAAAATAGATTTGCAAAAGTCAGATGATCTTCAAATTAAATTCATTCGAATTTTCCAGTCTCTTGAAAATTTTCAAAATTTTAATAATGCACAATCATCAGAAGCAGAAAAAATAGTTAATATCCTAACTAGTAAAAATCCCCTATATTTGGAGGATTATAAATAAGGGATATGCCGGGGGTCATTATGGTTCGTCCCCCTCTCCAGATTATCTATCCTCCCGTTTGCCATCCGCCACCGCTCCACCGCCCTCAAACATCCCACACCATCATCACAACCTTCATCGGTTTCGACTGCGACATGACCCAGATTCACAACCTTTATCATTTCAGCCGATAACTTCCCAATACAGATTACGCGACGGGAGACCATGAACGATCACAGGAGGGGTAACGGCATCAGAGCGTATCACTCCTGCATCATCCTTTTTCTTCTCATCATGGCGCTTACCCCCTCTGCTGCCGCTGCCGACGCGATGTTCCGCGCCAACCCGCAGCACACGGGGGTTTTTGATAATGGCGGGATTGTGCCAACCAATACTGAGTTGTGGCGGTTCAAGACGGGAGATTCTGTGACATCATCACCGGCGGTGTCGGACGGGATCGTCTATGTCGGGAATTGGGATAACAACCTGTATGCGATCGATGCGGTGACAGGGAAGGAGAAGTGGCGGTTCGCGGCGGGGTATTGGGTGCTTTCATCACCAGCGGTGTCGAACGGAATCGTCTATGTCGGGAGTGAAGATAAGAACCTGTATGCAATCGATGCGGTGACGGGTAAAGAGAAGTGGCGGTTCGCAACGGGAGGTCGGGTGTATTCATCGCCGGCGGTGTTGAATGGCGTTGTCTATGTCGGGAGTTATGATAGTAAGAACCTGTATGCAATCGATGCAGTGACAGGGAAGGAGAAATGGCGATTCGCGACAGGAAGTGGTGTGACTTCATCACCGGCAGTGGTGAACGGAGTCATCTATGTTGGGAGTGATGATGGGAACCTGTATGCAATTGATGCTGTGATGGGCAAGGAGCAGTGGCGGTTCGCGACGGGAAATACAGTGTATTCATCACCGGCGGTAGCGAACGGAGTCGTCTATGTCGGAAATTATAATGGGAACCTGTATGCAATTGATGCGGTGACGGGCAAGGAGCAGTGGCGGTTCGCGACGGGAAATATGGTGGATTCATCACCGGCGGTGTCGAACGGAGTCGTCTATGTCGGGAGTATGGATAACAACCTGTATGCAATTGATGCGATGACGGGCAAGGAGCAGTGGCGGTTCGCGACGGGAGATTATGTGCAGTCATCACCGGCGGTGTCGAACGGAATCGTCTATGTCGGGAGTAATGATAAGAACCTGTATGCGATCGATGCGGTGACGGGAACTGAGAAGTGGCGATTTAAGACGGGAAATTCTGTACAGTCATCACCGGCGGTGTTGAATGGAGTCATCTATGTCGGCAGTGATGATAAGAACCTGTATGCGGTTGGACAAAAGCCATCAACTCCGATAACTACGCCGACTGCCACACTCACTCCGGTTCCAACCATACCACCCGGAGATTCCAATTTAACCTTGTCAATCATCGTCATTCTCGTAGTATTGCTCCTTGCCGGTGGAGGGTATGCCATCTACCGGATGAAGAGAAAACCATCCGGTGATCAACCGCATAAACGAACGGAGATAATCCCAATTGCTCCGCCCCCCTCATCGACCGGTTCAACAACAAAACCAGAACTCGACATCACCCTTGCTGAAACCCGGCTAATCATCGACAAATGGCACAAGGTGGAACTCAAAATCAACAACATTGGGGATGCTCATGCATCTGATATCCAGCTGGCATTCTCCGATGATTTTGAAACGCGATGGGTCACCGCTGTCTCCGTGAAGGCTAAAGAATCTGTGGCACTGAGTATAGGCATCAAACCAAAGACCGAGGGTAACATCCCCATAGAAATTACCGCGTCCTACAAAGACGGGCGCAACAAAGACTATCAGCAGGTTTTCAAATTCTGGATTAACGTAGCCGGTAAAACAGGGATTGATTCAGGCGGAACTCCTCCACTGAGTCCTGTCTCCGCGTTCACACCCAAACCCCTCACCCCGAAGCAGCTCCCGCCCGATCTCTCTGACCATTATACTGAATCAGAATTCATTGGCAAAGGCGGGTTCGCCCGGGTCTTCAAAGCGAAAAGAAAAGACGGGAAATATGTCGCAGTCAAGATCCCCATCTCTATGGATGCAGTGACCGGAAAATCGTTCATTGCGGAGATGCAGAACTGGACGAAACTCTCGCACCCCAATATCGTCAGACTCTATGATTTCAATATCATGCCGTTGCCATACTTTGAAGAAGAACTCTGTGACAATGCACTCGCAGATCAGAGTAAACCCATTGAGAGTGAAGAGGCGGCATGGATTCTGTTCAACATCTGTGAAGGACTCAAATTTGCCCACAACCGGAAGATTATCCACCGTGACTTAAAACCCCAGAATATCCTCCTGAAGAATGGAGTGCCGAAGATTTCGGACTGGGGTCTTTCGCGGATCATCTCCGAGTCAACAACCACATCAGCCACATCATTCACTCCCTATTATGCTGCACCGGAACAGATTAACAACAGAGTAAAAGATGAAAGGACTGACATCTGGCAGCTTGGCGTGATTCTGTACGAACTTGTGACCGGGGAATTGCCGTTCAAAGGCAACAGCATGATCGAGATCGGGATGGATATCGCTACAAAAGATCCAAAACGCCCCGGTGAAATCAAACCCGAAGCAAAAGTGATCGATGCAGTTGTCATGAAGTGTCTCCAGAAGGATCCAACAAAACGGTACCAGTCAGTTCTTGAACTGCAAAAAGATCTTGCGATGTACCTGAGGAAAAATTACGCAGAACTTTTAAAAACAAGTGTGTCCGTTCAGGATTTCGCCCGATCAGCATCCTATTGCGGTGATCTCATAATGATCAATTTGCTGACGGGGGATATCCCAACTGCCTACAAGTATCTCCTCGATTTCGTCCATTATTCCAAAGGGGATGTGAAGGCGGAAGCCCAGGAATTATCCGAACAAATCAAAATGAGAATGGAAGAAGGTGTAACAGAGATCCCGGATGAACTCATTCAAAAGGCTGAGATCATCGTGCATCAAGTGAGCGTGGGGTTCAGGAAGAGGGGATAAGGAAGAGGGGATAAGGAAGAGAACGTGACTAATGTCTTGTCAACTTTCAATCCTTTGGATTTCCCTGTGGACAGAAAGTAGTTGAACGACGGAATTTGGACTAACCCGATAACACATAGATAAAAATATCTTCTCGAAGTACCAGTCTCAAGTAAGCACATGGCGTAGGTGTTCTGAAATAAACACGACCGATCGGGTAAGGTGTGATTGAGGGTGTGCCTCCATCATTGTCGATAATTTCCGATTGATCTGGTCACAGGACAACAAAAGAGAGTTTGATTAAAATGTGTACGGATAAAAAAACCGGAAAAAACACATCACACCATAATGGGTTTTTCAAAAAAACAATCGTTCTTCAAATAATAATTGTGCTCATATTGCTCAATATCAGTTTGGTATTAGTTCTCCCGGTTAGAGGTGAAGACGACGCTGAAGAAGTGGGGTGGCTTTACATAAACTCATCTCCTTCCGGAGCCAAAATTGTGGGTGTCGGCGATAGTGTTACGCCATGCCTGATACCCTATATGTTGGGGAATACAATAGATCACAAGGAGATTACGTTCACACTTACAAAAGCAGGGTATAATGATTATTCTACGACTGAAAGCGTATACTCAGGTCGAACCACAACGGTAAATGTCAATTTAATTCAAACATACACCCCGCCTTCAACCGGCTCTCTTTATGTCTCTTCATCGCCATCTGGAGCCAGTGTTTATGTAGATGGATCTTATCAGGGGACTACGCCAACAACCCTGTCGGGTCAAACAACCGGGTCACATACGGTCAACTTTACAAAAACAGGGTATAATGATCGTTCCACTACTGCACCTGTATACGCAGGGCAATCCACATCAGTAAATGCTACTTTAATTCAAACATACACCCCGCCTTCAACCGGCTCTCTTTATGTCTCTTCATCGCCATCGGGAGCTAGTGTTTATATAGATGGATCTTATCAGGGGACTACGCCAACAACCCTGTCAAATCAAACAACCGGGTCACATACGGTCAACCTTACAAAATCGGGGTATAATGATTATTTCACCACTGCAACTGTATACGCTGGGCAATCCACAACGGTGAATGGATATTTAAGTCAAATTCCTGTTACATCCGTTATTACTACACCACCCACTGTGGCCCAACCCACAAATGTTCAACCAGTAACCCAAAGTAATAATGGTTCACCCGATCTATCAGGTCTCATAATTTTATTGATTATCGGAGTAGTGGTGGTCGCAGGGGGATATATTGGGTATTCCAGGATAATTAGATCTAAAGAAGAAAAACCGCCATCACCCCCTGCAGTCACAAGTCAAAAAAAGAAAGTAACAGAGCCAATACCCGATAACAGCCAACTTCGCACAGAACAAACCATTCTCAATCAGATAAATGAGATTCAAAACAATCCTGCCGTTTCATCCTCCGCCAAATCTGAACTGAATGTGATAGCAAATACGATACGTAGAATTAATCTTACAGAAACTGAACACCCCTTGAAAACGTACGCCAGAAAGCAGTTGGATTCAATAAATAACACCCTCAACCGGATACATCAGAAAGGTATGGTTTTCACACGATCTCCGGATAGTATTCAGCAGATGATCGATACTGAAAGATATGTGGAGGCAATCGTTGAATCAGACAAATTCTTAGCCAACCTTGCCCAATCTGAAGAAGTCTATGACAAAGCTACGGCATATAAAACCGCGATGCCTGATCCGGAGATTGTGTCTCTCTACAACGCAGGAGAATATACAGCGGGTATCAAAGTTTACGAAGAGAATCTTGTAAAAATAGATCAGGTAAACAAACTTCGTAATAAAATAAAGCAATCGATTGAGGATGCTGAAAAGGTTGGTGCTGTACCGGATTCGATAAAGAAAAACCTTGAGTCACAGGATATCGGGACACTGGAAAAAACGATTGGCGATCTGGACTCGTTCATCGTCAACGCAAAACCGGAACTTACTCTCTCCCTTGATCACACCCAACTGTCTGCTGACAGATGGCATAAATTAGGGATCACTCTCACGAATACCGGATTAGCTCACGTTGAAAATGTTACCTTTACATTCTCAAGTGAATTTGAAACAAAAGGCATAAAACCGATTTCTGTAAAGGCAGGGCAGTCTTCACGTACGGATATCAGAATACTCCCGAAGAATGCGGGGAATATCCTTCTGGATGTCACGCTTACGTATAAAGATCTCAAAGGCATGGAATACAAAAAAGTACAAGAAATCCCGGTTGATGTCGTTGAAAAGGGTACGACCACATCCCCGCCATCCGAAACTCCCGCATCACCTGTCAGTCAGTTCACCCCTCGCCCACTTACACCAAAACAACTCCCTCCCGAACTCTCAGACCGGTATTCAGAGTCAGAGTTCATCGGCAAGGGCGGGTTTGCCCGCGTCTTCAAAGCGAAGCGGAAGGATGGCAAGTACGTTGCCGTGAAGGTACCGATCTCACTCGATGCATCCACCGGCAAATCGTTCATTGCCGAGATGCAGAACTGGACGAAACTTTCACACCAGAACATCGTCCGGGTCTTTGATTACAACATCATGCCGATGCCGTATTTTGAAGAAGAACTCTGTGACAGTGCACTTGGAGATCAGAATAAGCCAATTGAAAGTGAGGCGGCTGCATGGATCCTGTTCAATATCTGTGAAGGGCTCAAATTTGCCCACGCCCAGAAGATCATTCACCGTGACTTAAAACCGCAGAACATCCTCTTAAAAAACGGTGTGCCGAAGATCTCGGACTGGGGTCTTTCACGGATCATCTCTGTGGCGACAACAACAACTGCCATGTCGTTCACTCCCTCCTACGCAGCGCCGGAACAGATCGGAAACAAAGTAAAAGACGAACGCACCGACATCTGGCAGCTCGGCGTGATTATGTACGAGCTTGTGACCGGGGAATTGCCGTTTAAAGGCGACAGTATAATTGAAATCGGTATGAATATCGCCACAAAAGATCCAAAACGCCCCGGCGAAATAAAACCGGAAGCACACGTGATCGATGCAGTTGTCATGAAATGTTTAGAGAAAGATCCGGCAAAACGTTACCAATCCGTCCTTGAACTGCAAAAGGATCTTGCGATGTACCTGAGGAAAAATTACACAGAGTTGTTGAAAACGAGTGTGTCCGTTCAGGATTACACGTGTTCTGCTTCCTATTGTGGGGATCTCATCATGATCAATCTGTTAACCGGCGATATCCCAACTGCCTACAAGTATCTCCTCGACTTTGTCCATTATTCCAAAGGCGATGTAAAGGCGGAAGCTCAGGAATTATCCGAACAAATTAAAATGAGAATGGAAATGGGTATGACAGAAATTCCGGACGAACTGATCCAGAAGGCTGAGATCATCGTGCATCAGGTGAGCGTGGGGTTCGGGAAGCGACAATCCGGGGAATGAATTTCGACCCCCCAGACAACCCGGTTCACAACCTTTATCCTCCATGCCGATAACTACCGCATACAGATTACGGGGCGGGAGACCATGAGCAATCACTGGCGTGGTAACGGCATTGGTGTGAATCGTCGTACGACCCCGTTGCCCATCCAACCGGGAACCTATAAGAGGATAGCGGTCAAGATTGTTGATGATCAGGGCAATAAAAGCATAAAAATTGTGGAGCCGGGTGAATGAAAAGCGCAGAAACCAAAATGAAGAATGACATGGATGAGATCATTCGCCGGATTGTAGAAGTTGCCCGCCCGAAACAAGTCATCCTCTTCGGCTCCGCTGCACGCGGTACGACAAGCCCGCACAGCGATCTGGACTTTCTGGTAGTAAAAGCTGGCAGGTACAACTCACGAAAAGTCGCAGGAGCGATCTACCTTCGGATGCGGGGCATCGCACAGGCAATCGACCTTGTTGTCGTCACCCCAAAACAGGTAGAAGAGTACAGGAACTCACCGTTCAGCGTCGTGTATCCAGCAATGAGGGAAGGAAAGGTGGTGTATGAGAGGAATAAAACGGTCTCCGGATAACCCGGCATAATGGCTCCACCGGGCACGAAGTTCCCTTGCGCTCGCACGCCAGAAGACCACGGATGTTCTGTACGAAGATCTCTGTTACCAGGCGCAACAGGCGGCAGAGAAAGCACTCAAGGCTGTTCTCGTTTTCGATAAAATCCCTTACCCTTACACCCATGATATCAACGCTCTCCTGTCTGTACTTGAACAAAACGGCATCTCATTTCCCGAAAAACTCTGGAGTGCGGTCACACTTACTTCCTACGCATCAGATACCCGGTACCCAGGATTTGATAAACCAGTAACAAAGAACGAATATGACGAAGCAATCATACTGGCGCATACGATCCTCCGCTGGGCTGAGAAACAGATCGGATGAATGTACAGACAATCACCAATAAGGAGCACAAACCGCAGTGTTATTCGGCATATTCGGCTATCTGTTTTCGCAAATCCCTTTTTGATCCACTAATACCTGACTTCAAGGCATTGTTACGATTTTGCATTTTGGGCTATTGCACCGGTCCATTAATGACGCCGTGTGGGGATTCTGCTGCATTCACGATCAAAAGGACGCGGTGATGAAAAATCTCTTTTCAGTTCGTGCGAATAATTCCCGGAATATCTCATCCAAAGGAAATATGATGAGCGTTCGGGTTATTCTGTGCAGTTTCCTTCTTCTCATCATGGCGCTTACCCCATCTGCTGCCGCTGCCAACACGATGTTCCGTGCTGATCTGCATCATCGCCTCTCTCGCGGCACCTGAACATACCACAACCAATATTTTCCCAATAGTCGTTTAGTATCTGTGGCAAACCTCCAGTTCTCAGTTTTATCCGACAAATGCCTTCGTGACATCAACGAGGACGCCTGCTGCGCCGAACGAATGG
>Ga0247841_10010052_pt1 | contig 13015 bp, 9 predicted proteins | sample LaCruzMarch2015__2_FD_192410 | JGI IMG/M metagenome (GOLD analysis project Ga0247841, IMG submission 192410) | Freshwater microbial communities from meromictic Lake La Cruz, Castile-La Mancha, Spain - LaCruzMarch2015_18m | ecosystem: Environmental > Aquatic > Freshwater > Lake | place: Spain... | reverse complement strand
AGTTGAAATTTGAGAAAGCCCCGTTCCGGTGAGAGTGAGAGCGGTGGATCCGAAACCCAATGTTCCGGCGATGGTCAGTGTGTGAGTTGGGCTCGTGGTTCCAATCCCCAATCCGTTTTCAATCGCCACATATCCGTCCGCCAGAGTGGCCAGGGAATAGGTGGCTCCAAATGTGGCTCCGCCCACGACTGACAATTGGGAATATGGATTATTGGTTCCCAGTCCCACCTGGCCCGAAGAGTTGACGGCGATGGCCGGAAAAGTTCCATTCGATGCCGAAACCCGGAAAGGATTGATGAGAGAGGCGTTGCCGGTGGTAATGTTCATTAGGATTCCGGTGCCGTTATTTGCGGCGGTGTCAGTGATGTTGAAAAGATTGGCGGCTCCGGTTGTGGCTCCGTATGTCAAAGTGGTGGTGAAAGAATTCATAGTGAGAGCCAGGTTTTGAGTCGGGTTGGTCAGTTTTGAAAAATCCAGAGTTCCACTGATGCCGGAAGCCAGGCCTGAGATGTTTCCCGAAACTTTGCTTCCGCCCAAAGTGGAAAGCCATGTCGGATCGGAATAGGTTCCGGTTGTGTAGATTCCGTTGGTGACAGTACCGGCATTTCCTGTTACGCTTCCAGAAATTGTATTACTAAATGTTTTTGTTCCGGCGATGGTTTGGTCGCCAGTGGTGTAAACGCCGTTTGTCACAGTGCCGGAGTTGCCGGTGATGCTTCCGGTGATGGTGCTGGAAAAAGTTTTTGTTCCGGCAATTGTCTGGTCGCCGGTGGTATAGACGCCGTTCGTTACGGTGCCGGCGTTTCCTGATGCGTTTCCAGTCACATTTCCGGTCAGATTTGAAAATATGGTTCCGTCCGATTCGATATTTCCGGTCACATAGAGATCGGCATTGGCGGAAGGGTTGTCGAATGTTCCACTTCCCAAAAGAATGTCAAAAGCACCACCCTGATTCCAGTTGGCGGTCAAATTTCCCAGAGTCAGAGTCAGCGCCGCTCCTTCTGATCCGCCGTTCCCTCCGGTGATTCCGGAACCGTTGGTGATTGAAAGCACATAATTTCCAGTGGTGTTAGCGGAGAGAGCGATCAGATCATTGAGATTGGCTTGTCCGGTTCCGCCTCGGGAAACTGCCAGGTATTGTTCCGAACCCAAAGTGCCGGAGCTTGTCCAATAGGAAGCATAGTTGGTTACCCCTGTTCCGGTTACGATATTGGCAGTGGCGATTTGAAAATATGAATCAGCGTGGCCGTTTAAGTAGTTGGCATTCAAGTTGGTCACTAAAGTATTGGAAGCAATGATGAAAGGAGCGGTGCCGGAAATTATGTTGGATGTCAGTTGTCCGTTGAGCGTCAGTCCGGCGAAGGTCGGGCTCGATGCAGTGGCGATATCTTGAATGGTATTTATTGCGTTGTCGGTCAGCCTGAGGTTAGTGGCGTTGTAGTTGAGACTGACTGCGTTGGCGGCAAAAGCCAAGGGATAGTTCCACGTGTCTACTCGATTAGAGTAAGCGGTGTTCCAGCTAGATTCTTGGGTGGTGGTGGGAATGACATAGTTGGTGGTCAGAGAAAAAACTCCGGTAACATTGTCATAACTGATGCCGGTGATGGTTTCGGAAAGAGAGGTGCGGGCTCGGGAGTCGAGATAGTAGAGATTGGTTCCTTCGGCCAGATTGGAAGTGGAAAAAGGAGCCAGAGAAATCGTCGGAGTCAAAGTTCCTCCAATATCGCTATACGCCCAAGAGATTCCTGTTCCGTTTTGAATAAGAGCCGCCACCCGGTCATCAACTCGTTCATCAGTAAAATAGAGATTAGTGCCTTCCGGCAGATCAGTTGTAGTGGCTGATCCGGAAACTACCCCGGCAGTGGCCTTGAGAATTCCTGAGATTCCGGTGACTGTGAGTCCGGCAAAAGTAGGAGTTGAAGTAGTGAGGACATTTTGATCCATAGCAAAAAGCTCATAATTCCCCTGCCCGGTGTTGAGGGTGGTGGTGGTCAGGTTGCCGGTAATTTGTGAATTGCCGGTGGCTGTTATTCCGCCGGTGGTTACGGTAAGCGCATTGGCAAGAGTCAGTCCACCCGTGGCATTAAAATCGGTTCCGACGTTGCCGATGTTTTTGATGATGTGGGCGTTCATATCCAGATCGCCGGAGGTTCCGATTGCTCCAATGGTGAGAGTGCCGCTGGTGGTGATGTTTCCCGATCCAAGATCCCAGTTGCCGGTCATAATTCCGTCAGTGATGGAATTGTTTCCAAAATCAACCGTTCTCATATTCGCTACGGAAACTCCGCTCAATGTGTCGGCGGTCAAATCATGATCAATGGCAAGGTGCTGGATAGTGAGGGTTCTGGCCAGATTTATGGATTCTATGGTGTGGTCTTTGATTTTTTGTCCGGTGATGGAATTGCCGTCAATATCTTTGGCTTCAATAGAATGGTAGGCGATGTTTTTTGAAGTGATGCAGTTATTGCAGGCTTGGATCTGGGATTGGATTTCGGCATTTCGTAGAGAAGCAAAATTTTGCCTGCCTACCGGCGAGGCAGGCGTCTCCCCCGCATTATCCGCATTACCGGTGTTTTGTTCTCCGAGAACTTTCTTGGTTTCAGAAGAATCCGTTTTGTTTTTTGTTTGATTTTGTCGGGATCCGGAAACCAGGATGCCATTGCTGTTTGTCCCCGGATTATTATTGAAAGCGGAGAAACACAAAAAACCCGAGGCTATGATAACCGCTAGGGACAGGATGACTTTTGACGGTCGGGAAAGATAGTTCCAGAAGATGAAAGGGAGATAGAAAAGAGATTTTATCAGGTTTATGATTGCTCGAAACATAGATTTATTTTGGAGTTTTTGTTTTTTTACCCTGTTAAGTAAATTTTGCCTGCCTGCCGGCAGGCAGGCTCTGCAAAATTAATTTTTCAGAAGAAAAAATTACTTAACGGGGTAAACCCTGTTAGATATTTACTCAACTGGGTGAACTTGTGGAATACCGCATAGCGGTTCACCCACGAGAATATCTTAGCATAAAATCGAAAATCATGACAATTATTTTTTTATATCAAAACCTTCAATTTTTTACTTTTAACTTTTCACTTTGAACTTATTATACCCCCCCCCCCGATGTTTTTGGCAATAGGTAGGTGATATCTGTTATTTTCAGTATCCATAGAGACGAAGCGCTGCCTCGTCTCTATGAACACCTCATCTCCACAAGCTTTCCAATGATACATAAAAAAAATCCTCTCTTGGAGGAATCCTCAAGTTTGATACATTATACTTTTTACACTTTCCCCCATGGCTTCTCCTTCCATGTCCGACTTTGGCGACAAAGGTAGAATCCGGATTTATTGGGTTCAGCCATAATCTCTTCTACGACTTTTTCCATCCGCATTCCCTGCGAGCCTTTGACAAGAACCAGGTCATCTTCATCAACAATTTCCTTGAGTTTTTTTCCTGCCGTCATTGGATCTTCAAAAACAAAAAGCCTTGCTGGATCAATATTATGCTTTTTGATCTCATTAACCGCAAATTTCATCCGGTCTCCCACCGCGAAAAAAATGTCGCCGTGGTTTTCCAAAAATTTCTTAGCAACGCTCCTATGCCCCGCTTCCGTATTCACTCCCAATTCCAACATATCGCCCATAACGGCTATTTTTCTGCCAGATTCGATTTCGCCTAAAACTTCGAGCGCCGCTTCCGCAGAAACAGGAGAAGAATTATAAGTGTCGTCTATTATAAGGCTACCCCTTATTCCTTTCATAAGATTCATTCTTCCAAAAGGAAGGCAGAAATTTTCAAGTGCCAGGCCAATTTCCACTAAATTCACTCCCAGCTCTATCCCGACGCATATTCCGGCCAAAGCTGCGTAGATGTTATGTTTTGACAGTATATTATTCAAGCGAACCGGAATGACTGTACCTTTATAACTGAGCTTGAAACTCAAGCCTTTGATTTTCTTGCTTTGCGAAGACGGATCCGGAAAATCTTCCCCGTTCGTATAATTAAAAGCTACGTCTGTCGCCCTCACATCGGACTCTTCGGAAAAGCCGAAAGTCATAATTTTCGATTTAAGCTGAGATTTTATTTTTTTAATGTATGGGTTATCGATATTCAAAATTGCCAGTTTTTTTTCCCCAAGGCCTCTGACCAAAGTTCCTTTCTCCTTAGATACGTTTTCTATGGAATTAAAAAATTCCAAATGGCTACCGGATATATCTGTAATCACAGCGATTTCCGAATGAATAAAGCTAGTCAGATATTTCAGATCTCCCGGCCGGTCAGCACCCATTTCTAAAATTAAAATTTCCGGATATTTGACCGGAAAAATAAGGATGGAGAGCCATTTCAGAAAAATAAAAATCCATCCAAAAATTGAATTGCCTCCGCTTTCCGCACCGATAATGGTGAGAGGGAGGCCGATTTCGTTATTATAATTTTTTTCGCTCCTTCTGACTCTGAAATGGCTGGCTAAAACCGAAAAGATCGCCTCTTTGGTAGATGTTTTTCCAACTGATCCGGTTACTCCGATTATTTTTGGCCGATATCTTTTCAAAACCAAAGAAGACATCATTTTCAGAAGTTTTTCGAGAAATAGAAGTTTTTTTGACTTAGCCATTATAATTTTTATTCTTTCTTATTTTCTTCCTGTTGCTTTTTCAAAAAATCAGCGCTTAGTGTGTGAGTGGCATTAAATTCATCAAGATCTTTCTGAACATATTTCTCCGTCGGCTCGACATTTTTGTATTCCAGCAAAAATTTCATAAGTTCGCCGAAAGTCGGAGCCGCGCTGGATTCTGCCCATTGGACGCTTTTTGGATTATCTATCCTCACCAAAACCGTAAAGCGCGGATTATCAACCGGAGCAAATCCCGCGAATGATCCGATCGTTTTCCCTTCTTCATAGCCCTTGGCACTGCTGCTCGCGACTTGAGCCGTTCCAGTTTTTCCGCCGACAAGGTATCCCGGAACACCAGCCCTTTTGCCATGGCCGTTCACCACAACGCTCAGAAGCATCTGCGAAACTTCCTGGGCGGCTTGTTTAGAAATTACATTCCTCACTTCCTCTTTCTTCGTTATTTCTTCCGACCCATCATCTTTTACAATCTTATCAATAATCTGAGGCTTCAGAAGAACTCCTCCATTGGCAATAACATTGTAAGCAGAAATTAGCTGAAGCGGAGTGACTGTCGTGCCCTGGCCGAAAGAGGCGGTAAAAAACTGTATATTGCTTTTCAAATTTTTCAAATTGCCAATGTCTCCCTTAGCCTCTCCATAAATATCCGCGCCTGTTGGCGTTCCGAATCCAAACCGTTCGATGTAATCGGAAAAATTCCTATTGCCCAGCATTTTTTCCGCATATATTGCCCCGGTATTCAGAGATTTTTCAAGAACCTGGGTCATAGTCTGTTTTCCATACGCCTTTTCGTCGGAATTCTTTATCCCATAGCCTGCTTCATTGACAAGGCCCGTATCAGTAAAAACCGTATTGGAATTGATCCTTCCTGCATCTATTGAGGAAGCCAGCGTTATCGTCTTAAATACGCTTCCGCATTCATACGCATCGCTGACTGCTAAATTTCTGAAATCTTCCATTTTTTCGACCTTCGCGTATTCGTTCGGAAAAAAAGCTGGGGAATTGGCGAGAGCCAGTATCTTTCCGGTTCCTGATTCCATTACAATTATCGTGCCTCTTTCTGCCTCATATTTATCAATCGCGCTTTTTAGAATTTTTTCCGTTTCATATTGAATGATATGGTCGATCGTAAGTACGATATTGTCACCATTTCTGGCATAGCTAATTTCCTTTTCAACCGTCGAAATCCATCTTCCGGTTGTATCTCCTTTTTGAAATATATTCCCCTCCTGTCCCTTGAGCCTGTCTTCAAAATATAATTCTGATCCATATCTTCCGCCAAAACTTTGATCCTTCCAGCCTACAAAACCCAAAATATGCGAAGCCAATTCGCCGGCAGGATAATACCGATAACTTTCATCAGCCAGACGGATGCCTTTCAATTTTGAATTATTTATTTTTTCGATTTCTTCATCGCTCAACCGGTGTTTGATTACCTCGTACATATCTTCCGGATCTTTTAATTTTTCCGCTAACTCATTCCTGTCCAATCCCAGCGCTTCAGACAACACCGATGAAACTCTTTCTCGATCTTCAATTTCCTTCGGAACAGCATATGCCATTTTCGTTTCCCGATTCACCGCTACCGGATACAATCCTCCTTTATCCTGAAGGAAAATTTCTCCTCTTTTGGGAACAAGATCCCTGAAGATTGAGTGCTGATTATCAGCCAAAGCTTTGTAAAAAGGATAGGCATTTACCTGAAGCGCGTACAGCCGGAAAACTATCGCGAGTCCGGCAAGAAAAATTATCAATACTAAAGCATATATTCTTTTTTCAGAAACCGTTTTATTTTTTCCGGACTTTGAAAATCTGAGCTTATTCGTTTTTACCATCTTATTTAATCTTGACATCTTGGAATATTAAAGGGCAGGAGACAAAAAGCTATCGTAAAAAAAAGGAAATTATAACTTTCTATCTCTTGCCCTAATTTATTTCATTGCGACAGAGCTGTCCATTTCTACATAAGTAACGCTTTGAGGACTTACTAAATTAAGCTCTTGCGTAGATTTTTCTATATTATACATCGATCTAAGCTCCACTTCCTTTATTTTCATCTTTTTGCTTTCTTTCTCCAGCACCTGGATTTGATTTTCAATGTCTCTTATTTCGTATCCTTTCGTAGCCAGATCATTTACTTGATAAAGATAGAAAGCGCCGGAAATAAATATCATAACAACCAAAACAGCTGTAAAAAACGGGATAAACATTCCGGAGCTGCTTTTTTGCTTCAATTTTATTTTTGACTCCTTTTTTCCACTCATAGACAAAACTTTAGAACCATTCGCGTGTCCCTTTGCCTTTGACCTGGAATCACAGCCAAAACTACGCACTCCGCAATTATTCAGAACTAAGCTCCGCAACATTAATTTTCAGTCCCCCTGAAAATTTAAATTGTTTTTTTGTTTTATTCTCTACGAATTACGAATTTTTACGAATATACTAATCAAGTCAGAACAAATTTATTAGAATCCGTTTCATTTATTCGTAATTCGTATATTCGTACTTGATTCGTAATTCGTAGAGATCTTCTCACAAATTCGAAGTTTCGCACTTCTGGATCTTGGATTGATTTTTAGCTCATTTTCCTCCGGAATGATCGGCTTTTTTGTAATTATTTTGATTTTTGGACTTTTCCCGCATCGACATTCGGGAAAGTCATTCGGGCAAATGCATCCCCTTGCATTTTGCCTGAAAATATTTTTAACAATCCTGTCTTCAAGCGAATGAAACGATATGACGACCAGCCTTCCCTCCGGTGCAAGAACTTCGATTGCCAGTGGAATGAATTTTTCTAAATTTTCTAATTCGTTGTTTACTTCTATTCGTAGAGCCTGAAAAGTTCTGGTGGCCAAATTGATACCCGCTTTCTGGAATCTTTTTGGAATAGTTTTTTCTATTATTTCCGCCAGTTCCCTCGTTGTTTCTATCGTCTTATTTTTTCTGTATTCAATTATGTTTCGTGCGATGTTCCTCGCAAACTTTTCCTCTCCGTATTCTTTCAATATTCTTTCTAGCTCTTTCTGACTGTATCCATCAACAATTTTTTTGGCCGTATTTTCTTGATCTCGATTAAGCCTCATGTCCAGCGGCTCATCTTTCATAAAACTCATCCCCCTTCCTTGCAATTGATCAGACGACCACCCCAAATCCGCCAAAACCGCATTTACCTTTTCTATCTTTAGTTCTCCTAATATATTTTCTAGGTCTGCAAAATTTCTATTTATTAAAAAAACATTCTTCCAAAATTTTGATTTTTGATTTTTGATTTTTGATTTAAATCTTTCTATTGCCGCCTCATCCATATCAATCGCTACCAACCTTCCTTTTTCTCCCACGCTTTGCAATATCTCAATGCTGTGTCCGCCTCCCCCCAGAGTGGCGTCCACGACAATATCTCCATTTTTTAAATTTAAAAGTTCTACAGCTTCTTTGAGTAATACTGGCTTATGAATTGTCATTTAAATCCGAAATTCGAATATCGAAATTCGAAACAATACTAAATAAAAAAAATATAAATTCAAAACGTTTGGAATTTCAGTCATTTAAATTTCTAATTTGTTTAGGATTTCGGATTTCGTGCTTCGAGTTTTTAAGGTTTAGTATATTCCCAGCTTCCCCAGCTGTTCGGCAATTTCATCTGTATTTTTTTCAGCGCTTTTCTTGTACTGGTTCCATTTTGTCTCATCCCAGATTTCCAAACGGTTATAGAGCCCGGCAATTATTACATTCTTCCTAAGCCCGGCATATTCTTTCAAATAATCCGGAATAAGAATTCTGCCTTGCTTATCAATCTCCATATCCACCGCCCCAGCCAGCTGAAGCCGTATGAAACTTCTTGTGGCCGATTCCCCGACAGGCATAGTTCCCAGTTTCCCCGCCAGTTCTTCCCAGACCTTCATTGGATAAATAAACAGGCATTTATCCAGTCCCCTGGTTACCACGACTTTATTCTTAAGTTCCAGCCTGAATTTTGAAGGCACTGCCAATCTTTTTTTCGGATCGATTGAATGTTGATATTCTCCAATGAACATACAAAGATGCGCGGGAGAAATAATTTTTTAAATTTACCCCGTCACCAAAAAACAAGAAACATTATCTAAGTGTTAATCCAGCGCTCGTTGTTTGGTGACGGGGTTAACCACTTTCCCCCACTTTTATATTCTATGAATCTATTTTACTCCACTAAGATTCATTGGTCAACACTTTGTGGGAAATATAAATACAAAGATAAATAGGCCTAAACAAGCCCTCCTTTTGCAAGTTATGCACAGCGTGTGCACAAATCAAATAAAACAAGGATAAAAACCAAAGTATTAATAGTTTCTGTGCATTTAAAAAAATATTGCTGAAATAAATAATATATTGGTATGTAATATCATGATTGGAAGATTATCCTTGACTAAATTATGTTTTTTAGGTTAAGCTTAAGCTTCTGTGGAAAAATATGATTTGCCTAATTATTAGCAACATTGTATAATTTAGTTGTTCACCCCCACACCAATTTTTTTTAAAAGTAGCTTCGGCAAAAAATAAACCAGAAATATCTTAGAATCAATTGGTGTGGGGGTAAAAACAAAAATAAATTATACTGTCCGCCTTGGGCGGGCAAAAACAAATACAATGGAAGAAAAAGACAATAAAACTTCAGATAAGATTCAGTCGCTTCGCGAAATGATATACAACGCGGAGAAAACTTTGCAAGGAGCAAAGGCTATGCTTTTGCAACTCGAGGGAAAGAAAAAGGTGGGCAGAAAGAAAAAAGCGGAGCTTTCCGAAGGAGAGGATGGAAAAGTCATTGAGGGAACTTTTGACGGACAAATAATGATAGGGACCGACGGAAGACAGTATCCCGTTCCGGCCAATTACGCTTCTAAATCAAAACTTGTAGAAGGAGATATGCTTAAGCTGACAATAACGCCGGACGGCTCTTTCATTTATAAGCAAATCGGGCCAATAGAAAGAATGAGGCTGATCGGCACCGTAAACCAGGATGCGGAAGGAAATTATTTCATCATTGCCGATGGAAAGGCCTACAAGGTTCTCCTGGCTTCCATCACCTATTTCAAAGTTGAGCCAGGAGATGAAGTCACGCTGGTCGCTCCTCGAGACATGAATTCCGATTGGGCGGCAATTGAAAACGTTCTTCAAAAGGGATCAACTGCAAATGCTTCCTATTCCCAAGACGCTCCGGAAATTCGTGATATCGATGAAGTCTTATCAGATGGAAAAAAGAAATCCAAGAAAAAAGAAGTAGCAATAGACGAGAAACCAAATATTTCCATCATTGACGAATGGACTCCCGATCTTGAGGAACTAAAAAAGGAATTAAACAAAAATAACTAAGGATAAATGGAAGAAAATATGTCTGCCCAAGGCGGATTCACCTCTGGCGAAGAAACAACTATCCAGCCAATGTCTAAAAAAGACTATTATCTTTCTTTTTTAGCCGGCCTCTTCATTGGCCTTTTATTTTTGCCGGTTTTATATGCAGCGAAACCAGAGCTTTATACTAAATTTTCATTTTTCATAATCCCTTTCTTTGTAATCGCTGTTCCATTCGGACTGGCAATTGCACATCTTGTTTCAAAAAAAATTGCTATAATTTGGCAACTTGGAAAATTCGGTGTTACAGGCGTTCTCAATGTGCTTGTTGACATGGGTGTTCTTTCTATTATGACTTTCGCATTCCGTACTTATTTTTCTATCGATTCCGAGGCTGCGATTTTCGGCGCTTTGTCTTTCCTGACCTTCTATTCTATCTTCAAATCTATTTCTTTTGTGATAGCCAACATTAACAGCTACCTCTGGAATAAACATTGGACGTTTAATCAAGAGAGCGGAAAAAAGACGGAATTTATTCAATTTTTTATCGTCAGCATTGTCGGTTTTGTGATAAATGTTATAGTTGCTTCTTTGGTTTTCAAATCAGTCATTGGATTTAGCGCTGATCAAGCCGGGCTTATCGGAGCTGCCACGGGATCGATCGTTGGATTAGTTTGGAATTTCCTGGGATATAAATTTATTGTATTTAAGAAATAGCTTACTACCAGCCAAATTAACCCTGATTGTAAAGTCGGGGTTTTTCTTTTGGTTGAAAAGTGCTAAAATAGAATCAAGTCCAGCAAATCTACAAATCCCCTGCAAATATACAAATGAATAATACTAAAGATAAAGTTGTATATAAAGAATTAAGCTATAGAATTGTTGGTATTTTGTTCGAAGTTTATAATGAATTGGGCTACGGACACAAAGAGAAAAATTATGAAGAGGCTATAGCACTTTCTTTTGCTGAAAACAAAATACTCTTTAAGAGACAAGCTCCATACGCAATTAAATTTAAGGGAAAGGTAGTGGGAAAGAGCTATCTTGATTTTTTGGTTGATAAAAAAATAGTTTTAGAAATAAAAAAGGGTGATTATTTTTCAAAAAGTAACATCAGCCAAGTAAAAGAATACTTAGCCATAACAAAAATGAAGCTAGCAATACTTGCTAATTTTACCTCCACTGGAGTAAAATTCCATAGAGTATTGAATACTTATGATTTGTAGATTTGTAATCAATTTTTAGATTAGTTGGAACATATGTCTGAAACGCTCTATCGCAAATATAGGCCAAAGAACTTTTCTGAAATAATCGGACAATCCCACATTGTCCGAACTTTGAGCAATGCGGTAAAAAATAAGCATGTCGGACAGGCATATCTTTTCACCGGTCCGCGAGGAACCGGAAAAACTTCCATAGCGAGGATTCTAGCAAAAACCATAAACTGTGAGAATTTGAAGGACGCCATATCCTGCGAAAAATGCGAATCGTGCAGGCTGATTTCAGAAAACAAAACTCTAGATATTATTGAAATAGACGCTGCTTCCAACACTGGCGTTGACAATATCCGCGAACTTCGTGAAACTGTAGCGCTTCATCCGACAAAGCTGAAATATAAAATATATATAATCGACGAAGTGCACATGCTTTCAATCGGAGCTTTCAACGCACTTCTGAAAACTCTCGAAGAACCGCCTGCTCACGTAATTTTCATCCTAGCTACAACTGAAATACATAAAGTTCCCGAAACGATAATCTCCCGTTGCCAGCGCTTTGATTTTTCCCGGCTTCCCATCCAAAATATCATTGAAAAACTTTCTCTCATTGCTAAAAGCGAGAAAATTAAAATTGACAAGCCTTCTTTGGAAATGATTGCCATCGCCGCCGAAGGCGGTATGCGCGATGCCGAGTCGCTTTTTTCGCAGATCATCGCACTTGAAGACAAGGAAATCACAATTTCCGAAGTGGAAGAAATTCTGGGAACAGCCGACAGAAAATTTACCGAAGATACGGCTGAAATGATGGTGGAAAAAGATACAGCCGGAGCGATTGGAAAAATAAACTCTCTGCTGGTCGATGGATATGATTTGGCCGTTTTCTCGAAATCACTGATAAATTATTTCCGCCAGCTTATGCTTCTCAAAATCAGCGAAAATTTGTCCAGTTTTTTCACCTATGAAATGACCGGGGAACAGCTTGAAAATATGAAAAAAATAGCTCAAAAAGCAAAGCTTGGCGATATCTTGCTAGCTATCAATTCCCTGCTTGAAGCACAAAGCAAGATAAATTCTTTCATTCTGCCTCAATTGCCATTAGAAATAGCGATAATCAAGGCAACACAGAACACGGAACATATAAAATACAACATAAAACATACAGTACTTGATGAAAAAACTAGGGGTTCTGCTGAAATAATTAATGAACAAGTAAAAAAAGATCCCCTTCTCCCTCCGGGAGAAGGTGGCCGAAGGCCGGATGAGGGAGAGACATTAAGAAAAGATAAAGATTTAAAAAATTCTAAGGACATTGAAGAAAATAATATAATTTTAGATATTGATTCAGCTAAAAGCATTTGGAACAAACTTCTGACCGAAATAAAACCCTATAACCATTCTCTAAATGCCTTGCTTTCAAACTGCCAAGTTATTGGCGTTGAAAAAAATAAAATAACGATCGCCACTCCTTATGATTTTTATAGAGAAAAGCTAGATGAGCCAGCCAATAAATTGACAATCGAAAAAGTCTTTAGTAGTATCTTAGGGTTAAATGTTTTGGTTTCAATCACAACTGACAAATCGATAGTTATAAGAAGATCGGAAAACTCACAAAGCAAAGAGCCGGAAAAAGTTGGCATTCAAGATCCGCTTCTTGCTTCGGCAATGGAAATTATGGGAGGGAAAATAGTGGAATAGTATTCTGGGGCGTAGCCAAGCGGTAAGGCAGCGGCCTTTGGCGCCGCCATGAGTAGGTTCTGCGCCAGAGGCGCACTCGCCTCCGGCGAGGAATCCTTTTAAAATTTTTTGCAGAGTTGGGGCGTAGCCAAGCGGTAAGGCAGCGGCCTTT
>Ga0247841_10010049_pt1 | contig 13018 bp, 23 predicted proteins | sample LaCruzMarch2015__2_FD_192410 | JGI IMG/M metagenome (GOLD analysis project Ga0247841, IMG submission 192410) | Freshwater microbial communities from meromictic Lake La Cruz, Castile-La Mancha, Spain - LaCruzMarch2015_18m | ecosystem: Environmental > Aquatic > Freshwater > Lake | place: Spain... | reverse complement strand
AACCAAAGCCCCATTTCTGTGAGACTTCGTCCATGAACATTATTGCTAAACCTCCGAGAACTAACTGGAATATCACTAAACCTGTAAGTCCAGGCATTGCTTGTAATCCGCCCATCAATACATAAACCATTGATTCGAAGATGATGAAGAACAAAACACCTAATTTCTGTAATCCTTGGAAGTATTTCTTACCTTCTGGGGATTTGGTATCTATTTTTAATATGCCTGAACCAACTAATAGTTGTAAGATAATAGAGGACATAACGATTGGACCGATACCTAGAGAAATAATCGAACCGAATTCTGTCCCAAGAATGATTGCAAGGTATTCAAATCTAGAAAGGGAGTTTGCTGATAAACCGAAGACGGGAATATTTGCAAGAATGAAGAAAGATGCTAAAACCATTAATGTCCATTTTAATTTAACATTGAAACCTAGCTTTTTCTCGTCTGGTCTTTTTACTTCTGGTAGATTATATAATAATGAACGTAAATCCATTTTTATACTTATTAATGGAGGTTTTTAAAGGTTTATTTTATAAACCTTTAAGCCCCATTCAACTTTCGTTGAAGGTTTTAAAGATTCGTTTTTGAAAGTTTAGACAAAACTAACGACGACTATTACCGATAAGGTTAAAAGTATTAAATCCTAAAAGATGGAATGAAAACACCTAATTTTGAGGGTTATCTGCAGGTTGCGCAGGGGGGCAGGGCTTCTTATTTTTATACTGCCTATCTTGTAAATAAAGGTTGGAGTTATAAAATAAAAAAATATGCATTGAATAACCTCACCTTAACAACATTAATTAAAAATCATGTTGAAAAATGGGCCATGCTTGTTAAAGATAAGAGTGATGCTGAAAATACATTTAACGCATTTCTTAAAGACTCTACTTTATTTGACGAAGTTGAGAAAGATTCTAAGAAATTATTACGAGGTTATAAGAAAAAAATGGATTCTATAAATATCTCTAAACTGACAGATAATCAACTCGGAGATTTAGTTGAATATTTTGCTGAACAATTTCTAAATACATTATTTATTGCGAGAAGTATGAGAATGATTGATGAGTCCATAATGCCTAGATTTAAAGAGTTGTTCAAGAATGAAAATAATGTTGATGAAGCTATTGCAATTGCCTGCGCATGCGAGAGATTGACTTTTCCCATGCAAGAAGAAATTGCTGTTTTGGAAGCTGCAATGGGGATTAAGAAAGACAAAAGCAAAACTGAAAGGATAATAAAAAAATTGCTTGAAAAGTATGCTTGGGTTACATGCGGATATTATACTGAAAATCCTAGAACTTGGGGGATTTATATGCAGAAGATAAATGAGTTGATTAATCCCGAGAAACAATTGGCTGAAATAAGAGAAAGACAAAAAATAAATCTTGCAAAAAGAAATGAATTAATTAAAAAATATCCTGAAGCAAAAAAATTAATTTTGATGGGTGGTTTAGCTGGATATTTCAAAGATGTTTACAAGTCTAGTAATAATGAAATTGTCTATAGGGGAGAAGCAATATTTTCTGAACTTGCAAAAAGAAGTGGCAAAACTCTGGATTTTCTTAAGGATTTGAATCCTGATGAACTAATTAGGATTGCTAAAAAACAAAAAATCGACGAGGATATTGTAAATAAAAGATTAGAGAGAGGTGTAATCTTAAATGATAAGGATAAAATGATTGAATTGTATGGGAAAGAAGCTGAAGAATTTGAGAATAAATATCTAAAAATCGAAAATGAGAACAAGAATGAGTTCAGAGGAAGAGCGGCTTCTAAAGGATACGCAAGGGCAAAAGCTAGAATTATACTTGATAATTCTCAATTTGGAAAGATGCAGAAGGGAGAAATATTGGTTGTAATTAATACTTCACCGGATTTTGTTCCAATAATGAAAAAGGCTTCTGCAATCATTGCTGAAGAGGGAGGTTTAACTTCGCACACATCTGTTGTATCTAGGGAGTTCGGAATTCCATGCGTCGTGGGTTTGCACAATATTACTCATTTGATTAAAGACGGAGATGAATTGGAAGTTGATGCTAATAAGGGGATTGTTAGGATATTAAAAAGAGATTAATTAATTTTATTTTTCAGAGAAACATTTAAAAGATTGATTGGTATCTTATGTGCATGACAAAGAGGGGTGCAAAACATTTCCCGACTTGGGCAATTGTGACGATAGTTATATGGTTTATAGCTATATGTCTTTTCTTGGGATTAATGGGGTTGGGTTTTTTTATTAATTATTCTACTCCTGCTCCTTTCAATCAAACAGCAGATGAGTGTAGGTTAAAATATCAGGGTGTTGATATAGTTAATTCGGAGAATAGAGAGACCTGTATTTATAATGCCGCGTTTAACACTAACCCCTCCTTAGAAGAGTGTGTCGATTTGATAGATAAACATCTCATTTATTCCTGCAAAACTGCCCTTGCTGGACTAGCAGAGAATTACTCGATGTGTGAAGATATGTCAGACTTGAAGACTGGTGACGACGTAACATATAGAGACAGATGTATTTTTAGTGTTGCTCTTGTATCAAAGAATTTAGAGAGATGCAGCGACATTGTGGATGCTTTATGGAAAGAATTTTGTAAAGTCGATGTTCAAAAGGAGATTGATGGGATTAAGATAACTGACTCTATGATTCCTCCATTAGAAACATTGGATTTGGGGGAGGGTTTATATGGTTTGAAGATACCGACGGAGTCTTGGTACTTTTCTATTAACTTATCTGGTATGGAAAGCCCGGATAGAGCATTGGCATACGGGTTATTCCTAAATAAAGAAGGATATGGTGTAAGCGCTTGGGCTTATCCGACTTATGCGGAAACTGTTAATAGTGATGAGGGTTGTAGAGATGTTGCTTTTCCCATGGTCCAAGTAACTCGGTCTAGTTTTATAGACTTGTTTAAGGATGATGTTTTTACTGAAGCTAGAAAAGAACAAAACTCGGATGGATTTTTTACTGTTTTTGAAAGCTATAAACAAGGGTTTGCATTTACCGAACAATCTTGTTTAGATAACCCTACACAATGCGATGGCGTAAAAACAAACTATTACTCTAAATATTATAATGGATATTGCTACAATTTTTATATAAGTCCGAGGATTACACATATTGGTCTGAATAAGGCCAAAGAGATAATTCAGTCTATAGAGTTTATTAATATCACTAATGCTTAGAACTACTTTTTAGTTTCTTTTTTTATCTGAGATTAAAATTATTTCTTAGCAACTTTCTTTTCTTCTTTTTTAACGGCAGGTTTTTCTTCTTTTTCTGAAGGAAGAATGATTTCTCCGCCGGCTTTCTTAACTTTCTCAAATGCTGATTCAGAAGCAGCGTCTGCTTTGATTATTAATTTGCCTTTGATGTCTCCTTCGCCGAGTACTTTGAAACCTAAAAGAGAAACTTCTTTTGTCTTTGAGTCTTGTAATTTAGAAAGATTTTCAGAGATTTGTTGAAGATTAATTGTCTTCAATTTAGGACGGGCATGTCCCCTTCTAAGAGTTTTATCTTTACCGAAATAATCGTTTCCGAATAGATTAAGTACGTAAGTCTTCAACTGGTCTCCTCTCTTTCCTGTTCCAGCCATTCCAACTCCCCCTCTGTGTCCTGAACCTCTTGCCTTCTTCTTGAATCCTCTAGCTTGAGACTTTGAACCACGAAGTCTTCTCGATTTACGCCTTTTCTTTAATTTGAATGTCATTATTTATTCTTCCTCTTTGGTTTTTTTAGTTTTGGTTTTGACTTTGCTTTTGAAGACTTTTGAGCACCTAAACTTAAATCTAAGTCCATATCATCTTCCATTGAATCTTTAGCTCTTTCATCAATTAATTCTGCTGGAAGTTGAGTGAAACTATCTATGGCAAAACATTTCTCACATTCTTCTGGAGCCATAACCCCATATTCAACATTTCCGCATTCACATTCCCAAGCTAAATCTCCAGCCATTACAACATCCTCCTAACTAAATCATTTATCTTTTCTTTGTTGTCTCCAAGAACTCCCTTCTTTCTGCCAAAGTGAATCTTTGAGTCTATTCCGTTTATTGGAGGATGTAATCTGAAGAAAGGTTTGATTCCTAAAGCCAAAAGGTCTAATTTTCCTTTCTTTGCCTGAGTTTGTAATCCTGCTATAACTGATTTAACATCTAACTTTGCAGTTCCAACAACTTTTGCTCTCTTTTCTAACAGTAAAGCCAAGGTTTTTTCATCCACTGGACCAAATGCTACAAAGTTTCTAACTTTTTGAATCAATTTGATGTTTTCAGGAGTTTCTTGAATTAAAATTGCAGAATACTTTCTTCTAAGTCTCATTCTAAATAGAGCTTCTTGAACGTCTGCGTTGACGTCTACTAAACCTGCGATTCTTATCATTAGTATCATAGTTTCATTTTGTTTGTTTTATTTAGTGCATCCATACAAGCTTGAGCCAAGTTGAGAGTTGTTCTCGTTTGACCAAATGTTTTGGAATATACATCTCTTATACCTGCTAATCTCAATATCTTCTTGCATTCGTCACCAACAACTAATCCGGTTCCTCTTGGTGCAGGTATGAATTTTATTCTTACTGAACCACATTTTCCTTCAATTATGAAAGGTACTGTGTGTGGATCAGTTTTGTCTTCTTCCTGAGATTCCCATCCTCTGGTAACTTTAATAATGTTTAGTTTTGCTTTTCTTATGGCTTTTGCTCTAGCTGGAAGAGTTTCTTGAGCTTCTCCTAATCCTAAACCAACGTGTCCTCTCTTATCTCCAACTACAGCCATGCAGGAGAAAGTAACTACATTTCCTTCCATTGTCTTTTTCTGAGTTTGTCTCCAGGCTCTTCTTTTACCACCGCCAAATTTACCTTTTGCCTGTCCAACTAGAAGCAAATCGGTGTCTAATTTCAAAAGAGAATCTGTAATTTCTGCTTCAAGTATTTTTTTATGATCTTTTAGAATTATGTCTATGGAAGTTAATTCTTTGGATTTTACCATTCTACCCAAGCTTGTCTTTGGAACCCAAGCAGCCAAGGCATTCTTTCTAGATTCTTCAGCTTCTTCTTCTCTTGATCTTCTTGGTGGTCTTTCGAATTTACCAGTTATTTCTTCTTCTACAACCTGTGCTATTTTTTCGACTTCTTCTGGAACTGCGTCTATAAGATCTTTCGGATTGTGTATTGATTCTTTTTCTGCCATTTTATTTTTCCTTTGCTATTTTATCCAATAGCTTGTGAGTGTCTTTCGATTTTATTTCTTCCAATGTAGGTAATACGTCGGGTGAGACAATTATTTTTAATCCTGAATCGACTGCGCCTTTAACAACTGCATAAATCTTAGACTTTTTAACGTTTCTATTCATTCCAAAATCAACAATAACTTCTTTAGCCTTTTCTTTTGCTTTTTTACCTAGCAAAAAGCCAGTAAGATATGCTGCTGCAAGATTCTTGATGCTCGTATTTTCGGGCCATCCTTTTGCAATTAATGATTTTGAAGATAAACCAAATAGAACCTTATCCTGTGCTGTATCTGATTCGACAATTTGTGCAATAAGATATCTATTTGACTTTCTTATAACAAGTCTTTGTTTGTTGGATTTAAGCAATGCTAATCTTGCCTTGTAATCTGTCTTGCCTTCTTGTCTTCTTCTTCTTATTGTTCTCATTGTATGAAGCAATACCTCCTATTGCGAATACTTGAAAATTCTTGAATTTTCATTGTTCCAACTCCTTTATTCTTTCTTTAAGATGTGAAAGATCTCTGAATATGCTCGCTCTTATTTCTTTCCTTAATTTGATGTAGGACTCTTCAGGAAGTTGTTCTTTTCTTCTCAATTGAGCTAGGAAAGAACGCATTTTTCTTGTTCTAATAATATAAGCACGCTTTCCAGGTTTTATCTTCTTCTTTACGCTTCCTGCTCTTCTTCTACCCAGGGATTTAACAATAGCTTTTCTACCTTTAATCTCTTTGATTATGATTGCTCCATCTGCAACTAAATCTTTTATGTCTTGCTTTGTAATTGCTTCTTTTATTTCGCCAAGTCTATGAATGTTGAATGCAATTCTATTCTTTCCAACAAGCAATGCTCTTGAGGCTAAGTCCTTTTTCTTTTCTAGTTTCATTTTTTGTCTCCTTGATTTTGAACCTTAATATTCATCTCTTGTGCTTTCTTAAGCATTTCTAATTTCTTTCTTGCTCCAACATGTGCAATTATTGCAATATTATGTTTGTTTAGTTTTGATAATTCAACTAAATTATGAACTAGTATTGGAATAAGCCCCAGAACTTTTCCTGATTCTTTTCTTGCCGTTTTATAACCAATTGAAGGCACTGGAGGATATCCTCTTCTAGCTCTTCTAGATTTATTGTGCATTCCTCTTGCTCTTCTCCAAACCTGTTTCTTCTTTCTATTCTTTCCTAATCTTGAATGTCTCCACCAATCGGTTCTTATAAATTTCTTCATTTACATTCCCCTCCCTGGTCTTTCAACAAGATAAATTCCATCTTGGAATATTCTTCGGTCCCTGTTTCTAATTTTTGTTGCTTTTTCTATATTCGCAGCAGTCTGTCCAGCATGTTCTCTGTTGTGAGAGGTTACTGTAATTTTTACGCCCTTGACATCGACAGTTACATCTGGAAGAATAACTGCTTTTCTTGGAACTTTTTCTCCCAAGAAGTTATTAATAATTAATTTTCCAGGCTCTAGTTTCAGAGTCATTGGAAAGTGCACGTTGCAGGCTTCTAGAGAATACACAAATTTCTCATTTAATCCTTGGAATAAATTCTTTATGTGTGCTACATTTGATTTAATCATTTTGAATTGATTTTTATTTCCTTTTTCGGAATCTAAAATTACTTCGTTTCCTTTTATTAAAAGACTGGCTCTTGGAATTTCTATTCTTCTTGATAGAGAAACTCCTGACTTGCTACAGGTAAATGTTTTATCGTGATAAACGCATGAAACTCCTGAAGGAATTTCTATTTTTTCAGTCATCTTAGTTTTCATTTTAGTAGAAATATGCCAAAAGGCTTCCTCCGATATTTTTATCTTGAGCTGTTTGATGAGTCATTAATCCTTGTGAAGTTGAAACAATTAAGATTCCTAGGTCTTTAGCAGGAAGATATCTCTTTGCATATTTATCCATATCATCAACTTTTACTATATATCTTGGTTTTATTGCTCTGCAATGATTTAACTTTCCGATTTCAATCTTTAGAGAATTTCCATCGGCTTTGTATTCTTTAACATAACCTTTTAATTTTGCAATTGCAAGAACTGAAATTAGGAGTTTTGAATGCCTTGCTACAACTATTGAAGTTCTTCCCGCCTTCATGGCGTTCAACATTTGATTTAGCGCATCTGCGACGATATCTTGTGACATTTTATGAGTATTTTTTGAAACCGATTTCTTCAGCAATTTCTCTGAAGCACTGTCGGCATAAATTTAGATTATAAGAACTTATGTGGGCTCCGAATCTTCCACATCTTTCGCACTTCATAACAGCAAGTCCTGTGTTTCTTACTCTTGGTTTATTAAATTTGATGAACTTCTGTAAAACTACTGGCTTTCCTTTCAATTGTTGAGTTATTTTATTCCAATCGCTTGCAGTCATTTTATTTGAACTTGGTTTTGAAGTTATCCCCCATATAATTGATTATTTCCATTTGTGTAACGTGTTGCTTCTTTGGAAGGCAACCGGATTTGATTTTCTTTCTTTGTACTCTTATTCCTGGTCTATTGAAAACTACTGTGACATTTAATCCTCTTATCCCGATATCTCTTTGATATTCCATTCCCGGAATTTCGATATATTCTTTTATTCCGAATGAGAAATGATCTGGAGCAACTTGCTTCTTCTTTAGAACGTTATCTACTGAACCGAGTAATCTCTTAAGTAATTCTATTGCATCTCTTCCTCTCAATGTTACTCTAACTCCAACTTCCATTCCTGGGCTGACTGCAAAATCTGGAATTCTTTTACTGGACTTAATTATTTGAGATTTTCTTGGAGCAGTCATTAATTCCAATAATTTCTTAGCTTTAGCAAGTTCCTTATCAACTCCGCCGCAGCTCAAAATGACTTTTTCAATTCTTATGTTTCTCATTGCGTTTGGTGATTTTACTTTCTCTACAGCAGGCTTTGCAGGCTTGGCTTTTGTTTCTTTTGCCATTTTATCTTCTTCTCCCGAAATAAATCATATTGTTAGCTTGTTGTAACCTTCTTGTTAATCTCGGAGACAATTTTGATGCAAATAAACTATGAAGAGTTACGGCTCCTTGATAGACTGCTCTTGCTTCATCATTATCTCCCTCTTGGTGTAATCTTAGAGCGCTTGCGATAAGTCTTCCGCAACTCTGTGCAACAAGTGCCTTATTGTAATGTGCTGAACCTAATTTCATCTTACTATAACCTGACTACTCTTTAAGACTGCCAAGTCCTCCTTGTCTTTGAATTTGATTGTGATTGAAGAATCTGAAATTGATTCTACTTTACCTTTGTGCCCAGCATATTTACCCGAGAAAACGAAAACTTCTTTTCCCTTGTCTATTTGAATGTGTTTCTTTATTTTACTTGAAAAGTCTAAGATTAAAGAATCTCCGACGTTAATTTTATCTTTTGTTAGGATGTTTGAACCATCGTGCAAATTCAATTGGAATAAACCCTTAGAGACTAATCTTTTATTTATTACTTTTACAAGTCTAGTATCCGAATCCTTTGTTTCTTCAAATACAAACTTCTTTGTTGGAAGTAGGGAAAGAACATAGGTTTTATCTGCTTCTAGAATGTTAAATAATTTTATACTTTCTTTGAAATCTTCAACTAATCTTCCGTTTATCTTGAGTAATCTTGTCTGAATCATATGCTTAACTTCCCTAGCAGTTTTAGCTAAACCTAAAATATCTCTAACTGCTATTAGAAGAGGAACAGAATTATCTAAATGGGATGAAGATCTAACTATATACTTTGTTCCTTTTCTTTCTATTGGTATTTTTGTTGTTACTGATTGTCTAGCTTGATGCATTTTTGTTTTCCTTAGGTTTTGATTCTATTTTCTTTTCGTCTTTAGGTTTGTTCTTATTCAAAGCGTTTAATCTTTCCTTGTCGTCCAAAGTTAAATTGATTATTTGCAAATTACTTGGGTGCAAGAAAACATTTACTTTGGTTCCGTCTCTTTTTGTCCTTTGAACATTTTCAAGAGCAACCAAACTTTTAACTAAATTTACTTCAGTTATTTTGGCTTTCTTCTTCTTGAAAGAACCACGCATGATAAGCACTTCATCACCCTTTCGCAAAGGGAGAGATCTCTTAGCATACTTTTTCCTTAATTCTTTGGATAAATTGGCACTTAAAAACTTATGCCTTAGGTGTAATGGAGCATTTGCAATATACTTTCTCTGTTTTCTAGGTTGAGTGCTTGATTGCCAGGATGTTGAAAATTTAGATTTCATAGTACGAAGTCCGCGATTTTAGCGACCTCTTTCCATCTTTCGTGAATTTCTTTTGCAACTGGACCTTTAATTTGTGTGCCCTTTGGATTTCCTTTTTCATCTTTCAAAAGAGCAACTGCATTGTCTTCAAAGCAAACTCTTTCTCCAGTTAATCTTCTGTAAGGTTTTCTTTGTCTTATGACAACAGCGTCGAACAAAAGTCCTTTCATGTCTGGTTTTCCTGCTCTAACTGAAACTTTAACCCAGTCTCCAACTTTTGCTGGTTGCTGTCTACCTTTCTTGGTTTTTCCATGCTTTACTCCAGTGATTCTAACAATTCTTGCTCCGCTGTTATCTGCAGCTACAACTTTTGAACCAATGTTAAGTCCTCTTGTTACTTTTGCGGATATGGCCTTCATGCTTTATCCTCCGCTGAACGAATTTTTTCGATTACTATGAAATGGATTATCTTACTTAATGGTCTGCATTCTCTGATTTTGATATAATCTCCGACATTAACTTCTTTGGCTAATTCATCTGAAATTCTTGCGTGCAATCTTGTCTTCTTTCTGTAGAATCTTTCATATTTCTTAACATAAACTGTTCTTTCGAATTCAATTACAACTCTCTTGTGGAACTTCTTTGTTACTGTTCCTTCAAAAGTTCTCCCTCTAGATGGAACTTCTATAGTTCTAACTAACATTTTTGAGGATTCTTTCTTCTCCTTCTGTCTTTCTGTGTTTGTTTTTGTCATTTTGTTTTTCCTGTGTTTGGCTTAGTCGCTTATTGCGTCTTCTGGAAAACCGAGCTTAACAAGCCAAGGTTTGACTTGCTTCTTGTGGTTTCCCTGCAATTCGATAACACCGTCCTTAACGGTGCCTCCGCATGCGAGCTTCTCCTTTAGAGTCTTGGCAGTGCCTTTTACGTCAAAGCTGCTGTCAAAACCACTTACAAGGGTGATAATCTTGCCGTACCGTCTTGAGACGGTAGAGACAGTTATCTTCTGCTCGCCCTTCGCGATTTCTTCAAACACTCCGGCTTCATTTGGAAGACCGAAACGTGGATCTATGTCCATATTATTGTTTTTCCAGAAAATCCTTTGATTTTCTGAATGTTAATAGGCGCGCAATGGCCCTTTTAATCTCTTTCGTTTTTGCATTTTGCTTGTTTGCAGTAACGCTGGCTCTAACTGATTCCATTCTTAATTCACTTAACTTTGTGTCAATTTCTTCTTTCTTCATTTTTACAATATCAGAATTTCTTAGTATGGCCATTATTTCTTAGCCTCCCTATGAGATTTCTTTTTAGCTTTAAAAGGTTTAACTACTTCTTCAACGACCAGAGATTTTAATTTTGCTAAGGTAGCTTCGTCGATGGTAATTCTATCGTGAATATGTGCTGTTGGAGGTAATATTCTAACTTTTATTCCTACAACTCCTGGAAGAGTGATTGCTTGTGAGATTGCACTGTCAACTACTTTTGCAGGGTCTCCAGTTTTCATCATGTATCCTTGGGCGAATCTCCAAGATTTTGCTCTCTCACTTGGTAATTTTCCTGAAAGAACTAATTCTGCTCCTAGTGCACCTGCTTTCATTATTGAATCCAAGGTTTTATATGCAATAACCTTGAATTTTAATGAACCTTGTCTTTCCAAAAGCAATGCAATCTCATCAGCGACTAATTGCGCATCTAAAAGAGGTTCAGTTATTTCTTTGATTTCAATGTGAGGATTTTCTAATTTAAATTTCTTCTTCAAAACTCTTGTTAATTCTTCTATTTTTTCTCCCTTTCTTCCTATAACTAAACCTGGTTTAGAAGTGGAGATAATAATCTTAACACCGACAGGAGTATATTCTATAGACGCTGCGCTAATTCTTCCTTTTCCTAGTGCATTTTTAACATACTCTTTAACGCCTAGTTCTTCTTTCTTGAATGTTACGAATTTTTTCTCTTCCATTTTATTTCTTAGCCTCCATTTCTTTTGCCTTTAACAAAACATGAGTCCTTTTAGCCTTTACCCCACCCTTTCTTTGTGGACGAGAAGCCCAATTTGCACAAGCAAAGTAAATTCTTACTTTGTCTAAATCCATACCATTAACAATTGAATTTCCTTTTAAGCCTTTAAGAATTGGGACAAATAATTTGCAAGCAGTGATTGGATATCTTCCAGAGTGCATTCCTCTTCTGTGCGGAATTTCTCCTTTGAATGGAATTGCTCTCTTGAATTTCATTACATCTTCCAACATAGCAAGAGCCTCATCAATTTTTTTACCTTTGATGAAATCACAAATATACATACACTGTCTCTTTGAAGCACCAATTGAAAGTCCATTTGCTATTGCTTCATCTTTCTTAACTACTTTCTTTTCTTCTTTCTTAGGTTCTTGAGCAGGTTTGTGTTCTGAATGCTTTTCTTGAGGAAGAATTTTAGCTTCAGCTACCTTTTCTTGAACTTTCTCAACTATTGCTTTTGTTTCTTTATGCTGAGGTTTTATTTCTTCTGCCATTTTACTTCTTCAATGCCTTGGAACCCTTAGTTGCTCCAATTCCGGCTTCTCCATGTTGAACTTTAGATCTTGTTAGAGAGAATTCTCCTAACCTATGTCCGATCATATCATGAGTAACAGTCATATCTGTGAAGGTTTTACCGTTGTGAATCCCTATTTGCATTCCAACTAATCTTGGAACAATAATCATATCTCTTAAATGTGTCTTAATTTTCTTTTTCTTTGCGACTTTCTCTTCACATCTCAAGACGAATTTTTCTATTAAATCAAAATGTCTTAATACTGAACGTCTTGACCTTGAAGGCAAGTATTTTGCAACTTCTCTTACGTCCAATTTCTTTAACTCGTCCAAATTGATTCCTCTATAGAAAACTTCCTTAGATCTTACTGCTACTTCTTCTGTTTGATTTGCCATTATTTCTTTGTTCTCCCTGTTCTTCTTGGACTGATATGACCTACTCTTGCTCCTGGTGGGGCGTTTCTCTTTGCAATCTTGGACTTAATTCTCTTTCCTCTACCAGAACCAAATGGATGATCTACTGCGTTCATCTTTACTGCAGAAGTTCTAGGCCATAACTTGTTTCTAGCCTTCATCTTGAACCACTTTCTTCCTGCAGTCATGAATGGCTTTAGAACTTTTCCTGAACCAGCGATTGTTCCTATAGTTACTCTGCAGTCTCCTGAAAGCAAGACTTCTTTCTTGTTTGGCATCAATATGGACATTTTATTGTGATCGTGTTTTTTAGAAACAGTTGCACAACTTCCCGCAGTTCTAATCATCTTTCCACCATCTCCAGGATTCAATTCGATGTTGTAAACATTTGTAGCCAAGGGAACATTCTTTAGCATCATGATATTACCTGGTTTTGATTCTTGGGCATCAACTTGTATTTTTTCTCCGACTGTTGCTCCATTGAAAGCAGCATTGTAGAATATTTCTTTTCCAGCCATGACTTTCATCAATGGTGCTGAGTGCGCTGCTGAATGTAGAATGTCCATGATAACTGCCTCTCCTTGATGCATTGGATATTTTATCTTGTATTGGAATGCTTTCTTTCTAACTCTATATGTTAACGAACCGTGTCCTCTT
>Ga0247841_10010048_pt1 | contig 13019 bp, 17 predicted proteins | sample LaCruzMarch2015__2_FD_192410 | JGI IMG/M metagenome (GOLD analysis project Ga0247841, IMG submission 192410) | Freshwater microbial communities from meromictic Lake La Cruz, Castile-La Mancha, Spain - LaCruzMarch2015_18m | ecosystem: Environmental > Aquatic > Freshwater > Lake | place: Spain... | reverse complement strand
TTAGAAAGGAGAATTGCCCATGTGCATTCAAGAAGAACCACAAGAAGTTGTCATCGGAACTGAAAGATATCCGGTTTCCGGCCCTTCGGCAGGCTCAGGACACCGCGTTGAAGACAGTGAGGAAGTAAAACCCCACCTGTCCAAAAGCCAGATGGACAAATACCTCACCTGTCCACGGTCACACCACTTTAGCAGCACGATGAAGATCAAACCCCTTCGCACCTCTACCAATCTGCTCATCGGTTCGGCCACCCATCGCGGCATTGCCGCTCATTACCTGGCCAGGAAAAATAACGAGGTTCTCAACATGACACAGACGGTTGATGAAATCTGGACACCAGAAATCACTAACCAGACACCGGATGTCACAAAAGAACTTATGGACGCAAGAAACGAGTCCTTCAACTACGTCAACTTGTTTCTTGGGGAAGTTGATATTGATCCCGTCCATGTGGAAACCCGCTTTGAGATCCCGATTGTCAATATCGACAACGGCGACACTTTGCCGTGTACACTTGTCGGCATTGTTGACCTTGTGGACATACCCGGCGATTGTCCCAGGCCAATAGAAATAAAAACCAGAGCAAGCAAAGCCCCGGAATATCTCCCCGCGCTTTCCCTTGAGCTTACCTGCTACGCCTACTGGATATGGCTACAAGACCAGCACAGCGGCAAAATCCCTGTCGGATACATACACATCGTCAAAACAAAAACGCCATATATCCAGCAACAGGAAGGCACAAGAGGAGTGTATGACTTCATTGAACTCTTCCACATCGCAAAAAATGTTTATGAATCCATCGAAGAGGGACGCATTCACAAAAGCGAGGGAATGCACTGTTCCTGGTGCGACTATCTGCCAATATGCTCCCGCGACAGCGCCGGAACCAAAGCCACCTTTGGCTGCGACACTTACCACAAGCTCTGGGAAGCTGAATTTATTTAATCTGATCTAGATTGCCCTGAATGTTCACGGCAATCTGACATTGCGGCAGGTAAACAGAAGGAGAAAATTATGGTCACAGCAAGGAAAAAAGCAAAAAAAACGAAAGCTAAATTTGAAGCAAAGCTTGCCGAGTTTGAAGATAAAGGCTGGCATTGCTGCTCATATCGCGATCGCTCGCTAAGGGCAGTTGTCGCCAGAAGCGGTCAGTGCCTAACCATCATCAGGAATACAGTTATCGAAGGTTGTCACGAATTGGATTGATGCTGTTATCCGGTGAAAGGAGGTTAATATGTACACAGTCCTGATCACTCATGAGGTGCAATGTAGAGACCAAGCCCATGCCTTTGGTCTTTGGACGGGCAGTGAGGAATACGAAGGCAATTTTATGGATGCAGTTGGGATTAGGGTTTTCGAAGATGGAGAACAAGTTGACGACGAAAGCATCCAACTCGCACTTAACATAAAAGCAGCATGTGCAAAAATCAAGGAGGTATTCGCGCTATGACTTACCAGACAGTCACTCAAATATTCAAAGCAACGTTAATGCTGATTTTCTGTCTGCTATTCATAAGCCTCGGACTGACCCCACTTGTACTGTTTCGGCCAAACATTAAGACCGGTTTAAGAAATGCGCAAGCCTGGATATTTAACAGCGATGAAGACGGTTGCGACCTGATGTTGCCAGCCATGAAAGGAAAGCTCTGCACAGCAAGAGATTCGGAAGGAAACATATTCTACGCTAACGAGGAATATAAAGTTTACATAAAATAATGGCGGTGCCGGGTAAACCGGGGAAGGTGCGCGCTGGACGCAAAGCAGACTTCTACTTTCCAGCCAACACCGCCGCTAGAAGAAAGGAGGGAACACATGTACCAAATGAAACCAGCGTATGATCGAATAAACGATGAATACTTCGCCAAGTACATTTCGCATATGCCTGAAGCCATCGCCGCGTCACTCTATCAGAAGCTAAAAGAATTCTTGAGAGTAACACCCGGCAATGTATTGAAGTGGCAACCCAAGGAAGCCAGCCGGAAACAACCGTCTTTTGAGGAGTTTGTCAAATATTACAACATCAAAATTATTTAAAGGCCATTGGCCGAAAGGAGAATAACATGAGTAATTTTCACAAAGCAGAACGGCGGAAAAGTAAACTCCGCCTGGCAATCGCCGGTCCCGCAGGATCAGGCAAAACTTATTCCGCCTTACAGATCGCATTCGGCATCGGCGGCAGAATCGCACTTATCGACACAGAAAGAGGATCAGCAGAGCTTTACTCTCACTTGGGCGCATACGATGTCTGCACAGTTGAAGCTCCGTTTGAGCCCAGCAAATACGTGGCAGCAATCAAGGAAGCGGAAAAGCTTGGATATGACATCATCATCACCGATTCACTATCCCATGCCTGGTCAGGCACAGGCGGCTTACTCGACACGCATGGCAAGATTGCCGACAGAGGCGGTAACTCCTGGACAGCATGGCGCAAGATTACGCCACAGCACAATGAGCTTGTGGAAGCAATGCTCCAATCAACCAGCCACATCATCGCCACGATGAGAAGCAAAATGGAATATGCTCAATCAGAAGAAAATGGCAAAAAGACCGTCAAGAAATTAGGTTTAGCGCCGGTACAAAAAGAAGGCATGGAATATGAGTTTACCGTTTTCTACGAGATCGATATTAACCATGTCGCTACGGCAAGCAAAGACAGGACATCCCTATTCGACAACAAGTATTTCACGCCATCACAGGAAACAGGAATTATCCTCATCAACTGGCTGAACAATGCGCCGGATGCAAAACCGTTGCTGGCAACAAAAGTTGTACCTGTACCTTCGGGGCAAACCGTCAAAGATAATAAACAGACCGATAACCCAAAGGTCACGCGAGGCAATAGCAACCGCTTTGCTGACCTGCTCGCGGTAGCGAACGCGCTAAAGCTCTCCGACGAAGACTACAAGTATTACTGCTATCAGCGCTATGGTCTGCACTCCATGTCGGAACTGACAGATGGACAGATTGCGGAACAAGTAAAACTTCTCGATTCTTTGAAAAAACCCGAAAGGCTTACAGCCTTCAGGGACATACTCAAAGGTATAGAGAATGATCGGTTGGCGGTACAGGTTGCACAGAACGCAGCAGCACCTCAAGTTCCGATGGCGGCCACAGTTCAGTAAATAGGAAAAGTGAATAGATAAACAAGGCGGGATTCGTCCCGCCTATTCTTATCAGTAAATCGAAAAATGGAAAAAACACCGGTTTTTCGAAAAACCGCCGATATTTCGAAAAATCGGTGTTGTTTCATTAGCCTAAATCTTTTTTATTTGTTTTAACAGTACCCGTAAGGTTCATCTGCATGCGTGGAAATACCTTACGGGTTTTTTATTTCAGCAAATTGGAGGATTGCAACATGGAAAACATTGGCGAACTTTTGAAGAAGCCTTTTTTAAATGAAAAAGAGGCAGCGGCGTTAACAGGCCGGGCGGTCAGCACCCTGAGAAATGAGCGCCATTTGTGGCGGGGCATGCCTTACCTGAAAATAGCAAAGCGATCCATCCGCTACAAACTATGCGATGTCCTTGCTTTTATGGAGAGACAGCGGATTGATCCAAATGAATAAGGGAATGAGAGTAATGGGAAACATGCAGAAGCCGGATATTCAATCTGTCCTGGAAAAGGAAGGTGTGGAGCTGCGGCGTAAAGGCCGGAACTGGTGGGCCTGCTGCCCGTTGCATGAAGAAAAGACGCCTTCTTTCAAGGTGTCCGCCGAGAGGCAGTCCTTCCACTGCTTTGGCTGCGGGGCGCATGGAGATGTAATTTCGTTCATCAGGGAAAGCCATAACCTGTCCTTCCATGATGCTCTTGCCTACCTGGGAATTGAGAAGGGCAGATTGGTCAAGGTGGACAGGAAGGCCGAACGCCGCCGACAGCTAAAACGCTCTTATCATGCCTGGTTAAAACGATATTATTTTCAGCTTTGCGCCCAATCATGCTCACTTCACACATTGCGCCTGCAGGTGGCGGCACATCCGACAATCCCCGAAGACCAGGCATGGAAATTTGCGGCGGCGATGGGCAAGACAGTAGAGATCGATTACCTGCTTGATCTTTTGCTGGAGGGTAGTGAGGAGGAAAAGTTTCAATTGTTCATGGAGGTTGAGAAAAATGGCATTTGATATTGGGGAAGCGCTGGAAAAGGCCGGAGTTGATGACATCCTGCTGGGCAACAAGCAAGCCCGTGGAGAAAAGGCAAAGTTGGAGGCCTCTTCAGATAACCCGTATTTCACAGATTCGGAAGGAAACCTCTGTCGCTTGAAGACCGATAAAAGCGGTCAGCAGCATCCTGTCCGGCTTGCCAATTTTACGGCGATGATTGCCGAGGAAAATATCGTTGATGATGGCCGGGATGTAACGCAGCATTACACCATCACGGGAAGAAGAAACGTGACAGGACTTGCAACGCTCACAATCCCGTCAAGCCAATTTCTCGCAATGAACTGGATACACCACTGGGGGACTGATGCAATCATATCGCCCGGTCAAATGAACAAGGAGTACGTCCGTTATGCAATTCAACTGGGATCGGACGGAAAGGTGAAACGCTCACGCTACTTCGCGCACACAGGCTGGCGGATAATCAATGGTAATAGTGTATATCTGACAAACGGCGGCGCCATCGGCGGTAAGGGCGTCTCCGTTCAACTCACGCAAGACCTGGTTCGTTATCAAATCCCCTTAGAACCGGAAAATGAAGCCGAGGCCATCAGAACGAGTCTCTCCTTTCTCGACCTAGGCAAAAGGGCGATCACCTTGCCCCTGCTTCTTGTAACCTATCTAAGCCCACTGACAACGCTTCTATCACCAATGCCTAACTTTTCATCATATGTCTATGGGCACACCGGCACCTTCAAGTCATCGCTTTCGATATTACAGCTTGCACATTTTGGGCAATTCACCGGCATCGACAACCTGTCAAACTTTGATGATTCAGCAAACAGCATCGAGAAACGCGGCTTTGTCCTGAAAGACGCCCTGCTTGTCCTGGATGATTATCATCCGAGCTACCGGCGCATGGATGCGCAGGCAAAGGAAAGCATTGCCCAGAGACTGATAAGAAGTTTCTCGAACAGAACAGCGCGGGGAAGGCTAAACGCGGACACGTCCGACAAGGGGCGATATGCACCCAGAGGAATGCTGCAGATAACCGGTGAAGAGATTGTCACCCTGCAATCGACACTGGCGCGCATAATGGTCATTGAGATCACCGAAGGCGACATCGACTCAGCAAAATTATCACAATTGCAAAGCAGGGCAAGCCTTCTGCCCCATGCCATGTCTTCATACCTTCTGTGGATAAGAGAACATATTGATGAAATCAGTGTTGTCTTTCCAAAGAGATTCCTGGAATTACGGGAAAAGGCGATTTTGGAAAACGAACATCGAAAATTACCGGAGCAGGTGGCTTTCCTTTTTTTCACCTTAGAACTGGTGACAAACTGGCTGACCGAAAAGGGCGCATTGAGTCATACAGAGGCAGAAGAACTTGCTTCTTCAGGCTGGACTATTCTGAACGAGGTTACGGCAAGGCAGGCGCAAAGGATTCATGAGGATGATCCGGTCAAGAGATTTGCAGATATCATCGCAGCAATGATTCATCAAGACGCCGTGTGTCTGGAAGCCTTCAATCCGAATCAGGGAGAACCCATAGGCGCAGGCGATAAGATCGGCTATCACGATGAGCTTTATCTATATCTGTTGCCTACCCCTGTATGGCATTCTGTCAAGCAGTATTGCATCCGGGAAGGAGATCATTTTCCGTTTTCGCCACAGTCATTCTACGGGCTCTTAAGGGCAAAACATTTGCTTGTTGCCGGAACGGACGGGAAGGCGACAATCGTCATTAAACGGAAAGGCAGGCCGGAGAGGGTTTTGAAAATAGTCAAAGGGGGTAGGTTTAATTTGGTGTAACCAGTGTAACCTCTGAGGAAATACAGGACTGTATTGACTTATACGGTTACACCGGAAGTGTAACCCGGTGTAACTTGTGTAACCGCCAAAGAGGGAAAAGCACACCGGTTACACCATAGTTACACCAAAGTTACACCGTGGTGTAACCATCAAATGCAGAGTGGCAAAGGGTTGTAATGACCGGTTACACTGGTTACACCAAATCAGACCTACCACTACTCTGCAATTCGCTAAGGAGGTTGAAACATGGCTTTAAAAAAATGGCTGTTTACGGAAGAGGAACCGAAAAAGGAAAACAATGATCCAGTTTCCGGGCTGGTGACTGAGGATAATAGCGCCATGACCGAAGGGCGTAAAATGACACTGGAGATGGTGACGGATGCCATTATGCAGAAGGCTATTGATGACATCCTCGATGGTCCGAAATGGGCGGTAAACCAGGAAGTCAGGCAGGCAGAAGAAGAAATCGATGCCTGTCACAGAGAAGTTATGAGGGGAAGGGCAAAGATCATCGACTTCAGCAAGGCCGTCGAGAAGATGAAAAAAGCGGGTATCATTAAGTAAATTCCCGGCAGAGTTAAACATGACCCGAAGATAACGTCCGTAAAGCGTACAAGAGCGGTTAAAAATGATTGGAACTGAAAAATCTGGCAAGTTGAATAATGGCTTAAAGAGGTATTACCGCGTCGATGAGGTGGCCTGTTATTTCTCGGTATCCGATCGAACCATCTACCGCCTCATTGATACGGGTGACCTTAAAGTCATCAGGATCAGAGGTTGCGTAAGGATTCCCGTAGAAGAGATCAGGTGCCTTGAAGAAAAGTTGAAGGAAGAATCGTTTTGAAAAACAGATTCACCGCGATGGTTAAAGGATGGTTACATGAGCAATCAAACACGCGTCAACACTCAATCATGGAAAGATCAGGTGATTGCAAATCCGCTGCCCTATGAGTATTTGACTTTTAAATTCGAGGCAAGATGAAAGCAGAACTAAACATACCGCAAGAGCTTGTTGAACAGATTGCAGACAGAGTCTTGCAGAAAATGCTGCCGATATTAGAAGCATGGCATGAACCTGACCAGTATCTAAACGTTGATGAGGTAGCAGATATGCTTGGGAAATCCAAAGGCCAAATCTACCAATGGGTGAATCAAGCAAGTCACGGTCTATCTAAATTTCCTTATCAAAAGGCAGGACGGACTTTACGTTTCTCAAAGAAGGAGGTTAAAAATTGGTTAAAAGGCAAGAAAAATTGTTAGAAACTCGTTAGAAGCCTTTTGTAACTATTCTATAATTATGCATTATAATAATGAACATAAATCTCTATAGCTGGCAGTCATACAATGATAATTTTAAAATTATTTCTATTGCGCCCTTGACGTCTATAATTCAATGACTTATACTAAAACCGTGACATACAATGAATTAAAAAAATGGCGAAAAAAGAATAGTTACAGTCAGTCGGAACTGGCTAAAGCTTTAGGGACTCATGTAATGACTGTAAGCCAATGGGAACGTGACATTAGAACTATTCCGACATTCTTACATCTTGCCCTGAAATGTCTGGTACTGGAAGGGGGTGAATTAGAAAAGGGTAAAACGAAAAACGAAAGGAGAATAAAACTATGAAAGGCAGCATTCAGAAAAAGGGCAACACTTATTATGCTGTCCTTGCCATCAATGGTAAGCGTAAATGGCTAAAAGGCGGCAGCACCAAAAAGGATGCCCAACGAGTTTTAAATGAAAAGCTACCGGAAATTGATGATGGTACGTATAAAGAACTACCCAAAATATCTTTTGAAGAATTTATCAAAATATGGAAAAGGGATTACGCAAATATAACGTTCAAGCCATCAACAAAAAAATTATTTTACAATGTTATTGATAGATTACTGATTCCGAAGTTTTCAAATATCAAACTTAGCGGCATACAAACTGGAAATTTACAGGCCTATGTATCAGAGAGAGCAAAGACCGTAATGCCTAATACAGTAAGGAATGATGTTACAGTTATTAAACTGATTTTCAAATACGCAAAAAGATGGAATTACATAAAGCACAATCCAACGGAAAATCTTGACCGGCCTAAAATAGACAAACCAGAGATTGAAATCTTGTCACCGCAAGAATTCGAGTTATTCATAGAGAAAGTAGAAAAACCATACAAAATAGCTTTCTTGACGGCTTTTCTGACTGGGCTGAGGGCTGGAGAACTTTGGGGTTTACAGTGGAACGATATGGATTGGAGTTCAAAACAAATCCACGTGAAGCGTTCATTATGGAAAAACGAATTCCAGAAACCGAAAACAAAAAATGCCATGAGAAAGATTGACATAACAGATAAGCTTACCATAGAACTTAAACAATGGAAATTAGCTTGCCCTATCAGTAAAGATAATCTTGTGTTTCCTTCCCCTGAAGGTTGCCGGACAATGCATACAAATGTTATGAACCGATTCTTTTATCCAACTCTCAGAAGAGCAGGACTCCGTCAGGTATCTTTCCACAGTTTTCGTCATAGCAATGCAAGCTTTAGGATTCAGGCTGGACAAAATATCAAATACATTCAAGGCCAGCTTGGACACGCAAGCATCAATATGACGATGGATGTTTATGGACATCTTTTTAATGATCTTGATTTCAATAGAAGGCAAGTAGATTTATTGGAATCCGTTAGAAATCCGTTAGAAAAGCCCTCAGAAAACCCATCTCAACAGAAATCAGCTTCCGTGCAAGTTATTGATTTTAATAATGGAGCGGGCGACCGGGCTCGAACCGGCGACGTCCAGCTTGGGAAGCTGACATTCTACCACTGAATTACGCCCGCTCAGGATGGGGAATGTTATTCAACGGAGCTTTTTTGTCAAGGAGTTTTTGGGATGTGTTTTTGGTGTGAGCATTTGATAAATTATCTATGGTATATGATGCAAGTTCTCTTCGTGATTGACAGCAGGGAGATTATTGGCTATTAGAACAAGAAAGACGGGCAAATGCCCTCTTTTTAATGAGACTCAAATTTCAGAAGCGAAACGAGCTGAAATTTGTAAGCTGAATTATCCCGATAGCGAAACATATCGGGATTAATATTTTAATGGCAAAGAGGTTATTTTGAGCAAACAACTGCAAAAAGAAATTCAACGCCGAAGGACTTTCGGCATCATCAGCCATCCCGACGCGGGTAAGACCACGCTCACCGAAAAACTTCTGCTTTTCGGCGGAGCCATTCAGATGGCCGGAGCGGTTAAAGCCCGTAAAGCTTCTAAACATGCGCTTTCCGACTGGATGTCTATCGAGAAGGAGCGCGGCATTTCCGTTACTTCTTCCGTAATGAAATTTGAGTATGCAGGCTGTGATATTAATCTGCTGGACACACCCGGTCACCAGGACTTTTCTGAAGACACTTACCGCGTGCTCACCGCTGTGGATAGCGCGCTCATGGTTATTGACGGAGCCAAAGGCGTAGAGACTCAAACTCAAAAGCTGATGGAAGTCTGCCGCTTGCGCAATACCCCGATCATAACTTTTATCAACAAGATGGATCGTGATTGCCTGGCGCCGCTGGATATTCTGGCGGACATTGAAGATAAACTCCAAATTGAATGCTCGCCGTTATCATGGCCGATCGGTATGGGCAAACGTTTTAAAGGCGTTTACAGTCTTTACGATAAAAAATTGCATCTCTTCACACCCGGAAAAGCCAAACGTTCAGAGGGCGGCGTCATGATTAGTGATCTGGCCGATCCTATGCTCGATGAGTTGCTGGAGAGTCAGGCGGGTGAACTGCGTGAGGAAATTGCCTTACTAGAAGGCGCAGCCACTCCTTTTGATCTCAAAGAATATCTGCGTGCCGGCCAGACACCGGTTTTTTTCGGCAGCGCCATTAACAACTTTGGCGTGAAGGAACTTTTGGATGCTTTTGTAGAAATTGCTCCACCGCCTGTGGCTCGCCCCACCACAACAAGAATTGTCAAACCGGAAGAGGATGATTTTTCCGGATTTGTGTTCAAAATACAGGCCAACATGGATCCGGCGCACCGAGACCGCATTGCCTTTATGCGAATTTGTTCCGGCAAATTTGAGCGCGGTATGCATGTTATCCATAATCGCATCGGCAAAGAAGTCTCATTATCCAATGCCACAATTTTTATGGCGCAGGATCGTACCAATATTGAAGAAGCTTATCCCGGAGATATTATAGGCCTCCATAATCACGGCACAATCAAAATCGGCGATACCTTTACCCAGAAGGAACCGCTAAAGTTTACCGGAATTCCCCATTTCGCCCCGGAGCATTTCTGCCGTGTGCGGCTAAAAGACCCGCTGCGCATAAAGCATCTACAAAAAGGACTGCTTCAGCTCTCCGAAGAAGGGGCTATTCAGGTTTTTAAACCTTTGTGGGGATCAGACAATATCCTGGGCGCGGTGGGCTCCCTGCAATTTGATGTAACCATGTCGCGACTCAAAGATGAGTACAGCGTTTATGCCGATTATGAAAAAACGGATTATGCCGCCGCCCGCTGGATTACCTCGGATGATCCCAAGAAAATGGAAGAGTTTCAGAAAAAAAATCAGATGAATGTTGCCGCCGACGCGGAAGGTAATTTTGTATACTTGGCATTGAGCGATTGGCGGCTTTCCCACACCATGGAAGAATGGCCGCAGATACAGTTTCACAAAACGATGGAAAAGGGCTGAGTGCACATAGTTACAAAATATTAGCCCTACTTAGCTTCGCAAGTAGGATAATTCCCAATAGTCGGCCTGAGGCTATTGGATAGTTCGTACCGCAAATTTCAGTGCGCTACGCTTCTGAAACTTGGGACTCACTACGACTAGCGCTTCGAACCTATAGTGACCTTTAGGTTATTCACTTCGTTCGTTGTCAGCAAGTCTCATTAAATTTAGAATTGATATTACAGGAGGAGACAACACATGAGTAACGAAGGCGGAACCAAATTAACGGACATTAAAGTGAGTGCCGACAACCTTTACAAGGAAGAGTCCTTTACTGACCTGAAGCTTGCCACAATAAGGCGTCTCACACCAGTCAAGATTGACGGCTCGGCAGATGATAGCCGCGAACCCATTTTTACCGGCATGACCCAGCTTATGTCACCCAACGGGCCGATTCCGGTTCAGTGTATAATTGAAGGGGCAAAGGATCTCGGCGAGGCCGCGGCCAAACTACCCGAAGCCATTGACAAAGCAGTTCAGGCAATGATTGCCGAGGCCAAGGAAAGGCAACGACAGGAATCGTCCAAAATCATTGTTCCCGGCCACTAAATATTTATTGAGCCTAACTGGAAAAATCGTCACTAAATTTTCAACCTGAAAGTTTCTGACTTGTGTGCAGTGTTGATCCCTGCTAGCGGACTTTGAATTCATCCGATGAAAACATGACATTATACCGTATTATCTATTCCGGGCAAGCACATACTCCGCCACCGCGTTTAACTGATCTTTTTCGAGACAGTCGCTGAAAATATTTAATTGTGATCGGGCTTCACTAATGTATCCGGCGGCAGTTTGCAGCGAATAATTCACGCCGTTATATTTTTGAATTAAACTGAAAATAAACTCTGTTGTCTCGACATTGGTTTCTTTGTTTGCCAGAAACTGCGCGGCTTTTTCTCGTTCTTCGCCTGAACATTTTTTCAGTGTGTAAATTAGCGGCAGCGTCATTTTGCCTTCTTCTAAATCCTTGCCGATCGCTTTGCCAAATTCCTGTTCCTGCGCCATGTAATCGAGTGTGTCATCAGTGATTTGAAAAGCTTTACCGATTTTGTAGCCGAATTGTTTCAATGCCTCTATTTTATCCGGCGATGCCGATCCTAGTATCGCTCCGGCGGCACAGGCAGCGGAAAGCAATACGGCTGTCTTCTTTTCTATAATGGTTAAATAATCTTCTTCGGTCAGATTGACATCGCCGCATTTCATGAGTTGGAAGACTTCACCTTCGGACATGATGTTGGTAATTCCGGACATCATCTCCAGGATGGCCATATTCCCGATTTTAGTCATTAACGTGAAGCTTTTGGAATAAAGAAAATCACCCACGAGGACGCTTGCGGCATTGCCCCAGATATTGTTGGCGGAAGTTTTACCGCGCCTGACGGTAGCCTGATCAATAACATCATCATGAAACAAGGTGGCGGTATGGATGAACTCCAGAACAGCCGCCATAGAGAAACGGTCATCGCCGCGATAGCCGAACAACCCGGAGCAGATCAGCAGAAGAAGCGGCCGGAATCTTTTGCCACCGCTATCAATCAAGTGATGGGCAACTTCGGGAATTAAGCTGACATCCGAAATAATTTCTTTATCCAGAGTCGCTTCAACTTTTTTGATGTCGTCTTTATAGGCGGCAAATACATCTTGAATTTCCATATTTGATTTTACCTCATACTAATTCTAAAGAATTTCGGCAAACAGATCATAATCGTCTGCATCAGTGATTTCGCATTTCACTATTTTGCCGATCTGATTCTGCCCGCTTTTAATGTACGTTATACCGTCTATTTCCGGCGCCTGTCTGCGGCATCTACCCATCCAGGCAAAATCGGCGCGGTCGCTTTTTTCTTCAATGAGCACTTCCTGAATAGAACCGATCAAGTTCTTGTTGATGGCGTTGGAAATGGCTGCCTGCTCGATCATTATAATTTCGCGCCGCCTTTCTTTTTCTACCTCCGATATTTGTGATTTGAACTCTGCCGCTTTTGTTCCATCTTCTCGCGAGTAAGTAAAAACACCGAGATGATCAAACTTTATTACGCGTATAAAATCCAGCAATCTTTCAAACCTTTTTTTAGTTTCTCCCGGAAAACCAACAATGAGTGATGTGCGCAACGCGACATCAGGCATGATCTTGCGTGCCAAAGCAATGATTTCTTTGATTTGAGTAGAGGTAACTTTGCGACCCATAGATTGAAGAATTGTATCGTCAATATGCTGGATAGGCAAATCAATGTAGCGACATATTTTTTTGTTTGCAGCGATAGCCGAAAGCACCTCCCCGGTGAAATGCGCCGGATGCGCGTAAAGCAGACGAATCCATTTAATTGATTTTATTTTCGTCATGCCGGTTAGTAGCTCCGATAAACGGGG
>Ga0247841_10010045_pt1 | contig 13024 bp, 6 predicted proteins | sample LaCruzMarch2015__2_FD_192410 | JGI IMG/M metagenome (GOLD analysis project Ga0247841, IMG submission 192410) | Freshwater microbial communities from meromictic Lake La Cruz, Castile-La Mancha, Spain - LaCruzMarch2015_18m | ecosystem: Environmental > Aquatic > Freshwater > Lake | place: Spain... | reverse complement strand
GAATAAATCTAATGTGGTGACTGTCATATCGTTCTTTTTTGCCATATTGATATGCTTTATCGGATTTTCAAAGCAAAGGTAGTATAAAAACAGGGTAGAGTTATCAACAATTCAATAAATTGCTCCGCCAACTGAATCCCTGGCGGCGCCAGTAACGCTCATCAGACAATTTACTTCATTTCGCCACCTTAAAACGGCAAGAAATGCAAAGATCAGCGCCTCTTTAAAATTAATTGTTTTATTGTCAGGAAGTTCAATTTCAGCCCTGATATGTTGGGCTATCCGTTCAATCAGAAATTTATTGAACGCTCCGCCTCCGGTTATAAGAATTTTTTCCCCGGGCATTGGACAGACAATCCTGGCAACCTGGATGGCAATATGTTCGCAAAAGGTGGCCAAAAGGTCACAGAGAAGGGAATCTGAAGCCGGTAAGGTCAGGGCAACGTCTATTAATGGCTGGATTTCGGCAAGCGCCCATTCTTTCCCCAGCGATTTTGGGGCCTGCCTGGTATAATAGGGGAGGAGATTGAGTTTCTCAAGCAACCCGGGTAATATAATCCCCTTCCTGGCCATCTCTCCCCCGTCATCGTAATAAGCTCCGGCCTTTTCAGCAATACTATTCAGGACAATATTTGCCGGGCATACATCAAATGCAATCCTGTTTCCATTTTTTTCAAACGATATGTTGGCGAATCCGCCAAGGTTCAAACAGTATTCATAGTCAGAAAACAAAAGCCGGTCACCGATCGGGACCAGCGGTGCGCCCTGACCGCCAAGCGCAACATCTGCCGAGCGAAAATCGCTGACAACCGGTAATCCGGTTTCGGCAGCAATGGCTGATCCCTTACCGATTTGCGTTGTGAAGCGGTTTTGCGGCTGATGAAAAATGGTATGTCCGTGAGACGCAATAAAATCGGGCCGGATCTGATGATTTTCAATGAAATCTTTTGCGCATTTTCCTAAAAGATGTCCATAGGAGGCATCGGTCATTGCAAAATCTACTGCCGCTGCTGATTCTATAGATGATAACCGTTCCTTCCATTCCCGTGTATAGGGATATGTTTCAGCCTGATGAATAAGGTAGCTCCATCGGTTATCTTTTTTCTCAAATTCGCAAAAAGCCAGATCCAATCCATCCAGGCTGGTTCCCGACATCAATCCGATTACAAAATAGGGCACAGAAGTTATTTTTATGCTTCAGGTTAATATTTTTTCAGAGGATATCAGTCAGTTTCTCCAAGCCGATTCCTCTTGATCCTTTAATGAGTACAGTTGAATTTTCAATCTTATGATGTTCGAGCCACATCCTGGCCAGGTCACAATCCTGGAAACAGGCATTCTCCCGCTTTGTATTCAGCCGGGTAAAGACGGGTCCGACAAGATAAACATGCTGGAATTTAAAATGATCAATGAATTTCAGAATCTGTTGGTGCTCATGATCTGATTCTTCTCCGAGTTCCAGCATATCTCCAAGAATAACTGTTTTTTCAGGATAATCAGTTTCGTCAAACATGGACAGCGCCGCCTCCATGCTGCTTGGATTGGCATTGTAAGCATCCAGGATCAGAATATTACGGTCCGTTTTCATAATTTGCGACCGGTTATTTGCTGGCTGATAAGCCTCAATCGCCATTTTTATCCGGTCGGATGAAATGCCGAAGTGTTGTCCAATACTGGCTGCAGCCAGTATATTGTTGGCATTGTACCGGCCATAAAGCTTTGATTCAATCAAAACAACGGATCGGTCGGGGAACTGCACCTCCAGTTTAACGAATGGATCTGAGATAAGGTTCAATAATATAACATTCCCCGGGGGAGCGCCAAATCTGATCAGATCCACGTTGTTAATTCTGTTAACGAGTAACTCATCACGGTTGTTTAAAAACATCACCCCACAATGTTCTGACAGAAAACGGGATAATTCCGTTTTGGTCCTGATAACTCCTTCGAAACCACCAAAACCACCCAGGTGGGCCTTGCCGATATTTGTGATAAGACCATAATCAGGCTGTGCAATCCGGCATAATAAATCTATTTCACCAGGATGGTTAGCTCCCATTTCGATAATGGCAATCTCAGTTTCCGGGGTTATCCCGAGTAATGTTAAGGGTACGCCAATATGGTTATTCAGGTTGCCCCGAGTAGCGAGGGTGCGGTATTTTGTGGCGAGTACATTGTGAATCAGTTCTTTTGTCGTGGTTTTACCGTTTGACCCTGTGATGCCAATAACCGGTATTGTGAACTGCATCCGGTGATAACGGGCCAGTTCCTGCAAGGTTGTCAGGACGTCGCTGACAACGAAAAACTTATCATTCGAAGCATATTCAGGCTCATCAATGACAGCGAATGAAGCCCCCTGTTCCAATGCCTTTTCTGCGTATGCATTGCCGTTAAAGGATTCACCTTTTAATGCGAAAAAAATCGATCCGGGCTGAATTTGGCGGCTGTCGGTTGAGATAACCTGGTGTTCTGAAAAAAACTGATAAATTTTGTTTAAGATTGGCTCCATATCGGTTAACAAAGTACAGCACAAAATAAATAAAAAACCCCGCTTCCTTTACGAAGCGGGGCCTGATTCTTTTTCAACTTTGTTATTTCCCGGCAATTGATCCGCCAACACGAGTCATCGCACAACGGAATCCAATGGCATCGGAAGCATCACTTTCATCAAGATAACGTCTTGTTCCCGGGCTCATATAAAAAGCCGGATCTTTCCAGCTGCCTCCTTTGTAAACGCGGGCATGATCGCTGATCAATGAACTCATGCCATACTGATACATAAGGTCGGTAGCGCTTGAATCTTTGGCTTCCTCTTTCCACCTGTTATTGTCAACATTCGAGGCAAAGTCGCCATCAAGGTAGTTAATGTTATCGGCCTGACGGTAGTTTTTACGATTCATCGCTTCGGAAGTGGTGATATCGCGGTATTTTATGCGGCCGAGGCTATCTTTCTCAGCAAGAAATCCTTCTGCATCGCGAACAGGAGTTTTAAACACATTGCCACGGAACGGACGAAGGTCAGACACTTCATAGGAACTTAGCGGACGATAGACGTCGAGCACCCATTCACTTACATTCCCGGCCATGTTATACAACCCGTAATCATTCGGGAAGTATGAACCGCAGGGAGCAGGAATCTCAGCGCCATCGTTCAGGTTGCCGGCAACCCCCATATAGTCGCCTTTACCCCGTTTGAAGTTATCCATGAAACTGCCGTAATAACTTTTTTCATTGGTGCGCACAGAGTTGCCGTTCCATGGATAATTTTTACGCTCAACAACACGTTCGCTGAGCGTATTGCCGATGAGACCAAGGGCAGCATATTCCCATTCGGCTTCAGTTGGCAAACGATATTTGGGAAGCATAATTCCATCTTCCATTTTTACTTTACGTGTTCCGGTTCCATTAGGATTCAAGTCGGGAAGTGGTTTGTCAACCAGTCCTTCATATTGCCCGGCAAGGTATGCTTCGGTGTTGAAATTGTTTTCGTTCTTTTGTGCCGGATCCATGGAGAGAATGCCCCGCTTAATGAGCATCATTTCATTGACGCGGTCGGTACGCCACTGGCAGTAATCATTTGCCTGTACCCATGAAACACCAACAACCGGATAATTCCTGTATGCGGGATGGCGGAAATAATACTCCAGCAACGGTTCGTTATAAGACAGTTTGTCACGCCAAACAAGCGTATCGGGCAGCGCCTTACGGTAAACGCCGGGATAGTCTGTGGCATATACACGGCTTAGCCAGTAAAGGTATTCGAGATAATCAAGATTTCGCACCTCTGTTTCATCCATATAAAAACTGGCAACAGATACCCTGCGTGGACTGTTATTCCATTCGAACGAAACATCATCCTGTGTGTTTCCCATGGTAAAACTGCCACCTTCAATAAAAACCAAACCTGGTCCTGTTTGCTGATCAGCAAATTTACGGACTTCGAATCCGCCGTTTTTTGGATTGTTATATTCCCAGCCTGTTGAACTTGAGCTTGAACCAGAGTTTGAGCCTGAGCCTATTTTCTTACAGGCTCCGAACAAGAGAATGGCGCCAGCCAAGGCGCTTAACTGAATTAATTTGTTAATTTTCATTCGTTGAAAATTTTTGCAAACCTACGTGAATTACTCAAATATCGCAAATATTTATAGTGTCAGCACAGGCTTACGATGAACAATGAAACAGGATTTATTAACATCGTAAATCAATAACTAAAAACTCGGGCATTTTATTGCCCTGATGTGTCTTCTTTTTTCTCCGCAGGCAAATTGCCACGATGCGGAAACTTCGTGGGCCCCTCCCGAAACATCTTTCAGCTTGCTGAGTGAATAATCGTAACTGTAGCTGATTCTCAGTTCTTTCCAGCGAAACCCCAGCATGGGGATTACGGCATCCGGATTTGCAAAATTATGCCTGAACCAAACTCCACCCACAAATGGGTCGAAGGTGAGATACAATCCGACATTCAACTGTTGAAATTGAAACTGTTGCTGGTACAGGATATTTGGAGAAAGTGAGAATTCACGCTCATCATCTGAACTTCCGCCCCTCAAATTTATATTAGCGCCGGCATGAGCGGTCAATTTCATATAAAGCGGGGAGGGATTTGTCGCAGAAAAGCCGATGTTTGGCTGGGTCAGGTGGTCCATCGCGATACCGCCATAAACAAGATTATCGTAGCTTAAAAAGATCCCGGCGCCAAAATCGGCCACACCAACAGAAGATGATAATGAATTAAAATAGGGGTCATTGGGGTTAAGTAAAGTCAGGTTTCCCTTGTTCAAATACCTGGAATTATAGCTGGCCTTGATAGCTCCACTGGCCTGAATACGTGATGAAATGTTAAACTTGTAGGCGTACATTCCGCTAATGGCGAAGGTATTCATGCTGCCGCCTCCTGCCTGGTCGAATACAATATCAACGCCAACCCCGCCATGCAGTGGGCTGAGATACATATCATAGGAGACATGGTACGTTACAAATGCTTTTCCAAGATCAGGCCACTGATTCCGGTAGTTGACAATGACCCGTGGACACAAGGTCATCCCTGCCAGGGCAGGATTAAGGTAAAGCGGATTGGCATAGAACTGTGAAAACTCAGGATCCTGTGCATAAATTCGCCCAACGAAAAAGGGAAAGAGAAACAATATAATAATAACCAATCGCCTGGCCATGGATGAAAGGTATATCCTGATTAAATAATGCCTACAATATTGCAAAAAATATAAATATCGTGAACCATTCGGTTACAATAATTAACTAACAGGTAACGTTAAAATTGTAATTAGATTTCAGCATTGCGAATTATTTTATGGCAGTGGCAACTTTTCTGCTGTTGTTATTGTCTTTTATTTATAATCCGAAACCAGCACATGTATACTAAAAACAGGTTTATTTATATCATCACACTCGTTTTATTGGCTTTTGCATCGGGCTTGTCAGCGGTTGGACAGGAGGCACACCTGGAGAGTCGGCATACAATTACATGGAATCCAATTCTTGTCAATGACAATCCCGGATGGTCTGCTTTGGCGGTGTTGTCGTTTAAAGGCTCTGTTATGCAGCAGGAATCGGGCATGCTTCCCATATTTCTTAAATCTTTTCCGCTTACTTCTGACCAGGATTCAGTCGAAAATATTTTCATAGAACAGCAGGTTTACGAACCCATACAGGAGCCGTCACTTTCCCTGATACAAGGACTGGATAAGATTATAGCTGCCCCACGCCTGCACGCTCAATTGACGTTGAAAAAAAAGAGGCCTTTCCTGGAAGTCAGTCTTCTTCCATTGAGAAGGAACCCTGCTACCGGAATGATTGAACAATTGATTTCCTTCACACTGGTTGTTGATTTGGTTAAGGGTCATGAGAAATCGCAAATGAAATCAACAGACGAATACGCTCCAAATTCTGTTTTGTCTTCCGGTTCATGGTATAAGTTTGCAGCAGGGAGTGACGGAATATACCGGATTACCTACGACGATCTGAAAAATGCAGGTGTCGACGTGGGATCAATAGATCCGCGTAATTTGCGTATTTATGGCAATGGCGGAGGAATGTTGCCAGAGGCTAATGCTACCCAACGTATCGACGATCTGAGGGAAAACACAATTGTGGTTTTTGGGGAAGAAGATGGCGCTTTTAATCAGGGTGATTATCTGTTATTTTATGGCCAATCGCCCGACCGATGGACATTCGCCAATACGGATTTACTTTTTCACCATCGCAAAAATATCTATTCTGACCGGACCTATTATTTCCTGAATTTTGACCTCGGACGTGGTAAACGAGTGAGTACTATTTCATCAACTACCGAGCCGACCACCTTCCATGTAAGCCGCTTTAATGATTATTCTTTTTACGAAAAAGATGAAAAAAACCTTATCAAATCAGGACGGGAATGGTGGGACGGGCAGTTTTTTGATATTACCACCGTTCGCAACTATTCTTTCAGTTTTCCTAACATCGATACCAGCAACCCTTTAACGCTTAATGCTTATGTCGCTGCAAGGTCGACAGTCGGCAGCAGTTCGTTTATCGTTTCTGCCCAGGGAACAGCCATTATGACACTTAATTTACCCTCCATTTCGGGTAGTTATGACAGTGATTATGCCGTTGAAAAGCTTGGCGTGGCATCTTTTATCACCTCAAGTCCGGTAATTGATGTGAGGCTGAATTATAATAAAAGTTCTGCCAGTTCTGTGGGCTACCTGAATTACCTTGAGATAAATGCGCTAAGGCGCCTGACCATGAGCGGGTCGCAAATGCAGTTTCGTTCAGCTGCAGGCGTATCGCCGGGAATAATCTCAGAATTTACATTGGATGGGAATGGACAGAATCTTCAAATTTGGGATGTTTCAAATGGAGGGAACATCCTCAATGTAGAAACATCCAAATCGGGAAATAATTACATTTTCAGGCTTCCAACCGATTTTTTGCGGGAATTCCTTGCCTTTGACGGCACGTCATTTCTTATTCCGGAATTTATTGGAAGGGTTGAAAATCAGGATCTTCATGGCACAGAAGTAGCTGATTACCTTATCGTAAGCCATCCTGCCTTTCTTGCAGAAGCTGAACGGCTTGCAAATTTTCACCGGCAGAACAGTAATCTTTCGGTTTTCATTACAACACCTGAAATGATTTACAATGAATTTTCCTCTGGGGCACAGGATGTTACGGCCATCCGTGATTATGTCAGACTCATGTACAATAAAGCTCTGCCGGGGAAAGAACCCAGGTACCTGCTCCTCTTTGGCGATGCTTCGTACGATTTCAAAAACCGCATTCAGAATAATACCAACTTTGTTCCGGCTTATGAATCTGTTAAATCCTTGTCCCCGGTCGATTCTTTTTTATCAGATGATTATTTCGGAAAACTAGCTCCAAATGAAGGGCAGGGGGCAACAGGGAACCTTGTTATCGGGATCGGACGCTTCCCGGTATATACGACTGAACAGGCAAAAGCCTCAGTAGATAAGGTCATTCATTATTGTTCAAATAGCGATACAGTAAAGAATGACTGGCGCAATATGGTGACTTTTGTCTCAGATGATCAGAATGAAGGCGGAAATTTATTTATTGAATATTCAGAGGCGCTTGCAGATCAAATTGAAGGGACATATAAAAATTACAATATTGATAAAATCTATTCTGATGCCTATACCATGGTTTCAACGCCGGGAGGAGCCCGTTATCCTGATGTAAATGAGGCGATTAATAAACGGGTCGGAAAGGGGTCGCTTCTTATGAATTATATAGGGCATGGTGGTGAACTTGGCTGGGCGCATGAGCGAATTCTGGAGGTTCCGGATATTAAAAACTGGCGGAATTTTAATAATATGCCGGTGTTTGTAACTGCAACCTGTGAATTCAGCCGCTTTGATGACCCCGAACGTGTTTCGGCCGGCGAATGGGTCTATCTTAATGAACAGGGAGGCGGAATTGCACTGTTTACGACCACCCGTCTTACCTATGCATACACAAATCAAAACCTCCTGGTCAATTTTTACAACAACGTTTTTCGAAAATCTTCAGGGGCCTATCTCACCATGGGTGATTTACTGGTTGCTGCCAAAACGGATATGGGGAGCTCCGCCAATATCCATGCCTTTGTACTATTGGGTGATCCGGCTATGCGGATGGCATATCCGGAAATGAACATCGTTACAACCTCTATTAACGGAAACCATGCCATTGGAATGCCGGATACCCTGAAGGCGCTGGCTGAAATTACTATCACCGGCGAAGTACAGAATGCTTCGGGTCAGACAGCATCAGACTTTTCCGGAACCGTCTTCCCCACTGTGTTTGATAAATCTTCCGAAATATGGACCAAGGCCAACCAGGGGCCAGGCGCCCCGGTCCAGTTTTTTCTTCGAAAAAATCCAATTTATAAAGGGAAGGTAAATGTAATCAACGGAACATTTTCCTTTTCCTTTATCGTTCCCAAAGATATTGCATATCAATATGGGATTGGTAAAATCAGTTATTATGCGCGAAGTTCAGATACTGATGCAAACGGTTTTGACTATGAGATACAGGTTGGGGGTTATAACAACGAGGCGCCACCGGATGATCAGGGGCCTGAAATAGAGCTATATATCAACAATCGCCAGTTTTTTTCAGGTGGCATTACCGACCAGAATCCTTTACTTTTAGCTTACGTAAGCGATACCTCAGGTGTAAATACAGTGGGAAATGGTATCGGTCACGATATAACCGCCGTACTTGACGACAAGACCACAACCCCAATGATCCTCAACGATTACTATGTGTCTGATCTCAATACGTTTAAAAGCGGGCTTATAAGCTACCCCCTGAGTTCTCTGTCCGACGGGTCCCATCATGTTTCAGTAAAGGTATGGGATGTTTATAATAACTCTTCTGACGCCAGTATTGAATTTATTGTTGTATCCTCCGGTGAGTTTGCCCTGCAACACTTGTTGAATTACCCCAATCCCATGCGCAATCAAACAACTTTTTCGTGGGAAACCAACCAGGTGAATCAACCCCAGGAGGTTGAGATTCGCATCTTTACTTTATCAGGAAACCTTGTTAAGACCTTGCGACAAACCATCTATTCTCAAGGATACCGTGCTGCAACCATTGCCTGGGATGGAACCCAGGACAATGGCGGGCAAATCAGTTCGGGTATGTATGTTTACCAGTTGCAGCTTATAATGTCCGACGGCACATCCAAGCGTCAGACTTCAAAGTTGGTGGTTATACGTTAATTACTAACTTTGCAAATCATGTGCGATATGATTCGAAAAACAACACTGGTTCTACTGGTATTTCTATTGCCACTTCTGGCTTTAGCCGAATTGCCTCATAAAACTACTTCGGTTCTTGCAACAGGCCAGTGGTATAAGCTAGCCGTTACTGAGACGGGCATTCATGTGATAACCCATAATGATCTTACCGCTTTGGGAATCAACCCGGCTGCGATGGTGATCGAAAATATCAGGCTTTTTGGTAATGGATCAGGAATGCTCCCCGAAATCAATTCCACACCCCGGGTCGATGATCTGCGGGAAATTGCTATCCAGGTTTTGGATGGTGGCGATGGCTATTTTGACCCAACTGATTATATTCTTTTTTACGGCGAAGGAGCCGATAAGTGGAACTATGACAAATTTACCCGGGTTTATTCCCACCAACGGAACCTCTATTCAGATACTACCTATTATTTTATTAATACAGATCAGGGCCCGGGCAAACGTGTTCAACCTTTGCTTCCCCCCTCGTCAACACCAACCAATATTTCATCGCGTTTCGACGATTACATTTTACATGAACTTGATCAGCGCTCCCTTGTAAGATCGGGAAAGGAATGGTATGGTGAAGTTTTTGACAATACGAAAAACACCCTGGAATTATCATTTATTTTCCCGAATGTCGACTCATTATCACCATTAAAGATCCGTACATCAGTTGCTGCGAAAGCAGCCAGCCCAAGTTATTTCATCATTTCCCAGGGGGGGGCAAAAATCGACTCCATCAAAGTTGATTTAACTGATCCGGATGACTTTTATCGGATGGGAAGGGCAAAATTAAAACTGACTACCATTCAAAATCCCAAACAGAATCAAACGCTCACCCTGACATACCGGTTGCCTGCTTCAAATTCATTGGGATGGCTTAATTACATGGAATTGGTTTGTTTACGAAATCTGGTTTGGGTAAATCCACAAATGCGTTTCAGGGATGCAAGTGCGATTGGTCCCGGGAAAATTACCGAATTCGTTATAAAAAATGTAACACAAAATTTGACGATATGGGATGTTACCAACCCTGCATCGGTTGGTGTTTTGGAAACATCATTGACAAATAATATAATGAAATTCAAACGTGCGACCGACAGCCTGCGTGAGTTCATTGCTTTCGACGGATCACTTTTCTACCCAATCAGGGTTGTTGGCGAGCTTCCAAATCAAAACCTTCATGCCCTCGAACCCACAACCCTCGTTATCGTAACCCATCCGATGTTTGAACCACAGGCTCAACAGCTGGCTGCATTTCATCATGGACATAACGGAATTTCAACCCAGGTGGTATTATCCACGCAGATTTATAATGAATTTGCGTGCGGACAAAGAGATCCGACCGGAATCCGCGACTTTATGAAATTGCTTTACGACAAGGCTTCCATCGACAGCCGGCCAAAATACCTGCTGCTCTTCGGGGATGGTTCGTACGATCCTAAAGACCGCGTTCCCGGTAACAATAACCTGATACCGACTTTCCAATCCGTCGAGTCATTAACTGCCAATGCATCCTATGTTACCGATGATTATTTCGGCATCATGGCCGATGATTCCGGCCAGGAATCCAATGGCAATATTGACCTGGGAATTGGGCGGTTTCCTGTATCCAATACCAGTGAAGCACAAACCATGGTTGATAAGATACTTCGTTATTCATCCGTTGCTTATCCCGTACGTTCTGATTGGCGTAACATTATCAGCTTCATTGCCGATGATGAAAATACAAATATCCATCTTAACCAGGCTGAAGAAGTGGCAACCATCGTTGCAGCGAAGTACCCTATGTTTAACGTGAACAAAATTTATTTCGACGCTTACAAACTAGTCAGTATCCCTGGCGGAGACCGGTTTCCCGATGCCACAGCAGCGCTTAACGATGTGGTGGACAAAGGCTCACTCATCATCAATTACACCGGACACGGCGGCGAAACAGGCTGGAGTTATGAACAGGTACTGACAACGACAGATATTGAGCAATGGGACAATAAAGACAAACTTCCGGTATTCGTTACAGCGACCTGTGAGTTCAGCAGGTTCGACAATCCCGAACGGTTTACAGCCGGCGAAATGGTTATCCTTCACCCAAACGGGGGAGCCATTGCCCTTTATTCAACAACACGCCTTGCCTATGCAGGTTTAAATATTAAACTTGATACCAGCTTTTTCCATCACCTGATGGACCGTGACGAACAAGGTGAATTTATAAAAATGGGGGATCTCATCAGAATTTCAAAGAACAACAACGGGAATATTCAGGCGCTGCGTAATTTTGTCCTTCTGGGAGATCCTGCCCAGGCGATCGCCTTTACCAATAATAATGTAAAAACGACATTAATCAATGGACTTCCGGTCGATCAGCCGGTTACGGTTGAAGGACTTTCGGAGGTTACGGTCAATGGCTCCATTGAGGATGGCGTCGGAAATAAAATCTCATCATTTGATGGTGTTGTGAACTGTAAGGTGTATGATAAACCGGTTACGAATACAACGCTGGGTAATCGCTATCCCGACTCCTATCCTCAGAATTTCAGGGTGCAAAACAGTGTTCTTTTCAAAGGGGATGTTCCGGTCAGGGCCGGGGATTTTCAGTTCTCCTTCATCGTTCCGAAAGGTATTTCCCTCCAGTTTGATCAGGGGAAGTTAAGTTATTATGCTTATAATGACATACAGGATGCAGCCGGGTATTCTGATCAGATTATCATCGGGGGGAGAGACCCGGCAGTAAATCCGGTGAACCCGGGACCGGTTATTAAACTTTTTCTTGATAATCCGGAATTTATCTCAGGCGGAAAAACAGGTAATGAACCCGTTTTGCTTTCCGGGATTTGGGATACCAACGGAATCAATTACATCGGATTGGGTATCGGCCATGAGATTGAAATGGTTCTGGATAACGACCGGGCTCATTCCATGATATTGAACGACTATTTTACCCCGCTGTTTGGTTCATACACCAGCGGAAAAATTGCCTTTCCGCTATCAACACTTTCTCCAGGCTCGCATACCCTCACGCTCAAAGCCTGGGATATGTTTGACAACTCTTCTGAAAAAACAATTACCTTCTATGTTTCTGATTACCCGCCTCTGACTGTAAAAAATGTCGTGAATGCGCCAAATCCAATGGCTGATTATACAAGTTTCCTTTTTCAGCCCCAACAATCTTTTGGTGGTTCCATGAATGTTCAGATCAGCATTTATAACCTGAATGGCATCCTGGTGCGCACCATCGAATCCAGTTACCCCGAACCCCTGGCAAGTTCGGTTCTGCCTCCGTTGTCATGGGATGGAACCGACTCAAACGGAAAAAAGCTCAGCAATGGAATATATCCATACAAAATCATCTTCAAAGGGATTAATGGCGCATACAGCGAAACAAGCCAAAAACTTGTGATTATCAGATAGATGATTTAGCCTGAAACTTCAAATTTTCCACTGAAACAATAACTGAAAAGTAATAACGTTATTTAGCTACCTTATAATTGTTGATCATTTAATTTAGATTTTACCGATGAAGATTAAATTTGTTTTACTGTTTGCTTTTACGCTGATTATTACCAGGACCTTTGCACAGCTCCCTCCTGAGCCGACAGATGGATCACGTGTTATTTCCACTGCGGTACCTTTCTTAACAATTTCACCGGATGCCCGTTCGGGGGGTATGGGCGATGTGGGGGTTGCCACCAGCCCCGATGCCTATTCCATGTTCTGGAATCCGGCAAAATATGCATTCAGTGATAAGGCCTTTGGATTTGGCATCGGCTATG
>Ga0247841_10010044_pt1 | contig 13025 bp, 10 predicted proteins | sample LaCruzMarch2015__2_FD_192410 | JGI IMG/M metagenome (GOLD analysis project Ga0247841, IMG submission 192410) | Freshwater microbial communities from meromictic Lake La Cruz, Castile-La Mancha, Spain - LaCruzMarch2015_18m | ecosystem: Environmental > Aquatic > Freshwater > Lake | place: Spain... | reverse complement strand
GGGTAGGTGGGGTAGGTGGGGTAGGTGGGGTTGGGGGGGTAAGTGGTATTTGCATAGAGCCTCTTTAATAAATAAATTGATGTATAGTTTCTTTTTAATCTCTATTTCAATTTATTGGATATAATTTTTTAAGCATGTAACAGATGGGAAATCTCTTGTTTTCCTCATTTGGAACTATCCCAGTGTGTTTTTGGTTCAGATGTAATCTATTAAATATAAGTGCTTTAGTAATTTCATAGGAAAACTCTCGGAATTCCTTTTTTGAAAACCCCATCTTTTCCTATCATAAGAGGATTTGTTAGTGGATATATCCTTACATGCTAATAGATCGCGAGTCAGAAAGTTTAATGATTGAGCAAGTTCCTATAGGGAGTAAGTTTCAGCATTATAAAGGCATGAGGTATGTGATTCTCTCTATCGGCCGCCATAGCGAAAGTGAAGATCTTCATGTGGTATATCAGGCACTCTATGAGGATGAAGAGTTTGGGGATGGAGCGATCTGGATACGTCCACTTGCTATGTTTTTACAGAATATACAGCTTGAGGGGAAAACGATCCCTCGCTTCATAAGGATTGCATAAGTGTGACATCAGAGACTTGGAACATACTTGATACCGGGGTAAACAGCGCAGAAGAGAATATGCGCATCGATACTGACTTGCTTGAAAATCTAAGTGATCATTCTCAGCCCACACTGCATCTCTATGATTGGAAAAATGATTGCGCCACCTACGGCTACTTTGTCGATCCTTTTGATTTTTTAAGTAAAGAAGGGGTAGAGAGGAGAAAATTAGAACTAGCGCGAAGGCCTACAGGGGGCGGCATCATTTTTCATATGTGGGACTTTGCCTTTTCTGTAGCGGTGCCCTCGCATAGCAAATACTTTTCTCAAAATACACTAGATAATTATGCTTTTGTAAATAATGCTGTTCTCTTAGCAGCTCAAGAATTTTTACAAACACAGGAAAAGCCCGAAATCATCCCTGATGATTTTGCGCCGCTTGACGTCTCTTGCAAAAGATTTTGTATGGCGCAGCCGACAAAATATGATGTAGTATTACACGGAAAGAAAATTGCAGGAGCAGCGCAAAGAAAGACAAAACAAGGTTTTTTACATCAAGGCACTATAAGTCTTATGATGCCTCCAAAGGAGTACCTAGAGGAGGTTCTACTTCAGGGCACAGAAGTGTTGGACGCTATGTTTGCCAATACCTTTGCTCTTATGGGACCCAGTGCAAAAATCAGCGACCTGGACTTTTCCAGAAAAAAAATTAAACACTTACTCACAAAATATTTAACACGAGAATTTCACGATGACCCAGAAAGTTAGAACAGCGATTGAACCTACACGAGAGGAAAATTATCCTGAATGGTACCAGCAGGTGATCAAAGCCGCAGATCTTGCTGAGCATTCTCCCGTAAGAGGATGTATGGTCATCAAGCCGTGGGGATATTCTATATGGGAGAACATGCAAAGAGTTCTCGATGGTATGTTCAAAGCAACAGGACACCTCAATGCCTATTTCCCACTTTTCATTCCTTTAAGCTTTTTGGAAAAAGAAGCGCAGCATGTGGAAGGTTTTGCTAAAGAATGTGCTGTGGTAACTCACCACAGACTTGAAAAAAATGCAGAGGGAAAGCTCGTTCCTGCAGGTGAGCTTGAAGAGCCTTTAATTGTTCGTCCGACATCTGAAACGATCATCGGATCTATGTTTGCTAAATGGGTCGATTCTTATAGAGATCTTCCTTTACTTATCAACCAATGGGCCAACGTTGTCAGATGGGAGATGCGTACGCGCATGTTCCTAAGAACGACAGAGTTTCTTTGGCAAGAGGGGCATACAGCGCACGCAACATCTGAAGAGGCTCTTGAAGAAACGATGAAGATGCTAGATGTTTATGAAGACTTCGCACGCAACTACTTAGCTCTTCCCGTCATTAAAGGTGAAAAAACACCCTCAGAGCGATTCCCTGGCGCTGTGTCAACATTTACGATCGAAGGGATGATGCAAGATAGAAAAGCGCTTCAGTGCGGTACCTCTCACTTTTTAGGTCAGAACTTTGCGAAATCCTCAGAAATACGCTATCGCGATGCGGAAGGGCAGCTTCTGCATGCATGGACAACTTCATGGGGTATGACAACCCGTTTGATTGGTGCTGTGATCATGACGCATAGCGATGATGATGGACTCATCTTGCCTCCTCGTATTGCATCTTCTCATATTGCCCTTATCCCGATTATTCATAAGGAAGAAACTAAAGAAGAAGTTCTATCCTATTGCAAAGCCCTTGCAGCCGATTTGAGAAAAGTGCAGTACATGGGCCAGCCTCTCAATGTAATACTCGATCAAAGAGAGATGAGAGGAGGAGATAAGACATGGTCTTGGATCAAGAAAGGGATCCCACTTCGTATAGAGATCGGACCGCGTGATATAGCCAATGACTCATTTGGTCTTGCAAGAAGAGACAAAGGACACAAAGATCTAACTCCTCACTCGAGAGCGCAGCTCATTGCCAATATCGGTTCTGTTTTAGATGAGATCCATGAGAACATTCTTTCTAAAGCAGAAAACTTTAGGAAATCTCATACGAAGAAGATCGACACTAAAGAAGAGTTCTATGCCTTCTTCACCCCGAAAAATGCTGAGCATCCAGAGGCTCATGCAGGCTTTGCCTACAGCCATTGGAGCGGTGATCCTGAAGTGGAAGAGATCGTTAAAAAAGATCTCAACGTAACGATACGTTGCATTCCTCTTAATAACCCACAAGAAGAAGGTAAGTGCGTCATTACTGGCAAAAGAAGTACGCAAAGAGTGCTATTTGCGAAGTCTTATTAAAAAAGACTTCTCTTTCATTTGGCTATCGTGGTAATCCTTAAAAAAAATAAGGATACACCAGCTAATGGGAACAAAAGATTTTATGACAGGGGTGTTTTACATGCTCCTGTCAGCTACAGGTCTTTCTATTGTTGGTCTTTTTGGTAAACTTGCCGAAGAAGACATGTCCCTTTCGGCTCTTGTCTTTTTCCGTTTTTTTTCTGCTTTCATAGTCTGTTTTTTATTTTATGCCTGCATTGGCAGGCTAAAAAAAGATTTCAATTCCTATCCGATTAAAAGCAATCTTCTCCGCGTTTTTTTGGTGCTTGGCGCTCAGTATTCATTCTATTATTACATCCAAAAATCCTCACTTATGAACGGTATGGCTCTTTTAAACACAGGGCCGCTCTTCATTCCTTTTTACGAAAAGATTTTTCTCGGTAGGAGAATTGGTAGATCTACTTGGATCAGCATCGTTGTCTCTTTTATCGGTGTAATGTTGATATTACAACCAGATAGTGGGATATTTTCTATAGCAGGACTCATCGGTCTAAGTGCTGGTCTTTTCCAGGCTGGTTCACAAATGATTTTTGGCGTGAATGCTAGGGGAGAAAACATTGAGCTGAGTGTTCTTGTTATATTTGCCCTTTGTGCGACAGTCAGCTTTTTTCCTTTTATCTTGCTGCCGAATATCGCTAGTGCCCCGTCTTTCGAATCTCCTTACATCCTTTTTTTAATCGGGGGACTTGCTGTTGGTTCTATATTAAACCAGCTCTATAGAGCTGAAGCGTATAAATATAGCACCCCTTCAAGGCTTGCTTCTTTTCTATATTTTTCTGTTGTGATGGCAGGTCTTTATGACTGGATCATTTTCAAATCTCCACCCAATCTCCTCTCTTGCATAGGAGCTGTCCTTGTCATCTTAGGGGGGATACTTAAGATTGTTCTCAGACATAAAATACTAACAGCTCAAGATAAAAAGATTCCCCCTGTATAGAAAATCTTAGTAGTGAGAAAAGCGTGCTTTTCTCACTACTAGAAGTATTAATGTGTTACTACTTGCTGAGTGGGTGTAGAAATTACCTGGACTTTGCGTTGGAAGAGATTTTGCAGTGGGGTCACGATGCCGTCTGAAAATGCTTTATGGCATCTGATAAAAAAGGTTGTAATATTTCCGATGAACAGTCCAATGTTTACCGAGGTTCTAATCGTCGATCTAAGTATTGGAATAGTAGGATCTTCATCAAAATCTTCTTCCATATGTGCCAATACAGTTCTGAAAGCATCGATTACCGTTTTGTCTTGAGGATTTTCTCTTAAGAAGTCTCCTCCAAAATCATTTCCTTTATCTAACGGAGAATTGTTGTTTTTCCAGACGAGATATTTGATTTGTGTTTGTGTCTCAGGGGAGAGCTTATGAAAGGTTTCAAGTATTTGTTTGTTGATATAGATGTTTTTAGAATCAAGAGCAGAATCTAGCTGAGTAGTTGAAATTTGGAAGTTCGTAAGCAAATGAACTATATCTTGTGGTATAGATTCCCTAGGAGTTGCAAGTACATTGCCTTCAGCGATTTGCTTTGCTAGTGGAGTTGTGTATTGGTATTTTTTATTGCTATAGGCATTTAAAATTGCAAAGCCGTGAGTTACGTGATCAACTCTTGGTCCTTCAGCGCTTTGTTTTATTGCAGGTTTTGAGAAGTAAAGAGATCTTCCTGGGGCTAGGACAGTTTTTCCCGGATTTTGTTTTGCGATGGTTCGGGCAATGTTATTGCTATCTTGGGCTGTTGAGCAAGCATCAAGTATGATGACTGCATCTTTTGCACAGGCGCTAAATTCATTGGCTTTGATTTTCGTGAAGTCTAAATGCTCTTCTGGAGAATCTGGGTTTGTAGGAATGCAAATTGTACTTTGGCTCCCATGCGCTACAACATCAACTACTTTAATTTCTCGATTTGGATATTCATTTTTTAGTTGGCTTAAGAATGCATACATGTCACTTGTTGAACGAACAACTTTAGGAGCTACCGCATAATGCTCTTCGAACCCTTTAATTTTATAATGGTGATAGTAATAGAGTTGGTCTCCGAGTATGGCGCCATTCGAGTCATAACAGCTAACAAAATACGCGCAGATGGGCTTGTTGTTTTCTTTGATGCGCTCATTGATCTTTGCAAAGTCGCCATCTAACTTTTGGATATTTTTGGCAAAATCAGTGAGGCGTGGGCGATAGGCTAGAAGTTCTTTGGCTGTTTGAAACGTTTGGCTTACAACAGATGCTATTCTTTGAAAGATGTTGTGACTTGGGTCTGTAGCAAATTTTAAAGAGCGAGCTGTGGATAAATACCCAGGAAGTTCTCTTTCAATCATTAAAAGGCTGCTTGATAATGGGGCTGAAACTTTCATAATAAACCTGATTTTGTTTTATAGAATTTGTGTTAAATTATATCGTTTTTTAATTATAAATACACGCATTTTTTAAAATAAAAATTATTTGAACAATTAGTAATGTAGAATTTTTTAATTTCCCGTATCTTAGGCGGGATACTCAAGATTGTTCTCAGGCATAAAATACTAACAGCCCTGGATAAGAAGATTCCCCCTGTATAGAGGGAATCTTTAACTTTAGACTTTTTGTGAGTCAATTCTAGCTGCAGCTCTTTGTAGCTCTACGCATCTTCTTAATGCAGAATGGCCTGCTACATCAACATCGATCCTATTAATAGGCTCACAATCGAGGTGAACAATTGCGTCAGGCGGTAGTGTATTAAAACTTTCGGGAATATGATGAATAGGATTGCCAAATAGTGATAAAAGTTTCAAGCGAGGTAGTAGAGGAGTTAGATTGCTGACATCATCTATATCCTGGTAAACGAGGGCGAGTTCTTCGATTCGGAAATTACTAATTTCAGGTGGAATGACACCCATTGGCAATCTTGTAGTTGAATCTAATAGGGAAAATGGTTCGGCTTGGAGAACTTTACTGTGTCTGCACATCCATCCCCTTAAGATATTGGCTTGGCCTAGAATATCAGGCTTCTTTGGATCATGTTGCCCTATCATTTCTAAATTCAGCTCATCTACGAGCTTAGATTGTTCTGTGAATGGACCAGAACGTAAAAGGTCGGTGGCCCCCGTCATGATAATAAGAGCTCTAGCATTTTGCGCTTTTTCTAAATAATGGAAAAGAGCTTCCGCAGACTTTAGGTTCTCATGTGGGACATTTACGGTCGCTTGCAAAAATAAGGGATCACTGAAAAGTGTTGATAGGAATTTTCCATAGATAGCGAATGACTTATCTGAGGTGTTTTCTTTTGCTTGCCAAGCCCACTTATGGAGAAGGCCTTTGCTTTCTAAACTAGCCTTTAGAAGGTCTGGGCAATATTTGTAAAAAAGAGCGGTATTTGGATGTGTAAAAAACCTTTGGCCTACTTGTCCGTGAAAGGGGCGTGCCATTTTAGGCATCGCTGCGACAACTGGCTGGCTAAATCGAGTTAGAATGCTGGATATGATGGGTGTCATGTTTTTTCTCACAATTTTAGGGACTTAGAAAAAAATCGGTGGGGATAATAGATTTCTTCTATGATTTTTCAAATCTTTTTATTTATTAAATCAAATTTTTGCACTTGGGAATAACAGAGGTTCTTAGTAAGATTTGTCTTAATTTTTTTATCTGGAGATCTAGGATATGCTGCAATTTTTTCGAAAACACCAAAAAGTAGTCTTCCTTTTTACGACTGTCGTTATTGTGATATCGTTCGTATTTTTTGGAACCTTCAGCAACCTAATGTCTCAGCAGGTCCAAATACCTGATGTTGAAGTCGCAAAAATGATTGATGGATCATCGCTAAAAAAACGAAAAGTTCAGATGATGGCGCATTTCCTTTCTGCCAATTTAGAAGATAGCAAAGGAGCAGATAAGACTGGCTCGATCAATCTTTTTAACGATGGTGTTTTAGAAAAAGATGTTTTGTCTACAAGCCTTGGCAGACAGCTAGCTTCGCAGTACATCGGCGAATATGCGAATGAAGTGCAAGAGAGATGGAGCCAAGCGGTCAATTTCAAACCTTACGTTCATCCAACATCTCCCTTTATTTCTGCAGAATCTGTTTGGACAAGCTTCGAGCCTTCTTTAACTTTTGTTGTCTCTCATATCAAACAAAACAAAGTTCTAGCTCCAGTAGAAGAGTTCTCTTTACTTTGTAATGCGTATCTTAAACAGAGAAAAATCCCTTCCGAGCTTATGAGAAGGATCTTATCCTACCAAGAGCGTCAAGCTTCTCCCGAAGCAAAAGATCCCAAGCTCGAAAATCAAGACCTAGCATTATTCGGTTTCCATAATGCAGAAGAGTGGCTTGGATCTTCGTTCATCGAGCTTTCAGGACAATTTATTATGAATGCGGCAGTTGAAGCCCGTAAAAATGGTTATAGCGTATCTAAGCCCGAAGCGCGAGCAAGCCTTATGGAGAACCTAAGCCGTGGCATGAAGCTGATGTCTGAGGAGTCTGTTTCTGCTGAAGATCTTCGCAACGCATTTTATCAACAGATCCGGATCTTAGGAATAGATGAAGCCTCTTGTATAGAGCTATGGCAGGATGTTCTTCTCTTTAGAAAGCTTTTTCAAAAAGCAGATGCTCTTGTAAAGGTGGATGTAAAGCTTGCAGATGAGCAGCTAGCTCTTGCTAAGAAAGTTTCTGTAATTGATTTGTATGATCTTCCAAGCGCTCTGAAAGTATCTGACTTTCGATCACTTCTTAAACTACAGCTTTATATCGATAGCATTTGTCCGGTAAAAATGCGTGGAGATATTTTAGCTATTCCTAAAGAGGCATTTCCAGCTGCCGAGATCGAGAAAAGATCTCCTGAGCTTGTACAAAAAAATTACGTGGTAGAATTCTCAGAGGCCTCTAAACAAGACATCTTTTCTGATATCAGTTTAAAGCAGTTGTGGCAGTGGCAGCTTGATGAATCTCATTGGCAGGCTCTCAAACAAGAACTGCCGGTTCTTGCTAAAGCAAAAAGCCAAACTAGAGAGGAGCGTTTTGCAGCTCTTGAAGCATTAAATGAGAAACAAAGAGCGCAAGTGGATCTGTTTGCTCAGGAGCAAATTCTACTTGAAAAGCCAGATCTCATAAAACTTGCCTTGCAAAAAGCACAGAGAAAGACACGAGAAGTAAAGCTTAGCATCAAAGGATCCTCAAGTCCTTTTGCTCTGGAGAGTCACGCCACTCTTATGAGCTTTCTTGATAAAGTGGTCATGCCAGGATCTAGCAATCCGACAGCTGAGGCAATCGTAGCTCAGCAAAAACTTCTATGCTATACCGAAGATGGTCAGAATTATTATAGCATAACTCTTCTGAGTAGAGATGAAGCAAAAAGGGTCCTTACTTTTGCTGCGGCTAACTCAAGTGGTCTTTTAGATCAGATGCTCATGAAGCGTCTGGAGGAAGTGTATCCCGAAGCGCGTAGAAAAGAGCCTGCTCTATTTCTTGCAGGCAATGGTTCCTATAAGCCACTCAAAGAAGTGCAAGACCTTGTAGGAAGGATAGCTTTTGCAGATCTATTAAAAGCGATTGATCATGAGTATGCTCTCCATTTTGGAAGACAGCCTACTTATGAGCAAAGACAGAGCAACAGCTTTTATGTCACCTATAGACCTCTTTCTTTCTTGAAAGAAGCAAGAGTTCATCTTGAAATCCATCCTGATGATGCAAAATGGGTGGCTCTTCCAGAAAATAAATCATATCAAAGAGAAATTGAAAAGCAGTGGCTTTTAGTAAAATCACAAAAGCAAATCCCTTTGAGTGACACATCCCTTTTTATTTCTAATGATATCTTAGAGGCTGAAGAAGGTAGCTGGTCTTCCATTGTCACGATGAAAAATTCGATGCTTTCTTTCTTCCGCCTTATTGCAAAAGAATCTGTTGAACAGATCGCCGCTTCTGAAGAGAAAAAGATTCAAGAGATGATCCTAACAGAGGCGAAAATGAAACTTATGGATAATCTTTTAAAGAAAATTGCAGACAAGCAATCGATTAAACTGCTTGCTAAAGACAATGTGGCTGTATGAGTTCTCAGGTTCCTTTTGAAGGATTAGAAGCTCTTCTTCCGATAGATTTTTTCTCCGTTGCAGTAGATGTTCCTTATGCTAAGGCTATTTCTGTCTCGAAGATTTTTCGATCTGTGCCACACCTTCCTGATCTCTGTATCTATCTAGGAGAGGAGAAGTTCGCTGACTTTGCTCTTGTTTGGAATGAAGAAGGTCTTCTTGGTGAGGTAAAAGTGCAAAAAGCTTTTGAACACGCAAGCTTCCCTGATTTTAAAGAAGGGGATAGCGTCGAGGTGTTTATAGATACGCGCGATATGAAAAAAGCAGGCTTTGCCACACGCTTTTGTCATCACTTTGTTTTTTTAGCACATGAGGTGCAGGGGATACAAGCTCAGGAGATGACACGGTTTAGATCTGAGGATTCTCATCCACTTGCCGATGCATCTCAAATCACTATGAAGGTAGAGTACGGAAAAAAAGACTATTCTTTAAGCTTTTCTCTTCCTGCATCTTGTCTTCATGGGTATGATCCACAGACGTTCCCACGTGTTGGATTCACCTATAAAATCAACCGCTACAAAGCACCAGCGCAGCATTTTTCAGTGTCGTCCCAGTATTTTGATATAGCTCAGCATCCAAGTCTATGGAGCAGCGTAAAGCTTACTAAACCCTAAAGGAGAACCTATGCAGTATACCCCGTCTCATGAATGGATTGTATGTGAGAGTGACATTGGCACGATCGGTATCACTCTTTATGCACAGAAAGAGCTCGGTGAAGTGGTTTACATCGAACTACCTGTTGTGGGTAAAGAAATACAAAGGGGAGAGGAGATCGCTGTTCTTGAGTCGACAAAAGCTGCAGCCGATATTTATTCTCCTGTCTCTGGCGAGATCATCGAAATCAATCAATCTCTTATGGATGATTGCGATAAGATCAACAAATCTCCTGAAAAAGACGGCTGGCTCTGCAAGATAAAACTGTCTAATACCGCAGAACTCTCTGATTTGATGAAAGATAGCGAATACAAAGAGCTTGTAGAATCGTAAAGCTAATGTAAGGAAGACAGTTCACTTAGGAAGAGATCTAAAAGAATCTCTTCCATTATATAAGCTACAAAAAATAATTTCTAAAAAGAAGAGTACTACTCCAATTCTGAATTCTTTAAATTAATTTCTATATATTTTTTTGGGGTTGCTAGTTCTAACCTTAAGAATTTCAGTGCTTGAAGGATATATAGCTGCTTTTTAAAGCAGCTATATATCCTATCCTATTGATAATCGGAATTATTTCGTATTATTTTATTTTAGTTTTAAAATTCTAATTAACTTTTGTTTTTATAACTTTAGAATAAATGATAAAATATTTTTTGTTTGTTTTTGAGTTTACAATTCTAATTAAAAATCTGATATAATTGAATAAATTAATTATAGAGTTAGTCATGTCAATTAATAGCAGTGAATTGCCTTCTGTTTTTTTAGCTCCCCTTGCTTCGGCAGAACCGGCTGTAGCTGCTCCAGCAAGCCTTTGTGCTGCTACGGCAAAAAGAAAGAGGGAAGCTCTACCACCCTTGGCTTTATTTAGTGCCTTAGGAGGACAAGAGCCTGTAACGCCCCTGCTAGTCCGATCTGTTGCCTTATTGCCAAGGACAGAAACCCTACCTAAATCTGAAGAAGGGGCTACTCCTCTACCTTCAGAGAGAAAAAGATCTCGAAAACCGGTTTGTCTTTCCCTTGTAGATACCAGCACTGCTGCCGAAACGGAATATCTTACTTCTTCTATCACCTTGCTTACTCCTGAAAAAGCCTCCAGAGAGTTTGACTTAGCAAGGGAGGCTCTTTTAAGTGGGGATCTAACACCTGCAGGACAAGGAAAAAATGGTGCATTTTTCTTGCGAAGTGGGGGACTAAGTCCAGTGGCTGTTGTAAAACCCAAAGAACATGAACTAGGAGGATCTCGATCTGCTTATCAGAAATTTGATATCTTATGTTCAAAAGTAGGCCTTGCCCCAGAAGAAGGAGCTCCGACTGAATGTCTGGCTTTTTTAGCGGCATCGAAATATGAGGGAAAGTTCAAGGTCCCTACCACCGTTTATGGCAGGGTAATCGCTAAAGGGTTTGTTCCTGGCTCAACAGCTTTTCTAGAAAGAACTGCTGCGATTCAACAATTCATTCCGGGCACTACAATGTTTAAAGATTGCAGTGCAGAGAGACTCTCAGCGCTGAGCCCTTCGAATGTTCACCATGTAGGTATTTTTGATATCATCTTCTTTAATACAGATAGAAACTCATCGAATTTACTCGTTGCAGAAGACGGGGAGTTATGGCTGATCGACAATGGATGTTTGCTTCCGAGAAAGATTACTTCTGAAAGTGCTGGTGTCTTTTGTTGGAAACAGCTTCCTCAGACACAAGCTGCATTCAGCGAAGAAACTAAGGCGTTTATTCGAAGTTTAACTCCCAATTCATTGCAAGAGGCTCTGTCTTGTCTTTCTTCTATTCCAGAACTTAGCGAAGTAACCTTTAGAGATCGTTATACCGTCCATATGCTTGGAGTAGAACTGCTAAAACAAGGCGCTGAAAAGGATTTGAGCCTTTTTGAGATCGCCTCGTTTTGCCAGGCAAAAGATAAGTATGACACACCGCTTTTAGGTGAAATTCTTGGACAGGCGCTTGCTGATACAAGTGCTCGCCCCTTAGAAGACAAAATAAAAAAAGCGGTAAGTTACACTATGGAAGAATATGTAAAAGCTAAAGGCCTGTTTCTCAAAAAAGACTCTTCGCTTACGTCTACTACTGTTTGTGATCAAGTCATAACAGCTCTTAAAGCTACTATTTAATACTCACATCTACTAACTCTTAAAAGATTGAGCTTCTCTTTACCTTCATCGATATCTTTTCGCCTTATTTTTCTACAGACTTGGCATATATAGAGAAAATGTTTACTCTTAGGATATCCAGCTCCATGCCAAAAAATCATCTTGAAGTATGTTTAGAAAAAAATATCTATCTACACACAAAAAGAAACGCAGTAAAAAACCGCTGGTTTTCCTGCTGTTTATTTGTGTAGCGTCACTTCTTTTTTTTCGAGATAGAGTGGCATGTCATCTGCTCGATTTCTACATAGGATCCTTTCTTCCAAAAGATCTTAGATCTCAGCTTGTCATAGAAAAAAGAGAGAAAAAAGACGGACATCTATATCTTTCAGGATTGGCTTATACTTCATCCGGCGGCCTAATAAAGGCTGATCGGATTGGTGTGTACTCATCGATACATCTGTTTCCCTTTAGCATCACTTCCTATGTTGATGTCCAAAATCCTGAGATTACTATCACAAATGATGGTAAGGCTCAGCATGAGTCTGCTTTTTTAGGCCTGCTTTTTCCTTCCAAGCACTTTGCAATGAAACTACAAGTAGAAAAGGGAGTGATAAATCTTCCACAGCCAGCTAAAGATCCATTATATTTTTCTTATTCTTGCAAGGATAGTGTAGGGCATTTCCGTCTATCGCAAGATCGCAATCTTGATACTGAGCCTCTTTGCAGTGTGCAACTCTCCAATCTAGAAGCAATGATGCATGCAAAGATTGAAGTCGAGACTAAAGATCTTAAAGTGCTTGCGCCTTTTGTATCGCTTCTTTGCCAAGATAAGGATTCCTACCTTGCTCGATTAGATGGACAGCTCAAAGCATCTGCTGATCTTGTAATGAGAGATCCTAAACACATTCAGAATTTTTCTTTTGAGATCGATCTCCAAAATATGATTGCAGAGAGTAAAGATGCAGAGCTTTCTTGGAGAGTAGATGCATGCAGGGGACACTTTTCTTATCCGCCTAAATTAATAGAGACTCTGGCTACAAAATTGGAGAAAAACATTCCATTTTGGAAAAAGGCGGAAGGATTTCTATCATTTTCTAATGGTGAGTTTTTGGCTAAAGGACAAAAGAGCCTCGGCATAAAAAAGGCTGAAGGCGAGCTTATGCTTATGCCCGATCAGGATCCTTCTATGAAATTGACTGCAATCCTGAGCTCGCTAAATACTGAACTGCCAATCGAGATATATTCAAGTGGCGTTTTGCATGAAGATGGTAGTTTCTGGTTGCAGAGCGATCTTGCTGTTACAAGTTTAGATGGCAATAAAGCCCAATCGACATTTTCTTTGTGCAA
>Ga0247841_10010043_pt1 | contig 13025 bp, 5 predicted proteins | sample LaCruzMarch2015__2_FD_192410 | JGI IMG/M metagenome (GOLD analysis project Ga0247841, IMG submission 192410) | Freshwater microbial communities from meromictic Lake La Cruz, Castile-La Mancha, Spain - LaCruzMarch2015_18m | ecosystem: Environmental > Aquatic > Freshwater > Lake | place: Spain... | reverse complement strand
GATGATCTGGGCGGGAATATCTACGGGAAGTTCGTTTGCGTATACGGTATCGGTCCCTTTCCGTTCTGAAGAGAGCGGGCAGTACCAGCAAGTGCGATTGCACCGTCCAGTAACAAAGAGGACCATCTTTGCGCCCTGGTTACAGAGAATGCAGCCTTGTGAAAGAGTCATGGTTATTGATTATCTGTTGACTGGTGAGAGAAATTTCTTCATACTTTTTTGTGAGCAAAGCACAAAACTCTTCTGAGTAATCGCTGAAGATCGCAAATTTACGTTGCGTTCAGATATGCTAGCGTATGGAGATCCTGACAATGATTGATATTTTTCAAGCACTTGTTTTTTTACATACAGTTCACAGAAACCCCCCCTCGCGTGGTTTACCATACCGCACCTCCCGTTCCTCGATTCAAACCACTCGAAACAGACCGGTTTTCTCCTGATAAAAATCTCCGGAATCTCGTATAACGCCCAGAACAGGGACTTTTGAAAAACCCTCTCCAAAAACCCGCTTAACTGGCCGGTCGGAAAGTGCCGGTGTACCGCCAAATGTTTCTGTTCCGGTTTGTGACAGGGATCAATTCCGATTGAAGCGTTGAAACATTCTGAACCGGTAGGGTACCCACGAGCATATCTGCGGTTTGTGGCGAAGTACTTACTTGAACTGGCAATTGACATGACGGGAGCATTCTCCGCAGAACATTTAAATAAAGTCTCCCACAACCAACAGGTACAGAAAATGATCGATAATCATAACGAATTTGCATTATCTGAAGTTATTGGATTTGTGCTGATCCTTGCTCTTATAACGGTTGCGTTCTCACTGTACCTTGTGTACGGTGTCCCCGCTCAGGGACGAGAGAATGAGATCCTTCACATGGTTGTAATAAAGGACCAGTTCAGCGAATATAAGATTGGGCTTGACTCTCTTTTTAACAATAATCTTGTAGGTTCAACTATAAGCAGCACATTCTCCCTAGGGACCGGTGGCGGGTATACGCAGGGAAGCAACAGCATCTTTCCTATCCTGAGCCCCGCGAGTTCCGGGGGTATATTTCTGATTAACCGGAGGACGACGTTTCCAGAAACCCTTACGATAACCTCAAATTCATACATCACGGGTAACGGGAGTACTTCGGTTTCACTTCCAGCGCTGGTCAATTACACGCCAAACCACGTTTATGTCAATATTTCAGGCATCGCTGCAACTGATCTTTCAAGTACTAGCAGTTTCGGTGTAAAGGTAAATACCTCAAAGTGGATTGCCACCATAAATCTCACTCCGCAAGTGACGTATTTTACTAATTTTACAAAAGTTGGCGTCTCTCAAAGTACCCCTACGTGTTCAGGTCTCACCTCCCAGTTTGGTCCTGTCCTCGGGCCTTACTATTGGGAGACGGGTGGTACTTATGGGTACGAGTGTCTTGTACCTGCGCTGACATCCAATTACACCGTAACTGATCTCACCATCAGTATTACAAAGGGTAATATCCCAACTATGCAGAATTACCCCGTATTCAATAATGTTAAATCCGGTGTAAATTATTCCGTAGATCTGATGGATAGTTCATACGGGCTTAATACGGTAACACTACCCGGTGATACCATATATATAGAAAGACCTCCATCAAAACCGCTTGGACTGATCAACGGGACTGGCACCGTCACCTATGACTTTGCCGAACAGACATCCTATAAAATTACACCCATTCCCCTTGGGGCAATAGAATACCGTTCAGACAACAATTACTGGATTCCCCAATCGTATTATTACCAGATGGGAGGTGTGTTCCTCTCTCAGTCTGATGGAAACACAACTTATAAACTTCCTCCGGAGATTTCTTTTAACTATAATTACTCATCCAAAATAACCACGGTGAATATTAATGCGCTTGCCATTTCCAATCCATTGGGTGGCAGCGTTGTCGGTGGCAACAGTCCAATCCAGATCAAAACCACTCTTATGAATAAAAAAGCTATGCCCTTTGCTGTGGGAACTGCCAACACACGACGGATCCAGATTGGTGTCAATACTTCCGATGATCAGGCGCGTGTGATGTGGAAGAATTATTTTAACTATACTGCAAGAGCTGCATATCTGCCTAATACCCTCATAGGAAATACGACCACTGAGATTTATATTATCATTGATGGTTATGATCCATCCCCCACTGGAGCTTTTGATATCAATGTGATTGCATCGGATGCAACATACTCAGCAACAGTGTATGGCGTGGGCGGATAGTCCGATGAGTTGGATCGAAAACGAAACCGGTGTTTCTGAGATACTTGGCGCAATAATACTGATGTCTGTATTAGCGGTGGCTATAGGTGTGGTTGGTGTCGGGTTACTATCCCAATCGCCCGCCCAGAAGATCCCTGCCATCAGTGTTGACATCACTGCAATGAACAACATGTTATATCTACGGCATGATGGCGGAGACTCTCTTTCAAAAGGAGAATTCAATATTACTCTGGATGGTGTAGATAAGACCGATTCGTTCAACTCTTTTGATGATCCGTCAAGCTGGTCAACATGGTCAACAGGAAAAACCCTCTATTACGTCATACCTTCAGGGCAGAATGTGCCAACTTCGGTCCAGATCATATATAATTCCGGAATCCGTGCGTCCCTTGGGGACTATACCCCGAAAATAATAACTGCTCCCTATGCAATTCGGATGATTGCCGGTTATGGTGGCGCTCCCTACACTGACTCAAGCGGGAACGTCTGGTCGGCTGAACAGGCATATACTCCTGGTGGGTGGGGATATGTCGGGGGAAATACCTATTCAACTACAGCCACCATTTCGGGAACATCTGATCAGAAGTTATACCAGACTGAACGATATTTCCCGTCTGGAGGTCAATATAATTTCACTGTTCCGAATGGCAACTATGAAGTAACCCTGAGAACTGCAGAAATCTACTTTACCACTCCCTCCCAGCGCATCTTCAGTGTGGCTGCTGAAGGCACAACTGCTATCAGCGATTTAGATCTAGTTGCGGTGACCGGACATGATACTGCATATGACAAGACATTTCCTGTGACCGTGAATGACGGTATATTGAATATCGACTTCATAAAGAATGTTGAAAATCCAAAGATATCGTCAATCCAGATCGTTAATACCTGACGGGTTTTTTTTAACACTTGTTTCATATCATTTTGTCATAAAAATTTTGAAGTTTGCCTACGATAGAGCAGGCAAATATGAATTGAGTTTTTTAGAGCAAAATTTTCTTTATTATGGTGCGATGTCTTTTACTTCATGCGGGTTTTTTTAGGAATTTTTACATGATGCAGGACCTGAGATAAAATGAATTGACAATAGGGTAACCAATCGTGTGTTCAGTCAGTGGTTGAGACGACCCTACCTTTTTCAAATTCTTTTCCGGAATAGGAGACAGTCTCTGCTAATGAGAATTGATTTCTACTTTTCTCTGATAGTTCGATTATTTCTGGTTGATGCACCCGGTACATGAGATTCGGTGAGTATATTGATGAGCGTTCGTTCAACCGAAGAATATTTTTCAGATACTTCTGTTTCGAATGGTTTTTCCTGAAAATTCCAAGTCGTCCATGGTTAACTCCCCAATTCTTGTGAGTAGTTCCCTGAATATTACCCTCAGTTAGAGTAGCCCGGGATTATGTCCTTGATATCCTACAGCCCAAGTATGTTGTTTCTGCTTTTTGCTGTAGGACGATGAATTAAATGTTGACGATTGTTTTGAACTGTTCATTCTGATCGATGAGATGATTCTGGAGTGTGTCCATTATTGGTATCACCGGATTTTAATTTTGTTATTTCATGTGAGATCGGGGAATTATTGAGCGTGTGGTAGATTTTTTACCCCATCAGATACTCTAATATTGTATCAGATACACTAACAATGCTAGTAGTATCGCATATTCAATAATTTCAAGATTCATGGGTGATGGGGAGTACTGACTTCATGCAACACAATAAAAACTGCCAGAACTGCGAATCCGGCGTTTCGGAAATAATTGGCGTCGTATTGCTCATAGCACTTGTAGTTACTGCAATTGCAGTCATAAGCTTAGGGATGTTTTCGCAGCCCCCGCCCCAGAAGATCCCTGCACTCGATGCAATTATCTCCACTTCCGGAAACTCCATCCAAATCACCCATAATGGCGGGGATCAGATGCAAAAGGAAGATGTTGTGATCCTTGTCGATGGAGTGGATAAAACCTCAAGTTTTTCGAAAGGAGGGGATTCCTCATGGCAATCATTGTCTCCCGGGGACTCGCTGACAAGTAATTCCCCGAACCCGGGTACAGTGACTATTCTTTATAAGGGGGGTTCTGCGAATGCTATGTTATCTTCTGCGAAATTTAGTGAAGTGGGAAATGTCACTGCTGATTTCAGGATAACTGCATCATCAGGTTCCGGAGGCACGATCTCCCCAACAGGAACAGTACCAGCAATCTATGGTGAAAGCTATACTTTTACAATAACCCCAAACTCCGGATATCATATAGTTGACGTACTTGTTGACGGTAGTTCTGTGGGTGCAGTATCGAGCTATACAATCGGGCCTGTGATGAAGGATTACACGATCTCGGCAACGTTTGCAATTACAACATATACGATCACGCCCTCTGCTGGAGCTGGCGGAGCAATCAGCCCCAATACCCCACAAAATGTAATCTTTGGAGGTAGCCAGGGCTTCACGATTACACCGGATCTCCATTATCATATTACAGATGTCCTTGTGGATGGCGGTTCAATAGGTGCAAATTCGAGTTATACTTTTACGAACGTGGCGGCAGATCACACGATCGCTGCATCGTTTGCAATTGATACGTATACGATCAATGCAACTGCCGGAGCCAATGGTGCAATTGTTCCATCCGGTGCAGTGAGTGTAAATTACGGAGCAAGCCAGATCTTTAACATTAACCCGAACGCCGGTTATCACATCGCGGGTGTCCTGGTGGATGGCGGGTCCGTTGGAACAAATTCGAGTTATACCTTCTCGAGTGTGGCTGCGAATCATACGATCTCGGCAACGTTTGCGATTAACTCGTATACGATCACACCCACTGCCGGATCCGGCGGAGCAATCAGCCCAAGTACACCACAAACTGTGACTTATGGCGGCAACCAGGCTTTCAGCATCACACCGAATGCCCATTATCATATCACCGATGTCCTTGTGGATGGTGGTTCAGTCGGTACACCTTCGAATTATACCTTTACGAATGTGCAGGCATCACATACGATAAATGCATCGTTTGCGATCGATACGTATACGATAACAGCGACGAATGACACGTTTGGATCAGTAACTCCGGCTGGTGTAACATCAGTGAACTACGGTTCAAACCAGATGTATACGATAACTCCGACAACTGGCTATCATGTCACCGATGTCCTTGTGGATAGCGTATCGCAAGGAACAATTTCCAGTTACACATTCTCGAATGTGGTAGCGAATCACACGATCTCGGCAACGTTTGCGATCAACACGTATACGATCTCTCCGTTCGTTTATGGTGGAAATGGAGCGATCAGCCCGGCAACTAACCAGACTGTAAATTACGGAGCCACACCGGCATTTACATTCAGTCCAGCAACCGGGTATCACCTGAATACTGTGACAGTTGACGGCAGCCCGGTTACTCCTGTTGGAAACAGTTATACCTTCCCTGCAGTGACGGCTAACCACACCATTGTGGGCACATTTGCGATTAACACGTATACGATAACAGCTGTGAACGATACGTTCGGAGCGGTAACACCGGCTGGCGTAACTACGGTCAACTACGGAGCCACACCAACGTACACAATAACGCCGAACACCGGTTATCATATATTGGATGTTACGGTTAACGGCACTTCGGTGGGAGCAGTAACGAGTTACCAATTCCCGAGCGTAACCACCGATAAGACAATCTCGGCAACATTTGCGATCAACACATACACGATAACAGCGGTGAACGACACGTTCGGAGCGGTAACCCCGGCTGGCGTAACTACGGTCAATTACGGAGCCACGCCAACGTACACAATAACTCCGAACACCGGTTATCATGTATTGGATGTTACGGTTAACGGCACTTCGGTGGGAGCAGTAACGAGTTATCAATTCCCGGCTGTAACTACAAACAATATTATATCCGCAACGTTTGCGATCAACACGTATACGATAACAGCGACGAATGACACGTTAGGATCAGTAACTCCGGCCGGGATAACGACGGTCAACTATGGTGGCAGCCAGGCATATACAATAGCTGCAATCACCGGGTATCATATTGCAAATGTCTTTATTGACAGCGTCTCGAATGGCACGATATCGAGTTACACGTTTACGAACGTGCAGACCAACCACACGATCTCGGCAACGTTTGAGATCAACACATATACGATAGCCGTATCATCCGGAGCAAACGGTGCAATTATCCCCAACGGTTCGGTAATTGTGAATTACAATGCCAGCCAGATCTTCAACATTAACCCGAACACAGGCTATCGTGTAGCAGATGTTCTTGTCGATGATGTATCGAACGGGACAATATCCAGCTATACTTTTTCGAATGTGAAGGACAACCACACGATCTCGGCAACGTTTGCGATCAGAACGTTCAACATCACCACAAGCAGCGGGGCGAACGGTGCGATTATTCCCAACGGAACGATCAGTGTGAATTACGGAGCCAGTCAGGAATTCACGTTTGTTCCTGATCGGAAAAACCATACCCAAACGATGGTAGTGGACGGCGTTATAACAACCTATCCGCCGAAGATAGATTCCCCCTACACTTTCAGCAATGTGCAGGACAACCACACGATAAGTGTAACATTCGCATCGAATGCACGTCAGCAAATATACTTCGAGACCTTTGACGGGAGTTCCGGGACATGGCCATATACCGGGATCTATGCATGGACCCGTGCAGGTACTAATGTCGTTACATCGAACACGGTCAACCTTTATAACGGAACATACAGCATCCGGATCAGAAATAAAAATTGGATGAGTAAGACGATCTCAACCGTGGGCTATGACGATATTATTGCGGAATATAAATGGGGAGCTGCTGGTGTTAGCGGTACGGAATATACCAGGTCATTATATTATACAAACAGTTCATACACAACTAATGTCCTCGCAGCGAGACAGGGAACTTTGTCCCCCATTACAACCGTAACATCTTCAATCCTTCCGGCATATACAAACGATAATCCCCTCTTCGGTCTGCGGTTCCAGATATATGGCAGTGCCAATACTGACTACCTGTATATCGATGACGTGAAGGTAACCGGGATTCCCTACTATATATGAGATCCATTATCTGATAGACCAAAATCTGTATTTTTTTCAAGGAATCTGGGCAAAAGACTCACTCTCTTTTTCTCCAAAGACAGGCAGAACTATTCAAAATAAAAAAGTGAACTATTATCTTATTCGTGCGATTCCTATAGTCCGCTGATGAGAGCGTTATCTCACCCTGCATTGGATTGCGATGCACAGCCACGTTTCCGAGTTCTTGTATTGATCCATTCAGGGCAGGTTGGATCTCTTCATCTGATCGATCCGTATGTCAAGCGTAATGCATCAGTCATCACGAAAAAAAAATAGGATTTGCTGCTGGGTAAAATTCTCGCGAAGTTTAACCGGCTAGAAAAATTCTGTAAAATATTTTTCCGGGTGAAAGAAAAATTTTACATTTTTTTTTGAATAATACGGGTCAGCACTATCACCCCAAAAAAATACTCCCAGACTGCCCAAAAACCCGTATTAACTCTGCAAAAACCAATTTCTCCGACGTGATCGCAATAAAAGGCAACCAAGGGCATTTGCAGACCGTTTCTGCCAAAAAACCCAGTGGAATATGTGTCAAAAAAAGTGACTACCAGAAGCCCGTTAAATTGCAGGCGCAAATCGCTTATTTTGGGAGTATTTTGGAGAAAGAACCCCTTTAAACAGTATTTAATCGGACGGTGGACACTACTTCCACAAAAATCCGGAAATAGATCCGGAAATTGGCAATCGGTGCCCGAATTGCACCCGGAATACATCATCTTTTAGGTATCCGGATCTACCCTACTATATCCGGATTTTGAGGCGTTTGATAATCTCATGGATCCTATGAAGGCCTATAATCCAGGTGTTTTCGCCAACTCAAAAGTGATCCAGAATGCCAATCCGAAATTGATCCACCCTAAATATCCCGAAATTGGTTGGGATAAGTAAAGTTTTCATTGCAGGGGTATGAAATCTTTGGATTTATGTGGGTTTTTTTCTAAAAAATGGTTTTTAAAAAGTCATTTAATAAGTAAAACACACTTGACACACCGCACAGTGTTTACCAGATCAGATACACTAATCATGGTAAAGGGATATTACGACATAACAAAACAGTTCAACAGATGAAGAGGCGAACTGACCGCATGCAATACGATAAAAAAAGCCGAAACTGCGAATCCGGTGTTTCAGAAATAATCGGCGTTGTACTGCTCATTGCTCTTGCAGTCACTGCTCTTGCAGTCATTGGCGTTATACTGTCATCACAGCCCCACCCCCAGAAAATTCCTGCACTCGATGCAGTGATTTCAACTTCCGGAAATACAATACAAATCACCCATAATGGCGGTGATACGCTGCAAAAGGAAGAGATTACAATACTTGTCGATGGAGTGGACAGGACAGCAAATTTCCTGAAAGGGACAGATACCTCATGGCAATCGTTCGCTCCCGGTGAATCGCTGACATTAACTTCTTCAAACCCGGCTAGCGTGGGGATTTTTTATAAGGGAGCGGGTTCGGCTACTGTGTTATCATCTGCGAATTTTGGTGAAGCGGGTCAGCCCACCGCTCATTTTACGATAACGGCATCAGCCGGATCCGGCGGGACGATTTCGCCAACCGGATCACTACCAGCGTTCTATGGTGACATTAAGACATTTACTATCACACCGAACACCGGCTATCATATCGTTGATGTAAACGTTAACGGTGTTTCTGTCGGGGCAGTACCGGGCTATACTCTCGGACCAGTAACTGCGGACCATACAATCTCGGCATCTTTTGCGTTTAACTCGTATACGATCACGCCCTCTGCCGGAGCCGGCGGTACAATAAGCCCCAGTACACCACAAACGGTAAACTCTGGCAGCGGTCAGAGTTTCACCATTACACCGGATGCCCATTATCATATCACGGATGTACTTGTTGATGGTGTATCGAACGGAACAATTTCCAGTTATACCTTCTCAAATGTTGTAACAGACCATACGATAAGTGCCGTGTTTGCAATCGATACGTACACGATCACGGCGAGTGCGGGAGCCAATGGAACGGTAACTCCGGCGGGTGTGACTACGGTTAACTACGGAGCCACGCCAAGCTACACAATAACACCAAACACCGGCTATCATATTGTGGATGTCTTCGTTAACGGAACGTCTGTTGGAGCCGTCACGAGTTACGTCTTTCCGGCTGTAACCACCCCCCAAACGATCTCTGCAACGTTTGCAATAAACACGTATACGATCACAGCGAGTGCAGGAGCCAATGGAGCGATTTCACCTTCCGGTACAATAAATGTCAACCATGGCAGCAGCCAGGCATTTACCATTACACCGAACAGCGGCTACCGGGTCCTTGATGTTCTTGTCGATGGGACTTCTGTTGGACCTGTGACAAGCTACACGTTTACCAATGTGCAGGGTACGCACACGATATCGGCAACATTTACTTACAAACCTCCAGCTGTTACCGGAATCTCTCCAAATACCGGCAATAACAATAATGTCCGTTTCACGGTTACGATAACCGGAACAGAATTCCGCTCTGGAGCAACAGTTTCCCAAACAGGAGCGGCCGGTGGGACGTTTACCATCGATCAAGTGACGTATGTAAACCCAACGACCATGACTGCCCGGTTCAGAATATCTTCCGGAGTCCCCACTGGATTGAGGACAATAACGGTAACAAATTCTGATGGCCAGTATGGTGAGCTTGTTAACGGATTTAATGTGTACTGAAAATACAGAAATTTTTTCCGATTACCAAAAACGCTGGCCCCGGCCAGACTCTTTAGTGCGTCACTTGCGTCACTATGTACCTTTTTTCCGGAAAGTCCTACGAGAAAATTGTACATAAAAAAAGATCCCGAATATTACATGCAATGTGACGCAAGTGACGCAAAATATTCCATAAAATCGGTTCGGAATTTTTTTCCGGGCACTCCGAGCAGATGTACCCTTAATTACGGAAAGTCTTACGAGAAAATTGTACCTAAAAAAAGATCCCGGAAAATACCCTCAAAGTGCCCGGAGTGCCCGGAAACTTACGGTTCCGAAATAGCCCCTCCCTTTCTTGTTCTGCTCATTATCTAAACGCTCCGGTACGTGCACGTTCCGGTGTCCTCATGTTATGTCAGTTGTGAAACGCCCCACGCTCAATGGCGCCGGCTGCTATCCTCTTCACTCTCAACTGTGACAATGTAGGTCGAGGGATCATATGAGAACATTTTATAAATCCCATCCGGTATCCTCATGCCCATGCGACCATTGAGATCCCCAGCTGATATTTTCCATTTTGGAGATACTGTAACAACAAGTATGTTGATTATCAATAACAGCAATTATATTGATAATCAATAACAACACATCTCCTGTTTATCTATATTCTCGATTGCAGGATTATTCCAGAATTGCAATAGCATTGGTATCAATGTATGATTCGGGAGGAAAGAATGAAAACAGATCGTAATCAAAGGACATGGATTCCTGTTATTATCCTCATCTTAACAGGAATGTTGCTGATCGGTGGAGTATCCGCAAGCGAATTCGGACCATGGAATCCGCAAACTGTTGATAGCGGAGGTAAGGTTGGACAATATTCATCAGCTGCCCTGGATGCAGTAGGCAATCCTGCGATTAGCTATTATGACCAGACGTATGGCGATCTGATGTATGCCATCTGGGATGGAAAACAGTGGAACATCACTACCGTAGACTGTTCCAGGAGTGAGCCCAAAAGCAGGTGGTATTTCTGGAACTGGGGTCATGACAGAACTAAAGACCACGAATATATTACATGTTTCCACGGAACCGAAAAAGTAGGCAAGTATTCCTCCCTTGCCTTTGACAGTACCGGTAAGCCAAGTATCAGCTTCTACGATGAGTCCAGGCATGACCTGAAGTATGCATCATGGAACGGAAGCACGTGGGTCATAACAACTGTTGACGGTTATAAGGATTATAAAGGACATAATTGGAAAAACTGGGATGGAGACCACAACCGGATTGATGACCGTTCCACGCAGGTTGGAGAATTTTCTTCCCTTGCCTTTGACAGCAACGACAAACCGAGAATCAGCTATTATGACGAGTCAAAGGGTGACCTGAAGTATGCAGTCTTGGAGGGAAGCCGCTGGAACATCACAACTGTCGATGGTTCCCGGGATGAATACGGACAAAAAAGAAATAACTGGGATGGAGATTGGGGAAGGTATAATGACCGTTCCAGGAGAGTAGGGGAGTATTCCTCCCTTGCCCTTGACATCAATGACAATCCACGAATCAGCTACTATGACGAGACGAACCAGAACCTGAAGTATGCAGTCTTGGAGGGAAGCCGCTGGAACATCACAACAGTTGACGGTTTAAAGAAAGGGGAAGGACAAAACAAAAATCACTGGGATGGAGATTACCACAGGAATTATGATCGTTCCAACAAGGTTGGAAAGTATTCCTCCCTTGCCTTAGACATTAACGGTAATCCACGGATCAGCTACTATGACGAATCGAACAAGGATCTCAAGTATGCAGCCTTGGATGGAAGCCTCTGGGTTATCACTACTGTCGATAGTACCAAGAGAGTGGGTGAATATACATCCCTGAAGCTGGATGCGAATGGTTCCCCTCGTATAAGCTATTACGATGAATCTAACCGCGATCTGAAATTTGCCGCATTGAACCGTGCAACTTCCAAATGGGTAACTGAGACCGTGGACAGTTCCGGAAAAGTCGGGAGCTTTACCTCCCTCGTACTGGATTCGCAGGGAAGACCCGGTATCAGTTACTATGACCAGTCGCACAAGGATCTGAAATATACCTCTGGGACCGGGCAGACGCAACCCCCGGCACCAGTCGCTAACTTCGCGGGATCCCCCACCTCCGGCACCGCACCATTAACCGTGACGTTCACGGACAGCTCAACCAACACTCCGATATCATGGATCTGGGATTTCGGCGACAATTCCGCAGTTAATGCAACAGTGCAGAACCCGGTTCACACCTATGCCAGCGCCGGTAACTATACCGTCAAACTAACTGCAACCAACTCGGCGGGTAGTAATCTCTTCACACAGACGAATTACATCACGGTCACTTCAGGTGTAGTTTCTCCGGTTGCAAACTTCGTGGGATCCCCCTCTTCCGGCACTGCTCCATTAACCGTGACATTCACGGACCGCTCAACCAATACGCCAACATTATGGAGCTGGGACTTCGGTGACAATTCTGCAGTGAATGCTACAGTGCAGAACCCTGTTCACACCTATGCCAGCGCTGGTAACTACACCGTAAAACTAACTGCAACCAATTCGGCGGGTAGTAATAGCAGCACACAGACAAATTACATCACGGTAACTTCCGGTGTAGTTTCCCCGGTTGCAAACTTCGTGGGATCCCCCTCTTCCGGCACTGCACCATTAACCGTGACATTTACGGAGAGCTCAACCAATACGCCAACATTATGGAGTTGGGATTTCGGTGACAATTCTGCAGTGAATGCAACAATGCAGAACCCGGTTCACAACTATGCCAGTGCCGGTACTTACACCGTAAAACTAACTGCGACTAATTCGGCGGGTAGTAATACCAGCACACAGACAAATTACATCACAGTCAACCACCCTGTAGAAACCCATACAATCACCAGTATCACTCCGGCATCCGGCCCGATAAATGGCGGTACGGCAGTAACGATCGTAGGTACGAATTTTGCTGCCGGGGTCGGTGTGACCATTGGTGGTGCTGCAGCTA
>Ga0247841_10010041_pt1 | contig 13025 bp, 7 predicted proteins | sample LaCruzMarch2015__2_FD_192410 | JGI IMG/M metagenome (GOLD analysis project Ga0247841, IMG submission 192410) | Freshwater microbial communities from meromictic Lake La Cruz, Castile-La Mancha, Spain - LaCruzMarch2015_18m | ecosystem: Environmental > Aquatic > Freshwater > Lake | place: Spain... | reverse complement strand
CACTCACTCCGCTCTTCAACCGCGTAGCGGTTACCTGTTAATAGCACAATGTCATCCACCCCCTCCGCTCTTCAACCCAGTTGGGGTTCAATGTGAATAGAACTGCAATTTTTAACCCGATTACATCTAAAATCGCGACTTTTTCCCTCTTTTGGTATCTTTTAAATCAACCCCCGTTGCTATAAACAACACATCTCCTACTACTAAGGTTACATTTTATTATGACGCAACGGGTGATAAGGCTCTCGAAGCGAAAAAATAGCTTACACGGAATTCTCCGAAAAAAGCCGGTTGCATAAGCTTCCGGTTTTTTACCAAATACCAAATACCATATACTGAATACTACTTAACAGAACAAGAGCCCTCGCATTACAAATTATAGATTTTATGTTTTAGATATTATTTGTAGATTATTAAAAAAGGCCGGAATATGATAAAAAGCAGTTTACTTTTTATTGCGGTTTCAATATTCTTGAACACTTCGATTTTTATTAATAACTGCAACGGGCAATGGGTGAAGGGGACAGGAATATCCGATGGTTCGATAACTGACCTTGTAGCCGGCGGAAATAATATATTTGCAGGTAGATGGGATACACCTTCCGGTTCCGGCGGGGTTTACCTCTCAACAGATAACGGACTTATCTGGACGAAGACAGCCTTCTCTACTTCTTATAATAATGATGTTACCTCCCTTGCCGTCAGCGGAAATAATTTGTTTGCAGGAATAGCTAAATACTCCCTGGGTCTCAGCGGTGTCTTTATTTCAACCAATAACGGAGCAAACTGGACTCAAACGGCAATGAACGATCAATATGTTAAATGCCTGACAGTTAGCGGAAATTATTTGTTCGCGGGAACTCAAAAAAACGGAGTTTATTACACTACCGATAACGGAGCAAACTGGACTCAAACTGCTTTGAATAATCGCCATGTCTGGTGTCTGACAGTGAGCGGCAATTATTTGTTTGCCGGTACAATGGATAATGGAGTATATTTATCTGAAAATAACGGAACAACCTGGACTCAAACAGCGTTGAACGATAAATCTATCCAGGCTATCGCCGTGAACGGAAACTATGTATTTGCAGGTGAAAGGACTTATGGTAACGGTGTTTATCTTTCCACAAATAACGGAACGACCTGGACCCAGACTTCTCTGAATAATAAACACATTAACGATCTTCTGATGAACGGAAATACAGTAATTGCCGGGACAATCTATGAAGGCATATATTTATCAACGGATAACGGAGCAAACTGGACGCAAAAAAACGAGGGGTTTTATACCAAACCGACGGTAAATACATTACTGATTTCAAACAATTATTTACTTGCAGGAACAAATAATGAAGCTGTCTGGCGTCGTCCGCTTTACGAAATGGAAGGCGGCTTTGTAAGATGGACAGGCAGTACAAGCACAGACTGGGAAACATCGTCGAACTGGTTCGGCAATACTGTCCCTTCTGCGGGAGAAAATGTCATGATAAGTACAGGCTCTGCTTATATGCCCGTTACATCATCAAATACTACAGTGGGCGCGCTTGTTCTTCAGCAGTCAACTTCTTTAACGCTCGGAGCAGACTTTCAGGTAAATAAAAATCTGTATTTAGTGTCGGGGCTGATTTCACCGGGGGATTATGATTTTACTCTGGGAAGTTCGTCAATAATATGCGGAACGCCTTCAGCCGCAAACATGATAATCGCTTCTGGGACAGGGGAACTTAGAAAAACTTTTACGGGAACGGGTTCATTTACTTTCCCTGTGGGAGATAATACCGGCACTGCCGAATATTCACCCGTTACACTGAATTTTACAAGCGGAACATTTTCAGATGCTTATGCAGGGGTTAATCTGTCAAATGTTAAACAAGGGAATAACACAAGTTCAACGGATTACCTGAAAAGATACTGGAGCATATCTCAGAACGGAATTAGTAATTTTTCGTGTGATGTAACATTGCAGTATTTAACCGCAGATGTGGCAGGCACCGAAGCAAACCTTAAGACGGGCAGGTACATCGGCGGAACATGGACATTATTAAATCCGGCAAATACCGTTAACCACACATTAAGCGGCACTGTAATAGGATTCAGTGATTTTACGGGCGTTGAAGAGGGAATCCTTCTTAACGACTGGGTGCAGATGTCAAACGGGATTGGGAATGATAAGGAAATTTATGCTTTTGCCGCATGCGGAAATAATATATACGCAGCAGTAGGTACGGCAATTTATGATGAAGGTGTCTATCTCTCTACAAATAACGGAGTAAACTGGATACAAACCGCTTTAAACGATAAAGGAGCTATTTCCCTTGCAGTAAACGGTAACAATGTTTTTGCAGGGACAATGGGACAGGGTATTTATATCTCAACAAACAACGGTACAAACTGGACTCAAACCTCGATGAACAATAAATGGGTTTATGCCATTGTTATAAGCGGGAATAATATGTTTGCAGGAACAGCAAGCGGCGGCGTTTATCTTTCGACGAATAACGGAACAGACTGGGCGCAAACTGCCTTAAAAAAACCGCCGGTTTATTCCCTCGCTGTAAGCGGCGATAATTTATTTGCGGCGACAGAAAATGGCATTTATCTCACAACAAACAACGGAACAAACTGGACACAGACCGCTTTGAACAACCAACGGGTTTCTTCTCTCGCAGTCAGCGGAAATAATCTTTTCGCAGGAACATATAATAACGGTATTTATCTCTCTACAAATAACGGAACAAACTGGAGGCAAACTTCTCTGAACAATGAGGATGTTAATGCGATAGCAGTGTGCGGTAATATTATATTGGCAGGGACTACCGGACACGGAGTATATCTCTCGACAAATAACGGGATAATCTGGACACAGGAAAATCAGGGATTTGTTTCTGTGCCGATGGTCAGAGCGCTGTTAATAACTGACAATTACGTCTTTGCGGGAACATCCGGGTATTCGGTCTGGCGGCGTCCGCTTTACTATATTGAGGATGATTATGCATGGTGGACCGGAGGTACGAGTATGCAGTGGGAAACGTCGTCAAACTGGGCAGGCAATACGGTTCCGCTTCCGGGACAAAATGTTGTTATCAGCTCTAACGCTTACTACATGCCTGTTCTGGGTTTTAGCGCTGCGGTCGGAACATTGATGCTTCAGTCGTCATCCAGGCTGGAACTGGAAGCTGATTTACAGGTGAACGGAAATTTGTATTTGTTATCAGGATTAATAACTCTGGGGAATAATAATCTTACACTGGGAAGTTCTGCAGTGATAAGCGGAACACCTTCAGCCGCCAATATGATAGTTGCCGCAGGAACAGGAGAATTAAGGAAAATATTGAAAGGAACGGGTTCATTTACTTTCCCGGTCGGGGATAATACCGGAACGGCTGAATATTCACCCGTTACACTGAATTTTACAAGCGGAACATTTTCTGGCGGTGCTTATGCAGGTGTGAAACTGTCCAATACAAAACATGTGTATAATTCAAGTCCGAAGAATTTTCTCAATAGATTCTGGAGTGTTTCGCAAAACAGTATTTCCGGTTTCTTATGCGATGTAACATTACAATATTTGCCTGCCGACGTTGCAGGCACCGAAACAAATATCTGGACAGGCAAATACAACGGCGGCACATGGACATTATTAAACAAGGCAAATACCGTTAACCACACATTAAGCGGTACTGTAACCGGATTCAGTGATTTTACGGGCGGTGAAGAATCTGCTCTGCCGGTTGGTTTATCATCTTTTACATCTTTAGTCTCGGAAAGAAATGTTTTATTGAAATGGACAACTTTTTCGGAAATAAACAATGCAGGGTTTGAGATTCAAAGAGCAGCGGCAAAAAGTCAGCCTTACATTACGGACGAATTCAAAAAAACCGGATATATAAAAGGACAGGGAACGGCAAATACTCATACAGATTATACTTTTGAAGATAAGAAACTTTCAACAGGGAAGTATATGTACAGATTAAAACAGATTGATAATAACGGCAATTTTGAATATCATAATCTGTCCGCAACGGTTGAAATAGGAGTGCCGAATAGATTTAATATAAGTCAGAATTATCCGAATCCTTTTAATCCTTCAACCAGAATAGATTTTCAATTACCGATAGAAACGAATGTTTTAATCGCAGTCTATGATATTACCGGCAGAGAGATTGAAGTCCTGATTAATAATGAACACAAAAAAGCAGATTTTTATACCATAGTTTATAATGCCGGTAAACTGGCAAGCGGTATATACTTCTACAGGATTGTTACGGATAAATTTGTTATGACGAAGAAAATGGTAGTAGTGAGATAAAATAACTTTATTATGTTTTCAATAAAAAGGGGGTGGGTGGAATCCCTTACAATTATGGTTACGCGCTAAACCCCGTCGGGGTTTAATGTTAATAGAACTGATTAAATTATAAAATAATGGCAAAACCTCAAGATTCATTGTTAAGAATTTCATTTACTTTTTTCTCAAGAAGTTTCTTGTCAGGCAAATACAGTTGATACCTCGATACAAAAATTTTATTGGATAATCCACCGGTTGCGTATTTCACGACAAACACATTTTTTTCCGCGGCAATTATAATACCAATTGGTTCATTATCGTCCTTGGAATTTTCTTCTTCTTTAAAATAATTAAGATATAAGTTCATTTGATCAATGTCTTGATGCTTTACTTTTCTGGTTTTTAAATCAATAAGCACAAAACACTTCAGAATTCTGTGATAAAAAACTAAGTCAACAAATAAATGCTGATTATCTATAGTTATTTTAAATTGACGCGCAACAAATGAAAAACCCTTACCCAGTTCTAATAGAAACTGCTGTAATTTATCCATTAATTTTTTTTCAAGTTCTTTTTCTTTTATCATATCTTTTTCGGCTATGCCCAAGAACTCAAACACATAAGGATCTCGCACAACATCAGAGTGAACTTTTATTTTACTCCCTTTTTTAGCGAGGCTTAATATATTTTTTTTGTCTTTACTTAATGCTATTCTTTGAAATAATGCAGAATTAATTTGCCGTTTCATTTCTCTGAAACTCCAACTATCATTAACACTTTGTATTTCATAAAAATATCTTTCAAGGTCATCTGTTAACGATATCAACTCTACATAATGGCTCCAACTTAATTTTCCGGACACTGTCTGGAATTTTGGATACTTTAAATAAAAAAGTCGACACGAATAAAGATTACTTTTGCTAAATCCCTTACCATATCTTAATTTCAAATCTTTAGAAAGATCTGATAATAAAGCAATACCGTACTCAGCTTTTTCTTTCCCTTTTTGTTCGAACTCAATAATGTGTTTTCCAATTCCCCAGTTTGCTTTAACTAATTCAGTATTAACAACTGTTATGGCGTTAAAACGTGCTGTTTGAATTGTAGAACCAATATCGTCTAGCAGCCGTTTATAATTTGTATTATTCTGCATAAATATGGTTTTCTCGATGTCCCCTATTCCTAAATTTCGTATATAATAAAATTACTTCGTAAGTTTCTCTAAAGAAGCCCTCAATGCAATTGCCGCTTCTTTCGCTTCGTCAACACTGCACGTGCCGACTGAAAGCCTGAACCACGGCGATTTTTTCGAGGCTCCGAATGCGTAAAACGGTACAAGAGCTATCTTCGCATCTTCAAGCACATATCCGAGAACGTCGTCAACATCGCCGAGAACCATTCCGCTCTTAGTTTTCATTCCCGTCAAATCAAGTTTAACGGTAAGATACATCGCGCCCTGCGGCTCTATTGCGTCAACATTAAAGCCGTCTTTCTTCAGACTTTCGAATTCTTTATAGAAAATATTTAATCTCGTTAAAAGCTCATTCTTGAAATAATCAAAAAACTTATCAACTTCTTTTGCATTCTCAAGAAATCTCGCAGTTCCGATCTGTTCCGGTTTAGGTGCAAAGGCGCCAATATGCGCAATAATATCCTGCATTTTATTCATTATCTCTTTCGGTCCGAAAGCCCAACCGAGCCTTACACCCGTTGCCGCAAAGCATTTTGAGATACCGTCTATGAAAATTATATAATCTCTTATCCCGGGATTAAGTTCAACAGGGTTATAGTGCTTTTTATCGCCGTAAGTCAGTATCCAGTAAACCATATCATAAAAAATATATAAAGGTTTACGCTTCTCTTGCGTCCTGCGTTTATTTTCTTCTACAACCATGTCAATAATTTCTTTAAGGGCTTCTTTTGTGAACAAAGTACCGCTCGGATTTAACGGTGAATTCAGCGCAAGTAAAACAGCGTCTTTTAAATGCGGTCTTAATTCATCAGCGGTCGGAGTGAAATCATTCTCAACCTTTGTTTCAACCGCTACCGGCACTGCATCCACCAGTTGCACGTAGCAGTTGTTATTCCATGAAGGAGCCGGGAATATTATTTTATCGCCGGGGTCAGCGACTGACAAAAAAATCGTATATGTAAGCGGACGAGCGCCGCTTCCGATGATTATTTCATCAGTGTTATAATCGAAACCGCCGCGCTCTTTCAGGTATTTCGAAATCGCTTTGCGAAGCGGAAGAACTCCCACTGCCGGCGGATAGTTTGTATGCCGCTCCTCGTAGGCTTTTACTATTTCCTGCTTCAGTACTTCCGGAATAGGAAATACTTTCGGCGAAAAATCTCCTATCGTCAGATTGAAAATTTTTTCACCCTGTTCTATTCTTTCGTTAATCTTACCTGATATTTTTCTGATTCCGGAAGGAATTAAATCTTTTGCTGTTTTTGATAAAATAAATTCGCGATTGCTCATAAGAAATGAATTAATTTCTAAAGTTAAAAGTAATCAGAATCATGGAAATTTGTTAGTCAAAAAAATAGTTTAGAAAATCTAAATAGCACGTAATAAATATTCTTTTTCTAACTTTATCGGAGCATTGTTATCCCTAAATACGTTCATCTGCTTAAATCTTTAAAATTGGTTTAATATCTATTATATTGCACAGTATAAGAAAATGTCTGAATGGGGAAAAGAATAGAAAATTGAAGAAATTTTATGAAATACAGTCTATAATAAAAACATTGTTTAATGCTGATATTGAATTATTGCCGTCAGTTGATGAAATGTTTGAATTGGAATTAGCTTTTTTAGAATATAATGTGCTTGATAATAAAGAGTTTCTTGAAAGAACAGCTTTTACAAAAAGTCTTAATTGTAATTTATCAAATCACTTTTTATGCTATTCTGAATTGTCAAGTACTATATTAGAAAGTCGTTCGACAATCACTCAGCCGTATTTTAAAGAAGGACAATTTTCGACAGGATATGCAACACATGGTTTATTTCCTTATAGGGGTAAATTTCACCCGCAACTTATAAAAGGCCTGATAAATATTTTAGGAATTGAGAAAGGGCAGACGATATTAGATCCAATGGCTGGAAGCGGAACAACTAACATTGAAGCTTCCATGTTGGGTATTGATTCCTTAGCAATCGATGTTAGTCCTTTTTGCCAATTCATGATTCAAACTAAGTATGATGCATTAACAATTGATTTAGAATTGTTAAATAAAACACACTTAGATGCAAAAAAAATGTTTTCTTTTTATAGTCAACGGAACGTATTAGAGCGTATTGCAAAAGTTGGAAACCCTGAAAAAATCAAGATTTACAATCTTGCGTTTTTAGCTTATTTGGATGCTTTAGGATATTCAAGAAGAGTAAAAACCTCAAATCACGAACAACTATTTAATAAAGTATTATTGAGATACCTTGAAACAGTTAGTAGTTTTCTTAACAATCCGTATTTTAATAAGAAAAACATTGGAACTTTGGAAATCCTGAAAAATTCAGAAGCGCTAAATATTTTTTTAAAAGATGAATCTGTTGATTGCGTAATTACTTCACCGCCGTACTCGTTTGCAATTGATTATGTTGATAACGATAAAGATCAATTGGAATTTTTAGGTTACGATACGAAAGAATTAAAAAACAAGTTTATTGGACTAAAAGGCAAAACTAAAAATCAAAAATTAGAAAATTATTTTTCCGATATGGATACTTTTTGTTTTGAAGTATCAAGAGTCGTAAAAACAAACAGTTTTTTTGTGTTAATTATAGGCTCAAATACAAATCAGACCGGGGGCATTCGCTTAGAAGAAACTGTTATTAATTCTGCTAAGAAGTATAATATGTATTTAATTAAAAGTATCCTTAAAAAAATTAAAGGGATGAGAAACACAATGAAAGATGAATATGTATTAATATTTAAAAAGGGGTAATATGAAAAAAAGCATAGAAGATAAAATTTTAACAGTAATTCAAAAGAACACTTTTTATTTCTTCAACTCAATATTTGAAGAAAATTATGAGGGATATATTAATTCGTTAAAAGAGACTTTACTTATTGTCAAGAATCGGGTTGAAACCGAAGGTTTAAAAAAAGAAATATTTGAATGGTTATTGACCGAAAAAGAGAACGGATTAAGGGCACTTTTAGCACTAACTGGTTTTTCCAACGAATACCTGAAAAGATTAACGACAATTATAAGGATTGTTGATAATCCAGAATTAAACAATCTTGTTTACAAAAATAAATGGTATGATGAAAAAAGCCCCGAAAATATCCAGGAGTGGTCAGATACAACTATCTTAAATCGTATTAAAAAAAACGAATATTTCAGAAAAGGATTAATAAACATTTTTTTCGAAGGTGCTTCCATTCCATTTTTAGCAAATACAATTCCTCTGTTTGAGCTGAAAAAATTAAGCATCTCAAAACTTAATTTTGAAATTCCCGAACTAATAGACACACTTATCCGCTATAAAGAAAAGGGGAGTTACTCTGGAAAGAAGGGCAACAATCCCGAAACTGTAGTATGTGCTATTTTGGATGAATTATGTATCCCGTTTGAAAGCGGAGATTTAAACGAGTTAATTGATAATGCGCCAGACAATAAAAGAACAATGGATTTTATTATTCCGAACAAGAAGAACCCGCTAATTATAGCGGAAAGTTCTTTTCTTGCCACAACTTCATCAGGTCAGGGAGATAAATCTAAAACTGAAATATCAATTGATAAATTGATAAAAGAACATTATCCTAAGGCAAAGTTTATTGGTTTTGTAGATGGTATTGGCTGGTATGTTCGTAAAGGAGACCTTAAGCGCATGGTTACCGCTTATGAGGATGTGTTTACATTTCATAAAGATGAGTTAAAAAGGTTTGAGAAACTGATGAAAGAAACATTTAAGATATGATAACTAATTACACAGACAAGATATTTCAAGGTGATTGTTTGGAATTATTTCAAGTTATTCCTGATAATTCCGTAGATATGACATTTGCAGATCCGCCATTTAATTTAAAGAAGAATTATACGACTTATAAAGATAGTCTTGAATTCCAAGAGTATTTGGAATGGTGCGAGAAATGGATTTTCGAAATGGTTCGGATTACAAAACCAACAGGCTCGATATTTTTGCACAATATTCCTAAGTGGCTAACATTTTATGCAACCTATTTAAATAAATTCGCAAATTTCAAACACTGGATTTCGTGGGATGCACCTACATCACCGATGGGTAAATCGTTACAACCAGCACATTACGGTATTTTATTCTACACAAAAAAAGCAAAAGGGACTAAAATTTACGAACTTCGCTATCCTCATAAACGCGACAGAAAACAAGGTTTCTTGTTAAAAGATTATGGTGGTAAAAAGGATTTATTACACCCTTATGGTCCTTTGGTTTCTGATGTATGGACAGATATTCATAGAATTAAACATAACACCAAACGAGACATACATCCATGCCAATTACCGATTCATTTGTTAGATAGACTCATTTTATTAACAACTGATGAAAATGATGTAATTTTAGACCCATTTATGGGTACTGGAACAACAGCAATTTCCGCAAAACGACTGGGTAGAAAATATATTGGATTTGAGATAGACCCCGAATATGTAGAAATATCAAAACAAAAGTTAATACTTACGAACCCAAATTTTAGAATTGGCGATAAGCAGAACTATTTTTGGGTTAGTGTTTACTTGAACGAAATAATCACAATAAGAAATAATGATTGGAAAAACCTGTCGCAATATTTTTATGTTCCCAAGACGTTACGGGCAGTCGATTTTGAGAAAATAAGAATTAAAAATAAGAGATTAATACCGGTTGACAATAATGCAAGTGTATTAAACAGTAAAGCAATTAATTTAAACGAAAACAACATGCTATTTGAAGGAAAAATTGCTCAAGGTATATAACAACAATTCTATAAAAATAAGGTCGCATCACTTCGAGCAATTTTATACATATATAACATAATTAAAGTACGGCAAAGCCAGAACGCGTCATAAATCGAGCTGTTTTCTATTTACAAAGCGATATATTAAATACAGATTTTTAATTCTTTTATGAATATATTTACTAAAATTAGTATTTTATGATGAAAAAACTTACAGTATTATTTTTAATGTTTTCTTTTGTTTTCCTTCTGTGCGTTAGCAAAACAAATGCTCAGGAAAAAACCGATGTAGAAAAATGGCTCGAAAACTTTAAACTCTCCGCCGGTGTAGATGTATATTACGCCTGGGATACTGACAGGGAAAAATCGCTCCGCCAGTTTACTTCAATCTCACCTTTCAGGGATGAATTCAGGCTTAACATCGCTCAGGTTTCCGTTAATTATAATTCCGAGGCGGTGAGGGGTGTTTTCACTTTACAGTACGGCGACATTCCAAAAGTCAACTGGTTTACTGCAAGTCCGTCCATTCAGGAAGCAAATATTGGATTTAAACTGTATAAAGACCTTTGGCTGGATGCGGGTTATTTTATTACGCATATCGGCTTCGAAACTTTCCCGCGCAATAACTATTTCAGCTCATTTACACTTCAGTCATATTACGAACCTTTTTATCAGAGCGGTATAAAACTCAGTTACGATTTCATAAAAAAATTCACCGCCAGCCTGTATCTGCTCAACGGATATAATGTGATTGAAGATAACAATAAAAATAAATCCGCCGGACTTCAGCTTGTTTACGCTCCGGATGATATTTTTAAATTCACATATAATAATATCATCGGCAACGAACAGCCTAACACCTTACCGGGGAAAACAAGAATACTTAATAACTTTATTGTAGGTTTCACGGGTCCTTGCGGAAAAATGGAAGCCCTGCTCGGACTGGATTTCGACTATCAGGAAAAAAGCAAACTGTCCGATTCTTCTGCGGGCGCTTATACTTACGGAGCAATGCTTTCCATGAAATATAAAATCAGTCCAAAGTTCAGCGCACAGCTCAGAGGCGAGTTCTTTCAGGATTTAGACGGTGTTTATTCAGGAGTGCTTGCCAATAATATCGGCATGAAAGGCAATGGAATTACAGTTGGTTGTGAATTTAATCCCGTCGAGCAGGGATATGTAAGGCTTGAAGCGCGGTATCTTTCTCTGGATAAGAACCTGAACATTTTTTACGACGGCAGTAATACGAGAACGGAAGTTATATTTTCAACAGGCTTCTCTTATTAAATTTAACACTTAACACTTAACACTTAACACTTAACACTTAACACTTTAATTGCCCGATTTTTTTATCTCGGATAAGTATTTCATTATCAGCGCTTCGTAATCTTCCGTGAAGCCCTCTTTTTGTAATCTGAGTATGTCTTCTTTAATTGCGTCAATAGAGCGCGGTCCGCTTAAAATTATTTCAGGCGGCGATTTCCTTACGTAATTGTCGCCGGGTTTCGATTCTCTTTTCTGTTCAAAATCTTTTTCCCTCTGCGCAAGCTGTGCGTCAAGCATCCTCGATAAAATTCTGTTCTGCCGCTCTAAGAGATTATTGTCCATGTTATATTCACCCATCTGTTTTATGGATTCCTGCATATCTTTCTGAACCTCTTTCAGGTCGCCCAGCAGTTTCTCACCCGAGCGCTCCTGCTCTTTTTCAAATTCTCTCGTCAGTTCATCAAGTGATTTTCTTATCTGTTCCTGTTCAAGTTTCAGTTTATCCATCTGTAAACGCTGTTCCTGCGAGAGTTCTTCCTGTCCGCCTTTTCCGTCCTTACCGGATTTTCCGTTCTCTCCCATCTTATTCATCTGACCCGTCACGCCCTGCTGTTGTCCTATCATTTGTGCGAGTTTCTGCATAAGCTGTCCCATTTTCCCCTGTCCCGGCTGTTTACCCTTGCCCTGTTGTTTGCCCATCTGGTCAAGCATATCACCTAACATTTTTGCGGCTTTATCAAGAGATTCCTTTGCTTTTCCCTGGTCGGAGAGCGCTCCGTCTTTTTCGCCTTTTGTAAGGTTATCGCTTGCCTTATCCATTTTATTGTAGGCATTGCCGAGTTCCTTTCCCATTTCAGGGGAAATCTGCACGCCGCTTTTTGTCATGTTCATAAGGTCTTCAATCTCCGCCGTCAGCCTCTGCTGAAGCTCACGCTCTTCCTTGCTCATTTTTTCAAAATCTGTTTTCTCGTTTTTTTTCAGTTCGCGTGTATCATCCATCAGCTCTTTCTGGTCTTTGCTCAGTTCTTCAAGGTTCTGCTTTATCTTTTTCATCTTGTCCATCATCTTATTATTCATATCCATATTGCTCATTTCTTTCTCAAGCGCGTTCTGCATATCTTCGTTCATTTCGTTCAAATCGTCGAGTATGTCCTGCTGAGTTTTCTCCGACTGCTCTTTTTGTCCCTTGAATAAATCACTTGATGATTTCTGCATTTTCTTATCGGTGCTTTTCTCCTGAAGTTTCTTCGATATGTCCTTCAGACTCTGCGGATTGTTGTCGTCCTTCATTTGTTTCATCTTGTCAATCAGTTTATTCAGCTCTTCCTTGTATTTTTCAAGCTCTTCCTGAAGAGTCTTCTGCTTGTCAGCCAGAGAATTCATCTTTCCGGTCTCTTCGGGTTTTGTGTTTTCAGTTTGCTGTTTCAGTTCTTCCTGCGCTTTTGTAATATCATCGAGCAGTTTAGTCAGCTCGCCGAACTTCTGAAGGTTTTCAATCTTCTTCATCAATTCCATCACCTGTTCAAGCTGTTTCTTGAATGCTT
>Ga0247841_10010040_pt1 | contig 13025 bp, 16 predicted proteins | sample LaCruzMarch2015__2_FD_192410 | JGI IMG/M metagenome (GOLD analysis project Ga0247841, IMG submission 192410) | Freshwater microbial communities from meromictic Lake La Cruz, Castile-La Mancha, Spain - LaCruzMarch2015_18m | ecosystem: Environmental > Aquatic > Freshwater > Lake | place: Spain... | reverse complement strand
AGCGACCTTAATGATTTATACCGCAGGGTTATTAATCGTAATAACCGTCTTAGAAAATTAATGGAGTTGAGTGCGCCTGAGATCATTATCCGTAATGAAAAGCGCATGCTTCAGGAGGCAGTGGATGCGCTTTTGGATAATGGCCGTCATGGTAAGCCGGTAAATGGCGCCAATAATCGTCCGTTAAAATCTCTTTCTGATATGCTTAAGGGAAAACAAGGACGTTTCCGTCAGAATCTTTTGGGTAAGCGCGTAGATTATTCCGGACGTTCGGTGATTGTCGTAGGCCCGGAGTTAAAACTTCATGAATGCGGCCTTCCTAAACAGATGGCTCTTGAGTTGTTTGAGCCGTTTATTATTAAAAAATTAAGAGAAAAAGGTTTTGTACATACGATTAAAGGCGCGCGCAGGATGGTTGAGCGCGGCAAGATTGAGGTTTGGGATATTCTGGATGAAGTAATTAAAGACCATCCGGTTATGCTTAACCGTGCGCCAACCTTGCACCGTTTAGGTATTCAGGCATTTCAACCGCTATTAATTGAAGGTAAATCAATAAAGATACATCCGCTAGTCTGTACTGCTTTTAACGCTGACTTTGACGGGGACCAGATGGCCGTGCATGTGCCGCTGTCTTTAGAATCACAATTAGAGACTAAAGTACTTATTATGGCCATAAATAATATATTTTCTCCAGCTGATGGCCGTCCGGTAATTTCTCCTACTCAGGATATTATTTTGGGTGTTTCGTATCTTAGTAAGGAGAAACTAGGTGCGTTAGGGGAGGGCAAGGTGTTTTCCAGCGCCGATGAAGTCCTGATAGCTTATGATGACAAAGCGGTTGAGCTGCATGCTAAAATAAAACTTCGCATATATGCTTTATATGATTTTGACCAGAAAAAGGTGCTTGATGGAAAACAACTACTTAATACTACTGTCGGCCGGGTAATGTTTAATCAGGTACTGCCTGCTGAATTTGGATTTGTTAACCGGGAGTTGAATAAAGGCAGAGTCAGCGATATAGTAGTCAGCTGCTATAAGAGGTTTGGCCACAGCGTAACTATTAAATTGTTAGATGATATTAAACGCTTAGGTTTTGAAATGGGCACCCTGGGTGGTATTTCTATTGGTATAGATGATATGACTGTGCCGCTAGAAAAGCCGGAGGTTCTAAGGGAGTCTAAAGAAGAGGTAGCCAGGGTTGAGGATCAATACCGTAAAGGTGTAATTACTGATAGCGAACGTAAATCAAAGGTTATTGATATTTGGACCCACACAACGGATAAAATTTCGGATTTACTATTTAAAGGGATGCATGCATTTAATCCTATCTTTATGATGGCGGATAGCGGCGCGCGTGGTTCGCGCTTGCAGGTCAGACAGCTTGCCGGTATGCGTGGGCTTATGGCTAAACCCAGCGGTGAAATTATCGAAAATCCGATTACCGCAAATTTCCGCGAAGGCTTAAATGTTTTAGAGTATTTTATTTCTACTCACGGTGCACGTAAGGGCTTGGCGGATACTGCACTTAAAACCGCTGATGCCGGATACCTGACCCGCAGGCTTGTAGATGTTGCTCAGGAGGTAATTGTTTGCGAAGAAGACTGTGGCACGCTTAATGGTATCACAGTTTCTGCGATTGTTGAAGGCGATGAAGAAGTAGTCAGCCTTAAGGATCGCATTATTGGAAGAGTAGCTTTGGACAATGTAGTTGATATTATTACCGATGAGGTGATTGTTGAACAGGGGCATGAAATTACCGAAGAAAATACCGACCAGATAGAGAAATTAGGGATTGAGAAGATACGTATACGCAGTGTTTTAACTTGTGAGTCCGGAAGGGGAGTTTGCGCTAAATGCTACGGCCGCAATCTTTCTACCGGCAGGTTAATCGAGTTGGGTGAGGCTATCGGAGTTGTTGCTGCCCAGAGTATCGGTGAGCCTGGTACTCAGTTGACCATGAGAACCTTCCACATTGGAGGTACAGCCTCCAGGACTATTGAACAGTCATTTATTAAATCTAAAAATGACGGTATTGTTAAATATCATTCTTTAAGGGTTACGCTTAAGAATAAAGAAAATGTTGCCTTGAACAGGAACGGCGCGATCAGTATTAATGATGTTCAGGGCCGTGAACTTGAGCGCTATCCTGTTCCTCAGGGTGCTTATATTACTATTCTTGACGGAGAAGAGGTTAAGAAGGCGGTAGTTTTTGTGCGCTGGGATCCGTATACTTTGCCGGTACTTACTGAAGTTGGCGGTATAGTGCGTTTTGAGGATTTGCGCGAGAATGTTACTATGCACGACGAGGTTAATCCGGTTACAAAATTAACTGAGCGCGTAGTAGTTGAACATAAGCCTGAATATCATCCGCAAGTAGTTATAACTGACGATAAAAAAGAAGTTTTAGGTATTTATCCTATTCCTATCGGCGCGCATATTATTGTTAAGGATGGCGAGCGGGTAGGCGGAGGAGACCTTTTGGCAAAGATTCCGCGTACAGTAGTTAAAACCCGTGATATTACCGGAGGCCTTCCGCGCGTTGCAGAGCTTTTTGAAGCCAGGCGTCCTAAGGACCCGGCGGTTATCAGTGAAATTGACGGATTCGTGGAATTTGGAGAGACGAAGAAAAACCAGCGCGTAATTATTGTTAAATCTGTTACCGGGATGTCCCGCGAGTATATTATTCCTCATGGCAAGCATCCGAATGTATATAAGGGTGATAAAGTTTCTGCCGGCCAGCAGCTTACCGATGGCCCGGTGGTTTTACAGGATATTTTAAGTGTCTGCGGCGATAAAGTTTTGCAGGAGTATCTGGTTAATGAAGTGCAGGAGGTGTATCGCCTGCAGGGTGTGCGTATTAATGATAAGCATATAGAGGTAATTATCCGTCAGATGCTTAAAAAGGTAAGGATTGAGGATCCGGGCGATACGGAATTTTTAGCTACTCAGCAGGTAGATAAATGGGTGTTTCAGAAAGAAAATACCCGGGTGATTAAAAAAGGCGGAAAACCCGCCCAGGCAACCCCGTTACTCTTGGGTATAACTAAGGCCTCGCTTACTACTGAAAGTTTTATTTCCGCAGCCAGTTTCCAGGAGACCACTCGTGTTTTAACTGAAGCGGCAACCAGTGGAAAACGGGATGAATTGTTCGGCTTAAAGGAGAATGTTATTGTGGGCCACTTGATTCCGGCAGGAACCGGATTCAGGGCGCACCGCGATATTGAGGTAATAAAAACAGGCGCTGAAAAGAGCGCAGAGAAGAAAGAGGAAAAGGAATAATCTATGCCCACAATTGCTCAGTTAATAAGATTTGGTAGAGTCTCCAAGAAAAAAAGAAGCAAATCTCCGGCTTTAAAAAATTGTCCTCAGAGAAGAGGGGTTTGCCTTCAGGTGCGTACTATGACGCCTAAAAAACCTAACTCTGCTTTAAGAAAGATTGCCAGGGTCAGGCTTACCACAGGCATCGAGGTTACTGCTTATATTCCGGGAGAAGGGCATAATCTTCAGGAGCATTCCATTGTTTTAGTCAGGGGCGGTAGAGTAAAAGATTTACCTGGTGTGCGTTATCATATTGTCAGGGGTACATTGGATGCTTCAGGGGTAAACGCGCGTAGAAGATCACGTTCAAAATATGGGGCAAAGAAACCAAAGGATAAATAATGAGAAGAAGAAAAGCGCAGGAAAAAAATATTTTAGCAGATCCTAAATTTAACAGTAAGATTGTAGCCAAGTTTATCAATATGGTTATGCTTGCGGGTAAGAAATCCATCGCGGAAAAATTGGTTTATAGTGCTTTTGATATTGCCCAAAAGAATTTAAATGAACAGGATATACTGAAGGTATTTTATAAGGCATTGGATAATGCTCGGCCGCGCCTGGAAGTAAAACCGCGCAGGGTCGGAGGAGCTACTTATCAGGTGCCCATAGAAGTTAGGCAGGAACGCGGTACCTCTATCGCTTTACGCTGGATCAGGGATTTTGCCCAAAATAGAAAGGGCAAGCCTATGCAGGAAAAGTTAGCCGATGAAATTATAGCCGCTTATAAAGGCGAAGGCTCAGCTATAAAGAAGAGGGATGATACGCATAAGATGGCTGAGTCAAATAAGGCCTACGCGCATTTCCGCTGGTAAAATATGAGAAAGATTCCGTTAGAAAAAATCAGGAACATCGGCATAATTGCCCATATCGACGCCGGGAAAACTACGACTAGCGAACGCATCTTATTTTATACGGGTAAGAATTACAAAATAGGCGAGGTGCATGATGGCGCCGCGACCATGGATTGGATGGTTCAGGAACAAGAGAGAGGTATTACGATTACCGCTGCCGCTACCACTTGTACTTGGAAAGATGTAACCATTAACCTGATTGATACACCCGGCCACGTAGATTTTACTATTGAGGTTGAGCGGTCATTAAAGGTGCTAGATGGAGCAGTGGTTGTTTTCTGCGGTGTTGGCGGAGTTGAACCGCAATCAGAAACTGTATGGCGCCAGGCCGACCGCTATAATGTCCCGCGCATTGCATTTGTAAATAAGATGGATCGCACAGGATCAGATTTTTTTGAAGTTATTGATCAGATGCGTAAGAGGCTAGGTGCTAATGTGGCGGCAATTCAGCTTCCTTTTGGTAAGGAGTCGGATTTTAAAGGGGTTGTAGACCTGGTTGAGAAAAAGCTAGTTTTATATAAAGATGATTTAGGAAAAGACGTAGAGATAAAAGATGTGCCCGAGGATATGCTTGGTGATTTTGAGAAGTACCGCATGATCCTGGTGGAAAAGCTTGCTGAAGCAGATGATTCGATTATGGAAGATTATCTTCAGGGCAAGAGCGTAACTAATGAGCAATTAAAAGTATCGATTCGTAAGACTGTAATTGCAAATAAATTTGTGGCGGTGCTTTGCGGAACCGCTTTTAAAAATAAGGGCGTGCAGCTGGTTTTAGACGCGGTAAGGGATTATTTGCCTTCTCCGATTGATGTGCCTCCGGTAAAAGGTACTAATCCGGATACAGGAGAATTCGAAGAGGTTACCGCAGATGATAAAAGCCCTTTTACGGCTTTGTGCTTTAAGGTAGCAACAGATCCTTTTGTCGGTAAAATTTATTTTATAAGGATGTATTCCGGCACGCTTACTGCGGGAACCTATATTTATAATGCCTCTAAAAGAGAAAGAGAGCGCGTTACCAAGATTGTTAAAATGCATGCCAACCATCAAGAGATGATTGATAGTATTTCCACGGGAGATATTGCTGCGGCCGTAGGTTTAAAAGATACTAAGACCGGGGATACGTTGTGTACTGAAAAAAATCCCATTCTTATTGAGGCTATGCGTTTTCCTGAACCAGTTATTCAGCAGGCGATTGAACCTAAGTCAAAAGATGCCCAGGAGAAATTGGGCTTGGCGATGCATAAACTGGAAGATGAAGATCCATCGTTTAGGGTTACCTATAACCAGGAAACCGGACAGACCCTTATTGCCGGGATGGGCCAGTTGCATCTGGAAATTATTATTGATAGAATTTTACGTGAGTTTAACGTGGAGGCTACAGTAGGCGCTCCGCAGGTAGCTTACAGGGAGACAATCAGAAAAAGTGTTTCCAGTGTTGGTAAATTTATTTCGCAATCCGGCGGCCGTGGTCAGTATGGGCATTGCGTTATAGAAATGAGCCCGCAGGAAATTCCCGGCACAGGTATTACTTTTGAAGATAAGATTAAAAGTGGTTCTATCCCGCGCGAATTTATCCCGGCGGTAAAACAGGGCGTAATGGGTGCGGCTAAAAACGGAGTTTTAGCCGGTTATCCGGTTACCGACGTAAATGTTGTTTTGGTCGATGGTTCGTTCCATGAAGTTGATTCCTCGGAGCTGGCATTTAAAATGGCAGGCTCTATCGCTTTTCAGGATGGAATGAGAAAAGCGCATCCGGTTTTATTGGAACCGATTATGGATATTGAAGTAATTGTGCCTGAGGAATTTATGGGCCAGATTATTGGCGATTTAAGCAGCCGTCGCGCAAAAATTATTGCCCTCGGGCAGAGATTAAATTTACGTACTATTCGAGCGAACGTTCCACTATCTGAAGTTTTTAATTACGCAACTATAACAAGATCCTTGACACAGGGGCGTGCATCGTATACAATGGAACCTTCCTTTTACAGCGAGGTTCCTGCGCATGTAGCGGATAAAGTTATTTCAGGATCAGCGAATACAAATGCAAGAAAAACTTTTTAAAAAAATAGGAGGGCTAAGAAATGGCTAAAGAGAAATTTGTAAGAAGTAAACCACATGTAAATATTGGGACCATTGGTCATATTGATCATGGTAAGACTACACTCACTGCTGCCATTTGTAACGTTTTGTCAAAACTTGGTAAAGCCGCGCATAGAGACTATGCGGATATTGCCAAGGGTGGAACAGTCAGAGATGATACAAAGGTAGTTACTATTTCAGTTGCCCATGTTGAATACGAAACAGATGCCCGCCATTATGCACATATTGATTGTCCGGGCCATGCAGATTACATCAAGAATATGATTACCGGCGCAGCCCAGATGGACGGGGCAATTCTGGTAGTTTCAGCAGCTGACGGCCCTATGCCTCAGACTAGAGAGCATATCCTTTTGGCGCGTCAGGTCAATGTGCCATCCATGGTTGTGTTCATGAATAAGGTTGATTTGGTAGATGATAAGGAGCTTTTGGATCTGGTGGAAATGGAGATTAGAGAGCTTTTGACTAAATACGGGTATCCTGGAGACAAAACCCCGATTATCCGCGGTAGCGCAAATAAGGCTTATGCTGCAACTGATCCTAATGGCCCGGATGCTAAACCGATTTTAGATTTAATGAAAGCAGTTGATGAGTTTATTCCGCTTCCTCCTAGAGAATTAGATAAACCTTTACTTATGGCAGTGGAAGACGTTTTTAGTATTGAAGGTAGAGGTACTGTAGGAACAGGAAGAATTGAGCGTGGTAAGGTAAAGGTCGGAGAAGAAGTTGAGATTATCGGCCTTAGGCCTGAAGCTAAGAAGTCAGTAGTTACCGGAATAGAGATGTTCCGTAAGTTACTGGATGAAGGCCATGCTGGGGATAATGTCGGCCTGCTTTTAAGAGGTGTGGAAAAGAATGATATTGAGCGCGGAATGGTCATTGCTGCCCCTAAATCCATTCTACCGCATACAAAATTCAAGGCTCAGGTTTATATCCTGACTAAAGAAGAAGGTGGAAGGCATACCCCATTTTTTAAAGGTTATCGTCCACAGTTCTATTTTCGTACTACTGATGTTACGGGTTCAGCTACACTCCCGGCGGGGATAGAAATGGTTATGCCCGGAGATAATGTAGTCCTGGAAGTAGAATTGATCACTCCGATTGCCATGGAGAAAGAATCACGTTTTGCTATCCGCGAAGGTGGTCATACCGTGGGTGCAGGCGTAGTTACGGAGATTGTTGCATAAGTCAATGAATACTCAAAAGATTCGTATTAAATTAAAAGCCTATGATCACCGGCTTTTGGATCAGGCAGTAATTGAGATCGTGGATACTGTTAAGCGCACCGGGGCCAAGATTTCCGGTCCCGTGCCGCTTCCCACAAAAAGGGAAATTTATACGGTACTGCGTTCTCCGCATGTTGACAAGAAATCGCGTGAACAGTTTGATTTATCTACCCATAAGCGCCTTATTGACATCTTTGAACCCACAGCTAAGACCATCGATTCATTAAGGAAGTTAAACTTGCCCGCAGGTGTGGATGTAGAGATCAAGTAGTAAATCAAAAACGGATAAAAAAGAAATGATTGGTTTGATTGGTAAAAAAATTGGAATGACGCAGGTTTTTACGGCGGATAACAGCCAGGTGGGGGTTACAGCCATACAGGCAGGGCCTTGTCCTGTTTTAATGGTTATGGACAAGAATATCCAGCTGGGTTTTGACGCAGTGCCTGAAAAGAGCCTGAAAAAACCCCAGGCAGGATTTTTTAAGAAATTAAATATTTCTCCGCGTAAGGTAATTAAAGATCTTACAAAAGAGGCGAATGTTGAATATAAGGTTGGAGATGAGCTTAAGGTTGATCTTTTTGCCGAAGGAGATTTTGTAGATGTTAGCGGGATCTCTATTGGTAAAGGTTTTCAAGGTGGAATGAAACGTTGGCATTGGCAAGGTGGGCCGAGAACTCATGGTTCAACTTCGCATCGCAGAGTGGGTTCCATAGGATCAAGCACCACTCCCGGACGAGTATTTCTTGGGCATCATATGCCCGGTCATATGGGAGCTGCCAAGGCTACAATTCAAAACCTTAAAGTCATCAAGGTGGATTTAGCAAATAACATTCTTTTGATTGAAGGGGGAGTTCCCGGGTTTAAGAATGGTTATTTGGTAATTACTAAGGCCAAGAAAAAGGCTTTTAAGAAAGCAGTGCTTAAGAAATAATATGTTTACTTTACCTGTATATGATAGTGAAGGCAAAGAAGTTGATACAATAAAGCTTAATGCTGAAGTCTTTGACGGCAGCCAAAATTTAGACTGTCTTCATCAGGCAATTTTGGGTTACCAGGCTAATCAGAGAAAAGGTTTAGCTGCGACTAAGACCCGTGGAGAAGTTTCCGGCGGTGGTAAGAAACCATGGAAACAAAAAGGTACTGGCCGGGCGCGTGTAGGATCTACGCGTTCTCCTCTTTGGAGGCACGGTGGAGTAACTTTTGGCCCGCATCCCCGCGATTTTTCTTACGAGATTCCCCAGAAGATCAAGGCACTGGCTTTAAAGACTAGTTTAAATACCAGGTTAAAAGAAAATAATTTTTTAGTTTTAGATGAGTTTAAGGTTGAGGCGCCTAAGACTAAACTGGCGGTAAAGATATTAACTAATCTTAAATTGTTTTCCGCCAAAATTAAGAAAGAAAAGAAGGTCTTATTTTTAACCCATAAATTAGACGCTGATTTAAAGAAGGCCTTGAAGAATATTAGTTTTTTAACCGTAGATTTAGCTAAAGATTGCCACGCTTACGAGGTAATGAATAACCAGAAACTGCTTATTACCAAAGCCGGCTTAAATGATTTGACTGAGAGGTTGAAGTAATGAGCAATGGCGAGATAATAATTAAGGCTCTTTTACAGACGGAGAAATCCAGCACTTATCAGCCAGCCGGCAAGTATCTTTTTCTGGTAGTTAATTCCGCCAATAAGATCCAGATTAAGAAAGCTGTAGAGCAGGCTTATAAGGTGAAGGTAAAAGATGTAAATACTTTTGTTTCAGCAGGCAAGCTTAAAAGGGTCAGGCACCAGTTGGGCCGTACGTCAGACACCAAGAAGGCCGTAGTTACTTTAGCGGCCGGACAGAAGATAGAGGTTTCATAATATGGGTATTATTAAATTTAAACCAACTACACCAAGCCGCAGGCATATGAGTGGTCCGGATTTTGCCGAGATTACTAAGCATAAACCTGAGCGTTCATTGTTGATGCCGCTTAAGAAAACCGGCGGAAGAAATTCTTATGGCCGTATAACTACCAGGCATATTGGCGGCGGGCATAAAAGGATGTTGCGTATCGTTGATTTTAAGCGGGATATTTATGATCAGCCGGCAAAAGTTCTGGGCATTGAATATGATCCTAACCGTTCAGCCAGAATCGCTTTGGTTGAATATCCGGATAAAGAAAAGCGTTATATTATCGCCCCGGTTGGCCTTAATGTTGAAGATATGATTGTATCCAGCAACCAGAAAGATATGGAGATTAAGGTAGGTAATTGCCTTCTCATACGTAATATTCCTTCCGGTACACTGATTCATAATATTGAATTATTTAAAGGTAAGGGTGGCCAGATCGTGCGTGGGGCTGGCACTAGTGCTCAGATTATGGCAAAAGAAGGTGACTTTGCCCATATAAGGTTACCTTCCGGGGAAGTAAGATTAGTGAGTTTGGATTGTCACGCTACTATTGGCCAAATCGGGAACATAGAGCATGAATCGTTGATTTTAGGTAAAGCGGGAAAAAGTCGCTGGTTAGGCATTAGGCCTTCTGTAAGAGGTGTGGTAATGAATCCTGTTGACCATCCTCACGGCGGAGGCGAAGGTAAATCCGGCCAGGGTAATCCTCATCCGGTTACTCCCTGGGGTAAGCCTACTAAAGGTTACAGGACTAGAAATCGTAATAAGTATTCTAACAAATTTATCATAAAGAGAAGGAAGCCATAATTATGCCGCGCTCATTAAAAAAAGGTCCATATGTTGAGGAGAGTTTATTAAAAAAGGTCGAAAAGCATACCAAGAGCGGAGAGCGCCAGGCAATTAAAACCTGGAGTCGTCGTTCAACCATAATTCCTGATTTTGTGGGCCTGACTTTTGCGGTTTATGACGGTAGAAGGCATAATCCGGTGTTTGTTACTGAGAATATGGTAGGGCATAAGTTGGGCGAATTTTCTCCCTCAAGGATTTTTAGAAAACATGGCGGTATTAAGGCTAAGAAGGCGTTGGAGAAGACATAAGATGATTTCAAAAGCTGAAGGAAAATTTTTACGGGTTTCACCCAGTAAGGTCCGCCTGGTCATGGATCTTATCCGCGGCAAAGACGCCATTGAGGCGCAGGGTATTTTGCTGCATTTAAATAAAAGGGCCAAAGAATACCTGATAAAAATATTAAAATCCGCGATTGCTAACGCCAAGGTTAAAGGTTTTACGGCGGATAAATTATATGTTTCTAAAATTGTTTGTAACCCCGGACCGATGTGGAAAAGGTTTAAGGCTGCTGCTTTTGGCCGGGCGGCATCAATAGTTAAGCGTACCGCACATATAAAAATTGAGTTGGATCTCAAGGAAGTCACCCCGCGCTCATAAGGAATTGCGCGGGTGTGCCCTTTTGGGCAAGGAGAATAATTTATGGGACATAAAGTAAGTCCTTTGATATTAAGGATTGGTTTTATAAGACAGTGGCATTCACGCTGGTTTGCTAAAGCTAAAGATTTCCCGCTGTTTATTCAGCAGGATTACAAGATCAGAAAGTTTATTAAAAGCAAATTTAAGCAGGCTGCGATTTCAAAGATTGTTATTGAGAGGTTGGCAGAAAAAATTAAAATCCGTATTTTTTCCGCTCGGCCGGGAATTATTATCGGCAGGCATGGTTCGGATATCGAGCGCTTGCGTTCAGACTTGAACAGCTTGGTAAAAAATGAGCTTTCTATAGATATACATGAGATAAATAATCCCGCCTGGGATGCGCAGCTAGTAGCGGAGAATATCGCTTTACAGCAGGAGAAGAGAATTGCATTCAGGCGCGCCGTAAAAAGGGCCATGGAGCAGTCTATTGCCTCAGGAGTAAAAGGGATAAGGGTAAGTTGTGCCGGGCGGCTTAATGGCGCGGAAATGGGTCGCAGGGAAACCTATAAAATTGGTTCGGTTCCTTTACAGACTTTACGTGCGGATATTGATTATGGTTTTGCAGAAGCCCTTACTACATATGGTTTAATTGGAGTTAAGGTTTGGATTTATAAAGGGGATGTCCTGGGAAAACAATTCATACAGGAAGAAACAAAGACTGCGGGCCAACAGCAGCAGTCAAAAGAACAGTTTAGGCCTCAACGGTAAAATAAAGGATTAAGGTGCTCAAATGGTTTTAATGCCCAAAAGGGTTAAATATCGTAAATTACAAAAAGGCCAGAGGCGCGGAATAGCCACTTGCGGAGCGACTTTGTCTTTTGGTGAATTTGGTTTAAAGTCATTGGATAATGGATGGATCAAGAATACGCAGATTGAAGCAGTACGCGTTATCTTGGCGCGCCAGCTGCATAAAGGCGGGAAATTATGGATCAGGATCTTTCCGGATAAATCAATAACCAAGAAGCCGGCTGAGGTTCGTATGGGTAAGGGGAAGGGTGATCTTGATCATTGGGTCTGCGTGGTAAAGAGAGGGCGCATACTTTTTGAATTAGGTGGAGTTCCTGAGGAGTATGCCAAGGCCTGTTTTCGTCTGGCAGCTTATAAAATGCCGCTGCGTACTAAATTTGTAACCAGGGTGCATAAATAATATGAAAGCAGAAGAGTTGAGAAATTTATCGGAAGGTGAGTTATTGCTGAAAGAAAAAGCTTTGTATGATGAACTCTCTAAGCTGAATATTCAGCGTTATACGGGCAGCGTGGAGAAACCACACAAGTTTGGCCTGATTAAGCAGGATATCGCGCGCATCAGGACAATCTTAAACGAGAAGAAAGATAAATAAGATGGGTAAGCAAAAAGAATTTACCGGAGTGGTAGTCAGCGATAAGATGCAGAAGACGGTAGTAGTAAAGACCATGCATTTGAGCAGGCATGCAAAATATTCCAAGACGATAAGGATGCACAATAAGTTTAAGGCGCATGATGAAAAGGGTATTGCTAAACTTGGGGATACTGTAAGAATCGTTGAAACCCGCCCTTTGTCAAAAGATAAACGTTTTATTGTTAAGGAAGTGATCAGGAAATTCCAGAAGACAGAGGCTGCTGCCCCTGAGGAGATTGTGTAAATGATTCAGTTACGTTCTATTTTAGACGTTGCAGATAATACCGGAGCGCGACGGGCTTCGATGATTGCTACTTTGGGTAAAAAGGGGAGCTTCAACGCTGAGATCGGGGATGTGATTAACGTCAATATTAAAGAATCTATTCCCGGAGCGACTGTAAAAAAAGGGGAAAAAGCCAGAGCGGTAATTGTGCGCACTAGGCATGATATAAGAAGGGCGGATGGTTCAATCTTACGTTTTGACCGTAACGCCATAGTAATTATAGATGAAAAAGATAACCCCAGGGGTACGCGCGTATTCGGCCCGGTTGCCCGCGAATTAAGGGGTAAGAATTTTAATAAGATAATTTCTTTAGCGCCAGAGGTAATTTAATGCAAAAAATTAAGAAGAATGATATTGTCCAGATAACTAAGGGCAAGGATAAGGGTAAACAAGGCAAGGTAATCAACGTTATTGAAGATGGAGCGCGGGCTTTAGTTGAAGGCTTAAATCTGGCCAAGAAGCATAAACGCCAGAGCCGCCAGGATCAAAAGGGCGGGAT
>Ga0247841_10010039_pt1 | contig 13026 bp, 10 predicted proteins | sample LaCruzMarch2015__2_FD_192410 | JGI IMG/M metagenome (GOLD analysis project Ga0247841, IMG submission 192410) | Freshwater microbial communities from meromictic Lake La Cruz, Castile-La Mancha, Spain - LaCruzMarch2015_18m | ecosystem: Environmental > Aquatic > Freshwater > Lake | place: Spain... | reverse complement strand
AAGGGGTTGGTGGTGACGACCGACTGGACGATGGTGTTGAACGCGTCCACGTCTGCAATCGGTGTAGCCAGCTTGCGAACTGCACTCTTGACGGTGCTGTTCTCGGTGAAATCTACCATGTTTTTTCCTCCTTTGTAACTCACCGACCGGTTGTTACGGTGGTGGTCCTTGTTCTGCGTGAAGACCGGCGATGCCAATCTTTTGTGCCTGGACCGGAACGGTTCAGGGATTTTTCCTGAACCGTCCCGGGCAGTCGTTTGTATCCTCGGGCGCCTTTGGACATACAGTATAGGACATGGGGAATATTACGGGTGATGTGGGGGTATCCATTCGGGGCGTATCTATATCACGTTTGCTGTTCCGGGAATCTGATCCCGCCGGATTTGGGTTCCGGGCGTGGTAGGGGTGGCATCTTAAATGTTCATCCTCTGAAAGGCTCCAGGCAGGGATCAGTCCACCGGGCAGGACATCGTAATACTTCCACCCGGTGATGAGGGAGTATGCCATGACGATCTTCCTGTGCTGGTCGGGGGTTCCCATCTGGCGGATGCTGTCAAGTCTCTTTGAATAATACCGGGTGAGTGTGGCAGCGTCCGGCATGGGTTTCTTTGAGTAGATGACCTGGGCGAGTACCGTCTGGGACTTCTTAAAGGCGATGATGTCGACCGGGATCGCTGTGTTGCTGATCCGGGCGGGCTGGTAGTGCCATTCTGCGAGGATTGCCATCGCTTCGTAGACCTGCCCTTTGCCCCGGTAGTACTTGATCCGGGATGGGGATCCGGCTCCCGGCGCGGCGAGGGTTCCTGCCAAGTGGGGGACTTCCGGGACGTGGTCGGTGCTCTGCGGGGGTTCGTGTGTGGCTGCCAGTGCTGCCGGGATCCCCCGGACGCCGGGCAACCCCCCGGTCGCCGTGTCGGGTGCTGCGAGTGCCAACCGGATGGACCGGGTGCACTGGATGATGGCGGGTTCCGGGGTACCAGGTGTGGCGATGTCCCGGTTGCCTGCGAAGGGGACCGGCAGGACCCGTTCGATCGACCGGACGGGGATGCTGATGATTGCCTCACGAGATGCCGGGTTAAGGATTCCGGCACCGGGTATCGTCATGCCCGGTGCGATCACCTCCCTGGATATGGGGGTCACATCCGGCGCGAGGGGGAGACCGGTCGCCTGCGGGGTGATGTCGGTGATGAGCCCGCCGGCGGTCGGGATGTGGTCGTGTGCGGTGCCTGCCGGGTAGATGGATGATGCCTTCGCCGGCGATACGTTTTCTGTGCATGCTGTCATGGTGTTTCTCCTGTGAATTGGGTGTTTTTGAACTGCTGGTTTAGAGACGAGAGCGTTCGCTCTGATGGATACGGTGGAATACGCGGGTCCGGATGGCGCCCGTGCTACGCAGGGGAACCAGTGTCCATCATCCTGACAAACGGGTTTTTCCCGTATCGGGTCGTGGACCAGACGCCGGAGGGGCGGTTACCGACGCAATGCGAATTCTGCGGACAGAAAAGACGGGATCCGGGCTGCCGCGTGTGATTGCCCGAGACCGTTGGTTGGTTTGTTTACTACCTGCGATGGGACGCGGAGTGCGCCCATGACTGCACAGACGAGCATCATCGAGATGCAGAAGAATCCGGCGTAGAAGGCTGCGGCTTTGTACGTGTAGCCGAGTCTGTGGATCCTCCGTGTGGTGTGTGTGCAGAAGTTTTGTTTCATTGCAGTAACAGAGAGTGACGTTTGCATATATTTAAAGAAGACGATAACTTCGAAAATTTTGGATCTCATCGGGTGCATCGGTGCTCAATTTACCCCCGGATTTTCACCCGGTTCCGGGGCACGTACACCGGCGTGGCAATATCCCGTACAAAACTTGCTTTTTTTGGGGGATGGACCGGCACCGTGCGGCACCAGGCACTGGGAGCGCCGGGTGGTTTTGGAGTACTGATTGCACTCACAGATCGACCGTTATTACCAGAAAGATTGACGAGCGACAGGATACGATGGCATGAAGCGGGAACCGATCTCCAATAACGTATGCCAACCCCTCAAACCTCAACGGTGATCTTGTCGAACCGCCGGCTTGAATTGTTCAGATCAAGGTACGTTTGCAACCTCTTTTTGATCTGTTGGGATTTTCCGGATAATGCTGCGTCTTCGAATGCGAAAAATTCTACCAGCAGGGACTCAAGATGATCAGATAGTGAGATGAGAGCTTCCCGGCAGGTTTTCCCGTACCCTGACAATGACAAGTGTTCGTTTTTGAGACACCAGCACCCATCCTGATCGTCATACGATGCCTGGATGGGGAGGGGATGCTTGAACAATAGATTGTTCAACTCGATAATCTCCAGCACATTATCACTGGGGTGAATGCTATTGCAGGGAAGACATGTGCCGAGAGTGCGATCCGTGACGATCTCATTGCCAATCCTTGCTCGGAATGTCCGAACCTCCTGCACCGGCATACATGAACATCCGCAGCACGGAGTAAAAGGCTTGTTGGATGCAAGCGCACCCCCACCCCCTGCCATATGGCATGAAGGGGGGGTCACCTTACCTGGGTGTGGGTGATGGGCACCCATAGTGCCTGAAGGTGGGGGTATGGTGCTTCAGCAGCGGACACAATCCCTGACAAGGCATGGGAAAAAGAATTAATCTGATTCAAGCATCTTTTTGAGATGCTCTCTATAGTTTGGATCTTTTTGGATTCGCGCATATCTCAAATCCTCTGCCAATTCTGTCTGAAATTTTTTTCTTAAGGAAGTATAATCCGGTCTCTCCATATTCAAGAACATTCTTACATCACCTGACCCTGATTATTCAGTTTTTGGAGATCCTGGTGGGTTCTTCCCATCCGTAATTCCTGATCATAGATTTGCGCTAAAATCTCAAGTTGTTCTTTGTTGATTCTCGAGCAATCATTATTCAGACTCAATACCAGCAACTCAGTCTCTTTGCCAACACCCTAAGCAACTTCTGCATTACGTTTAGCTTTGTATACATCATATACTGTTGTAAGTACATCATCTGATGGATGTTCTGGCACCCCTTCACGTTAACCTGATCTACCGGGATAGCCGGGGGCTTACCTACCAAGTTCCAACGACGTCGGGTCTATCCCATCCCCCTGACCGCACCCCCCACCCCCACCGTCCGGCATGAAGGGGGGGTGCACCCATAGTGCCCAAGGGGGGGGTATGGCATCCCTCACTGAAGGTGGGGGTGGTCATCGCGCCGGTTTGAAGGGTGTGATCCCCCCACCCCCCCAGCTCAAAAAGGGCAGGGGTCCCCCATACCCCACCCCTCGACCCGGAGAACGGGACCCCCCTCCGAGGTACCCTTTGGGGCACCCCCCTCCCCGTTTTTCGGCTTTGGTTTACGTCGGAGAGACGATCACCTCGTTTGCCCAAATCTGGCGTTTCCCCCCCACCCCCCACTGTTTGAGACCTGCGGTGGGGACCCCCTGCCACCTTTTTTGTGCCTGGGATCCCCCCTCCCCCCCAGCTCAAAAAGGGCTGGGGTCCCTCGACCCCACCACCCGTGTCATGAGACCATACCCCCACCCAAGGGTACCTAGGGGGCACCCCTCCCCCTTTTCCGGACGATGCTTCACGTCGGAGACGTGCTTACATCCTGTTCTGGCGGGGTCTTTGGGAGGGGGGTATACCTGCTCTGCCGGGTGAGCGTGACCTGCCCCCCTCCGGGTCTCATCGGGAGGGGGGTGCACCTGGGGTGGGGGGGGTGTGGGGGGGTATCCCTAGTTCGATGACGTATTCCCCGTACCATCTCGAATGGTTTCATCAGGTTTTGACCGACAAACACAGATTGAGTAGAACAGATCAGTGCACAAAACACAGATCGTTATGGATGCTCCGGCAACCCCTCAAGATTTCCATCCCCTTTGATTTACCGGAACTGCCAGAGGCTTACGTCTCCATCTCAAGTAGTTACCTCCAATGATCACTTGATATCTAACATTCCTAGGTTTACGTCGTAACATATCCAGCTCAAGCGTTACCTACTTGCGTCAAGTTGTAACCTATCAACCTCACGAATTACCTGCTGTCAATATTGATCTGAAACTTTCCATTTACCGCAACTCTAACAGAATTTATTCATGATTTTCCTTAATTGATGACCCACGTATTCGCATTGCATTTGTTGCCTGGGCTATACCCTTGTCACTCAATTCGTGTAGTAGAACTTCATGTGCCTTTCTCACACCTTTCCCTCCACCGAGAAATGCGAATGGTGACGTATTTTTATCCCAATCAAAATCATCAAGATAGCCAAGGAATTTTTTAATCGATTCTGCATTATTTGGATCTATTCCATCCGTCACACACCACGTGTAAATGTCATTTGAAAGGTAATTAAATGCGTAAATTGAGGTAGTCCGGAGGAGTAAGAATTGTTTCCGCGTTCTTTCATCAAATCCTTCCGGAAACATACTCCTAATACACGCCCAGTAATTGATCAAAAACGTCGTCTTCTGATCAAAACTTAATTCTTTGAAAGTAACATTATCGAATAGTGGTTTTAAAGACGAAACGAATGAAAATAATGGCACAGGATGACCTTTGCTTGTCATACCCCCAAGATTAATGAGGCATTCGAAGGGGGAAGATTTCTTGTTAAGTTCGTTTACAACAGGAACAATTTCAGCCCTCCACTTTTCTTTTTCAATAATTGGAATCCCGGTAATCCCTGCCTTCAGCGTTTTGTAAGCCAGCTCGTCTTTTAATGAAGGATTGACGGGTTTTTGGGTTTTATTGATGATAAAGAAAAATGCCCCCTCCAGTTCTGATTGTTTTATGAGGGGACTGTCGGGGGATTCTTTTCTCATCTTTTCTATGACTGCCTTGGCATCTACAAATACAATCGGAATTTCAAAGGATAACAAATCGGTATATTTTTTTATTAATTCCTCTTGGTTTGGCAACGAATGCTTCGTCTGTAATTTTTTAATTTCTCTGTATATTTCCTCAAAACCCCCGGTTCTTTGCTGACCATCTAATATTGAGATTGCACCAGGCCTTAATGGAATTTCGAGGATTCCGATTTCCTCATCTGTTGATAAAAAATTTGCTTCACCAAAACTTGCCAAAATCGCTGGGACTATTGAGATAGAGCACCCTTCAAGATATTTTTTTATTTCGTTTGTTTTTTCACGAAATTTTTCCCGCTGATATCCATCCAGTATCTCATCACTCCATCGATCGGAAGTTGCTAACAACAAGAGCTCTTTTGCTTGAACCTTTCCGATATAAAGGGGCATTCCCTTTTGCTGAATTTTTATGACCCTAATTTTCAGTTTCACATCAGCGATATTTTTCCATATCCCCTCAAGAGGCTGTGATTTAATTTTAGGAAAATTTTGAAAAATATCAATTATTTCCACTGTATTGAACTGATTGATATCGCGTTTGATATCCTTTTGAGCAATATTCTCTATTGTTTGAGTCATTTTATCCGGGAAAAACAATGCCGGGTTATTCCAACAGTTATCACATACAAATCTTCCATCATATGGACCGTGATGTATATCTTTTATCTCAAAACCACACGACGAACAAATCATTCTAAATCTCCTGATTTTTCAGCATATAATTCAAAAGCTTCTTCAAAACCTGATGCATTATTGAATTTATTCACCAGACCTTCATATGCCGGGAATGCCCCTCCATATCCAATTACTCGTCTTGCATGTTGTACGAGTTCGATTGTATGAATGTTCCAAAGGGGCGAGATGTATGAATTTTTCCCAATAGTAAAAAGCGATTCATAACGCATCGGATAACAGACAACTCCCCAGTTTAAAATCTCCTTCACACGATTAAAAAATTCATCCGGGGTTTCTGTATAATTAAACAGTGTGTAAACAAAAATATCCCGTTTCTTAATCCCGACGTCCAATAATCTCTCAACTGCTTTTTTCACAAATTTTTGCTGACCGTGGGAATCATAAGCAAGACGGATTGTTGAATCCAATTTTAATGATGCGATCATTTTTGCAATAGGCACGGTGATAAATCTCGCATCAATTCCTTGATTGAAATCAACCTTTTTATCGAAGTCAATGAGCTCTTTAAATATATTCATCCGATATTTGTTTGCCAAAAAGTTGTTATCAAAAAAGATTATTTTCGAATGTCTATCTAAAACGAATGGCTGTATGCTCTTACGTAGAGAATTCATCTTTCCTTCAAGGCGTGGCACTGCACAAAAGTCACAATTATTGCAGCAACCTCGTGATGAAAAAACAATACTACCATCCCAATCCGGAACTAGATCGTAATCCGGCAATAAATTTTCGGCATCTGTAAAAATCCCCTTAAAGATATGGTCAGCTCTGGACATTTTTGCATGTTCAGGCATAAGGGAAGCATAAACGCCGCCTAGCCAAATTTCTGCTTCGGGAAATTTGTTTTTATAAAAAGCAACTGCTTCCCAGACCGGCTTCCAAGTCCACGTAAAAAGGCTCGTAATGTAAACCTTTGTCGGAGTCTTTTGTGGGTCCATCAAGTCCTGATTTTTAAAATCGATATATTCTGTTTGGTCTCCTTTTGATTTGTGATAGGTGGAAAGTTTGAGCAGACCAATCGGTGGAAATTTGGAATAATATGCAGGCTCGACAAGAAGAATTTGATTGGTCATCAATGATAGTTTAGTGATCCGCTTTATTTAAGATCTTTTGTTTGTAAGATCTGATAATGTTCATTTTCTATTGATATCGCCAATTATTGATAAAAAATGTCGTTACACATTCACTGGAAAACCAATGGATATCACAGTACATCTCCGAACCTTTCCTTCTATACTCGCATCCATCTCGCTGAATTGGTCACTGATTCCACGAGTAACCCGTGCGATAGAACGCCCAATAATTTGAAGGATTGTGCCCACATCTCTTCCTTGAGAGTTGATAATTTGATAATCATCGATTATTCGTTGGTGTCCGATTAAACGGCCTAATGCGAGCAGGTCCCTCTCTTGTTTAAAATAATAATGTTGGTGTTCATTTATTGCAAAAGTACAATATTGTTTAAACGTATCTTTTGCAAGCGAGAGTCCGACAAATTGAGCAAGTTTGAATAATTTTTCATAGGTGATCTGATTTCTTCGACCGGTGAATGTCTGTGTTAATTGGTTGGAGGACAATTGCCCAGAGTATATATTATTGACATCGTGCAGCCGCGTATCCAATTCTGCCAAGTTCGGCTCTCGCAATAAAATTTGTATCATCTTGAAAAGAGCCATGTTTTGTGTTTCGTTCAGCCAATACAATTTTTTCATGGTGTAAGCAGGATAATCGCCAAAATAATCTACAGAGTTCAGAGTCTCGTAAAAAAGTCTCAAACAATAAAACGGTTCAAAAATTTGTTCGAGAGATATCCCCTTCTCTTGAACAAAATCCCTTAAAAGGAAGTTGTCAATACTTTCACGCTCAATAGACTCAATGTAGAGTATTTCATCGTCTTCGACCAACTCGTCGACTTGAGTTAAAACAAAATCTTCGCCACTCCGTTTCCGTATCAATGTCCCACGCATAAACGAAATGCTGTCTTCAGTGCCATCATCAAATTTTATTTTAAGAATAATTTGTTCTCGCTGAATCGGCGAAATGTCGGGAGACGGTTTCGAATATTCAATACCACTTACGGGTTTCTTTCTGCCGATACGAGTCCAAATCTCCTTCAGTGTGGTTATCTCTTCTTTTTCGTCCTCCGAGGCTCTTGATTCATCGAGCAATTCGGTACGAATAGCAGCATCGAAGACGGTATCTCCATCTGCCATATCTTGGGAAGTGATAACATCAATTGAGGGTTTTTGAGGAAATTCATATCTTTTTGATTTTTTCATATTCTCAATCGAATAGAGTAAATCTACATTGGAAATTCTTGTGGGTTCTTTCGAGAATATTTCTTTGCAAAGTCCAAATTGTTTGACTATTCGTTGCAGGTTTCTCCCAGGAAATGCGAAAAAAACTATTTCCTTAAATGGTAAAAGAAGTGCATCGTAACCTTGGGAAATACATAATTCACCGTTTGAAATTGTTTGAAATGGCACTGGACCCGGCATTAACAGCCTGCTTTTCACAATTTTTTCTTGTGAACCGTGAGAAATCAAAGAGAGATCGATTAAATCTATGTTTAACCGAAATTGGTGAGTTTGTGACAATATACTTGTGGAAGTGATAAACTTTATCAGAAAACTCAATGAATTTGTGTATAGTTTGCTCTCATTAGAAAATCCTGACAAACTCATTTCAAAATATTTCCCACCAGGATCAATTTCTAGACGATAGATCTCAAGTCCATTACAATATTCCTTTCGATAAATGGGGTTATCGAATTCTTCAATCCGAATGTAAGGGATTTGAATTTTTAATACAACAGAAACCACTAATAAATTTGATTCCTTGGTCACTGACACTTCGACAGGATACTTCTTTTCCGGATCAATAATTTCACAAACTCTCTTACAAGATGGAATTTGTATGGAGTTATCCCCAAAAACTACAATCTCTTCAGTTCCTGCTCTTATTACAATTTTTTTGGTTTTTTTAATCACATTTGGGAGTTTGATATGCTTCAGTAAAAATGAGAAACTCTCAAAGAAATAAAGCAAAGATTCGAAATTATTTTTTCTGGTTTCAAAGAACGGATGCAGCTTTGGAATTATCACATTGATATCATCATTTGAACTCTCTTCCTCGTGGGAAATCATGATTCTTTTGAATGCCTTTTGAATTTCCTCAATCAGGTAAACCTGAAGAAGTGTTTTTTTATTCAGTGCGGAGTATGTTCTCAATCCTCGCAGTTCCCGGGAAATATCCTTACATGAATTAATATCTGAACACAAACTTTGGAATGATTGGAATGAATGACTATCTCCACCAATATTAGTTTTTAAAAAATCTTGAATCGTTATGTATCGAACACTTTTTTTCCATTCGACATATGATCGGACTTTAATTTCTGAAGGATCGAGAAATGAATCAATTATTGTTGGGAATATCAGTATATTTTTTGTAAAATTTTCATCAATATTCTCAAATTTTACACTGTCCCGGATATTTTGTAATAAATTGTCGATCGTGGAATAAGAACCTGTCAAGGATTTGAGAGTGCATGATGAGTTGTCTTGTTCTGCAGAGAGAACAAATATTGAAATATTTGATTTATTTGCATTTTCAGGATAATATACAGTATTCCATAATTTTCCCTCTAACGAAAGTGGCAACGCGGGTAACGGGGGTTTTTGAAATTTGTTTTTTGATTCCAAACAGAATCTTTTTCCAAAATGAAAAATCTCAACATCTAAATTATTTTTAATATCAGGATCGGATAGAAAATTATTTAGTCCGCTAAGATAAGGCCAAGAAAAATGTAAAACCAGTTTTAAGTTCAAATCTCCTGTTTTTTTTATCAGATTTGTTAAATGTTCAAATTTAAAATGCCGTTCATTGATTGATTCCAGGATAACCATTCCGGGATTAAAATTATTGATGCTGTAATTTGTTTCCTTAAACTGAATTTTACTTACGTCAGTGATATTTGAAGGAATCGAGTATTCAATCGGGATTAAAACAATTTTTGGAATTTTGTTGTAATGCCCGTTATGTAATTTTTCGGTAATTGCCTTTTCATATGCATCACGGTAAGCACTGATTCCGTGAACAGGATATTTCTCAATAATTAGATCAAATAATTCATTTTTTTCCTCGTCGATTTTCCCTTTGCACCAAAGAATATCATGATAAAAGAAAAAAGGGTTCGTAACTGAAGATCCCAGTATTTTTCTGTAAAGCAAAGAAAAATATTCAGACGTATACTCCTTATATTTTTCTTGGAATATTTGTTTTGGCAGCCCAATTACGACATTATTCGCAGTGTTACCGTTGTTGGATATTGCATAAAGACAGGAAATAAAAGGTGTGATGTTCAACGGGCCTTGTGAAAATATTACGGTCACCCGTTTTCTTAGAATTGTATCGATTAAATCTAATGATAATTCTGATAATTTCGATCTATCTTTAGAGTATAACTCGAATTGTTGGCCCGATACCGGAATGTAATCGATTTCCTTGAGATGGATCATATCCAAACGGTTCCTTTCGAAAACATGGTGTCGAAAATTTCACATAAACCAGTAACTTGAGTTCCTGAAACCAAACATCCCACTTCAAAATTCGCTATTAAACTGTTTTTTCTCAATTCCGCGCTTCCAACATAGGCCAATTTGTCATCGGAAATAATTATTTTCGCGTGTGTGCTTGAGAGAATTTTTCCTGATTCAGCTAGCAAATGATAATCGACGATAGATAGATTATTTTCTTTTTTCAGATGTTTCGCTAGATTTAGGATCCATGAAATTTCTCGCTCTCCCCTTGTCTTCAAATCCCTTGTGAGTATCCGAACTTTGACGTTCCGATTAAAGGCATTTGACATGCAACGGATTAAATCCGGAAATGCATCGTCATCGATTACATCAGCTTGCATAAACGGTGAACAAATTCTAACAGTATCTATCGATGAATCAACGAGAGTTCGGAAACAATCAATTGTATCAATCTGATCATTTCTCTGTTGAATATTTACTAATCCTAACTCCCGTAAACGGGGTTTTGAAATTACGATTTTAATATTGTCAATTTCTTTTTTGTTCAGAATGGGTTTTATAAGAGTAATGATCGCACTATCGCGAGATTCACCATTCACATTACTGATATTTAGCAACTTTTTTTTGGTTGCGTTCGTTATAACATGCCTAATTTCGGATTCCGTTATCGTCGGTATTCCACTATAATTCTCAATGAGTTCAATTACAGTTGCAGATTTATTAGTCGCAAGGTAACCCTGAAGGTATTGCAAAATTTTTTTTTCAATTATCTTATTTTTAGTCATAATTAATAGCCGATTTCATCTAAATATCCAGTTCTAAATCTAGGTCCGCCAACTAATGTCGAACGGTCTAAATCTTGGTTAAATCGCTCGCAAACATATTCAGGAATATAACTGCACGCATTACATGAGCCCCCCTCATCAATCATACAGGCTGGATCTTGCGGACAATCCGAGGCAATTTCATACATACGCCTAAACCAATCTTCAAGATGATAGTCGTAAGTAAATTCTAATCCCCCAACATTCAAACCGCTCGTAGAATAAATGAAAAATGAGGCTGTTTTTGGATAAATTCGTTCAGCTAGGCTTTGAACCTCCAAGCCAGTATCAATTGTCGATTGCTGGATAAGCATATGACAATACGTGTGAAGTAAAACCGTTACCGCATTTTTACATTTTTCGTTGTTCGAAATTATTGACCGGAAATGATTTTCTGCATCTCCATCAAAGGGTAAAATTTTTACGCTTGGATCAATAGTCATTTTATTTCGATCAAGCCAAGATAATAGACGTTTAAAATCGAGTTGGAATATAATCCCTTCAGTTAAAAAATCCCGCACGAAAACTGTTGTTTTTTGATTACTTTTCTCTCCCGTCATAATTGGAGCAAATAAAAGAGGGTCACGCCGGGTTGACCCCGTAATCGTCCCGAGGAGGGCTTGGATCATATTAAAATTGGCGATATGGAGGGTTTGGTTGAGTCCCCATTTATGCAGCCATTCAACGTAATTTTCTGGGGGAACAAGTGGAATGTTCCTTTTTTTGGGAACTAGTTTGCCCTTTTCAGTGCTGCTCGTAGAGGTCAGTAAAAATAGACCTTGTAAATCATTCTCATCAATTCCAACATCTTTAACCTTGATTAGAGCATTCAGAATTTTATCAATCCCGTATCGACTTTTTAAACGGTCGGGATCACCGCCTTCAGAAATTTTCAATTTTACACTTTTGATTATGGATCTTATCAACCTCAATAAATCACTGGATGCCCACTCATTTTTATTTGTAAAGTTCAAGTCTAATTCTTCGCATAAATCTTCAATTTTTGGTAATTCCCAAAATGTAGTATCATTTTTGATCAGTTCGTGAAATTCAGATAGATACAATAAAGATTCTTCAAGATCCGATGAAAACAACTCCAAGAATGCTTCAGACAGGATTTTTCCGTCAGTATTTCGTCTGCCAGAACTACCTATCTCATACTCTTGGGGGATATCAGGAATTGAGAAAACATATGGATGAACTAGGGCTCCAGCTCTGGGAGGAATTCCTTTAAATCTTTTTTTTGGTTTCGTCGAAAGAATTTGACCAGTTGAGTGGATTGTATGATCACATTCTAAAAAATACAACCCCACCGTATGGTGGCAATGGATGCATTCAACACTATATGACCCTAAGTCATCCTTTTTACCCCATTTCAATTTTTTTAAGGAATATTTTTCATGGCATTTAGGGCAATCACGATTAATATTTGTCATTAAATGCATCGGGACATGCCGCCCACAATCATCACACGATGCAAGAAACGTCAATTGTTCCCATTCATCGGAATCCTTATGACCACATTTTCGACCCTCATTTACTAAAAAAAATTGATGGCAATTATCCTTTTTACAAATTGCGGCTTGCGGAGATAAGCGGAAATACCCGGATGTTCCATCATCTTCTTCGTTACTGACAAATTTGATACCATGAATAACGAGATCATCTTTCGATATTAAATTAAGAGAATAACCTTCTTTTTGTCGTTTGCTAATAAAACCATTAATTAATCTTAAAAAAATTGGTTTGTATCTTGCAGTATTGATTTGCGCAGTTTTATCTCGATCTTCCAAATTTGAATATATTTCAAAACTGAATTTTTCATTTGAAAAAAATTGTCCTATATGGCCTTGGAAGAATGCACTATTCTCTTGAATAGGATGGATATCTAACGGCATTTCTTATTTCCCCCTCTTTAACAGGGTATAGTTGTCTTCACTGCGAATTTTCAGAATCAATTGTTTCTGAATACCTCTCATCACAGATTTCGCACCCTGAGATATATGGGTGAGTTGGATCCCACAATTACAATGCCACAAGTAAGTTTGGATGAGATAATACACACATCAAATGTGCAAGAACC
>Ga0247841_10010038_pt1 | contig 13027 bp, 13 predicted proteins | sample LaCruzMarch2015__2_FD_192410 | JGI IMG/M metagenome (GOLD analysis project Ga0247841, IMG submission 192410) | Freshwater microbial communities from meromictic Lake La Cruz, Castile-La Mancha, Spain - LaCruzMarch2015_18m | ecosystem: Environmental > Aquatic > Freshwater > Lake | place: Spain... | reverse complement strand
TTATAACACACACATTTCATAATTGCAAATAGCACAAGACTATTCGATGTCATATGGGACATTCTGACCTGCCACATTCCTACGCATCGTGTGACCCGGCTCGACTTGCTTAACTGCACCACCGGGAGTACATACCTTTGCAATTACACATTGTGTCGTATACACATCATGTCCGCTTGCGTCTTTTGCTCCATATGCCTTGGCATTGGTAGCGAATCCCTCGATTTCAATTACATCACCTTTACGATATTCGTCTACGATGTCAGCGACTTCGCTCCATGCTACACAATTAAGACCACCCTTGATTACCTTGTCTCGATATTGGATTTCGTTGCGTAGTGTGAAGTTGATGACATTACCAGTTTCAGTTGACCTTAATTTCGTGCGATATGCGATGACTCCTGTGAAATGAATCTCATTCTGCGTCATGTGTAATCCTCGCCCCACAATTCTTGCAACAGTAATCCGTGTAGTCGATAGGTCTGTGACATAGTGAACATTCATAATAATGCGTTGTGCCTGTTCCTCCGATGATAGGCTTACAAGTGATTACGACATTTCCGTACTTGTCAATTAGTGACATTGTTATTTCCTCCACAACATGATTGCAGTTACGAATCCGATGACCCATCCGATTGTGACTGATATGAACACGATAGGATTGAACATAAACTTCTTCATCAAATCAACCTCTTAACTTTCGCAAACTCAGTATTGCATACGTCACATTTCTCTGGCACATGACCGACCGCACATGCAATCACTTTACCACATCCTCCACATACACATGACGTACCCTTCGAGTTGACATAGACATTGTTGTTGTTGATTTTGACATAGGTTCTACTTGACATTTACGACCTTCCTTTCAGTTGACTACATTTCGTAGTCGGTTGCTATGTACTTATACTATATGTGTATGGCGTATGTGTCAATACGTTTGCATGACAAAGGTTGCACGAAGATTGCGTGAAACGTATGTGCAATATGCACAAGAATGATGGCGATTGACGAATGATGTATAATATAGACATGGGTAGATTAGGCCAACAAGCAAAGTCATACAAAATCGACATAGACCTATCTGTGTTCAATAGCGTCTACACCCCCTATCTTGATAAGATTATAAGATATGCGGCGTTCTACGGTGGAAGCGGAAGCGGAAAGTGCTTGGGAGAAGACACTCCTGTGCTGATGTATTCCGGCGAAATAAAAAAAGTTCAAGACATTATTGTCGGAGACTTGCTTATGGGACCAGACTCTACACCAAGGACCGTGATATCCATAACCAACGGAACCGGAGAGTTGTATAACGTGAAGCAATCCAAGGCGATGGACTATGTTGTCAACTCGGAACATATCCTTTGCTTGTTTAAGAGATATGGAATCGACACTCGCCCCGGAAGACACCGCAGGTTCATTGATGACGCAGACTATGTTGAAATCCCCGTTAAGGATTGGCTTAACAAATCAAACAAATGGAAAGACGCATTTGTTGGATACCGAACAGTGGTTGAGTTTGCTCACAGAGACGTAACCGTAGACCCGTACTTTCTAGGAATATGGCTAGGAGATGGAACTTCAAATAACACAAACGTTACTACCATGGACCCAGAGATTAAGAACTTCATATATGAGTACGCGGACAAAATTGGGCAGGATGTTATTGTTGTTTGCGCAAAAGGAAGGGCAAACACATATAAAATAAAAGGGAACGAGTATTCCGAAAGGTTTAAGTCCGAGTTTGCCAAACAAACCGCACTTAGAGACACTATTGGAACTGGACATCAATACAGCGTTAAGTCTTTGTGTGAACACATTGGGATGTCTAATAAAAACGCTTACACGTGGAAGAATGAAAAGAATTTCAAAGACATGGTTTTGCAATACAAGAAAAACCCAGAGAGCGTCGATGTTGATTTTCTTATAAAATATATGGAATCTCCGTGGTTGTTAGAAAGAATGCGCGAGTATAATCTAATAAAGAATAAACACATCCCAGAAGATTTTATGTATAACGACCTAAAGACTAGATTAGATGTTCTAGCCGGAATTATAGACACGGACGGATATTGTTATTTCAACTGCTACGAGATAACGCAAAAAAATGAAAGGCTCGCGAGACAGATTCGGCAACTTGCACATTCCGTTGGACTAAGATGTTCAATAAAAGAAACACGCAAAGAGTGTGTCAATAATGGAGTGTTTGGAACGTATTATAGGCTTACGATTTCCGGAAACACTAATATCATACCGACTAAAATACAAAGAAAAAAAATAGAAGACTGGGATAAGAAAAACAATATGCTTACGTCTTCTATAAAGGTGGAACCTGTCGGGGTTGGAAAATACTATGGGTTCTTTTTAGACGGAGACCATAAGTTCCTTTTGGGTGACGGAACGGTAACGCACAACAGTTACTTCATTTCGCAGATGTTGACGATACGACTGTCTACGATGCCGAATAGAAATCTTATGATTGTGAGAAAAGAACTTACCGCCTGTATTGCGTCGTGTTGGAATCAGATGTTGTTCGCTATAAAGTCATTAGGCATGGAAGAATTGTGGAAGAAAGACATTAGCAATCACATTCTCACGTTCTGCGCCAAAGGAAGCCCTTGCGACGGCGCTCAAATCGTGTTCCGTGGACTCGATGACGTTTCAAAGGCTAAGTCTGTCATGTTCCCTAACGGCGTGCTTACGGATGTTTGGATTGAAGAAGCAACAGAAGTAGAGAAGTCCGACCTTTATGAACTTGACCGACGCTTGCGTGGAGGTAACGAACCTAAGTCGCTTATCGTGAGTTTTAACCCCATATTCCGTGAGCATTGGATTAGGAACTGGATGCTTGACGAACTGCGATACAAGAACGCTATGGTATTAAAGACAACGTACAGGGACAATCGGTTTCTTGCACAAGAAGACATAGACGTTATCGAGGATTATAGACGCACAAGCCCATACGATGCAATGGTCTACGCAGACGGCGAGTTCGGAATCACGGGGCAAACTGTATTCAATCGTGACGAGATATATCGACGAACGCTTGAATTGCAAAACAAGTACAAGATTCGTGAACCGCTCAATACACGATTCCAGTGGGAAGAAGACGATTATGGAGGCGTGAAGCGTGGTAGCGAGAAGTGGGTGCAAGTCCCTGCGAAGGGCGATAGCAAAGACTATCTGCACATATATGTTCCCGTTGCTGATGACCATCCATACGTTCTGATAGTCGATACCGCAGGAGACGGTTCCGACTTCTATGCGGCTCATGTCATGGACAACGCAACGCAAGAGCAGGTTGCGGTATACCATTCTTCTGAAACGGCAGACATTTGCATCATGCAGATATATTGCATGGGTAGGTATTATAATAATGCGCTACTTGCTCCCGAAGTCAACTATGACTCATACCCTGTCAAGAAACTGATTGACCTTGGGTATACGAATCTGTATCAGCGAGAGACGGGAGCGGATTATACAGGGCAAGCCTATGCTCCGAACATCGGTTGGCGCACTACTTCTGCTAACCGCACACAGATGATTAGCACTCTGATTGAATGGGTGAACAAGGGCAATATAAACAAACTGAACGACCTTGATACGTTGTCTGAAATGTTGACGTTTGTAATGCGTACAAAGAAGAAAGACAAAGTAACCGTGAGTGGTCGCATGGAAGCGGCAAGTGGCGCACATGATGACCTTGTAATATCATTGGCAATGTATCTGCAAGTGTGCGGACAACAGGAAACGGAACTGATGATGACTCCACAGACAATGAAAGGCATATGGCTTCCCAGTGAATTGGATGACAAGGTGAAGTCTGGCAAGATTACATCATATGACAGAAAGGTGTATAATAGGGATGTATCTAAATTGGATTCATTGAAGCGAAAAGGAGGGCAAGGAAAGTATGCTAATTACTAAGCGTGATATGACAAAGATTATGGAAAGAATTGATGCTTTGAGCGTGCTAATGGAAAACACTACGAAGGCAGTAGCGTCCATTGGCAATCATCTTGCAAAGGAACATGAGTTAGCGGTTGCGGGGTTTGATTTGCTTCATGCTGAAATGGCTGAAATGAAGGCCGTTCGTGAGGAAGCGGAGAATACGCCATATGAGGGCAAGGACGGATTGCTTAGTTACAAGAACTATGACATCAGAAACAAGAACAAAAAGAGCGTTGCGTCTCCGACTGTGCAGAAAGGTGAATACTAATGGATTCTATTTATGAAGACAGGGTAAAGCAGACCAATGCACAGGTTGGCGGTACAATCGTGCAGACGGTTGGAGAGGACTTGGCGAAGCGTGGACAGTATTATCTGACGAAATACTATCTGCATTTCGGTGAGCAATCTAACAAGCGTGGCGAATGGGAGAGCATCAACAAGTTATACAAGTGTATTCGTGATGATGCGGGTAGCGAGGAAGGCGACCCCTGTTCGTTTATTCCTATTCTTACGCCTATCATTGAAGGACAAGTAGCGAATATCGCAGAACCGAACATGACCGTTAGTATACTCGGCGCACATCCGGGCGATGCGATGTACGCCAATATGCTATCTAGCGGAGCGCAGTATCAGCGTGAGCGTGACAACTTCAAGTCGATGTTGAAAGACGCTGTTCGTGATTATTTGATGTTCGGTAATGTCATCGGATATACATGGTGGGATGCCGACGACTGCGGTGGGCGTGGCACATGGCGTAATGACATCTGCCCTCTGTCTAATGTGTTCTTCGATAGCCGAATCCGTGATACCAGACGTTTGCAGAAAGCGGAGTACATCATCCACGAAATCGGGTTCAAGTCTATCGCATGGGCTAGGGATGAGTACGGCGATGCGATTGCGGATAGCCTTGTGAAAATGAACAATGTGTATCACTTCGATGCCGAATACGGCGATGATGACAAGGACTCGTTCGGGCTACTGCATATCTGGACTCGCAATAACAAGGAACATAATGTGCAGTTGATTGAAATGGACAAGCGTGGCCTTATACTACGACAGTCCGAAAGTAATACACCGTATTACAAGAAGATGCAGAACGAATACCCGTTCGCTATGGTGCGCATGAACAAGGTAGCGTTCAGCATCTATGGGTTTGGAGACGGCAGAATCCTAGAGCCGTTGCAGAGAACCGTGAACAGGCTTGTCGATGAAATGGAAATCGCTTGCAGATTCAACGCACAACCCCGCACATTCGTTGACCCGAAGGCTAAGATGGATGACGAGCAGTTGGACAATGACCCGTCGCATGTCATCATGGCAACGAATCCTAATAGCAACATCCGTGTTGTGGACGGTCATGGAATCAACCAAGTCGTTATGACGCTTCTTGGATTCCTCCTAGACCAAGCACAGAAGGCTACACGCTTCTCCGACCTAATGATGGGAACTACGTCAAGTGTGAGTGCGACTGCAACGCAGGTGGCAACCACGGGGCAACAGGGGGCTATCGGGATTGGCGATAAGCGTAGCGACATTGGAGAGTTCATCGCTACGATGACGAAGCAGGGGTTGTGCCTTGCCCGTGAGTTCTGGGACGAGCCGTTCTGGGCTAGGATGGGCGCACACGACGACGAGTACGAATACCTCGACTTCACTAGGCTTGATAATGTGCCTCGCCTTGTCCCTGCGTCATACTCATACAAGAAATCATGGGTTTCGCAGAATCCGGGCAAGTCGATTGAAGATGCTCCTAAGCACGAAACGGTTGAATACGATTCTACTGCGGACGAAATGGACGATGACGGGAATCCGCTATACAAGCAGGGCGATATTGTTGGACAGGACGTCATGTTCGACATTAAGTGTACGCTTGGCGAGGGTATGCCTACATCGAAGATTGCGGTGTACAACATCATCCTATCGCTTGCACAGTTGCAGGTCATGGACGAAGCCACGGGTATGCCTAGACCGCTTCTGTATTACACGCAGGTCAAGAAGATGATTGAAGGATTGCTTGGAATCGACATTGGCACATTTGAGAATCAGCAGTTGCTACAAGCAAAGCAGATGCAAGCACAGGGGTATAACGCAGGGATGATGGGTAACGCTAGTGGAATCAACCCCATCAGCGCAAGCAATCCTGCGATGCCTATGGGAAGTTCTGCGAAGATGCCTCCTACGTCACAGGATACTACTATCCCCGGAGCGGGAATGACAGGTGGAAGGGTACAGGGAGTATAGTATAATGTCTGACGTACAGGCACAGATGAAAACCGACAAGCATGAAGCGATGCAACGCATGTTCCAACAGTACGACCCTCGCTCATTGGGGGTTATGCACGCTCTTGAAGGCGTGTACCCTGCGTTCGCTAAGAAACTGTTTGAAGGCGCACCGCTCATGCGGAACATCGTCATGTCGAATTACAATCCCATGGACATACTCGAATACCCGATATGCGGTAAATGCGAAACCGTATCGTTGCCGTTCAATCAGACTATGGACAAGAAAGGCGCATGGCATGAGACTTGCAAGTGCTTCAAGTGCGGTAGCGTCACGGTAGACCCTCCGCTTGTTCGTGATTGGTTCGTAGACGAATTAAAGAAGCGAGTGCCTATCGAGTTTATCGACAAGATGGAGTACCTCGTTGACAGCGTAGCGGCAAGTATGTTACAAAAGCAGAAGCGTGAGTTTGATTTGATGCAAGCACGAATGATGAAGAAGGAAGCGTACACCAATACAGACTTGGTATGTGACGAAAAGGCAACAGATGACATTAAGAAGGAGGCGATTCTGAATGAGTAAGCGTATCAGTTTTCCTAGAATGATTCCCGGAAACAAGGTAGGTAAAGAGGAATTTATCGCACAAGGCAGTATCAATGCAGGGTTCTTCACGCCTGTTGAATTAGGGCTTGCGACTCCGCTTGACGACACCGACATCGACAGAGCCAATGATGCGTTCTTCGGTGGCAAGTGCAAGAAGATTGGCAAGAACAAGGAGACTGGATTCTATGTCTGCACATGGAACGCAGGTGTGAACCCTCAACCAGAAATCGTCATGGCTATCTGGATTCCACATCTTGATAAAGTTACCAAGCGTGGCTTGTCACTAATTAGAGAGCATTTTGGTGACGATGTTGAAGAGATGGATATGGGAATTGTGAATCTGAAACCCGCAGTTGATGGAATGTCGGCAGAGGAAGCGAAGGAAATGAAGAAGGTGCGGAAGGAAGCGGAAAAGAGCGGAAGAAAGGGTAGCGTCAATATCCCGCAGTTCGTCGCAGAGCCTACTGCATATGCCAAACCTGAATCCGTCATCAGCGGTAGATTTTCTGACTAGAATATGATATGATGTGTGCAGGGGATTAGTTCAATGGGAGAACGAATTGCTTTGGACAATTAAACATAAGTTCGATTCTTATATCCCCTGCCATTATATGCCGATGTTGCTCAATGGTAGAGCAAGTGTTTTGTAAACACTAGGTTGTAGGTTCGATTCCTACTATCGGCTCCATGGACTGCATCATTAGCCAAAGATAAAGGCGGTGAAGACAATAATCTGTTCCCGATAAAGGTGGGTAATCCTAGATGCGCTCTAGTGAACCACGCAGGAACGCTGTAAGGGTGAGAAGCCCTACATGATGCGGAACACATATCTGCCTAATGATTAAATTATCTGCCTAATAAGGAGGACAAAATGAGCAGAAGCCCAGAAGAAATCAAGAAATGGCATGACGCATACTATGATGCGGATATACAGAAAAGCGATACCGATTGGGAGACGTGGATGCACGACTTTGGTAGCGATGCGATATTCCGTGTATGTTTCTGGGACAGAGACGAAAACAAATGGTCTACATACATGGGAGAGTACAAGATTTGGCAAGTGATTGAATTGCCTAATATGGAACTTATGATTGGTTGGCGACCTATCGAAGAAGAAGGGCTGTTCAACAGTATCGAATACCGTATGCTGAATGAATGTCAAATCATGCACTATCCAGAGAAGCCCGACGAAGACGATTGGTGACATCGTAACATAGGAATTAGCATCGTAAAGTGAGTAATGTTAAGAGCCTAATACGATTGTGGTATAATGTAATTACTGGGATGAAATAAGCCCACGCACACTCCCCCCTCCATATGCCCCGTGAGAGTTTTCTCCTTTCGCTCACGGGGCATAACTCTGTCCAAAAGTTTATGCCCTTGTGTTGCCAAAACTACTGAATATTTATAACTTTTGTCTGCATAATTATGCAAAACAGTATATGTTATAATAAAAGGTAGCAGATGGCTCCTGCATAATCAGCCTATGACGCTCGACGGAGCATAAACGGGGAGGACATTATCATGGCAGTAAAATCGGACATTGACAACGTGAATCTGGATGACCTAGACATGGAAGGCTTCAAGGCTCTTGTCAAGGGGAAGAAGGTAGAGGATTTTGTTGGCGACCATCCCAAGGATGCGGTTGTTGAGGAGTCCGAACCAGAAGTCGAAGAATCGGATGACGAGTCTGCGGATGACGTAGACGAAGATGTTGAAACAGTTGATGACGAATCTTCTGATGTAGACGAATCCGATGATGAAGACGAAGCCCCTGCAAAACCGAAGCACGTTCCCACCAAAGCGGAAAAGGCTATCATTGAATCCAAGCGTGCGAACAAACTGCTTAAAGACCAACTGGCAGACGCACAACGGAAACTCGATGCGCTTTCTGTCCAAGAGCAAGCCAAGGCTAAGATGCAAAAATACATCGAACGTGGGTTTGACGAGGAAGACGCTAAGGAACAATCGGAACGTGAAGCACGCTTGGAATCGTATGAATCGAAGTTTGCTATTCTTGAATTCAAGATGGACAACCCCGATGTTGTACGCAAATATCCAGACATGGATATTGCCAAGGTGAAAGCCGTTATCGCTACAAGCGGTGCGGATGCTGAATCGGTATGCAAGATGCTATACGGAAGCAAGAGTTCAATCACGGACAAGGCTAAGGCCGTGGCGATTGAGCAAGCCAAGAAGTCTAAGTCAAGTGCGACTGGGGTTGTCGCTACAAGCAACTCCCCCAAGTCATCGGGCGAACAACCCAAGTTGACCGCCGAAGAAGAACGGGTGAGAGCGCATATCGAAAGAGTCACGGGCCGTCAAATTAGTGCTAAGGAATACAAGGAACAAATCGAATAACATTGAATCTCAATAGGAGGATTTAATATCATGGCAGTTAGACTCAAGAACAAGTATGTCGGCCCTCTGCTTTATCTGCGAGCTGGTAGTGGTGGAGTTGCCGAAGGGCAGTTCGTTATTACCGCTTCTGGCGAAGTCGTTGACGCCCCTACTGGCACGCTTACTGCGGCTACCGCCGTTGGTCTTGCGCTTGCTACGGGCGTTGAAGATGTTGTCATCCCCATCGCTCCGCTTACTGGTCAAGTGTTCGCTATCGACATCTATCAAGGTGGCGCAGTTGACGCTTGCACCGACGCTATGCTCGGAACGGAATATGATGTTGACATCAAGGCCGTCACTCTGGAGCAGACTCTTAATCTCAATGATACCGCGAACCCTTGGCTCACGCTTGTTGGATATGACAATGACCGCAAGGTTGCGTATGTCATCTTCACCGCCGCGTCTCTGCTCTATTCCGTTTAAGTAGCGAAAGCATAGGAGGATAAATAAATGGCATCTACTAGAATCAGCAACCTCGGCAATCTTATTTATGCCGGAAGCAAACTTGTCTTCAAGGAAGCGCTAAAGAAGCAGAGGGTTATGGAATATCCAGACATCGTTCTGCCTAAGACTTCCGATAAACAGCAGGAGTACTACCAGACTGTCGGCAACATCCCCGTCGCCCAGATTAAGCCGGAAGGTGCGCCGATTTCCACTTCCCGTATCGACTGGAAAGACCAGACCACGGTTACGAATCAGACGGTCGCTAATGGCTTCTCCGCTTCCCTTGAAGCCACGAAGGATGACCTGTACGGTGTCGTGGATATGGCTAAGGCAGAAGGTCTTGTGCGTTCTATGATTGCCAAGAAGGAACTTATGGTCGCCGCTATGTATAATGGCGCTTTTGCGGATACTGGTGGCGATGGTGTTGCAACCATTTCCGACAGCCATCCGCTAAAGAACTCCGCTTCCGTGAACGACAACCTCGTCACTGGCGGGCTTACCACGGCGAACATTAAGGCCGGACTTAACCAGTTCAATGTAATTCTAGACCAAGCGGGAACGCAGTTCGACACTGCCGCTACCCACCTCGTTATCAACAAGGATAAGTTGTTTGATGCTATGGAACTGTTCCAGAGTGCGCTTCTCGCCTTTGAACTGTCCAACACCACGAATAGCATCAAGGGTGCGTTGAAGATTGTGCCTAATCGTAGGCTTACCATCAACCGCACCACGGGCGTTGCGCCTTGGTTCATGCTCGACAAGTCGCTCCCAGATTGCGGACTTATCCTGCAAGAGCGTGAGGGCATCAGCACTGACTATGAGTTCGACCTTTCAACTCTCCAGTTCAATTTTTACACTTTTGAACGGTATGGACTCGGCTTCATTTCCGCTGGATACGGCATCGTGGGTAGCGCAGGAACCTAAATTGTGGTATAATAGGGGAGTAGCAATACTCCCCTACACTACAAGGAGGACTCATGCGAGAAATACCGCTTACAAAAGGAACCGCAACAATAGTAGATGATTGTGATTACGAAGAACTTGCTAAACATAAGTGGTACAACTGCGTTGGATATGCAAGTAGACGGCAAGGAACAAGAAAAGCACACACGGATTACTTCATGCACAGAGAGATAATGAACCCTCCGATTGGGATGATTGTTGACCACATCAACGGAGACAGGTTAGATAATCGGCGTGAAAACCTAAGAGTGTGTACCCACCAACAGAATCATCAGAATAGCATCAAGAAGAACACAAATTCCACTTCCCAATACAAAGGCGTTTCTTGGTATACACACGCAAACAAGTGGAGAGCGAACATAACGGTGGCGTATAAGACAATATACATCGGAGTGTTCTATTCAGAAGAAGAAGCCGCGTTAGCATATGACCGTAAAGCAAGAGAACTCTTTGGTGAGTACGCTTGCACGAACTTTCAATAAGGCATGGGCTTATGGCTCAACATCGCATATTCAATAGGAGGAAAATATCATGGCTAAGAATCTAGGTGGTTGGGTTTATGACACCGTACTTGCTAAGTATGGTCTGCGTGTGCGTGATTCCAGTAATGTTGACCGCACTATCATTGACGAAGACGGCGCAGTATACCCTAGTGGCATGAAGATTGCGTCTACTGTCACGGGCACGATTCGTTCGGAACTGAAAGTCACTCCGTCTGCGTCTGCTACTGTTTCTGGAATTACAAGCAAGCACATTCTGTTCGACGTTGGCGACGAGACTGGTACTACGGCTTATGGCATGGGCGACCCTGCGGTTGCGACTACAGGCATCATGGGTTCGTTCGGACGTACTGCGGTTGCTACTGGTACACAAACGGATACTGGACTCGACATTCGTGTCATCAACAAACTGACGAACACGGGCGTTAATACGCTTCAAGGCGCATACATCAAGGCAAAGAATTATGCAGGGGCTACGGTTGGTGCGCTTATCGGTCTGTTTGTTGAAGTCGTGAGTGACGGTACTGTTACCAATGGCGGTATCGGAATCAAGATTGGTGCGGACGGAACTGTTCCTGTTGCGGACATGATGTTCACGAACGGACTGGCTCTGTTCATGTCTTCAATCGCAATTACCGCAAACTCCACGCTCACCTCGCTCCCTGCGGGTTCCATGGGTCTTACGTCCCACGCTACTGGTCGTGGCAAACTGTTCGTTTCTGACGGTTCCAAGTGGCAGTTCATGGCTGTGGCGTAACTGACATTACATTATAATCGTATGGTATAATTAGAGCGTATAGAAATATACGCTTTAATTATGTTGGTTGGCGAGAATCGTAGGACACACAGAAACATAGGAGGACAATTTAATGGCTCAAATTACAAGGGAAATCTTTGCACGAATCAAGACAATTCTGGGAGTCACGGCGCTTGACAATTCGGCGGATGCGCTTACGTTTCTAGGCGAAGACTTGACGCTATATTGCGTGAGTGGAAACATGTGGATTAACCCAAACGCTACTGCGGTTGCCAATACCACGGCGTTTAAGTTGGTGGCAGGACAGAGCATTGACCTCATGGTAGACGGCACATTGTCAATCATATCCGATGCAAGCGGAGCGACATATCAGTACATAATCTGGAAGGCGTAATACCATGCCAAGAATGCGTGGTGGCTATCATAGCATGAGATTGCCTTCAATGCGCCTCGGTTCGTCGAGGCTTGGTGGTGGTAGTGAAAACATATCATTACAATATGGTGCATCCAAATCATTTGCGCTCACTACTTCGACACTGACAAGAACAAGAGGCGCGTTCGGGAAGCTCTACACGCCCACGGTAGGGGCGTCGGTCGGCGCGAACGACTTCGAGCTCCTCGAGCCGTGGTCCAAGTGCCGGCTCTGCAACCTCTCCGACGCCGGTGTCGTCAACGCCTATCAGGGCGACGTCGGTTTCATCCTTGACGGCACAAACGGTCAGGTCATGGTCGAGATTCCCAAGTTTTACTACCGCGTAGAAAAGCAGACCGACGCATGGGAGTGGGTGTTATCCCCCATCGCTCAGCCCGGTTTCTCCGTTCACCCCGCATTCGTTACTCTCGGCATCGAGCGGTCGCGCATCTATGTGTCGGCGTATCTCGGCGCGGAGGTCGCGGGAAAACTCGTGTCGGTTACGGGCGTGCTTCCGCAGTATGACAAGACTCGGGCGCAGTTCCGCACTCTCGGTCGGGCGCGAGGCGCGGGCTGGGGCATCATGGACTTCACGTCCTATTCGGCGCTCCAACTGCTCCTGCTCGTCATGACCGCCAACTTCGACGCGCAGACGGTGGTGGGACGCGGAATCTGCGACATGTACTTCGACGCATCGTGCGTCGCCACCGTCGCGGAATTGTCCGTCAACCGCATCATCGTCGCCAACGCCAAGGAGGCGGGCTTCCTCGCCGGGT
>Ga0247841_10010037_pt1 | contig 13028 bp, 13 predicted proteins | sample LaCruzMarch2015__2_FD_192410 | JGI IMG/M metagenome (GOLD analysis project Ga0247841, IMG submission 192410) | Freshwater microbial communities from meromictic Lake La Cruz, Castile-La Mancha, Spain - LaCruzMarch2015_18m | ecosystem: Environmental > Aquatic > Freshwater > Lake | place: Spain... | reverse complement strand
CCGGGTTGATTGATTAATTTCTGCCATCGGTCCAAATCTGTTTACCTCGATTTATAGGTTTGCGGCATTATATTATGGCGCTGTAGCCGGCGCAAATCGGGTTGAGAAATTGTGACGGTGATAAGTCAAAGAGGGTGTACGGGACAAGCCTTAGAGCGGGAATTCCTGTCCCGTCTCCGGCACAACAGCTTTCTCGCCGTTTACTCTTTCGGGGCAATCATCGGCACTAAGGTCGCACCATGAACAGCCCGTGTGCGTGGGAAGTTTAGAGGGCGGAACTGGCGACTCAAGGATGTCCAGGAAATAAGTCACATTTTTCTTGAATTTATCATCAATAATTTGGTGGGGGACCTCGGAGCGCCCGGTCTTATAAACGACGCAGCCGTCAACTTTCTTGCCCTTATAGAGCCCGGTCGCATAGGGCAAGAACATCATATACAGGGCCACCTGGATGATATCGCTCTGCCTGGGGTTACCCGTCTTAACATCGAATACCGTGCAGTGTACGGATTCAGATTCCATCGATATCAGGTCAGGGGTACCTGCAACAGCCAGGCCGGATGGCCTCTTGGCAAGGAATTTATTCTGTCCCTCCCGGTACACTGTCTCGCCCTGCCTTTCCCTTTCTTTGGATATCTCGTCAAGGATCCTTGTGTGTTCCGCAGTCCAGGCTGCAAGCTGAAAATTGCCGGGTACTTTCTTGTAATCCGTGTGATTGGCCTTGAACCAGGGCGACCACTGGCAGGTGGTCTCACCCGCCATCAATTTAGAGAGCCAGGTAACCCAAACATAAACACCGCTTCGTGGTCTGGTCACTTTCTTTACTCCTGCCAGCTCAATGGCGTCACTCTACCGCGATTGACAAACATTTCTATACCAAGAATCCGCATCGGCCGATTAGCTTGAAACGCGGTTGTCAATACGTATTTCAGTCGGTACCTATCATGACGCTGCTGGCTTTGATGATCGCATAGACTTTCTTGTTTTTAATCAGCTTCAAGCTTTTGCTGGATTGCTTGGTGATTATCGCAACTATCTCGTCCCCGCCTGATAGCACCATGGTTATCTCGTCGTTAACCGATCCTGCCTTGATGGATTTGACCTTGCCTTTGAGTACGTTGCGCGCGCTTATTTTCATTTTGCACCTCCCTGGTTACATTCCGGACCTGTTTTCAAACAGCGGTACTAACTGCAAATTACCTTCCCCTTCGCATTATACACCCGGTGAACATATTTGCAGAAACTGCCGCAAGCTGTATTCAGGTAACTCAATCCAGGCAAACCGTGCTACAATAGCTACAATCTAATTCATTCACTGCATCCGTGATTACGGACAAAACCTGAATGTAACGAGGAGAGTGGTTATGCTTAGCTGGCAGGTCAGGTTGCTCGAACTGTATTTCCGCCTTCAGCACGCTTTCGCCCCCAGGGCGGGAGAAGTTGATGTCGCCAAGGAACGCCTTGAACTGGATAAGCTGGGGGCCATGTTCAAGGTTGCCAAAGGGATCAAATCGGTTAAAGAAGTTGCCGGCGGAGTCCCGGCTGAATGGCTGATCCCGCCCGGCATAGCTACCGGCAGGGTTGTTTTATATCTGCACGGCGGGTCCTACGTATCCGGTTCCATCAATTCCCACCGGTCCCTGGTTGCCAATATAGCTATCGCCTCTAAAGCCCGCGCGCTGGCCCTCGATTACAGGCTGGCCCCGGAACACCCCCACCCCGCAGCAGTGGAGGATGCCGTTACCGCCTACAAATGGCTGATTGACAACCAGATTGACCCGCGTAAGATAGCAGTGGCCGGTGACTCGGCAGGGGGCGGCCTGGCCCTGGCCACACTGATCAGCCTGAGGGACCGCAAAATTCCATTGCCCGCTGCGGGTGTTTGCCTTTCACCCTGGACCGACTTGGCCTTTAGCGGCGAATCATGGAAGAGCAAAGTTGCAGTTGACCTGATAATCTATGCGTATAAGGAATTGGAATTTGCGAAGATGTACCTGGGAGGGCTCGATGCAAAGACGCCCCTGGCATCGCCGCTGTACGCCGACCTGAAAGGATTGCCACCGTTATTGGTGCAGGTGGGGACGGACGAGGTGCTCCTCTCAGACTCGACAAGCCTGGTTGACCGTGCCAGACAGGCCGGTGTGGACGCGGTCATCGATGAATGGGAAAAGATGCAGCATGTGTGGCAGTTCGCAGCCAGTTTCATCCCGGAGGGCCGCAGTGCGATCACAAAGATCGGTGAGTTTATCGACAGGTATTGCGGGAATAATTGACGGTACATATAGCTCTCGTCATTGCGAGCGAAGCGAAGCAATCTTGTAGTTGAATAGTCGATAAAACAGGATTGCCGCGTCGCCTGCGGCTTCTCGCAATGACGGGGAGTTAGGCTTCTCGCAATGACGTATCCGATGGAAGATCCAACCCCCTTGAAACGGCCTGCTTAACCTTCCGTACCGCCCGCTGATCTAAGCCGGCTATTTTCTCAGCCAGCACCTCAGCTTCGTCCAGCAAATTTGAACGGGGTACCACCCTGTTGACCAGCTTCATTTCCAGGGCTTCCTGTGCGCCGATGCGGCGGCCGGTCAGCAGCAGGTCGAGCGCACGTCCGGGACCGATGGCGCGCGGCACGGTCTGGGTGGCGCCGGCAGCGGGGATGATGCCCAGCGCCACCTCCGGCAGGCCGAAAACGCAATCGTCAGCGGCGATCCTGATGTCGCAGCACATGGCCAACTCGATGCCCGACCCGAAAACGTAGCCGTGCAGCGCGGCAATGACGGGTTGGGGCAGGCTGAGGAAGAGACCCCAAACGTCCCGCTGCCAGCGGACATGGCGGGCGGCCGTGGGCGCCGGGGCGGAGAGGAACTCGCCCAGGTCAGCGCCGGCACAAAAGGCCCTTTCCCCTGCTCCCCTCAATATGAGAACATGGACGTCCGCGTCATTTTTAATCGCGGAGAAAGTCTCGTAAAGCTCGTCGCGCATGCGGATGTTGTAGATATTCAATACCTGCGGACGGTTGAGGGTGATGTAAGCTGAATGCCCCGTCTTCTCGTAGAGGATTGTCTCGAATCCGCCCATCACTTTCCCTTGAAGTTGGGTCTGCGCTTCTCTTTGAAGGCTGTGATGCCCTCGGTCCTGTCTTCGGTGGTGTGCAGGAGAAAGTATAGATCTCCCTCGAGCCGCAAACCCTGCTCTAGCGTCATATCCAGTCCCTTGTACACGGCCTCCTTGCAGTACCTGAGAGCCGTAGCCGCCTTGCCGGCCATCTCCCTTCCCATTTCCAGCGCAACGCCCATCACCTCTTTAGCCGGCACGACGCGGCTGACCAGTCCGATACGTAGGGCTTCGGCGGCCGTTACCGCATCGCCGGTCAGCATCAGCTCCATGGCCTTTGCGCGTCCCACCAGGCGCGGCAGGCGTTGCGTGGCCCCATCCCACGGTATTGATCCGCGCCCGATGCCTGTGAAGGAGAAGTGAGCCGTTTTGGCCGCTATCCTGATATCGCAGGCCAGCGCCAGTTCAAGGCCGACGCCGGCGGCGTCCCCGTTGATGGCGGCGATCACCGGGCAGTTGAGCGATGCTACGGACGCCGCAATTGAAAAACCGGCTGCCGCTTTACGTTTAGCGGCAATGTCAGGGCAAAAGGCAGGGCCGCTGCCGGTGATGACAGCGGCCCTGATCTGTGTATCGAAGTTCAACTCTTCGCAGATTGCGGCAAGGTCGGCAGCCAGCGCGGGCCCGGGCCTGCCCTGCGCCAGCCTGATAACGGCCAGCCCGCCATCGCATTCCAGCGTTGTCCGGGTGCTCATAAGAGACTACTTTTTAACGGGTATTTCTGCCTGCACGACCAGTTTTTTAACCTTGAAGTCCTCGATCTGCTCCTTCGTGTAACCGATCTCCAGCAGGACCTCCGCCGTGTGCTCGCCCAGCATGGGGCCGGGGCGCTGCACTTTGCCGGGGGTCTCGGAGAACTCCGCATTGATGCCCTGCAGTTGCACCGAGCCCCACTGGGGGTGTTCCTGGAATTCGTACACGCCGGTGGCCTTGCAGTGGGGGTCGTTCTTGAGCAGGTCGACGATGCCCTGCGCCTGCACGGCGGGCACCCCCTGTAAAGCCAGCAGCAGCGCCCAGGCGTTGGAGGGGGTGGTGTAGAACGTCTCTTCCAGTATGGCAGCAAGCTCTTTGTCGTGCTTCTTGCGGGCCCCGGACGTGGCGAAACGCGGGTTGGTGGTGAGGGCGGTCAGGCCAAGCACCCTGCAGAGCGCATTCCAGTGCTCGTCCTTTGTGCAGTAAATGTAAAGCCAGCCCCCGTCGATGCCCTGGTAAAGGCGGTTGAGCGCGCTCAGTCCCTTGATGTCAGGCTTGCCCAGGTATTTGCGCTTCATACCCTTGTACTGGATGAAATTGCCGGACTGCAGCGTGATGGCCGAGCGCAGCAGCGAGGTTTCCACGAACTGGCCCTGGCCCGTGCGCAGCTTGTTGAAGAGGGCCAGCGATGCCCCGAAGGCGCCCAGCATGGGCCCCATCTCGTCGTTGAGAGATATCTTGTGGAAGACCGGTGTTTTGCCCGGCCCTCCCTGCCCCGACATCTGGCCGCTCATGGCCTGGAAGAGTGGATCGTAGCCGGGCTTCTGGAAGTCAGGCCCCTTCGAGCCGAATGCGGGCATTGAGATGTACAGGATGTCCGGCTTTATCTTCTTGATAGTTGCATAGTCCATGCCGAGCTTTTCCATGATGCCCGGCCGGGAGTTCTCCACCAGCATATCGCAAGTGGCGATCAGCTTGTGGGCGATTGGCCTGGCCTCCTCCTTGCGGAGGTCGATGACGACACCGCGCTTGCCGCGGTTGACTCCCATGAATCCGCCGGCCATCATGCGCCAGGGGTCGCCGTCGGCGGGCTCAATCTTGATCACATTGGCCCCCAGGTCGGCCAGCTCACGGCATACGCCGGCGCCAGCCAGCATGGTGGTGAAGTCTGCTACCCTGATTTTCTCTAATGGCATCATGGTATTATTTCCTCCTCGGAGCCAGTTTAATCGCCTTCTCCTGCTTGAGGAGCTTTATGTCCTGGGCTGAGTAACCCAATTCCCTCAGTACCTCGCGCGTGTGCTGCCCCGGCTGGGGCGAAGGCCCTTTGATCTTTCCCGGTGTATCCCCCAGCGCCACGGGCACACCCATCTCCTTTACATTGCCCAATCTGGGCTCTTTGACGGTCTGAACCATGTCATTGGCGATGACCTGCTTATAGGCCATGAAATCATCCACGTTCTGCACGGGCGCCACGGGCAGTTCCTGTGCACCCAGCTGTTCCAGCCACTCGTCACGTTTCTTGCTCTTATAGATGGGCTTGAGCATGGACATGACCTGCGCGTTGCGCGGCGGGAAAATGAGGAAAGGCGCGCCCTCGAAGAGCGGGTCGGTCAGCCACTCATCATGGCCCATCTCAAGTGCGAAGGATGTGAAAAACTTGAAGTTGCCCAACCCGGTAAACAGCCATTTGCCGTCCTTGCACTGGTAGGGCCGGTAAAGGGGCATGGGCCCGGTGGGACCCCAGGGGGCGCGGAACATACCCTCGAAATCGACGTTGAACTGGCGGAAGGTGCTGAGTATGCTGCGGAAAAGTGACATCTCTATCTTCTGCCCCCTGCCGGTGGTCTCACGCGCGCACAGGCCGGTCACGATTGAGAATGCCGCATCCACTGCTGTGTAAAGGCTGGCCAGGGGTAGCACCACGTAAAGCGGGTGCGTGGCCAGGCCCTGCTCGGTGTATACGGTGGCCGCCGTGCTTACGATCTGCTCGTAGCCGGACCAGTTGGCGTAGGGGCCTTTGGAGCCGAAACCCGAGATCGAGCAGTAAACCGCCCGCGGGTTCAATTCCCTGATCTTGTCGTAGCCGATACCTAATTTATCGGCCACACCCGGCTTGAAGTTCTCTATGATTACGTCGGCTTTTTTTGCCAGGTCCAGGGCCACCTTGAGACCCCCGGGCTTCTTGAGGTCCAACGTGATCCCTTTCTTGCTGCGGTTCCAGACCATGAAGCCGTCCTGGCCGCGCATGGGGTCACCGCCCGGCCTCTCAACCTTGATGACGTCGGCGCCCTGCTCCGCCAGCAGCGTGGCCGCGAAAGGGCCCGCTATATACTGGCCGAAGTCGAGCACCCTGATACCGGTCAATGCTCCTTGTGACATGGGTGATCCTCCTTATTTATTGCATGCTCACATGCATGAGCTGGTTAGCAAGCGGATATAGAAGCTGATCATCTCGCCATAATTGTCGACGCTGACGCGCTCGTTGACTCCGTGTATGATCGACAGCTCAACCGACCTGATGCGCTCAGGGACAAAACGGTAACAGCAGGACGACAGGTCTGCGTAATGGCTGCAGTCACACCTGCCTTGCACGAGCGTGGGCGCCACTATAACATCGGGCATGGTCTCTCTGATGGAGTTGTTGATCATGCCGAAGCTCCACCCGGTGGTGGGTGAGACCGGTGTGGGCTCAAAGATGTTGCCGGCAAGGGGGTTCAATTTAATGCGAGGGTCGGCTATAACGTCCTTCACACGGTTTGTCACGCTTTCAACGGTGTCGCCCTGTAATATGCGGAAGTTGACCATGGCCGTTGCCAGCATGGGCAGTATGTTATCCCGTTCGCTGCCCCGGAACTGCGTGGGGGCGGTGGTGGTCCTGATGAAAGCGTCGGTCTCGGGTTTTGCGGACAGTTGCCGTTTGACCAGGCCCCTGAACAGCCACATATTGGCGAAGATCATCTTTTTGGGCCAGGGCATCTCCGGGCCCAGGTAGTCGAACAGGGAAGCCGACGGACCAGTCAGGCGTGCCGGGAAAGGCCTGGCCTGGAGCCTGGCGACGGCTGCCGCCAGTATGCCGACGGCGGTCTGGCGCGGAGGCTGCGATGAATGGCCGCCCGGTGCCTCGGTTCTTAACTCAAGCGATAAATAGCCCTTTTCGGCTGTGCCTACCAGGGCTACCCAGCCCGGTACGCCCGAAGCGATCCCCTGCGTTACCGCCAGGCCTTCGTCTATGATGTATTCGAACTTCAGCCGCTGTGCCCTCAAATGTTGGGCGAGCTTGCTTGCCCCTTCATTTCCGCCGACTTCTTCGTCGAAGCCGAAGGCCAGGTAGATCGAGCGTGACGGTCTAAAGCCGTCCCTCGCCAGATATTCGATAGCCTCCATCATGCTCATCAGGCTGCCCTTATCGTCCATCGTTCCCCGTCCCCAGATGAAGCCTCCGGCCACCTGGCCGGAGAAGGGTGGGTGTTCCCAGCCATCTTGGGAGGCTGGCACGACGTCCTGGTGGGCCAACAGTAATATGGGTTTCAGCCCAGTATCGCCTCCCGTCCAGGTGTAGAGCAAACCGTAGCCGTTGATGACCTGCTTTTGCAGCACTGAGTGGGCCAGCGGGAAAGATTTCTCAAGGAATGCATGGAAGGCGGAAAACTGGCCAAAATCGAACTCTGAGCGGTCGAGGCCGGAGACAGTTTTGAAAGTTACCGCCTGACCAAGCCGCGCCGCCGCGCCGCTTACGTCCAAGGGGTAAGCGATTTTAGCAGGTGGGCTTATCTGCCTGGACTTAAAGGCAAATGTCCTGGCCGCAATGACAGCTATCAGTATGATTATGGCCAGTACCACGAGCGGCACTGCTATGGACCAAAGTAACATGTAGCCGGCTCCTCTCCCCGTTGCTGACCCAGAAATTGTATCATACCGGCCCGATTGCATCCATTGCCCCGATGTAGTATATTTCGTTAATTTCATATTACGATGCCAGGCGGGGCCGGTGGACGAAAACTAAGGAGGTCAATGCTATGGCAACAATGAACGGCCAGGACGGGGTAAAAGAGTACAAGACGGGTGGCTGGAGCGCACATTACGTCCTCATCATCTGCACCCTGCTGTATGCCATCAACTACATGGACCGGCAGGTGTTCTCGGTCATCCTGCAGCCCATGAAAATTGAGCTGGGCCTGACCGACGCCGAGTGCGGGTTAGCCTCGACCGTGCTCATACTGGGCATGGCTCTATTTTCCTTCCCCATCGCCCATATGATCGACCGCTGGAGCCGCAGGAAATCTATAGGCATCATGGCCATGCTGTGGAGCGCCTTCACCTTCATAACCGGCCTGGCAGCCAACTTTGTCGGCGTGCTCATCCCGCGCGCATTCGTGGGACTGGGCGAAGCCGGCTTCGTGCCGGGCGGCACCGCCATGATCAGCGCATCTTATTCCAAAGAGAAGAGGGGACGTGCACTGGGCATTTTCCACATCGCAATACCGCTGGGAGCGGCCGCCGGCGTTATGCTGGGCGGGATTATCTCCGCCAAGTTCGGCTGGCGCACGCCCTTTTACTATTTCGCCATACCCGGCGTTATCCTGGGCGTACTGGCCTTCTTTATGAAGGATTATAAAACGGCTGTGGATGCAGGGGCATCAACCGGGGTCAAGGGATTTTTTGTAGCATTGGGCAGCGTGCTTAAACTGCCAACCATAAAGTGGTTTTACCCGGCACTGGGCCTGGCCGTATTCATGTCCACATCGGTTCTCATCTGGCTTCCCAGCCTGATCATGCGCGTCATGAACGTGTCAGAGGCCACCGCAGGCATGCTGGTGGGCGGCATCGGCCTGACTGCCATCATCGGTGCACCACTGGGCGGATTACTCTCAGATTTCTGGCGCAAGAGGGATCCGCGCGGCAGGATGTACGTTCCGGCGGTGGCCTACCTGATCTCCGCTGTGCTGATCGTGATCGTGATATTGACCAAGTTCAGCCCCGTGGGAATCGCGCTGGCCGTTCTTTACGGCATCGCCGCATCGATGGCTGTGCCTGCCTTCGCCACGGTTTCGCAGGATATCGTGCCGGTGGCGCACAAGGGGCTTTCCATGGGACTGGTTGTATTTGCGCAGTACCTGTTCGGCGGCGCGTGGGGTCCCTGGATTATAGGCTGGCTGTCCGACCTTCTGGGCGGTGGTGCTGAGGGGTTGAGCATCGCTGTCATGCTCTCAGCCATAGTGGGCTTAGCCGGAGGGATATTCTTCCTCATAGCCGCACGCACCTACCCGGCCGATGCTGAGAAGGTCAGGCAGGAAACCCTGCTGGCCGAGTCTTAAATTTGCGTACCTGCAGTCTGTACTGCATATAGCCAAATAACAAATTTTCGCAAAGCGGAAAGGAGGAACAGACATGGGTTTACTCGACGGTAAGGTTGCCGTTATCACTGGCGCGGGACGCGGCCTTGGAAGGTCCGAGGCGCTGCTCTTTGCCTCCGAAGGGGCCAAGGTGGTTATCAATGACCTGGGCGGCGGATCTGACGGCGCCGGCGCCGCATCTGTGCCGGCCGACGAGGTCGTGGCCGAGATAAAAAAGATGGGCGGCCAGGCGGTGGCCAACTACGACTCGGTATCGACATGGAAGGGCGGCGAGAACATCATCAAGTCCGCCGTCGATGCATTCGGCAAGATAGACATCCTGGTCAACAACGCCGGCATACTGCGCGACCGCATGGTCTTCAACATGACCGAGGATGAATGGGACATCATACAGAAGGTGCACATGTACGGGCATTTCTTCTGCACCCGCCACGCCTGTGCCTTCTTCCGCCAGCAGCGCAGCGGCCGTATCATCAACACCTCTTCGCAGGCCGGTTTGGGCAACCTTGGACAGGCCAACTACAGCGCAGCCAAGGAGGGCATCGTGGGCTTCACTCGCACCGTGGCCCTCGACATGGGCAAGTACGGCGTGACCGTAAACTGCATACGCCCTATCGCAGCCACGCGCCTGACCGTTACCCCGGAGCTGCAGGCTGCCATGGAGAAGAAGGCCAAGGAAGGCGGCGGAGGCCTGGGCCTGGATATCGGCGCGGAGCTGAAGAGGATGGCGCCAGAGCACATAGCGCCGCTGGTGGCTTATCTGGCTACAGACGCTGCGGGCGGTATCAACGGCAAGACCTTCTTCGTGGGAGGGGGTGAGGTCGGGCTCTACTCTGAGCCGGTAGTTGTATCAAGCATCTTCAAAGACGGGGTCTGGACGGTCAAAGAGTTGGCCGACCTGATGCCCAAGAGCCTGACCAAGGGCATGTTGCCCCCGGCGCCGCCGCCGGCGAAATAGCACCGCATGCCCAAGCAGCGTCTGGATAATTTATTGGTGGCCCGCGGCCTGGCTGAGAACCGGAGCAGGGCGCTGGCTATCATTATGGCCGGTGAAGTGACCGTCAACGGCAGCACTCAGACCAAGGCGGGCTGCCTCGTGCCGGCAGACGCCGAAATCTGCCTAAAGCAAAAGATGCCCTATGTGAGCCGGGGCGGGTTCAAGCTTGAGCATGCACTGAAGGAGTTTGGTATAAGAGTGGCGGGCCTGGCCTGCCTGGACGTGGGCGCATCGACCGGGGGCTTCACCGACTGCCTGCTGCAGAACGGGGCAGAAAAGGTTTACGCCCTCGATGTCGGCCACGGGCAGATAGATTACAGGCTGCGCCAGGATAAACGGGTCACAGTCATGGAGAAGGTCAACGCCCATTATCCCTTCGATCTGCCTAGCAAAGTGGGCCTGGCCACCATGGACGTCTCATTCATATCGGTAACCATGGTCATACCCAACGTCCTGCCACACCTCGGCCCGCAGGGAGAGATGGTCGTCCTCTTCAAGCCGCAGTTCGAGGCGGACAGGGAGGACGTGGGCAAGGGGGGAGTGATCAGGGACCCGACCGTTCACGCAGGGTGCATCGGCAACTTCATCAACTGGATGAATTTGAACAGCTGGTCGCTGCTGAACCTGGCGGATTCACCCCTGACCGGCGCCGATGGAAACAGGGAGTTTTTAATGCACATGAGGCCGTTTAAAACATGAGGTTCAGCCGGATCGAGTTGCGCGACCTGGCCATATGCTGGCTGGCGCTGGGGTTCTGTTTCTCCCTTCACTACCTGATCCCGCAGCAGGGGACCCCCTACTCGCAGTCACTGGAGAATTTTACGGTCTTCCTGTGTATTGCCCTGGTCGGCATCGGGACAGGCTTCCTCTTCCACGAACTGGCGCACAAGGGCGTGGCCCAGCGTTACGGATACCACGCCGAGTTCCGCATGTGGAAACTGGGCCTAATCATAGCAATTGCCACCGCGATTATCAGTTTCGGCCAGTTTCTCTTTTTCGCGCCGGGGGCAGTTTACACGTCGACCTACAAGACACCCAACCCGAGGGAGGAAGGCTTGATATCCGGCGCTGGCCCCGTTGCCAATATCATACTAGCCGGGTTTTTCTACCTGTTGGCCGCAGGTGGAGTTTATAATGGTATCTGGAGCGAGATAGGCCTTTTCGGTTTCCAGGTCAACCTCTGGCTGGCGGCCTTCAACCTCATCCCCTTCCCACCGCTGGACGGCGTGGCGATCCTGCGCTGGAATAAGCTGGCCTGGTTTGCCCTGGCGGCGCTGTCGTGGGGGCTGCTTGCGATGTTAATGCTGGGGGTACTGAAATAATGAGAGATTCAGCCGTAATACTTTCCGCCGACGATATCATGCTGGCCGGACAGGTGTTCCTGCCGGACGATTGCAGCGGGACCTGCCCCGCCGTATGCCTCTGCCACGGTATCCCGGCTGTGGCATATAACCCGAAGGAGGAGGGCGGGTACCCGGAACTGGCCGCCAGGTTCTGCAGGGCAGGGTTTGCTGCGCTTGCCTTTAACTTCCGGGGTTGCGGTCCCAGCCGGGGAAACATCGATATGCCCGGGTGGACGCGCGACCTTGAGGCTGCCATCGACTTCCTCTACATGCTGCCCGAGGTGGACAGGGGCAGGATATACCTGCTGGGCTCGTCGGGAGGGGCAGCTGTAAGTATTTACGCCGCCGCCCACGACAAGCGCGTGAGCGCGGTGGCCACGCTGGCCTGCCCGGCGGAGTTCGACTTTATGGCCGGCGGCAATACGGCAGATTCGCTGATAAGCAGGTTCAGGGAGATAGGGATAATCAGGGACGCGGATTTCCCCCCCTCGGTGGAGAGGTGGCTCGAAGGGTTCAAGACAGTCGCGCCCATAGAATATATTGACAAAGTGGCACCAAAGCCGCTGCTGCTGGTGCATGGCGACCAGGACGAGGTTGTGCCGGTGGCCCACGCCGAGAAGCTATTTGAATATGCCGGCGAGCCCAAAGAACTGGTCATTCTGCCCGGCGCCGGGCACCGGCTGCGGCAGGACGAGCGGGCCATCGACACGGCTATGAAATGGCTTGTAAAGGCAGCAGGGTGACAGGCAGCTACCAATATTAATTTTATTATGGTAGATTATTGACACGTTAGCAAGAGCAGCTGGATTTCGGTAGCAGGAGGCAGAGAAGTGAGATTTGTCTATCTGGCACTGGCATTGGTCATCGTTTTAAGCACGGCATGCATCACAGTTGTCCGACCCGGTGCTACTGCGCCGGGCGGCACATCTCCGGTGACCCAGAAGCCGGCGGCTTTTATCGACCGCATATCGCCCAGCAGCCTCAATTGGGGTGAATCAGTTAACTTCACAGGGCACGGCACTTCTCCCAGCGGCACCATCACAGCCTACCTCTGGCGCTCCAGCATCGACGAAAACCTGGGCAGCTTGGCGAGCTTCGATACGACCCGGCTGTCACCGGGCAGTCATACCATTTTTTTCTCCGTGCAGGACAGTGCGGGCAACTGGTCCCTCGAGACGCAGGGCACCGTGAACGTCATATCCGGGGCCGCGCCAGGTGGCGGCACGCCTCCTGGTAATGACCAGGGTCCGGCTCCTTTTGATGACTCCGGCACACCCCCGCCCGCCGATTCAGGCGCTCCGCCAGCCGACGAAGGCGCTCCACCGGCTGATGCAGAAGTTCCGCCAGCCGATTCGGGCGTTCCGCCGGCCGATGCGGGCGTTCCACCAGCTCTTAAGGCCGACCTGCGCATTACTACGGGGAACCCGACGGTGAACCCGTCAACAGTGGCTGCGGGCGGCAATGTAAGCCTGTCCGGCTGGACGGTCAAGAATGAAGGGACTGCCGCCTCGGGGGCCTTTTCTAACG
>Ga0247841_10010036_pt1 | contig 13031 bp, 11 predicted proteins | sample LaCruzMarch2015__2_FD_192410 | JGI IMG/M metagenome (GOLD analysis project Ga0247841, IMG submission 192410) | Freshwater microbial communities from meromictic Lake La Cruz, Castile-La Mancha, Spain - LaCruzMarch2015_18m | ecosystem: Environmental > Aquatic > Freshwater > Lake | place: Spain... | reverse complement strand
TGTTGTGGCTTTAATTAATTCCCGGATAGTTTATCCGATTGGTGTAATAACCGGCGAGCTTTCCTATCCGTCACTTGCAGAAATTGAATCAACCTTCAAGAAATTGACCGAGCAAAGCTGGTTGATTGATGCCACGAGTGTGGCTGTAGAGTTGGGTAATCCGATTCTGAGCAATATAGTTATGATCGGTGCATTGGCGAAAACGGCTCTGTTGCCTATCGACCGCCGTGCCTTTGAAAAAGAAATAGCCAGAGATATGGCTGCCGATAAATGCAAGATAAACCTGCGGGCTTTTGATGCCGGAGCGGGGATGATTTGAAAAATTCACGCCAGCATAGCAGCCACCGTAAAACACTTGCAAATAGACCCATGTATGGATATAATTCACGCCAAGAATAAAAATGCATTATCAAGACACATGAGCGCCGCGCTATTTTGACCAATCCTGATGCTTTGGAAAGGATGAAAAGCTAAAGCATATTAATCAAGAATATTGAACATGCCGTATAAACAGTCAAGATGAAGGAGGTTGATGTATGAACTTTTCACGAATAACCATTAATCACTCCCAGATGAATGGAATGCCTTGTATCCGTGGTTTAAGGATTCCCGTAGCCACGATTGTAGCTATGGTGGCGGAAGGGATGAATAATGAGGATATCCTGGCAGCCTATCCTGATCTTGAAAAGGGTGATATCGCCGAATCGCTGCGGTATGCGGCGGAAGCTCTCCGCGAACGCGAATTACCACTGGTAATGCAGGCATGAAATTTCTGATCGATAACGCCTTGTCACCACGGGTCGCAATCGGATTGAGAGAGGCGGGATACGATAGCGTTCATGTGCGTGATTATGGTATGCAAAGTGCGTCCGATACAGAGATATTGGAACGTGCTCTCAATGAAGATCGCATTATTGTTTCAGCGGATACTGATTTCGGAACATTACTCGCAAGCCGTGCCGAGATCAAACCGTCCTTCATTTTATTTCGGGGCATAACAACGCGCCGACCAGAAACACAGTTGCAAGTATTGTTAGCAAACCTATCAGCTCTAAAAGAAATCATCGAAAATGGTTGTGTTGTTGTGTTTGATCAAAACAGAATTCGTGTACGCAACCTGCCGATAGGCGGTTTTGGGACATAAGCGAGTAAGAGGTAGGTGCGCTCAAAGCGGCGCTGGATGCCTTTTCCAAGGCGGATTGCTGGTATAGAATAAAAAAGATTAGAAAAAAGGTGCTGACCATAATTAACATGTGGCGGAATAGTTCATTTAGCCATAAATAAAAATAGTAGGAGATAATTTGCATGAAGAAAATAATCATCGTTTTAGTTGTAGTTTCTCTCATCGCTGCTATTTCATCCCCATTTCTAATGAGATTATGGCAGGAATCAACCAATTCCAATAAGTATGATCTCGATTATGTTCTGAAAAACTTGCCCAAAGGTGAATACAAACAATCTGACAAAGGTATTACAATTCAAGGCCTGTTCTTCCCGAAGGAAGCATATAGAATTTTACATGAAGACCAAAAAAATAAAACAGTAACAATACAATTCAAAAACCCTGACACAAGCGAAGCAGATTATGTTGTCCCCCTTAGAATAGCGGAGGTTCAGGATCTGAAGACAAATAAAGAAGGTGAATTCGTCGAGATGACATACAGAGGCAGGAAATACAATCTGACGAACGCCAATTTTATTACGCACACGAAGGATTATATTCTGGTGCAAATGTTACAGCCACCTCCAGGATTGCGATTAAAATACGACTTCAAGCTAAGTTTTGGTGAACTCATGGCAATTCTGCAAATATTGACTATCCTAATTGCGGTGGTCTTATATTTCCGGGAGAGCAGGCGAGAGAAGAACATTGCCAAAAGAGAAATATATCAGAAACTTGAGCTGGCATCTATTGACCTATTCAAATTTGAAGTGCAGAATGCAAAAGACCTTTGGTGCGTCTATTCTGCTGAAGAAAAATTCCCTGAAAAGAATACTGCAGCCCGCTGGGCAGTGCAGGAATATGTATGTCAGATAATGAATTTATTTGAAATGATTATTGAATTCAAAATTCAGGAAATCATCGATGAGCAAGTATTCTTGAGTTGGGTCCAATGGTTTTGGGATATGAGCTGCGCTGATAATTTTGAAAAGATTTGGGATGATGTAGGCATGAACTATACCGCACCACTTCGTAAGGCAATTAATTCAGGAATCACAATTGCAAAGCGTTCTAAAGAAATCAACCAAGATGGGTATAAGGAATTCCTTGGTGAGATTGGGAAACAATTTGCTTATACTAATAAGCAGATGGCTGAATTCCTAAATGAAGGAGAGGGCTGATGCTAAAAAAAGTTACCAAGTGGTTAATTGCGGCGATGGTTATATGCGGTATGGTTGGATCAGCCACTGCGGCCTATGCTCTCACGATAAAATCTAATGCCGCGCAAAGGCCGGAGATATTTCCACAGTTGGGACATACAGGCGGGGTTAACTCCGTCGTTATTTCACCGGACGGGCGGTTCGCTTTATCGGGAAGTGGTGATAAAACCCTGCGTCTCTGGGATGTCGCTACGGGTAAAGAGATACGTGCATTTACCGGGCATGCAAATACTGTTGCATCCGTCGCCTTTTCTCCGGATGGAATGATTGCCTTATCAGGTAGTCATGATAAAACTTTACGTCTTTGGGATGTAGCCACAGGCAAAGAGATAAGGGCATTAGATGGTCATAAACATTTTGTTGAATCAATCGCCTTTTCACCGAACGGTAAGTTTGCTTTATCTGGCAGCTGGGATAAAACTATGCGTCTTTGGGATGTGGCTACTGGCAAAGAGATGCGGACGTTTGTTGGGCATACAGACTATGTTTTATCTGTTGCCTTTTCGCCGGATGGTAAGTTTGCCTTATCTGGCAGTCGCGATCGCACACTTCGCCTATGGAATGTTAAAACTGGAAAAGAGATGCGGATATTTGCGGGGCATGCAGTCGGTATCAATTCTATAGCCTTTTCTCCAGACGGGCGTTTTGTCTTATCAAGTGATGAATATAGCATGCGTCTCTGGGATGTTGCCACAGGGAAAGAGATGCGGATATTTGCGGGGCATGCAGGCCTTATCAATTCTATAGCCTTTTCTCCTGATGGAAGGGTCGCCTTGTCAGGTGGCAGTGATGCCGCCGTACGTCTATGGGATACGGCCACAGGGAAAGAGATACGCAAATTTATTGGACATACAAATTATGTTTTGTCCGTTTCCTTTTCCCCTGATGGACGGTACGCCTTGTCAGCGGGTGCAGATAACACTCCTCGTCTCTGGGATGTTGCCACAGGCAAAGAGGTACAACAGTTTAAAGGTTATACAACAAAAATCGTTTGGGACGTCTCCTTCTCACCGGATGGACGGTTCGTATTATTAGGGGGAATGGACTCCCTTCGTCTCTGGGATGTAACCACAGGGCGGCAGATGTCGAAACAAGAAGCAAAATATAATGAAGAAGTCACTTTCCTTGCTTTTTCTTCGAATAGTAAACTAGCTTTATTACGTCGTAGTGCAGGGGATTATGCCACGGAGTATAATACCGCTACGACTCCCTTCTCTTCCGCAGACACAGTCCTAGCAAGAAAAGATAAAACTCTACATATCTGGGATGTTGCCACAGGCAAAGAGATAAGGACATTTACCGGGAAAGCAGGTGTCATTTCTCCGGATGGAAGGACTGTTTTATCACACAGTCGTGATAAAACTATGCGTCTTTGGGATGTGGCTACTGGCAAAGAGATGCGGACGTTTGTTGGGCATACAGACTATGTTGAATCTGTTGCCTTTTCGCCGGATGGTAAGTTTGCCTTATCTGGCAGTCACGATCACACCCTTCGACTCTGGGATGTCGATACGGGTAAAGAGATACGGCTATTTCCTGCAGATAAAAAATCTGTCTTCCCTGTTGCCTTTTCTCCAGATGGTAAATTTGTCTTATCGGGAAGGTATAATCGCGATTACCCTAGCTGGACAATAATGAGTCTCTGGGATGTTGCCACAGGGAAAGAGATGCTGTCATCTATCGGGCGTGAAGCCCGAATTACCTCTATAGCCTTTTCTCCTGATGAAAGGGTCGCCTTGTCAGGTGGCAGTGATGCCGCCGTACGTCTCTGGGATACGGCCACAGGAAAAGAGATACAGACATTTGCCGGTCATACATACAGTATTAAATCTGTTGCCCTTTCTTCAGACGGCAAGCACGCTTTGTCGGGGAGCGGAGATAGAACCATACGACTTTGGGATGTTGCCACAGGCAAAGAGATACGTCAGTTAAAAGGTTGTACAAAGGATGTTACCAGCGTCGCCTTTTCGCCGGATGGTAAGTTTGCCTTAGCTAAAGGTTGTGATGACATCGTTCGTTTCTGGGATGTCGCCACGGGGAAAGAGATACAGAAATTTATGGGGTATACAAGCAATTACATCGAATTCTCCCCTGATGGCAGGCAAGTCCTATCGGGCAGCTGGGCAGGTATTCCTCGCCTGCTTGATATACACACGGGCAGGGAACTCGCCCAGTTTATCACCTTTGCAGACGGAGAATGGATTGCCATCACCCCGGAAGGCTATTTCAATGCCTCTCCCAATGGTACGAAGCATTTGAATGTCCGGGTGGGTAACAACGTTTACGGGATTGACCAGTTTTATAGCCGGTTCTATCGGCCGGAGCTGGTGGAGCTAGCGCTAGCCGGGAAAGAGGTCAAGGCCACGGAAGATATCGGCGCACTTGCCAAGCGCTCGCCCGCGCCGACGGTTAGTCTCATCGCCCCGCTAAGTGATGTTAGTGTAAATAAAGAAACAATTACCGTAAAAGTAACCGTCAAAGACAATGGCGGCGGGATTGGCGATATTGTTGTTTACCGCAATGGTGTGCAGGTTGGCAACAAAACACGCGGAGTTTCAATCAAGGCTAAAAAAGGTGTGGATGAAATTTTTCCGTTTGATGTATCTCTTAGTGAAGGTCAAAACAGTATTCGGATAGTGGCCATGAACAAGGAAGGCTCCATGGAATCAGTGCCTGCCGAGGTTAATGTGACGGCGAATATCAAGAAGGCGCGGCCCAATCTCTATGCCGTGGTTGTGGGCATTGACGAATATAAAAATAAATCCATCGCGCTAAAATTTGCTGTTTCCGATGCCACAGAGTTTGCCGATGTGCTGAAGGCAAAGGCCAGGCCACTTTTTGATCAGGTGCGGGTGACAGTGCTTATCAAACCGGAAGAGACAACCAGTGAGGCCATCCGCAAGGCGCTGATGCAGGCAGCGGTAGAGGTAAAGCCTGATGACGTCTTTATTTTCTTCAATGCCTCACACGGTGTTATCGAACAGTTAGAAGGTCTGGAGCAATATTATCTCATTACCAGCAATGTTCTGCTGCTATCGTCTGACCGTGTTGCGCAAGCCGCGCTGAGCCAGAAGGAACTGGCCAGCCTCATCGGATCAATCTCCGCCCAGAAGAAAATCATCTTTCTGGATACCTGCCACGCGGGCAAGGCGGGAAAACAAATCCAGCTTGCTTTGCTGGAGCAGCGCACAAGGGGGCTTACGGAATCAACGGCAATCAAGCTTTTGCAGCGAGCCGTGGGTTCATCGGTATTTGCCGCGTCTCTGGACAGGGAAACCGCTATGGAGGGATACAAAGGGCATGGCCTGTTTACCTATGTCCTTCTAGAAGGCATGAATGGCAAAGCGGATATCAAGAAGGAAGGATATATTACTGTGAATGGCCTCAAATATTTCATGGAAGAAGAGATTATTACTTTATCAGAGAAAGTCTTTAATCGCCAGCAGACGCCTGTCATCGAGGCAGGGGCAAACTTCCCCTTCGGGAAGGTGCAGTAGAAAGGACAAGGGGAAAATGATTAGGGTTCGCGCTTTGTCATTCCGTGCAAGCGAAGCGCGACACGGATTAGGTTCTGGATACCGGCCTTCGCCGGTATGACAAGGTAAAAATAAGATTGCCACACGCACTGTCGTGCGTTCGCAATGACAAACGGAAATTACGAGAAAGGCCTTTGATACCGGATACGAAATGATCAAATAATGATTGACTCATAACAAATTAAACTTATAATACACTTTAACACTAAAATATCGAGGTGAATTAATGAAAGATATTTATTCGGCAGTTAAAGTCAGTGAACATGTGTACTGGGTTGGTGCCATTGATTGGACAATTCGTGATTTTCATGGATACACAACGCCCCACGGCAGCACTTATAATGCCTATCTGGTGATGGCGGATGAAATTACCTTAATTGATACGGTCAAGGCGCCATTTATGGATGAAATGCTTGCCCGCATTAAATCAGTTGTTGATCCTGCTCAAATCAAATACATAATTTCCAATCATTCCGAAATGGATCATTCCGGTTGCCTGCCACAGGTAATTGATCTGATTAAACCAAAAAAAGTTTTTGCTTCCGCCATTGGCACAAAGACATTAAAGGAGCTTTTTCACGATCAGCGTGAAATCACTCCAGTAAAAGACGGTGAAACTTTAAGTCTGGGCAATATGGAATTGACTTTTATGGAAACGCGAATGGTTCATTGGCCGGATTCCATGTTCACATATCTGGCCAATGATCAGCTTTTGTTTTCCCAGGATGCTTTTGGTATGCACTTGGCAACGCAGGAGCGTTTTGCCGATGAACTTCCGGCAGCTAATTTAGAGTATGAAGCGGCCACGTATTACGCCAATATTGTTTTGCCTTATTCACCGATTGTGCTGAAGACGCTCGATAAAGTTGCGGCATCAGGCTTTAAAATCAAAATTATTGCTCCGGATCATGGGCCGATATGGCGCAAAGATATTGGCAGGATTATTGAACTTTATAAGCAGTGGGCTTTGCAAAAACCCACGGCAAAAGCAGTTGTTGTTTACGCGACAATGTGGCATTCTACCGAAAAGATGGCGCGTGCCATCAGTGAGGCAATAGCTGGGGCAGGCATTCAGGTTAAGCTTTTGTCGCTGAATGAAACTCACCGCAGTGAAGTTGTTTATGAAGTTCTGGATGCCGGAGCGCTTATTGTCGGGTCGCCGACACTCAATAACAACATCCTGCCGCAAATGGCGGATGTAATGACCTATCTGAAAGGATTGAAGCCGGCCAATCTTATCGGCGCCGCTTTTGGTTCCTATGGGTGGAGTGGCGAGTCGGTAAAGGACTTGGAAGGATTGCTCAAAGCAATAAAGGTGGAAATCGCTGCCGAAGCAGTTTCCGTGAAGAATGTTCCCGACAGAGATGTCTTGGAAAAATGTGCAGAATTGGGAAGAATTATAGCGGCAGAGTTGAAAAGAAAATAAACAAACATTAAGGAGGAAGAAATGAAAAAGTATGTATGTGGAGTATGCGGTTATGTTTACGATCCGGAAAAGGGCGATGTTGATGGCGGTATTCCATCCGGCACATCTTTTGATAAATTGCCGGAAGATTGGTGCTGCCCTATCTGCGGTGCCGGTAAAGAAGAATTTTCACCAGAGTGATTTTATAAAATAGTAAGTGAGGAAGTAATGGATAAAATTCAAGAAGCGTTAAATCAAGCTTATGTCGGAGAGGCAAAGGCCGCGCTTAGACTCAAGGTCTATGCGCAAAAGGCGGAGGATGAAGGCTATAAGCAAATGGCACGTCTTTTCCGCGTGATTGCTTTTTCGGAAGAAATTCACGGAGCCAGGGCACTACGCGTTCTGAAAGAGGTGAAGAGTACGGAAGAAAATCTGGCGGCTAGTTTTGAATCGGAAAAGAGAGTAGCTGAAATCGCTTATGATAGTTTTGTGAAATTGGCAGAAGATGCCGGAGATAAAGCGGCCCTGCTTCATTTCAGCCAAAGCCGTGATGTCGAAGAAACGCATGCCAAGCTCTACAAACAGGCGATGGCCGATTTTATGGAAGAAAGGGAGACTTCTTATTATGTCTGTAAAGTATGCGGTTATGTTGCCGATGGAGCTTTGCCTGATGAATGTCCTGTTTGTGGCGCCACGAAGGAACAATTTGTTGATTTTGACAAATAGCAGCGTTACTGTTTCACTGAGCGAAAATCGCTAGGCGGAACTAATTGTGAGGTGAGAATATGAATATCCGTCGCGGATCGTTGTTTTTATTGTTGTTGGTAACCATCGTCTTTCCGAAACCAGCCATTAGTGCAGAAAAGCCACTGTGGGAACTGGGAATTGGCTTCTCTGCGCTACTACTGCCGGATTATCGGGGATCAAATGAATATAGACTGTATCCATTGCCTTACCCGCATTTCATCTACCGTGGTGATGTGTTAAGGGTAGATGAAAATAAAATTTCAGGACAGATTTTTAAGACTGACCGGATTTTATTGGATGTATCCATATATGGTTACTTGCCGGTTAAAAGCTCTAACAATACTGCCCGGCAGGGCATGGAGGATCTTGATCCGACATTTGAAATTGGGCCGGCAATTAAAATTAAGCTGCTGGAGGACAAGGAAGATAAATATCAACTGAATTTAAAATTGCCGGCGCGTGCCGTTTTTTCCACGGATTTTTCATCTGTAAGATACGAAGGTTGGGTGTTTAGCCCAAGGATTAATTTTGAAAAGGGCGATATAATTCCGGAAACAGGTTTGAATCTCGGAATTTCGGCTGGCCCCATGTTTGCCGATAGCGGTTACCATGAATATTTCTATACCGTAGAACCTGATTACGCGACAGTTACACGTCCTGCCTACTCGGCAGGTGGAGGTTACAGCGGGTCCACTCTTTCGATTGGTTTAAGTAAAGGGTATAAACAATTTGTTTTCAGTACTTTTGTCAGCGCTGATTTTCTTCAAGGGGCGGCATTTAAAAATAGCCCGCTGGTAAAAACCGATACTTCCATCATGACCGGTATCAGCATTACCTGGATATTTTTTAAATCAGCTAAGATGGTAACTACGGACAAGTGAGAAACAAACAGAACAACAAATATATTTAATGGTATAAGTCAATGGTATCGATAATTACACGCTGGTTAATAATAACGATGGCAATATTAGTAGCCTCAATGTTGGTGCCCGGAATTGAGGTTGATACTCTGATGACGGCAATCCTTGCTGCCGCTGTCTTAGGATTGATCAATGTTTTTATTAAACCGGTTTTGCTAATTCTTACTCTGCCGCTGAGTATTCTAACTCTGGGAGTGTTCACTTTTTTTCTCAACGCGCTGATGCTTGAGCTTGTGGCTTATTTTGTGAAGGGCTTTAAAGTCCACAGCTTTCTTGCGGCTTTCTTAGGCTCATTAATTATCAGTATTGTCACCTGGCTGGCTAATTATTTTATTAACGCTAAGCCCGAAACACCTAAGCGACAGGATATTATTGATCTGGAAAAAGGGGATGACGGCAAATGGCGTTAGAGGCAACAATCAACTTAACCCCAGCCATGAAGCAGTATATCGAAATCAAGGAAAAATATCCCGACTGTATTTTGTTTTACCGCATGGGCGACTTCTATGAGATGTTTTTTGAAGACGCGCTAACTGCCGCTCCTGTACTGGAAATAACGTTGACTTCCCGTAATAAAGGTAAAGAGGACAGTGTGCCTCTTTGTGGCTTTCCCTATCATGCCGCTTCGACCTATATAACGAAGCTTGTAGAAAAAGGCTTCAAAGTGGCTATTTGCGAGCAAGTCGAAGATCCGAAAAAGGCGCAGGGAATCGTAAAAAGAGAAGTGATCCGGGTGATTACTCCGGGCCTTGTGCTGGATGAAGAAAATCTGGCCGCGGGTGAAAATAATTATCTGTCGGGAATTTGTCTTCATAAAGACATACTCGGTCTGGCCTTTCTGGATATTAGCACAGGTGAATTTCAGATAAGTGAATTTACCGATAGAGATTCTTTTCTTATCGCTATTGCCGGGTTAGACTTTAAGGAAATGATTCTGGCAAAGTCTTTTCCGGATAAGGCATTGATAAAAACTCTCGAGATGCAAATGATCGCGGGCAGGATTAATTATCTGGATGATGAATGTTTCGGGCTAGATCAGGCACAAATAATTTTAAATCAGGATTTTAGTTCGGATATGCTGGAAAAGGCCGAAATTACCAAACACCCTGCGGCGATGATTGCTGCCGGTGTTGTTTTGCGCTATGTTGATCAGACACAAAAAATCCGCCCTCAACACATAAGTGAAATTCAGTGGTATTCAACGGAACATCATCTCATTCTCGATGACACAGCCCGCAAGAATTTGGAGATATTTCAAACAATTCAGGATGGCACAAAAGCAGGTTCACTATTTTCTCTGATCAATGAAGCGCTCACACCGATGGGAACAAGGCGTTTACGCTGGTGGCTTAATTATCCGCTGGTGGATGCGGAAAAAATCAGAGCAAGGCTGGGTGCGGTTGCCGAAATAAAAGAAAGCCATATCTTGAGATCAAATTTACGCAAAACGATGATGCGTATTTATGATTTGGAAAGGCTTTCCGGGCGGGTAGCTCTTCGCGCGGCTAATCCTCGCGATTTGGTGGCCCTGAAGATATCGCTTGCGGCCATCCCGGAGATTAAATCGATGCTGCTTGATTTTACAGCGCCTAAGCTCATTGAAATAAGAGCGCAGCTTAAAGAAATGGCGGAGGTCATTGATTTAATATCGCGGACGATTGTGGACGATCCACCGCAAAGCACACAGGATGGAGGTTTTATCGCGAAAGGTTGCGATGAAGAACTCGATAAGCTCAGGTCGATCAGTCGTGATGGTAAGAAATGGATCGCTGCGCTTGAGGCTACGGAGCGACAGAAAACCGGCATAAATTCTTTGAAAATTGGTTTCAATAATATATTCGGTTATTATATTGAGGTGACTAAAGCCAATACCGCAGCCGTTCCTGATTCTTATGTAAGAAAGCAAACCTTGGTTAACGCCGAACGGTACATTAATCAGGAACTAAAAGAGTTCGAGCAAACGGTTTTAAACGCGGAGGAAAAAATTCGGGAAAGAGAGCATACACTTTTTATTTCCCTGCGGGAAAATCTTAATCAATATATTACCGGCATCCAGAAAAATTCATTTCTTATTGCTGAACTTGACGCGCTGGCCACTCTTGCGGAGGTTGCTGAAAAATATCATTATAACTGCCCGGAAATTGATGATGAAGACATTATTGATATTCGCGATGGTCGTCATCCTGTAGTGGAGGCCGCGTTAAAAAAAGAAGGTTTTGTCCCGAATGATTGCCTGCTTAATTTGCAAAGCCATCGGTTGTTGATCATTACAGGACCCAATATGGCGGGTAAGTCCACTTATATCCGGCAGATTGCTTTAATTGTTCTACTCGCGCAGATGGGAAGTTTTGTGCCGGCGGCAAAGTGCCGGATAGGTGTTGTCGATAAAATCTTCACCCGCATCGGTGCATCCGATAGTTTGGTTAAAGGGCAGAGCACTTTTATGGTTGAGATGACGGAAACGGCGGAAATCCTGAAAAACGCGACTTTCCGCAGTTTGGTTATTCTTGATGAAGTGGGACGAGGGACTTCCACATTTGACGGTTTGAGTATCGCCTGGTCAGTCGCGGAATACATTCATGATTTCCAAACAAAGGGAGTTAGGACTTTGTTTGCCACGCACTACCATCAGCTTACCGATTTGGCAGCGACAAAGGATGGCGCAAAAAATTATAATATCGCCGTGAAAGAGTGGGGTGAAAAAATAATCTTTCTGCGCAAGATAATGGAGGGCGGCGCCAGCCGCAGTTACGGCATTGAAGTGGCGCGCATTGCCGGTGTGCCCAAAGAAGTGATCGTGCGGGCCAAGGAAATACTACATAATCTGGAAAAAGGTGAATTTGATGAAATTGGCATGCCTCGTATTGCACGCGGTAAAAATACGGGGAAAAGTATGAGCCCGCAACTGAATCTTTTTGTCGAGAAAGAAGACGAGATTATCGGACAGCTCAAGATGATCGATATTTCATCAATGACACCACTGGATGCTCTCAATGTTTTGAGTGAATTAAAAAACAAAGTATAATGAACTCGTAAAAATGGCCCCCGCTGTCATTCCCGCCTTCGCGGGAATGAAGAAAAAGCAAAAATAACTTTTTTTACGAGTCCATTAAATATAATCTATTTTTACTACAGGATATTATCTGATCTATGAGCCGTAAATGTTTGCTGGCCTTAATTTTGATTATTTTGAGCCTGATAGGCTTGATTTTAGCTGCGCCTGATTATTTGCTCTATTCTTCGCCGTACAAGAAAGCAGACGCAATTGTTGTCTTGCTGGGACCGGATTTTAAGGCGCGTCAGAAAGAAGCTAACGATCTAATAAGTGCTGGAATGGCCGATTCCCTGATCATTCCTGCATACAATAAGACGTATAGATTTTTTAATAAGGGCGCTATACAGCATTTGCCGGCGAATTTTACGGAGGCAAAGACAATGAGAAAAAATGTTGATGCCCCGCCGTTTTTTTATGAAGATACTCATTGGGAAATAAGTGAGGCTAAAAAGGTGATGTCCCATTATGGACTTCAGTCGGCGATATTTGTCAGTTCGCCTTATCATATGCGAAGAATTAAGATAATCGTGTTAAGAGTATTTGATAATAATGTGGGAGAGTTTTATTTTATTCCTACTCATTATGAGAAAGCGCCGGCTGAATTTTGGGAATTATCTTGGGCTGACTGGAGAAGAGTTGCCAGAGAGTACGGGAAAATTTTGTGGTTTCTTATATATTCGTTAACCCCCTTAAAGCATTTGCCTTAAGGGGGTTAAGGTATATTGATCCCGCTTCGATAAGCTCGCGGGATAATTCAACTACAAGATTCCGATAAAGCAGATTATCGGAATCTTAGTTTCATTAAAGATCATGTTTGTTGTCGATGTGAGCGGAGATTAAATCTCCTTCATCTTTTTGCGGGCTTCCTGATAGAGTCTCATCACACTGAGGAAGATGGCCAGGAAGAATAAACCCAGCATAAAGTTCGGAGAAGTTTCAAAATAGACATCCAGTAAATGGCCGACATAGAGAAACAGGAAGGATGC
>Ga0247841_10010035_pt1 | contig 13035 bp, 11 predicted proteins | sample LaCruzMarch2015__2_FD_192410 | JGI IMG/M metagenome (GOLD analysis project Ga0247841, IMG submission 192410) | Freshwater microbial communities from meromictic Lake La Cruz, Castile-La Mancha, Spain - LaCruzMarch2015_18m | ecosystem: Environmental > Aquatic > Freshwater > Lake | place: Spain... | reverse complement strand
GGTGGCGGTTGATTTGGTCAAAGAAAAAATGATTGATGAAAAAGAGGCGCTTTTGAGAGTGAGCGCTGAATCGCTTGATCAATTATTGCATCCGACACTTGATCCAAAAGAAAAAAAGAATTTTGCCGTGATAGCCAGGGGTTTACCGGCAAGTCCGGGTGCAGCTTATGGTCAGGTAGTTTTCAGAGCCGATACTGCTGTGGATTGGGTAGAAAATGGTAAAAAAGTAATTTTGGTGAGAGCCGAAACCAGTCCTGAGGATATCGCGGGGATGAATGCGGCTAGCGGTATTTTGACAGCCAGGGGCGGCATGACGTCTCATGCGGCTGTAGTGGCCAGAGGAATGGGAAAATGTTGTGTTTCAGGTTGTGAATCAGTGATTGTATCCGAAGCGAATAAAGTTTTTAAAGTCGGAGAACAAACGATTAAGGAAGGTGATTTGATAACTTTGGATGGTTCTACCGGTGAAGTCTTTTTGGGTAAAGTGCCGACGATGGAACCAACATTATCCGGAGATTTTGGAAAATTGATGACATGGGCAAATAAATATCGCAAGTTGGGAGTAAGAACCAACGCCGATACACCAAAAGATGCAACTGTGGCTCGAAAATTCGGTGCCGAGGGAATTGGACTTTGCCGAACGGAACATATGTTCTTTGAAGAAGACAGAATTTTTGCCGTCAGACAAATGATTGTGTCGGAGACATTGGAACAAAGAAAATTAGCTTTGGCCAAGATTTTCCCGATGCAAAAAGATGATTTTAAACAATTATTTGAAATCATGAAGGGTTTGCCGGTTAAAATCAGATTACTTGATCCACCACTGCATGAGTTTTTGCCACGTGAAGATAAAGATATTAAAGCTTTGGCTAAAGAGATGGAAATTTCAGAGGATGTGCTAAAGGAAAAAATTGAAGCGCTTCATGAATTTAATCCAATGATGGGTCATCGAGGTTGTCGATTGGCGATTACTTTTCCGGAAATTGCAGAAATGCAGGTAAAAGCAATTATTACGGCTGCCTGTGAATTAAAAAAGGAAAAGAAAATGACAATTGTGCCCGAAATTATGATCCCGTTGGTGGGTGAGGTCCAAGAGTTAATTTGGTTAAAAGCCAAAATTGTTCCCGTAATCGAAGAGACGATGAAAAAATTCGGAATGAAGATTAAATATGAAATCGGAACAATGATTGAAATTCCCAGAGCCGCTTTGGTGGCCGATGAAATTGCACTAGAAGCGGAATTCTTCTCTTTTGGAACCAATGATTTGACCCAAATGACTTATGGATTTTCTAGAGATGATTCGGGGAAATTTTTGAAGGAATACGTCAATCAGAAAATTATTAAAGAAGATCCTTTCAAAAGTGTTGACCAGATTGGTGTCGGAAAATTGATGAAAATGTCAATTGAATTGGGTCGAAAAGTTAATAAAAAATTAAATGTTGGTATTTGTGGAGAGCAAGGCGGAGATCCGGATACAGTCAAATTTTGCCATAGAATTGGCTTAAATTATGTCTCCTGCTCGCCATATCGAATACCAATCGCAATTTTGGCTGCAGCTCAAGCGGCGGTTGAGAAATAAAACATGGTTCAGAAAGAAGAAATAAGTTGGGATAAAATTGTCACTGCTTTTAAAGAGGCAAAGTTGCCGGTGTTCAAAAAAGTGGTGACAATTACCCGGGGTGGTTTGTTTGTAGCGGGGATATATAGTGAAATTTATGGTGTAAAACATATCGATACAGTGTGTTTGGAGTCTTACGATGACGATAAACAAAGACAAATGAAAATAATCAAGTGTACTGGTAGCGACGAAAGTGATATTGTAATTATTGATGATGTGGCTGATACGGGAGAGTCACTATTGGTGGCGAAGAAATATTATCCCAATGCCAAAACTTTGACGATTCACTATAAACCACACTCAAAGTTTAAACCGGACTATTATCTTTGGGAGACGGAGAATTGGATAGTTTACCCTTGGGAAAGATTTTAAAGGGGATTTTTTTGGAAAGGACTAGAATTAGGCTAGTAATAATAAAAAAACTCAGAAAGACAGAATAGGGAAAGACAAAATAATTTAACTCGGCGATGACTGGTTTTTCGGAATTTATGGTTAGGGTAGCTTTGTAAAAACCGGGCCAAAACGGAGGATTGATGGCACAGGGGATGATCTCGGCATTTTTGTTGGCGCAACGAAGGCGCCTGGAATAACCGCCAAGGATAGTGTCGGGTGAAATGATAAATTCTTTGACGGGAAGATCATTTTTTGTGATGACTAATTTGCCGGGAATTTTTGTAAATTGAGATGAATTATTAATGATGGTGCTGGAAAAATCAATCGGATGGGCAAGGCTGTCTTTGAGGAAAGGAGAAGCGGAAAATTGACGTATAGAAAGCGATGATTCTTGTTTGTTTTGAGTTGTAACAATCATATGGGCGCCGATTTTGGCACCTAATTGGCTATCGCTTTTTTGAGTGAGAAAAAAAGTGTAATAGTGATCTTTGCGGTTAGTTTCAGGAAGAGTAGCTATTTTTAAAACCAGCTGTCTGGTTTCGCCGGGATTGACAATAAACGACTCGCCTAAGGCGAGGTCGGCGTTATTTAAGGAGAAAGTAATGGTAGGGTCAGAAAAGACTTTATCGTAACTGACCTGACCATCGATGCCCTTTGGTAGCCAGCTCTCGACGGATGAGTTCAGGGTGGTGCTGGTTTTTGAATTATTAGTGATATTAAAAGCGAGGATATATTTTTGACCGGGTTTGATGAAAAATTCATTATTGGAAGGTGAGAGGGAGATATCGAACATATTTTAATAGTTGGGAATAGCAATAAATGTAATCGCGTTGCTATAAACTCCGGTGGATTGACTAACAGAGATTAATGATTTATAGGTAATGCGGGCTTTGCGATTGCTGACCGGATGATTTTCACTCATGATATATTGACCGATGGTATCAAAGGGTCGAAATTTACTTATATCGGTAAAGTACTGGGAGCTGCCGACGCCGGTCGGGACATCGCTAATGTTGGTGCCAATGACATTGTAGCCAAAACCGTAGCTATTAGTGGTATCCCAGGTGGCGGACGATGAGGGAGTACAGGTAGAACCGATGTTACATGAAGTATTGGGAATAGTGGTGCCGGAAGATAAAATTTGGAGTGGGTGGTTTTGTTTGGCAAGAATTTCATAGCCATGTGCGGCCGGGCAGGAAATAGTGATGGAGTGATAGGCGGTAGAGCCGATACCTGGGACAAGGTGACCAAAGTCGATAGCCAAGTCGGGATCGTTAATAGTAAAACGGAATTTGTTAAAAGTGTTGTAAATATATTGAAAGCCAGCTTCTAGGGTATAAGCGCCGGAATTATATTCACCTGGAGCCATTTGGCCGACAGTATCACTTAAATGATAATTAGTAGAAACTTTTGTACCACCAGTCATATTGAAATTACCCCATTCGATAATGTAGGAATTAGATTCAAAATGTTGTGCTAAAACTGGTTTAACAAATTCCCCGCCTTCGCCAAGGCTATGGCGGGCAAGCAAGAAACAAAATAAAATAAATAAAAACTTTTTATTAAATTTCATCGCCGCTGTGTTCGATTTCGTCGGATAATTTATTGGAAGAATTTAGGAGATTTCTGGCCGAATCACGAATAAATTTCGCTTCCTCTTTTTGGCTTGGAGTTAATTGTGGTTGAGATAGAAGAATAGAAGCGGAATCAATAATTTTGCAAATACCGGTTTTAAATTTTAGTTTTAACCAAAACATAAATGCGGTTTCGTCGGCGGAAAGACAGGTTTCAGTTTTTTGTTTTTCGATAAATTGATGACCAATAAACCAGACTAGAGGGGTAATTAGGAGTAAGGAAACAAGGGTAATTAAAGAAAACATGTCTTTCAGGCTGGAGGCGAGAAACAGAATCGCAATCAGGGAGCAGGAGAGAGTAATACTGGAGGCATTTTGAAAAGCGATAATGAGAAGTAAAAAATAAATCAGGAAGAAAGCGGGGGAAGTTAAACCACCGGTGCAGAAAATAATCAGATTAATAATAAAAGAAAGTAAATAAATGTTTAGGATTTTTTTTCTGACGGAGATAATTATAAAGACAATGGAAGCTAGGGCAATAATCTGAGGAATATAGAAATTAAAGCTAGAAAAAAGAAAGGCAAGAAGAGAACTAATTAAAAAGCAGATAATAAGAAGCATTACAAATAGTATATATTAATTTAGTGAACAAGAAGAAATTAGTTGACCTGATGTTGGTTTTGGGAATAGTTTTTATTGTTATTGGGATTGGTTTGAATTTGAGAGGACAAGAGAAGCCAAAGGTAGAAGTGATCAAGAAGGAAATTAAGGTTGAGAATCGGACGGTGAATATAAATACGGCAACAATGGCGGAATTGGACACTTTACCTGGGATTGGGCCAGTAACGGCACAGAAGATCGTAGACTATAGATCATCGTATGGAGGTTTTACAAAAATTGAGGATATTCAAAAAGTTAGCGGAATAGGGCCGAAAAAATATGCAGATATTGCTGGCAAGATTTCTATCTAATATTTATGTCGCTTTGCCTTTTAAAGAGGCGAGTTTATTGGCAGGAATATTATTTGGAGACAAAAGTGGGTTTTCGAAAGAGTTTTACACAAGCCTAAAAGATATAGGGATTGTTCATATTGTAGTAGTTTCCGGAACAAATATAATTATTATTGCCAGGTTTGTGATTGAGGGTTTATCATATTTGATCGGACGGCGAAAAGCAATATTTTTGGGTTTGATTATTCTTTGGGCATATGGTTTTTTGGTAGGTTTGCAGGCGCCGGTTTTGAGGGCGGTTTTGTTGACAAGTTTTTTCTATTGGGCACAGTTGTTGGGTAGAAAATTTAATATTTGGCGAGTATTGATGCTGGTGTTTTTGATGATAATTGCGGCCGACACAAAGATGCTGACGAATATTGGTTTTTGGTTATCTTTCGTAGCTTTTAGTGCAGTGGTATTGGATCCTAAATGGGTTTGGTTGTGGATTACGCCTTTATTGGCATTATTTTTTGGCAAAATTAGTTTGGTGGCGCCTTTAACGAATGCAATTATTTTGTTTTTTCTTGAGGTTGTGACGATAGTTGGTGGAATTGGAGCTATTCTGAATTTAAAATATTTATTGTGGTTAATTATGCCTATTTTGAGATATATTACGTTGACAACAGATATTTTGGGAAAAATAAAATGGGTTAGTTTGGGAATTAAATTTAATTGGCTGATGATGATCGGAAGTTATTTATTATTAATTTGGTTTTATTTTAAGCGACATGAAAAACAGGATATTACTAATAATTAGTGTTTTGCTTTTGGTTTTGTGGTTTTGGCAGGTAAAACCGGACGGTAAGACAAAGGTTGTGTTTTGTGATGTTGGACAGGGAGATGGGGCGATTATTATAAAAAATAATTTTCAAATGATGATCGATGCCGGTCCAAAAAATACAAAAATGGCAGAATGTTTGTCGCGGTATGTGCCATTTTGGGATAAGGAGATAGAGGTTTTTATTGCCTCACACGGAGATGCGGACCATATTGGTGGTTTGGAAAATATCAAAAAAAGTTATAAAATCGAACGAGAATTTAATAATCTGAATTTAGAGATTGGGGAAATTATCAGATATGGCGTAATAGATTTTGAGATATTAAGTAATAGTGAACAATCGATAATGGGTATACTTAAGTATGGTGGTAAGAAATATTTATTTACTGGTGATGCGTCAGTAGAAAGTGAGTATGTGGTACAAGAAAAAATTGATGTATTGAAAGTGGGGCATCATGGATCGGATACTTCAACTGGAGAAGATTTATTAGATCGAGTGAGGCCTAAGTTAGCCGTTATCAGTGTGGGAAGAAATAATAGATATAGTCATCCGAGGGAGATTGTGGTGAATAGATTAGTAGATCGTGGAATAGAGATCAAACGGACTGACCTAGAGGGAGATATTATTATAAATGGTTTTTGATATTTGACTAATAGTCTTTTCGAGATTATTAAAATTATTACCTCGGGTCATAATACAGATTAGATAGGGAGTATTGGGAGAATAGATGATACCACAATCGTGGAGTTGATGTTCTTCGGTTTCGATATAACGTCTTTCGCTGAATTTATGGGAAACATTAATATTGCTTGGTATACCGGCGGCTAAACCATTGCGATAAGTGGTTTGAGAAAGAAGTTTAAGGGCTTTTTCGGACATAGTTCGATTTAAATATGAGGAGTTATAGAGAATGCGAAAAAATGAAGCATAATCTTTTACTCTTATGATATTGCCGGAAGGATTTTCTTTGGCCTTGGAGATGTCGACACCCAGATCTTCATAAACTTTGTAGACCAAAGAGTTATCGATGCTTGATAAAAGATTTTGGTAGGCGATATTGTCCGAATAAATGATCATCTGATTAATTAATTGATCGATGGTGTATTTTTTATTTAGTTCAAGGAATTTTGTTGGGGCGATATTTTGTTCGTCTAGGTTGTATGGTCTAGTATTCTCGATTTCTTTCGAGAGGATAGAAGGGTCAGTTTCGGCTTGTTTATAGTAGGCAATCATTAAAGGGACTTTGATCAAACTGGCGGGGGAAAAATATTCTTTTTCGTTGATACCAAACCAGGGACCGTTGTTGAGATCCCGATAATAAACGGCAGCGAAGGAGATATTTTTGATATTTTTTTGTTGATCGATGATAAAATCAATACTATCTTTGAGTTTGTTTAAGTTTTTGTCTTTTGAAATGGACTCAGAGTCACATTCAAGCAGGGGATTAATATATTCGTAGTTTTGTTTGTCGCGTGTTTCCTTAAAATCGATAGGGTATAATTGGAAAAAACTATGGCTGAAATATCCCAAAAGGAAAAATACTGGTAAAAGGAAATAGATTATTCGTTTCGTATATGGGTAATTTTATAGTAAAATACAGAGAAATGAAAGATAAGAAAAATCTTTACGTATTAGTCGAGTTTCCGTATCCGTCTGGGAGTGGATTGCATATTGGCCATGCTTTTAGCTTTACAGGGGCAGATGTTTATGCACGATTTAAGCGAATGCAGGGATACAATGTAATGTTTCCGATGGGTTGGGATGCGTTTGGATTACCGACGGAGAATTATGCAATTAAAATGAAAAAGAAGCCGCAGGAGGTGACAAGAGAAAATACGGAAATGTTTAAAAAACAAATGACGGAATTAAGATATTCATTTGATTGGGATAGAGAGATAAATACAACTGATCCAGATTATTATAAATGGACACAGTGGATATTTATCAAACTATTTGAAAAGGGGTTGGCTTACAAAAGAGAGGTACCAATTAATTGGTGTCCGTCATGTAAAATCGGTTTGGCGAATGAGGAAGTGGTGGGGAATAAATGTGAGAGATGCGGGGCAGAAGTGAGTCGCAGAAAGATATCACAGTGGATTGTTAAAATAACCGATTATGCCGATAGGCTTCTGGAAGGTCTAAAAGACACTGATTTTATCGAAAAAGTTAAACAGGCACAGATTAATTGGATTGGAAAATCACAAGGTGCCTTGATAAAGTTTGGTGATATTGAGGTGTTTACGACCAGACCGGATACGTTGCCGAGTGCAACTTTTATTGTATTGGCTCCGGAACATCCTTTAATTTCAGATATAATTTTGCGGTCCTCACGCGCTTCGCATGATTGCGGTCCTAAAATTACATCTGAAATTGTGATGGATGTAAGGAATTATGTAGAGAGGGCGAGGAAGAAGAGTGAATTTGAGAGAGGGGAATTGAACAAAGAAAAAACAGGAGTGTTTACTGGTTTATATGCAATCAATCCGTTTAATAATAAAGAAATGCCGATTTGGATTTCAGATTTTGTTATAGGTGGTTATGGTACCGAAGCGATAATGAGTGTGCCGACACAAGACAAGAGAGATGAAGAGTTTGCTAAAAAGTTTAAACTGCCAATAGTCGACGAAGCAAATTTGACGATGGAAGAAGCTTTGAAATACGGACAAGCGACTTCTTCGTATCATTTAAGAGATTGGATTTTTAGTCGGCAACATTATTGGGGTGAACCAATTCCGATGATTAATTGTCCAAAATGTGGTTGGGTTCCTGTACCGGAGGAGCAATTACCGGTAGTTTTGCCGAAGGTGGATTTTTATGAACCGACAGAAACTGGAGAAAGTCCGTTGTCAAAAATATCGGAATGGGTCAAGGCTACTTGTCCAAAGTGTGGCGGTGAGGCAAAACGGGAAACCGATACAATGCCTAATTGGGCTGGATCGGATTGGTATTTTTTGAGATATATAGACCCGACAAATAACAAGGAGTTGTGCGATTTTAATAAGGCGAAGGACTGGATGCCGGTGGATATGTATATTGGGGGAGATGAACATAACACTCTTCATCTTTTGTATTCGAGGTTTATTTATCAGTTTTTGTTTGACTTAGGAGTGGTGCCGACAGCAGAGCCATATAAGCGACGAATATCTCATGGGGTGATTTTGGGACCGGATAACCAGAGAATGAGTAAGTCAAGAGGTAATGTGATAGTGCCGGATGAGATGTTGAGAAAGTACGGAGCGGCAGTAGTTCGAACCTATTTGATGTTTATGGGACCATTTGATTCGACTATGGCCTGGAATGAAAAGACGTTGATGGGGGTAAAAAGATTTTTAGATAGGGTTTCTAACAAAGACTGGAGCAAAACAGGGTCAAAAATAACTATAAATAAGTTAATCAAAGACGTCACTCAAGATATCAATAGTTTTAAATTTAATACAGCGATAGCGAAAATGATGAAGGCATCGAACACGATTGGAAGTGGGGAAAAGGAGGCATTCTTAGCTTTATTGGCGCCGTTTATTGGTGATGATAGCCGAACAAAGTGGCCGGAAGTGGATGAGAAGTATATCGTTGATGATGTAGTTTTGGTTCCAATTGCAGTAAATGGCAAGGTGAGAGGAAAAATTGAAGTTAATAATGGAATGAACGAAAAAGAGATACTATCTAGATCAAAAGAGATAATATCAAAGTGGATTGAAGGTGAAGAGGTAATAAATGAGATTTATATTTCTTTACGGATGGTAAACTTTGTGCTTGATATTAAGTAAAATGCGGAGATTGTGATTCAATGGATTATCAAATGATATTAAATGAATATGTTTTTAAGGTTTAATGTTTACGGTTAAAAGTGTATCGGTAATGATGCGGTAATAGTAGTTTTTAGCGCGGAAAAAAGTAATATTTAGCTTTAAAATATGCGGAAATTATGTATCCCCACCAGGAATTGGACCTGGATTTGCCGCTTAGGGGGCGGCCGTTCTATCCGTTGAACTATGAGGACAGAGAAAAACAATTAAAAATTACGAATTACGAATTAAAAATTATTTTTTTTAAATAAATTGTTAAAGAACAGAGAACCGGGCGGTCAAGACCGCCTTCGTCCGCCAAAGGCGGACTATGGCGGTCGATGTCGGGGATATTGGATTCGAACCAACAACCTCAGCGTCCCGAACGCTGCGCGCTAGCCAATTGCGCCAATCCCCGGAAGTAAAATTGCCTTAATATGCCAATTATACAGTGTGTATTTGGCAAAACAATACTAATGGCCATTATAACTTAATAGAGGATATAAAAAATAGATGATATATATGGGTATAATAAGATGTATACAGAGCTAGATTGATACCCAAAAAGAAGTGTAAAAAAACGATAATTAGCAGAGGAGAGAGGTGTCTGCTACAAGTTATAAAGAATAATAATTGGGGTAACTTAACTCCACAAATGAAAAAATGAAGAAAAAACGCAAAAAATATAGTAAAAAAATGATATGAAAAAAAATAAAAATATAGGCTATCTAATACTAAGAGCAAAGAGGTTATCTCGGAGGATAATTAATTCATTTCCGTCGGTTTTTGCAGCGATAAAATTGCCTTCAAATTTATCCGAATAGAAGGTGTGGAGATTGGTTCCATCGTAGTCGATTGCTTTGATAGTATTGTTTTGATTAAAAACGATGCTATTAGAACCGGATAGCCAGAAAGGTGAACCTATTTCTGACTCATTTCCGATTAGAAAGTTAGTGTCGTCTTTGATATCGTAGACATAGTAAAGACCTTTTTTTATTTGACGATTTTGGAGTTGAGTACTTTGTCCTGGAGGAGGAGAAATGATATTTTTATCGAGAAGAAAATCAGCTTGGGCTAGGTAGAGAAATTTGTCGTCGGATAGAGAGAGAGAGGAGAGCTTTGCAGACGAGGTGCTAACAAAGTTTTTGAAGACATTGGGAAGTTTTTTTAGATTTTCGACAATTTGATTGTTTTCTGTATTTTTCCATGATTCTATGATGATTGTTTTGTTGAGGGTGACATCTTTTAGTTTGGATAGAGTGATGGTCTCGTTGAGATTAACTAGATATGAAATATTAGTATTGATGGATGATATGAGTAATTCTTCGCCATCTGGTGAAAGTATATATTTAAATTTTGACCAGTCGAGATTGTAAAAGTTGGGAGCAATTTGCTTAGGTTGGTTTTTTCCAAGGGGGAGAATGTTGCCGGCGAGATCATATTGGTAGAGTCCATTATTTTTTGAAGCGGAGGCGGAAGCAACAGCGTAAATTATTTTTGAGCCGTCCGGCGATAGGCTTGGATTAATGGCACCGGTAAGAGTAATTGCCCTTATGTCAGGGATAATTCTAAAAAGGTGAGCATCGGCTTGGATCACGGTCTCTTTTTTTAAAATGATATGTTTTTGCCATGGAGTGAAGCCATCTTTCATGATTTTGATGTCATACTCTCCCGGAGGAAGATTGATAGTGTCGTCGGTGGCGCTGACGAGATGTCCATTAATGTAGACCGAAGCAGTCTTTGGTTTTGAAGTAACAGACAGAATTCCAGTAGCATTAAAATTTATGCCTTCTTTTAGGTTAATTCTATAGCCTTTAGCGTAGAAAGTAATGAGATAAGTGATCGCAAAAATTAAAAAAACAATAGTGGCAAAGAAACGAAGACTCTTTTGGTCTTTTTTATCGAGCATAATTGAATTATACTAGATATTATATGAAGTTGTTCAGAAAGTTAGGAATTGATTTGGGAACATCGAACAGTTTGGTTTGGACAGAAGGAGAGGGGGTAGTTTTGTCGGAGCCGACATTGGTTGCCGTTAGTACTGAAGACAGAAAGGTGTTGGCGGTGGGGAATGAAGCCTGGGAGATGATGGGAAAAACACCGGAATATATCGAGATAATTAGACCTTTAGAGGATGGAGTGATAGCGGACTATGATGTGACCGAAGCAATTCTAAAAGCGTTTTTACGAAAAGTGATGGGTAATAATTGGTTTATCGGTCCCGAGGTGATGATTTGTGTACCGGCAGGAGTGACTCAGGTAGAACAAAGAGCGGTTTTGGATGCGGCTTTGGGCGCAGGTTCGAGAAAGGCCTATCTGATCGATAAACCTTTAGCGGCAGCAATCGGAGCGAAAATACCGGTTTCGGAAAGTTTTGGTAATATGATTGTCGACATAGGAGGAGGGAATACGGAAGCGGCGGTGATTGCATTAGGAGGAGTGGTAACTCATAATAGCGGTAGGATAGGTGGTATACGCATTGATAAAGCGGTCATGGATCATATTAAATCGGTTTATGGAATAATAATTGGCGAACAAACAGCAGAATTGGTCAAGATTAAGCTTGGGAGTGCAATTAAATTGAAGCGGAGCGAAACGATGAATGTTAGTGGAAGAGATTTTTTGTCCGGTTTACCAAAAAATATTGAGGTTGATTCAGATGTTATCTATGAAGCGATTCGGCCAATGTTGGAGATGATACTTGAGGTGATACGAAAGACCCTAGAAATAACGCCACCTGAATTATTGTCAGATATCATGGACCGAGGCATTGTCTTTTCAGGTGGAGGGTCACAGATACGGAATTTAAATGTTTTGATAACCAGGGAGATTGGTGTTTCGGCTCATACCGCGATTGATCCACAGCTATGTGTGATTAAGGGAACAGGGTTGGCGATAGAGAATTTAGAGACCTATAAGAGAGCGCTTCGCTAATTTTTAATTCTTAATTCTTAATTCTTAATTTCTTCTTATATTATTTATATTTAATTTTGATAGTAAAAAAAATATTATTTTATATTTTGCCTAATTTATGGGATTTGATATGAGTAATAAATGTGTTCGATTTTATATAAATTAGTGATTTTTAAAAAATTATTTTTTGTCTTATAAAAATAATGGTTTTTGGGGTGTTGATACACTTATTTATCATGTCTTATATATTTTAATTGAAGAGGTGACCATGAGCTGAATTTTACAGAAAATTTGGTAGAATTAGTAAAAGGTAATAAGTTTTTAATTATGGGGAGTGATAAAATGAAGAAAAAAATAGATAAAAATGGCGTAAAGATACTGAAAATGTTTGATATTGAGTTTTTTGGCAGAGATAAGCATTTTCTGTTAAAAATGATAGATGGTTGGTTAGCTTCGAAAAATAAGAAAAAATGGATAGCGACCGTGAATCCTGAATTTGTGATGAAAGCATCTAAGGATAGGCATTTTTTACATATTCTAAAGAAGACTGATTTGAATATTATTGATGGTATTGGTTTGATTTGGGCGGCGAAATATTTGGAAAAAAGAAGGATGGAAGTGATTCCGGGGAGTGACTTAATCAATGATTTGTGTAAAATGGCAGAGAATAAAGGATATTCAGTATACTTTTTGGGTGGTTGGAAGGATAGAGCCAAACGAACGGGATTATATTTTAATAAATTATATCCGAAATTAAAAATTGCTGGATATTATGCGGGAAAATGCGTAGGTGAAGACGATATTATTTTGAAAAAAATAGGTAGTAAACGGGTTGATATTTTGTTTGTGGCCTATGGAATGAAGACACAAGAGGAATGGATAGAAAGGAATCTTCGTTGGTTGAATGTAGGAGTAGTGATGGGAGTGGGAAGATCTTTTGATTATTATAGTGGAGATTTGAAAAGAGCGCCCAAGGTATGG
>Ga0247841_10010034_pt1 | contig 13035 bp, 12 predicted proteins | sample LaCruzMarch2015__2_FD_192410 | JGI IMG/M metagenome (GOLD analysis project Ga0247841, IMG submission 192410) | Freshwater microbial communities from meromictic Lake La Cruz, Castile-La Mancha, Spain - LaCruzMarch2015_18m | ecosystem: Environmental > Aquatic > Freshwater > Lake | place: Spain... | reverse complement strand
AAACTTGTTGGGCAATATCTTCGGCCTGTTCTCGGGATTTAAGGCGATAGCAGGCGTGACGAAATAATTTAGGTGCATAATAATTATACATTTCTAAAAACGTGGCCTCATCGCCCTGGTTAATTTTCACCAAAATTTGTTTTTCCTGAAAATACTCTTTCATTTGTTATATGACGGATAAAATGAGTAAACCTTACGCTAACTATCTCTAATAAAAAATATACCAATAAAAAACAAAATGTGCCATGTATCACATAAAAAATTAAAAAAAGCCCTTTTTTTGGGCTTCTGCTCTTTAAAAATACTTTATTAAACTATTGTTGCTTAAGGGCTATTAAGCACTATCGGACCATGATGTTCAGACATTCCCTTTTCTCTTCTAGCGGCATTATACGAGGCTAGCTTAGCATTGTAGTCGTCCCTTACCCAATTTCCGTGTTCTTTTTCCCATTCGCGCTGCTCTTTGTCTCTAGACCAAACACCAAATAGCACTATAGCGCCTACTGGAATAATTATGGGTGATAATAATATAGCAGTTATTATCAATATAAACATCGCCCAACCATAAGTAGTCCCAAAGTATTTAGCTGTTTTTTCTACTAACACCATTTTTTCCATGATTTCTGTTTTTTTGTTGTTTTTTTTATTAAAGAGCCATTTTTAAAGGCTGGTTTCTTACCCTTTCCCTGATTATGCTATACCATAATATCTAATTTAAGTAAATACTTGAAATGCTATTTTTCTTACACCCAAAAAACCTCACAAAAAACACCACTTTCATGGTGCTTTTTATTATTTCAATAATTTTCCAAACTAATTCTATTTTTTTCCGTTTAAACCAATATTCTGGGCTAAAGACCTAAAACCATCTAAAACTTCGACAGGCAAGGCAAAAATAACGGTTTTGGACGGATCGGGATTTATACTTTCGATTGTCTTTAGAGTTCTTAGCGACAAACCGCCGGGGACAGAGGATAAATTTCTTGCAGCCGCGCTTAAATCCTCAGATGCTTTTAATTCCCCCTGAGCGCGAATAATAACCGCTCTTCTTTCCCGTTCTGATTCGGCTTGCTTGGCCATAACTCTTTTCATATCCGCTGGCAACTCAATGTCTTGAATTTTAATATTATTAACGCTAATGCCCCAGGTAGCAGTTTCCGCATCAACTGTTTTTTTAATTTCTTCGGCTATCTGATCTCTTTCTGCGAGCAAAGCATCCAGCTCAACGCTACCGATAACATCCCTTAAGGCCGCTTGCGCATACTGAGACACTGCTGTTGAATAGTTCTGAATTTCTAAAACGGCCGTTTCTGCTTTTTCTACTCGAAAATAGACAACTCCATTAATACCCACAGGCACATTATCCTTAGTAATCGCTTCTTGCTGCGGGATATCGATAGTTCTAATACGCATGTCTACTTTAGTCATTTTTTGAATGCCAGGAAAAATCCAGGTTAAGCCTGGGGCGGCGGTTGAGGTATATTTACCTAAAGTTAAAATTACTCCACGCTCATACTGATCAATAATTTTGATGCCTGGCAAAACAACAAAAAGTAATACCAGGGCAATAACCACCCAAACAATAATCATACTTTTTTTATTATTAATTAAAAGTCATTTTAATCAATAATCTTATTTAATATTATATTTAAAAATTACCTAATTTCTTTTAAAAAACTATCGGCTAATTGGCCAATCGACTCGTCGGCTTGCATAAAATTTTTCCAAACAACGACAATGTCGGCGTCATTAAAAAAAGCGCTTTGGATTTCTAACGGCGTATCTCCGCCCGCCACTGATACCATTAAGTTAAATCTACCTTTAATCTGTTTAATTTGATAATAGGGGATCACCTTTTCTTTAGAAAACTCTGTTTCGTCAACACCGCGATGGAGAATAACTACAGACGGTAATTTTTTTAACTTTTTCAAAACAGCGATCGAGCTTTCCACGTTCATCATGTCGAGCATTGAGTCTATTTTATAATTTTCACAGGCATTAATAAATTCTTCAATTGTTTCAAGCGGCGCTACCCCGAGGCAGGTAGCGGCATTTGCGCCTGCTCCAGCCAAGAGAGCCACTTCTCTCTCCGCTAAATCAGCCACTTTAGCGTCAGCTACGATATATGATTCCGGGCTTAACATTTTTATTTCTCTAATAGCTCGCAAGCCATAAATTTTTATCATGGGCGTGCCGACTTCAATTAATATTTTTTCTGATTGGGGTAACTGACTAATAATTTCTCTAGCTTCAATTAAACCATTATTCAAAGCGATCTGCAGATATTTTTTTCGTTGCTCTAAAGTTGGGCCCAATAAATTAAAAGTAGGTGTTATTTCTTCCTCTTTTTGCCCAAATAAAGTATCAGCGTTATTTAGCGATTGTTCTCGCGCCGCCGCCGCTAAATAATTAAGTAAGCTATCGCCTGCCAAAGTCATCAATTTCTCCATTGGTGTTTCATTGTTTATATTATTCTTTGGCATGTCCTTTAATTCTAGTTAAAAATTGTTCCGCTAACTGCGTAGTTAAATTCGGCTCATTATAAAATGGGCGCCAAACAACAGCAATATCGCCGCCGTTAAAAAAAGTTCTCGTCACGTCTTTTAGCCCCTCTCCGCCAGCCACTGAAATAAAAACATTATAAGCACCCTTAATTCGATTAATATTATGATGCGGGATCATTTTTTCCTTATTTAGTTGTTCATCCACACCACGATGCAAAACGACAATATCGGGCATTTTTTTTAATTTTTGCAAAACCTCGAACGGAAATTCAACATTCATCATATCAACCATAGAATCAATCCCGATTTCTAGGCAGCTTTTTATAAAATCATTAATCGTTTCAATTGGTGCAAGTCCTAAGCAGGTGGCCGCCGACGCGCCGGCATCGGCTGCCGCCTTAACTTCAGTAAAACCACGATCCATACATTTTAGATCGGCCACGATATACCCCTTATGACCCAAGCGCCACTCCCAAATAGACACTAATTGGCTAATACCGCTCACCCCATAATTTTTTATAAAAGACGTTCCCGCTTCAATTAAAATTCGATCAGATGGTGGTAACAAATTAATCATTGTCTCTACTTCAGGGAGCGAGCGATTAAAAGCGATTTGTAAATATTTTAGACGACGATTTAAAAGCATAAATTTCCACTATTAGGCGACACCAACTTTTTCTAAAAATAGCATCATTTTTTCACCAAATATAGTTAAGTTATTATTAAAAAAATACCTAATCTTTTATACGATAATATTAGCACATTTTATTTAATAAATATAAAAAAACCGAGATTGGTTATTCCAGTCTTCCTAACTTTAATGAGCTATTTCAACAAACCTAAACCAGTCCGCTTCTACTTGAATATATTGATAATCATTTAAAATAATGAGCTTATTTTTTGTATTATATGTATGGGCTAATCTTTGCTTAAGATACAGACTCTTAAAATGATTACTACCCCAATGAGGCAGAACGACAAAATCTACCAAGCCCAATCCATTATAACCTCGCAATTTTTTAGCTTCCCTTGCTTTATCTAGTCGATAAACGGGGAAAATATCTGGCCCGGCAATAATAGAGCCGGCACTAGTCCCAATAAAAATTTTGCCATTCGCCACTGCCCTCTGAAAAACTGCGGCCGATTTAGTAAGCTGAATTTGTTCTAATAAATAAAAAGTATTACCACCCGTAAAATATATAGCATCAACTCCCTTAACTTCTTTAGCAATCGCTGCTTTTGTTTTACCAGTTATAGTATAATCAAAAACTTTAAAACCGGCATTAACTAAGGATTTTCTATCATCCTTTTGCCACGATTCGCCCAATTTCTTCTCGCAAGCAGTGTAGATATAGAGGAGTTTCATATTTTTAACCCCACCAATTTTCTTAGCAATATCTTTAGCAACCAACTTGACACTTGATGTCAAAAAAATTCTTTTAGTCATACTATCATTACTTATTTTGATTAAATTCTCCTTTTATTATATCATAATAAGCTAAAATCTTGGAGATTAAATAATAGGGGAATATCTCTCTCAGCGGCCGCCGTCGCGGCCGCTTCGCTTCGTCCAGAGATGGCGCCCGACCTGCCCCCGGCAGGTCGTTCGACGTTCGCTGCGACTCCGCCCTACTGGGCGAAGTCTAGCTCACTTCCATCTTGTTCGGTTCCCCTTGTCATCCCTCAAACAAAGAAAAAAGCAGACACGAAATGTCTGCTTTTTTCTTTGTGAGCGGGTAAGGGGAATATCTCGCTCGCTCCGCTTCCGCGTCGCTCACTCGTCCGGGGTTAGCGCTAAGCGCTGCGCCTGCTCGCGCTTATCGACGCTCGCCTAAATTCTCGCCGCTCAAAACAGCGGCTCGAATTTGTCTCGCTTCTAACCAGTTCGATTCCCCTTGTCATCCCTCAAACAAAGAAAAAAGCAGACACGAAATGTCTGCTTTTTTCTTTGTGAGCGGGTAAGGGGAATCGAACCCCTCTCTCGACCTTGGCAAGGTCGCATAATAGCCACTATACGATACCCGCAATTAAATTTATTATACCACTAAAAGTGCCGCGGGCGGGAATCGAACCCGCACTGTATCGCTACAACTGGATTTTAAGTCCAGCGCGTCTACCAGTTCCGCCACCGCGGCTTTATAATTCCCTGTGGAGATGATGGGAGTTGAACCCATGTCCAACCGGTTTTTCTAAATACATTTACAAGAGTAGATCAATTTATTTTTTTTAACAACAACCATCAAAAATTGAGCAAAAGCGATTGTTGCGATCCTGACTTTGTTTTAATATTATCCGACAGGAACAAATAATATCTATCTTCATGTTAATGACACCGGTTGACCGCTATGAAGACTCACAGCCCGCCGATGGTTATGGCCTTATTTATTAGGCCATAACTGGAGCATAACTCGGTGTTAACCAAGTGAAAGCTCTTGCCGTTTTGGCATTTGTATTTTTTAGTCAGTTTAACGCGAATAGCTAAGCGCGTCTTGAATATTCAGAAAAAGATCCGACTGTCGATGCCTTGCATCCCCGAATCAATATTTCTTTTATTTACTTCTTTTTGTCAACGATCTTAGGCGTCGGTCGACTTCGCGTTTTTTAATTGACTCTCGTTTGTCGTATTTCTTTTTACCTCGTGCAACGGCAAATTCGAGCTTTAAAAAACTATGATTAGTATATATTTTTAACGGGATTAGTGTCAAGCCCTCGGTCTGTTTTTTGCCTAATAAATGGTTAATTTCCTGATGTTTTAAGAGAAGTTTTCTCTCTCTCATCTGATTATAGTCGGGCATTTGTCCAGCATTTTTATAGGGTGAAATCTGGCAATTAACTAAATATAATTCTGGACTGCCATTTTTTGTACGAATACTTATAAAACTACCCTTAAGACTTACTTGGCCGGCACGAACGGCTTTTACTTCATGGCCAAACAAAACTAAACCAGCTTCATATTTTTCTTGAAGCTCGTAATCAAAATTAGCTTTTTTGTTTGTCGCTAGTTGGGGCATAATTCCATTCTTTTAATTTCGCAATCACCTTTTCGTTAGTTAAAATATTACTTAAGTAGCTATGGTAGCCTGGCTCTTCAATCATTTTTAAGACATCCTTATTACTTGCATATTGAATTTTTAATTCATCTATTTTTGCATGAATTTCTTTTTCCGTGGGAAAAATTTTCTCAATAACCGCGAGCTCACGAATAACTAAAGCGGACTTCACTCTTTTAACGGCATTCGGGAGTAATTCGAGAATTAATTCATCTTTTGTTTTTTTTAAATGATTTAAATAATCTTCAAATTTTCCTCCTTGACGCACTACGCTTTGCTCTAGTTCCATTAACATATTGCGGCTTTCACTGCTAACAATTGCTTCCGGCAAATCACCAAATTTAGTATCATCCACTATTTTACCAATTAACTCTGATTCGTTGCGCATGTCGACATTATGTTTTTTTTCATGTAATAAACTTTCCTTAAGATTAGTTTTTAATTCTTCCATATTTTTTAAACGGAAGAAGCCAGCGAATTCATCATTTAATTCTGGTAATTGTCTTTCATAAACCCCTTCGGTTCTAACCTCAAATTCGACCATTTTTCCGGCAATATTCTTTTGATGATGATTATCGGGATAAGCTAATTCAAATTTTCTTTCTTCTCCTTGCTTGGTGCCAATCATTTTCTTATCGAACCCCGGTACAAAATAATTCTTACCAATAATCACGGCCAAATCCTTATGATCACCATCTTCCAGTGGGACTTTATCTAAAAACATTTTTACATGGACGGTTATTTTATCTCCCTCTTTTGCTTCACGCTCGACAATAATTTCTTGAGCGCGCATTTCTTGAAGATCGTGTAATGATTTTTCGACTTCTTTATCGTCAACCTTAGCCTCTTCTGCTTTTAATCCTAAATCTTTATATTTTCCTATAGAGATAGTTGGCAAAAGCGAAACTACAACCTTATATTCAAAGGGGTTACCTGGCGCTAGTTTAGTAATATTTACTTGCGGTTGACCAACTGCTTGGCGCTCCATCGTATTTTTTTCAATGACCTCATCTATCGTTTTGTGAACGGCAATATTAGCTGCTTCTTCTAAAATAGTCATCTCGCCAATCTTTTGTTTTAAAATATCTAGTGGTACCTTGCCCTTACGAAATCCTTCAATTTTTACCTCTTCCGAAACTTTTTGTGCGCCTTTTTCGATGAAAGGATTAAATTCCTCCGGACTTAACTCAACTGTTAATTCGATTTGTGATTTTTCCAAATCTTTCTTATTTACTTGCATAATTTAGTTTATTTAGTATAAGCGGGCCTTGACCCGCTTATTTGGATTGATTAATTGCCTATATTGTAGCATTTTTTTAGGAAAAATCAACTCACGCTTAGACATCGCTATATTATTGACAAAAAATGAATAATAATGTAAATTTATCAATTAATCGAGAAGTTCATTTTTAAATAAATCCCCAATATGATCGAAAAGGAAGTATTTCTAATCACGCTCTTCTTCGCCTGTTTATTAATTTACGGAGTTTTTCTCTACTATTTGCAACGCGACCGAACTAATAAACTTCAGCCAAAATTAAATTTAAAGTTCTGGTTATTTATAATCGGAATGAGTTTCCTCACAGTGCTGTTTGCTTGGTTATTTATATCGGGCATTGAAATTTTTAATAAAATAGCAGAGCCGATCAAAAATCAAGTTAACTCACTTTAATCCCTGCCCTCCAGGGATTTTTTATTACAAAAAAGCACTACTTTCTAAGTAGTGCTTTTTATGTATCTTTTTTTATTATAGTAACAAGCCAACAATGAGCAAGGCAACAATATTCAGAACCTTGATCATTGGATTGATGGCTGGCCCAGCCGTATCTTTATAAGGATCGCCAACTGTGTCTCCGGTAACAGCGGCTTTATGAGCGTCCGATCCTTTGCCCCCAAAATTACCGGCTTCAATATATTTTTTCGCATTATCCCAAGCGCCACCACCAGATGTCATAGAAATAGCGACAAAAATTCCCGTTACAATTGAACCAACTAGTAAGCCACCGAGAACTTCTAGCCCACGACCGGGCGCAAAATAATTAAAACCAAAACCCACAATTATAGGCATGACAACTGGGATTAAGGCTGGAACAATCATTTCGCGAATAGCCGCTTTTGTTACGATATCAACCGTACGACCATAATCTGGTTTTTCTGTACCCGACATAATCCCTGTTTTTTCTTTAAATTGAGCACGAACATCCTCGACCACTGCTCCGGCGGCGCGACCGACTGCTTTCATAGCCATGGCCCCAAATAAATATGGCAGTAATCCGCCAATGAACAGACCTATTAATACGTAAGGATTATCGATTAAGAATTCAGCGCTTCCTCCAGCATCTTTTATTTTATACGTAAAATCGGCAAATAGGACTAAAGCAGCCAAGGCAGCGGAACCAATAGCATAACCCTTAGTTACCGCCTTAGTTGTATTGCCAACAGCATCTAATGGGTCGGTCACATTACGTACGTCTTCGCCAAGCTCAGCCATTTCGGCAATACCGCCGGCATTATCTGTAATTGGGCCATAAGCGTCAATGGTAACAATTATACCTGCCATGGATAACATGGCCATAGCCGCAATCGCAATTCCGTATAAACCTGCCAAAGAAAAAGCTCCCAAAATAGCCAAACAAATAACGATAACGGGAAGAGCGGTTGATTTCATGGAAACTGCCAAACCGGCGATAACGTTTGTTCCATGTCCGGTGCGAGACGCTTCGGCGATCCCCTTAACTGGGCCATATGCAGTGGAAGTATAATATTCAGTAATAACAACCAACAAACCAGTAACAGCTAAGCCAATTATACTGGCCAAATATAGTTTTATACTTAAACCATTCTCAACCATGTATTTTGTAATTGGGTAAAAGGCAAGCGCCGCTAAAACCCCTGAGGCTATTAATCCTTTATATAGGGCCTGCATGATATTTTTATTTTTGCCTAAGCGGATAAAGAAAATACCGATAATTGAAGTAATAATAGAAACTGATCCTAAAACTAAGGGGAACAAAATGATATTATCATTCTCAGCAAAAGTTAAAGATCCTAAAACCATCGCCGCAATTAAAGTAACAGCATAGGTTTCAAATAAATCAGCGGCCATACCGGCACAATCACCAACATTATCGCCAACATTATCGGCAATCACGGCCGGGTTTCTCGGATCATCTTCGGGTATACTAGCTTCAACCTTGCCAACTAAATCAGCGCCGACATCAGCTGCTTTCGTATAAATACCACCACCCAAACGGGCAAAAATAGAAATAAGTGAACCTCCGAAAGCAAAACCAATTAACTCACTTAACTCAAAATTTAAAAAATATAAACCCGCTGTTCCCAACAAAGCTAAACCAACAACTAGCATTCCTGTTACGCTTCCTCCCTTAACAGCGACATTAAGAGCTTTAGCTAAACCACCACGGGCAGCTTCGGTTGTACGCACGTTAGCCCGCACACTAACAAACATACCAATATACCCAGTTAAAGCTGATAAAGCGGCTCCAATAATAAAGGCGGAAGCCGTCCTCCAGCCTAACTCTGGTATAAAACCAATAATTAAAAATAAAATCGCCGCGACCATCGTGACTGATTTATATTGACGATTTAAGAAAGCCTTGGCGCCGTCTTGAATCGCCTTAGCAATTTCCTTCATTTTGTCGTTACCCTCCGGTAAACGCAAAATAGAATCAATCACAATCGCACCATACAAAAGGGCAACGAATGCTCCTCCGAAAATGAATAATGTCATCATCATATTTTTTTTATTTATTCTTTTTTAGTTTTTTTTATTTTCTTTTTTTTATCTTCATTTTTTGTCTCCTCTTTCTCCTCATTATTCGTAGTTTCTTCATTAGCAATTTCTTCGCTAATTTTTGCTTCTTCTAAAATCTGATTTTCGGCCATGATTTCAATATTTTCACCATCACTTTCTAAAACTTTTTTCTCACCTTGTTCGGAGGCTTCTATTATATCAATTTTCCACCCCGTCAAACGAGCAGCTAAACGAACATTTTGTCCGTTTTTGCCGATGGCTAAAGAAAGTTTATCAGGCGCAACTTTAACAATGGCTTTATGCTCAGCTGTTTCTAAATCAATCGAAACCACTTTAGCGGGCGCGAGAGCATTAGCAATAAATTTAGCCGAATCTTCATTATATTCTATAATGTCAATTTTTTCTCCTCCTAACTCGCTGATAATTGTTTGGATGCGACTACCGCGTTGACCGACACAAGACCCGACTGGATCAACATTTTCTGCTTCAGTCGCAATTGCCACTTTAGAGCGTGATCCTGCTTCACGGGCAACTTCTTTTATCTCAACTAGTCCATTGGCAATCTCGGGTATTTCTAAATAAAAAACTTTTTTTAGAATTTCTTCACTGCGACGAGACAATATTATTTCTGGGCCTTTGTGACCTTCACGTACTTCTTTAATATATACTTTTAAGCGATCATTGGGATTATAGCGTTCATTAAAAATTTGTTCTTCAGCTGGCAAAAGACCGATTGCTTTCCCTAAATCGATAAAAACAAAACGACCTTCACGACGTTGAACCACACCAGAGACAACCTCTCTTTCCTTGCCTTTGAATTCACCAAAAATCATATCTCTTTCCATCTCTCTTAATTTTTGAATAATTACTTGCTTAGCAGTTTGGGCCGCCATTCGACCATAACTTTCAGGAATTGGTAAATCAGTTACAATTTCCTCGCCCACCTTAGCTTCATGCTTCAAAATCATTGCTTCCTTAATTTGAATATCAGTTTTAGGGTTAAATTTCTTTTTTCCTTCTTCAGTTGTTTCTTCTTCAGAAACATAAAAACCAACCCTATTTTCTTCCTTTTTGAACTCTTTCGGATTTGGATTATAAAGGTTTTGTAACATTTCCGCCTCTTCCTGCTCTGGCAAATTTTCAACTACTATTTTAACATCAAAGATTTCCGACGTTCCGTTAGTCGGATCAAATTTAACTCTAATATTTTGATTGCGCTCCCCGTAATCTTTACGATAAGCAGCCGCCAGCGCGAACTCAATAGCAGCAATAACCGATTTATAGTCAAGATTTTTCTCTTCACACAACTGCTTAATAGCAGCACTTATTTCAGACATATATTTTTTAATTATTTAGACAAAAAGCTAATTGTTATAAACAACTAGCTTTCTAATATCATAATAGCATAATTTATAATTTTGTCAAAACAACAATCTTTCCATAAGGCTCACTAATGAACGATATTATTACTATTTGTAACGGCTTTAGAGACCCCCTGCAAAATATAATATGTGACTGCCCAGGACGCTATTATAATTAACAAACCAATCGTAGCATCACGAATCTGTGCAATCGATTTGCTTACCTGCTCCTGATTACCCGCTGCCGTCATATAGCGAAAACCGGCATATATAATGAGGGCTAAGAAAATAATAGATAAAAGACTCAGAACCACAAGTATTAATCTCGTAATAATGATTCTTACGTCAGTCTTTTTATTTCCGAAGGTCTGGCCAAGTTCATTAATTCCCTCTTGACTATTAAATAATGAGTCATCCGCGCGAACAGTCTTTGTGTCTAAAGAAAAAAAGGAAAATTGAATTACTGCAAAAATAAATAAAAAAACTAAAGAAAAAACATGTTTTTTAGTGATTGTCATAAATATGATATAATTGAATTACACTTATTCTTTGCCTTTATATAAATAAAGCCTTATTCTTATTATATAAAATAACCCTTAAATACACAAGAAAATGAGTTTAGCTAAAAAAATAGCCCATAACACTTTAATCCAAATTGCTGGTAAGATTGTTTCCACAATTTTAGGTCTTTTTTCACTGGCTATAATTACGCGTTATTTGGGGCAAACTAGCTTCGGTGAGTACACCACTATCACAACTTTTTTAACATTTTTCGCGGTTATCGCTGATTTGGGTTTAACTCTTATTACCGTACAAATGATCAGTGGCGTCCGCTCCGACGAAAACAAAATTCTGAACAATTTATTTAGTTTACGTTTAGTATCGGCTTTATTTTTTATCGGCCTTGCCCCTCTGACTGTCATTATTTTCCCATATAGCCCAGCCGTTAAAATAGGCGTATTAATTACGGCCATATCTTTTGTTTTTCCTGCCCTAAACCAAGTGTTGGTTGGCTTATTCCAGAAAAAATTAAACATGGACCGGTCGGCTATCGCTGAAGTTGCTAGCCGCATAGTCTTAATAATTGGCGTTATCTTAAGTCAAAAATACAATACTGGCCTAACGGGAATACTCATCACTACAATTGCTTCCAGCGCGACTAGTTTTATTCTCCATTATATTTTTGCTCTTAAATTCGCTACTATTAAATGTGAATTTGACTTATCTTTATGGAAAAAAATTATTAGCCGCTCTTGGCCGCTTGCCTTAACAATCGTATTAAATTTAATTTACCTGCGCGCTGATACTTTAATTCTTTCGTTATTTAGGGGGCCTGAAATAGTCGGTCTTTATGGAGCTGCTTATAAAATTATCGATGTTTTGACAACTTTGCCTTTTATGTTTGCTGGTTTAATTTTACCTATTTTAACGGCTGCCTGGCTGGAGCACGACAAAAGCTATTTTTTTAAAGTTCTCCAAAAATCCTTCGATTTTATGGCGATTGCGGCCATTCCTTTAGTAATTGGCACGCAATTTTTGGGCAAACCGGTAATGATTTTTGTCGCCGGAAGTGATTTTGTTTTGGCTGGTGATATCTTAAAAATTTTAATTTTAGCAGTGGCGGCCATTTTTTTGGGAACAATGTTTTCCCATGCGGTAATTGCTATCGACAAGCAAAAGAAAATGATTGGCTTTTACGTATTTACTAGTGTAAGCTCATTAGCGGCATATTTGTATTTGATACCCCGCTATTCTTATTTGGGTGCAGCGAGCGTTACTATCTATAGCGAGGCCTTGATTGCTATTTTCTCCGCTTACTGTATCTTTAAGTATAGTCGTTTCTTGCCGAAATTTGATACTGTTATTAAAGCATTATTAGCTGGCTGTGGAATGGGCGCTTTTATTAAAATTTTACCTACTTACTTCCAAACCAATCTGGGCGGCTTATTTTTAGTTATTATTTTGGCTAGTTTACTATACTTTATCCTTCTTTATCTTCTTGGTGGTATTAAAACAGAAGATTTAAAATCAATTTTAAAAAAACAAAATAAAGGAGGTGGCCAAACTTATGACCCAGGAACTAACTTTTAAAATAATGATAACTGACTTTCCGGAAATAATCTTCGAAAATGATGATTATTTAGTAATTAATAAACCCGCTGGCTTAGCGGTCCATGGCGGTGGCAATATCAAGGATAAAACCTTGGCTGATTTTTTAATAGAACGGTATCCAAAGATAAAAACAGTCGGAGATGACCCAATTAGACCTGGGATTGTTCATCGTTTAGATAAGGAGGTGAGCGGTTTAATGGTTATAGCTAAAAATAATGAAACTTTTTTACATT
>Ga0247841_10010032_pt1 | contig 13038 bp, 14 predicted proteins | sample LaCruzMarch2015__2_FD_192410 | JGI IMG/M metagenome (GOLD analysis project Ga0247841, IMG submission 192410) | Freshwater microbial communities from meromictic Lake La Cruz, Castile-La Mancha, Spain - LaCruzMarch2015_18m | ecosystem: Environmental > Aquatic > Freshwater > Lake | place: Spain... | reverse complement strand
CTGCCCGGAGTATCATTCGGACAAAGGAGTGTTCATTATTATGATTATAAAGACAGTACTGAGATCGGAGAAATCCAAAGACTTCAATCCTCATTCCTTGAATTTCCCCTCCTGGTGAAGCTTAAGGGCGACAGGCTGAACAATGTGAGACCGTATGTCATTGGAGGACTCAATTACAGGTACGATCTTGCCGGTAAAATAGAGTATCCGGAAAGCGAAAATATATATTTGAGACTGAAAAGATCCGATCTGTACTATGAAGCGGGAGCCGGTCTTGATTTTTATCTTCCGTTTTTTAAACTGTCAGTTGAAATAAAGACATCCAGAGGATTGAGAGATATCCTTTGGCATGATGAGGGAGTTAGCGGTAAGACACAGTATCTAGATGCAATAGAAAAAATGCAGTCGCGTATCTGGGTCGTCTCGTTTCATTTTGAATAAAATTAAATGTCAAGGATTGTCAGGCTCAATATAAGCCCTGAAACCGCCGCCGATCAATCGCTGGTACTCAAACTGGCAGCTTCGGTTGCCGGAATTCCCCCATCCGGAATTTCTCAGCTACGGATAATCAGAAGATCGGTCGATGCACGAAAAAGAAATATACTGGTAAACCTCGAAATTGAGGTTTTTGCATCAGACGACCAGCCGGCTCCGGCAATACAGCCATATATTCCACAGGATGTTACTGGAAAACGTGAGGTCATTGTCGTGGGTGCAGGTCCGGCAGGCCTTTTTGCTGCACTAAGGCTTATTGAACTGGGGATCCGTCCTGTCATCCTGGAAAGAGGAAAGGATGTCTCTTCAAGAAAAAAGGATATCGCCCTGATAAGCCGTGAGCACAGGGTCGATCCCGACAGCAATTATTGCTTCGGTGAAGGCGGTGCCGGAACTTTTTCAGACGGCAAGCTTTATACCCGTTCAAAAAAGAGGGGAGATAACAGGAGGGTACTTGAATTGCTGTGCATTCACGGGGCAAATGAGAATATCCTTTACGAGGCCCATCCGCATCTGGGGACAGATAAACTCCCGGGGATCATTTCCGGAATCAGAAAGACAATAACCGAAGCCGGAGGATTATTCCTTTTTGGGAAAAGAGTCAGCGACATTATTGTGGAGGGCAATAAAGTTAAAGGTGTTGTGACCTCGGCTAATGAGACATTTCTCTCTCCATTCGTAATTCTTGCAACAGGACACTCATCAAGGGATATTTACTCACTGTGCCTTGAAAGGGGCATAAAGCTTGAGTCTAAATCGTTCGCCATGGGTGTGAGGGTTGAACATCCCCAGGAACTGATCGACAGGATCCAGTATCACGGGAAGGAAAGAGGCAAATTTCTCCCCGCTGCTTCGTACGGCCTTGTAAATCAGGTTGATGGCAGGGGTGTGTATTCGTTCTGTATGTGTCCGGGAGGATTCATCGTACCTGCGGCAACTTCGCCGGAAGAGGTTGTGGTAAACGGAATGTCGCCCTCTACCAGAAACTCTCCTTATGCAAATTCCGGCATAGTTGTGGAAATACGGCCGGAAGACCTTAAAGATTATGCGCGGTTTGATATTCTTGCCGGACTTGAATTCCAGAAGGAATTTGAAAAACGCAACTGGGAACAGGCAGGCAGAACACAATCGGCGCCGGCACAGCGACTGACCGATTTCCTGAGTGGCAAAATATCAGCAACATTACCTGCAGTATCATATTTCCCCGGTGTAATATCATCTCCCCTTCATGAATGGATCCCGCCTTCGATCGGAAACAGACTGAAGGCCGGCTTTGGCTTCTTCGGATCTGTCATGAGGGGCTTCATCACCGAAGAGGCAGTTGTAACAGGCGTTGAGTCGAGGACATCATCTCCGGTCAGGATCCCGAGAGATCCTCTTACATTGGAGCATACTGTTGTCTCGGGTCTCTATCCATGCGGCGAAGGATCAGGCTACGCCGGAGGGATAGTATCGTCGGCTGTCGACGGGATAAATAGCGCTGAGGCTGTTGCGTCAATAGCAGGATGATGAAGGGGAGCCAGCCCCGGGAACTCATAAGCTTCTTCTCGCAAATTCTGAGAGCACTACCGATGCTGCCATCCCGACATTGAGAGATTCAACTCCGTGGTCTAAAACTGTATACCTGGGTATAAAAAGTTTTTTTGTTATGAAGGGAGCAAGGCTTGCGGATATTCCCTTTGACTCGTTACCGAACAGGATTATTCCCCTGTCATCAAGCTCCGACGTATAAATTGATTCTCCCTCAAGAAAGGTTCCGTAAACAGGCATACCTGCTTTTCCAGCTTCACTAAGTACAAAATCAAGTTCCGAATACCGGACTTCCACATTCAGGATCGCCCCCATTGAGGCCTGGATCACCTTCGGATTGTAAACATCGACCGAATTGGGCGAGCATATTATACCTCGTATCCCAAACCACGCCGAGGCCCTTATTATCGTACCCAGGTTACCCGGATCCTGTAAGGATTCAAGGGCTATGGTCAATCCCTGCAAGGTGTCTGCTGCAAATGGATGCTGGTCAGGAATGTGAGCTACTGCCAGTGCATTGTGGGGGGTGGTCAGACTGCTGACTCTTTTCAGTTCTTCATATGAGGCGGGCACTATTTCTCCAATCAATGTCCTGAAGCTTTGTCCCAGGGATGAAATGAACTCCGGTTTGGCAACGAGAAGGCTAAGTCTTTTACCGGCAGCAAGATATTCCCTTACCAGTTTATCCCCTTCAATTATATAAAGCTTTTCCTCTTCCCTTACCTTCTTTTTATGAAGCGACTGAATATGCTTTATTGTATTTCTGCTGACCATTCCGGTATAGTTTTCATGTTTCCGCAGGTATGATATTTGTGGAAACTAATTATGCCTGTGCCCGATAATAGTTGTTTTTTATTATATATATATTTGCTCCAGGCTTTGATTTGCAAATTTTGAAAAAAACCGGTTCAAATAAAAATATATTACACCTGAGGAAAATATTTTTCCTGTTTCTGCTTGTGCCCCTCATCTTTTCATGCAATCCGACCAAATATGTTCCGCAGGACGATACCCTTCTTAACAATAATTACATTGAGATAGACAGGGAGGGATTGAATAAGACTGACCTTTCTCCTTATATCAAGCAAAAGCCAAACAAAAAGATTTTTGGCGCCAGGTTTCATTTATGGCTGTACAACCTTTCCAACATCGAAACGACGAAATGGCCTCACGGATGGCTCAGGCGGATAGGGGAGGAACCTGTCATTTTCGACAGCTTTTCAAAGGACCAGAGCCGGCAGCAACTTGAAGATTATATCGCTTCCAAGGGCTTCTTCGACAGCGATGTGACAGATTCGGTAATGACACAGAAGAGAAAATCGGATGTGTTTTATAATGTGAACCTGAAATCGCCCTATACGATCAGGAATGTCTTCCATGAAATTGATGACACCACAATCAGGGCACTGTTCAATTTCGATTCGGTGTCGTGTCTGATTCAGAGAGGCAAGCCTTATGATGTCGACGTGCTTCAGGCCGAGCGGACCCGATTCGAGCGTTATGTAAAAAACCATGGGTTTTACGGATTCTCAGCCGATCATATTTCATTCAGGGTCGACAGCACGATAGGAAACAGGCAGGTCAATCTGTTTTATGATGTAAGGAAGGCACAAAGGATTGACCAGTATAACAGGATCACCCAGGGCCCTCATCAGGTTTATCAGATCAAAAATGTTTATATCTATCCTGAATACATTCAGAAATCGGTGCTTGCAGATGGTGAATCATATGCAGGACGACTGGATACGACATTTTACCAGGGCTTCTACTTTATTACGGAAGGCTCAAAACCTTCAGTCAGGCACGACCTGATACTCAAATCCCTTTATCTCAAACCGGGTTCCAACTATAATCTTGTGGATGTTGAGCAGACCCAGAGCCATCTTCTGACTTTGAAAACCTATCGTCTTGTAAATATTTTTTTCAATGACACTGAACCTCCTGAAGAGAACCCGGGGCAGACAATGTATCTCAACTGCCATATCCAGCTAACCCTGCTTAGCCAGCAATCGTTCAATGTTGAACTTGAAGGTACAAATACGGCCGGTAATTTTGGGGGCGCCCTGAACCTGGTTTACCAGCACAAGAATCTGTTTCGGGGCGCTGAGCAGTTTAATATGAAGCTCAAAGGTGCTTTTGAGGCGATGTCGCAGCCAAACACCAAACTAAGAAGCACTCAGGAATACGGAGCCGAAACCTCCCTGAGGCTTCCAAAGTTCCTTATGCCTGTTATAAAGCCCGAAGAGTTCATAAAAACAAAGAATCCTACAACGACTATTCTGGCCGCATACAACTATCAGGATCTAAGCTTCTTCACAAGGACCATGGCCAACGCCACCTTTGGGTACAGCTGGACTGCCCGGGACTACAGAACGCATATCGTGAATCCCTTTCAGCTTAACCTTGTTAACATGATGAAAATTGATTCGGGCTTCCAGGAGCTTATTAATGTTTCCTCTTATCTGTCAAATAGTTACAAGGACGTTCTGATTCTTGGCGGCAACTATTCCTTTATCTTCAACAATCAGAAAATACAGAAATCAAGGGATTATCTCTTTCTGAGGGTGAATGCCGAAGCAGCGGGGAACATGCTTTCGGCAGCAGGAAAACTGGCCGGAGCTCAGAAAAAGAATGACAACTACTATTTTCTGGGGCAGCCTTTTGCCCAGTATGTCCGTCTTGATGCTGACGTAAGATACAATGTTCTTATAAATGATATCAGCTCGGTTGTGTACAGAGCTTTCACAGGTATCGGGATCCCCTACGGCAACTCAAGGGCAATACCCTTTGAGAAGCAGTATTTCGGAGGAGGTGCCAACGGTATCAGGGCCTGGCAGGTTCGATCCCTTGGTCCGGGTTCCTATGAAGTGCCGGACACAATCGATTTCATAAACCAGACTGCGGATATTAAGCTCGAGGCTAACGTGGAGTACAGGTTTAAACTGTTCTGGGTTCTTGAAGGAGCTCTGTTTATGGATGCCGGTAATATCTGGACTTTCAATGATGATGCCTCCCGTCAGGGTGCCAGGTTCAGATTCAATAAGTTCATCGACGACATGGCTGTGGGTACAGGAACCGGATTCAGATTCGACTTCAGCTTTGTTACTGCCAGGATTGATATGGGGGTCAAACTCCGTGATCCGGCAATAAATGAAGGTTCCAAGTGGATACTAGCCTCCAGACGATTCGACTTCGGCGACGATATTACATTTGTTCTGGGTATAGGCTATCCTTTCTGAGACAAATTTCCTGCTTCTTGCACATTTTTTCCATTGTTTTTTTCACCTGGCCCCAGGATTTAATATATTGCACCCGGTCTCGCTTGCTTTGAAATTATATGGACGCGTTCAGGGAATTTTTCAGGGACTGGTTTGGCTATTCCAGAAGAGAAAGAAGGTCAACCTTCATTCTTCTTATTACTATTTTTATAATAACAGGAATCAGGTATTTTTTCCCAATCCATGAGATTTCCATCACGGAGCTGCCTGTTTCTCAGGAGTGGCTTTTATCAGACAGTTCTGAAGTATACATGGCGGCTTACAAGACTGCTGCCTCAGGATCGGGGCAGGAACAAACGCGGCGGGCACCAGCCCGTCCAAGGCAGCTGGATCTCAATACCTGCGACTCGGCATCGCTCGAAGCGCTTCCGGGGATAGGCCCGATACTGGCGGCACGTATAATCAGGTTCAGAAAACTTATTGGCGGATATGCTTCCATCGGTCAGCTCAGGGAAGTATACGGACTTCCAGAAGAGACCTTTGTGCTTATTTCGGGCAGGGTAACCACCGACTCGCTTGATGTGATAAAGATCAGGATTAATTCCGCCGGCTACGGCGATCTTATAAGGCATCCCTATTTTAAAAAGAACGAAGTGCCTGCAATCTTGAAGTACAGGGAGTTAAGCGGTAGGATAGTAGGAGTGAACGAGCTTGTCAGCAATGGGGTCATTTCCGCGGAGACTGCACGCAAGCTTACTCCTTATCTGGGATTTGATTGATAATTTAACCAATTTTTTACGCCTCTTTTATTTGGCATCAATGAATAGAAACCGTACCTTTAATAAATCATGATTGTGATCTGATTCTGTATGCAGAGTATTATGATGTCAAATAATATAAATCAAATAAAATGATAAAATTGTCGCCTTAATGCTTTGAAAAGATTTTTAATGTGTCTAAATTTGCGCCTCGTTTTAAACTGAATTAATATTATGATCATTGTACCACTTAAAGAAGGCGAAAATATTGAGAGAGCTCTCAAAAAGTTCAAACGGAAATTTGAGAAAACAGGAGTGATCCGTGAACTGCGCTCGCGTCAGGCTTTCGTCAAACCCTCAGTACGCAGAAGGGAAGAGTTAAAGAAGGCACAGTATGTCCAGAAGTTGCAGGAGAGCGAAGAGTAATACGCCGTCCTGTCTCTTTTTTTTTACAATAACATACAAGGGGGTTCCTTTATGGATTATAAGGAATCGTTCTTACAGTTTCTTAAGATTGAAAAACGGTACTCGCCGCATACTGTAAGATCCTATTTAAATGATTTTGATCAGTTCGATAGTTTCCTGAGGCTGCAAAACCAGTCAGGGAATCCGGATGAAATTACTTCCCATGATGTTCGGTCCTGGATTGTAGCTCTTATCGGAGATGGTTATTCCCCTTCCAGTATTCACAGAAAAATTTCGTCGCTCAGAGTCTTTTACAGGTTTTTGAGGAAAGAGGGTTTGGCGACAGGTGATCCGCTTGAAAAAGTTGTCCTTCCAAAGACAGCAAAAAGGCTTCCTGTTTTTGTTGAGGAGAAGGCTCTTGACAGACTGCTGGACGAATGTCAGTTTGATGATGGCTTTAAAGGACTAAGGGACAGGGTGATCATAGAAATGCTCTATTTCACCGGAATGAGAAGGGCGGAACTGACCGGACTCAGAAATTCTGACGTTGATCTGACATCTGCATCAGTGCGGGTGACTGGTAAAAGGAACAAGCAGCGGATCATCCCTCTGGTTGGCCATTTTGTCGTAAAACTGCTTGATTATTCAAGGGCACGTAATGCCGGATTTCCGGATTTGCCCTCCGGATGGTTTTTTATTGATGACCGGGGGAACAAGTTGTATGATAAATACGTTTATAATATTGTAAGGAAATACCTGGCAATGGTAACAACGATTGAGAAGAAAAGCCCCCATGTGTTGAGGCACACTTTTGCCACCCATATGCTTAACCACGGGGCAGACCTGAATTCAATCAAGGAATTTTTGGGTCATGCCAATCTTTCTGCTACTCAGATTTATACCCATAATTCATTTGAGAAGCTTAGGAGAATATATAAACAGTCCCATCCAAGAGCTTAACTATTAATTAATTAAACAGGAGGTACCACCATGAACGTTCAGATTCACTCAGTGCGGTTTGATGCCGATAAGAAACTAATTGATTTTGTTCATCAGAAACTGGATAAACTTACCCAGATCGGTGATGGAATTGTTAATGCTGAAGTGTACATGAGGCTTGATAAGGATCAGGAACGTAAGAATAAAATTACGGAAATCAAGCTTGATCTGAGAGGAGCACCCATGTTTGCCAAAAAGCAAAGCAAGACTTTTGAGGAGGCTACAGACCTTGCTATTGATGCTCTTAAGAAGCAGATTACCAAGCATAATCAGAAGATGAGAGGAGCATAGAACCGATCGGTTCAAAAAAAAAATCTATAATTTTGAAAAATGAAATTTAAATTCATACATTTGCAAACCGATTTTGGAGGGTATGTAATGGCCTGTCGGGACGTTCTTTAAATTGCCGATGTAGCTCAGTTGGCCAGAGCAGCTGATTTGTAATCCGCAGGTCGGGGGTTCGAATCCCTTCATCGGCTCTTGAAAGAGTTGCATTTGTATATCTTGGGAGAAATACTCTGTTTAAGGGGAGATACCAAAGTGGCCAACTGGGGCAGACTGTAAATCTGCTGGCTGATGCCTTCGTAGGTTCGAATCCTGCTCTCCCCACTTAAACGGAGAAACCGTATCTGATACAGATTGACTTGAATCGGTACGGAATTCTGCAGATGATATTAAGCGGGAGTAGCTCAGTTGGTAGAGCATTAGCCTTCCAAGCTAAGGGTCGCGGATTCGAGCTCCGTCTCCCGCTCACTTTTTGAGGCCAGAGTAGCTCAGGGGTAGAGCACTTCCTTGGTAAGGAAGGGGTCGGGGGTTCAATTCCCCCCTCCGGCTCAATTAAACAATGATGACAAAACTGATATAAATAAACTTAAATTTAATAAGCTTGGAGTTATGGCAAAAGAAAAATTTGACAGGTCGAAACCGCATGTGAACATTGGTACTATCGGTCATATTGACCATGGTAAGACCACCCTGACCGCAGCAATCACCATGGTGCTTGCTAAAAGAGGTCTCTCTGAAATAAGGGATTTTGACTCAATTGATAATGCTCCCGAAGAAAAGGAAAGGGGTATTACAATCAATACTGCTCACGTTGAATACCAGACGGCAACCCGCCATTATGCACACGTTGACTGCCCAGGTCACGCTGACTATATCAAAAACATGGTGACAGGTGCTGCCCAGATGGACGGTGCTATCCTGGTTGTTGCAGCAACCGACGGACCGATGCCACAGACTCGTGAACATATCCTTCTTGCCCGCCAGGTTAACGTTCCCCAGGTTCTTGTTTTCATGAATAAGGTCGATATGGTTGACGATGAAGAACTTCTCGACCTGGTTGAAATGGAAGTCCGCGACCTGCTGAATTTCTATAAATTTGACGGTGACAATGCACCTGTTATCCGCGGTTCCGCTCTCGGTGCAATGAATGGCGAAGCTAAATGGGAAGATAAGGTAATGGAACTGATGGATGCAGTCGATTCATTTATCCCGGTGCCTCCCAGGGAAAATCAGAAACCCTTCCTTATGCCGGTTGAGGATATCTTCTCAATTACCGGTCGCGGTACAGTTGCTACAGGCCGTATCGAAACAGGTGTGGTGCTGACAGGTGATGAACTCGAAATAGTCGGACTCGGCGCTGAAAAACGCAGAACTGTCTGTACGGGTGTTGAAATGTTTCGCAAGATCCTCGACAGGGGTGAGGCAGGCGACAACGTCGGACTCCTTCTCAGAGGCGTTGATAAGAAAGAAATAAAGAGGGGTCATGTGCTTGCAAAACCGGGTACCATAACACCTCATACCAAATTCAAGACTGAAATTTACGTTCTGAAGAAAGAAGAGGGCGGACGCCATACTCCGTTCCATAACAAGTATCGTCCGCAGTTCTATATCAGGACCCTCGACATCACAGGCGAGATTATTCTTCCCGAAGGCAGGGAGATGGTAATGCCGGGCGACAACGTGACTATCACTGTTGAGCTTATCTACCCCGTCGCTATCAATGTAGGCCTCCGTTTTGCAATCCGCGAAGGCGGAAGAACAGTCGGAGCAGGTGCCGTAACAGAAATTTTGGAATAAGAGTTTTGGATATATCAGTGCAGCATCATTCACGTAATGATGCTGCTTTTTCCCACACGGGTGTAGCTCAGTTGGTAGAGCACTGGTCTCCAAAACCAGGTGTCGGGAGTTCGAGTCTCTCCTCCCGTGCTAATTAAAATGTTAAAATGAATATAAAAGGTTATTTCACGGAATCCTATACTGAACTGGTTCACAAGGTTACCTGGCCAACATGGAGCGAATTGCAGAACAGCGCTGTGCTCGTATTGGTGGCAACTCTCATAATAGCCATAATAGTGGCTCTTATGGACCTCGGATTCAGTAAAGTCATGGAATTCATTTACAGTTTGTTATATTAAATCAATAGAGGTCAATCCCGATGAGCGAGAATATTAAGAAGTGGTATGTACTTCGTGCTATTGGAGGGAAGGAAAAGAAGGTTAAGGAGTATATAGACAACGAAGTGGCCCGCCTTAAACTTGAAGAATTTGTCTCTCAGGTACTGATCCCGACAGAAAAAGTATACCAGATACGTTCAGGGAAAAAAATCAGCAAGGAAAGGACTTTTTTCCCGGGTTATGTATTGGTCGAAGCTGTCCTAACAGGTGAAATCCCTCACCTCCTGAGAAATATTCCAAATGTCATTGGTTTCCTTGGCTCACATGATGGAGAACCGGTGCCCCTCAGAAAACCTGAAATAAACAGGATACTGGGGAAAGTGGACGAACTGAATGCAAGCGATGAAGAACTGAACGTTCCGTTCTTCGTTGGAGAATCAGTGAAAGTTATTGATGGACCATTCAACAGCTTCACAGGTATCATCGAAGAGGTAAACGATGAAAAGAAAAAGCTCAAGGTCATGGTAAAAATCTTTGGACGGAAAACACCTCTTGAACTTAGTTTTATGCAGGTAGAAAAGGAAAATTAACTGAAGATATTGACGGTTGTGATATTAATAATGCTTCCTGAATAACCGCCAAGCTTTCGCAATAAACACGCAAATTTTAAATTATGGCAAAAGAAGTTGCTGGGATTATCAAGTTACAGATTCGTGGCGGAGCAGCTAATCCATCTCCACCAGTCGGACCCGCACTGGGCTCCAAAGGTGTGAATATAATGGATTTCTGCAAGCAATTCAATGCCAGGACCCAGGATAAAGCTGGAAAAGTGATACCGGTCGTTATTACGGTTTATGCCGACAAATCGTTTGATTTCGTCACAAAAACCCCGCCGGTAGCCGTTCAGCTTCTCGAGGTTGCCAAATCCAAGAAAGGTTCAAAGGAACCCAACAGGGATAAAGTGGCATCCATATCATGGGACCAGGTCAAGGTAATTGCTGAGGAAAAAATGGAAGACTTGAACTGTTTTACTATTGAGTCGGCCATTAAGATGGTAGCTGGTACCGCCAGGAGTATGGGAATCGCTGTTAAAGGCGCCCCAGGTAAATAATTAATAAGTATAAAAAATGACTAAACTTACCAAAAACCAGAAGCTTTCCGAAAGTAAAATAGACAAGGAGAAGCTTTATACGTTGACAGAGGCATCGGCACTGGTTAAGGAAATATCCACTACCAAATTCGATGCTTCCATCGACCTGGATGTAAGGTTAGGTATCGATCCGAGAAAATCAAACCAGATGGTCCGCGGCGTTGTTTCCCTTCCTCATGGAACGGGTAAACAAACACGTGTGCTTGTACTCTGCTCTCCCGACAGGGAGGCTGAGGCTCAGGCCGCCGGAGCTGACTATGTAGGCCTTGACGATTACATTGAAAAAATCAAGGCAGGTTGGACAGATGTTGACGTTATCATAACCATGCCATCCGTGATGGGCAAAGTCGGTCAGTTAGGTCGAATACTCGGTCCGCGAGGACTGATGCCGAACCCAAAAAGCGGAACTGTCACCATGGAAATTGGCAAGGCTGTTAAGGAAGTGAAGCAGGGTAAGATTGATTTCAAGGTAGACAAAAGCGGAATCATTCATACTTCTATCGGAAAGGTCTCTTTCGAGCCACAACAGATCGTTGAGAACGCCAGGGAGTTTATCCATATGGTAAACAAACTGAAACCGGCTGCTGCAAAGGGGACATACATTAAAAGCGTGTTCCTTTCAAGCACAATGAGCCCGGGGATTAAAGTCGATCCTAAAGGTCTTGATGATTAATTTGTAAAGCTAAACTCGAAAAATTATGAGACGGGAAGAAAAAAATGCTATCATAGACAGCCTCGCTGAGATACTAAAGGAGTACAGCCACTTTTATCTGACTGATACCGCTCAGTTGAATGCCGCTGACACAAGTGCACTAAGAAGAAAATGCTTTGAAAACGATGTCAAACTTATCGTCGTTAAGAACACTCTCCTGAAAAGAGCACTCGAAATGTCTGAAGGTAACTTTGAAGAATTGTATCCGATTCTCAAAGGTACTACATCCATCATGTTCACTAATTCCGGAAACACTCCCGCAAAACTTATTAAGGAGTTCCGCAGAAAACATGATAAACCTGTTCTGAAAGGCGCTTACGTTCAGGAATCTGTCTTTATCGGCGATCAGATGCTCGATGCACTCGTGGCCGTCAAGACAAGGGAGGAACTTATCGGAGATCTTATTTTCCTTCTCCAGTCTCCCGCCAGAAACGTCATATCGGCTTTACAGTCAGGTGGAAATAAATTGCACGGTGTTCTCGAAACACTATCAAAAAAAGAGAATTAATCAAGTAAATCACTTTAAAATCCAATAAAAAATGGCAGATCTTAAGAAATTTGCAGAAGAACTGGTTAACCTGTCTGTAAAAGAGGTAAACGAACTGGCTAAAATACTCAAAGAGGAATATGGCATTGAACCCGCAGCAGCAGCAGTTGCAGTTGCAGGCCCCGCCGCCAGCGATGAAGCCCCTAAAGTTGAGGAAAAAACCAAATTTGACGTCATCCTCAAAGCAGCCGGTGGTCAGAAATTACAGATCGTTAAACTGGTTAAGGATATCACAGGTCTCGGACTTAAGGAAGCTAAGGCAGTCGTCGACTCAGCTCCCGGTCCAGTTAAGGAAGGTGTATCAAAAGAAGAAGCAGAAGCTATTAAAGGTCAATTGGTTGACGCAGGAGCCGAAGTTGAACTTAAATAAGTTATACCTGAATATCGGGTTCCAGGTTTAGTCCCGAATTTTCGGGACTAAGCCTTTTCGTTCTTTTAATTGTAAGTTCACTTAATCCTTTTATAAATGTCTTTAAAAAGTACTGAAAGAATTAGTTTTGCCTCCAGGAAAAACCAGCTCGATTATCCTGATTTCCTGGAAGTTCAGCTGAAATCATTCGGTGAGTTCTTCCAGCTTGGAACAACTCCCGAAAACAGGAAGAAGGAAGGACTATTTAAGGTCTTTACAGAAAATTTTCCCATTACCGATACAAGAAATAATTTTGTTCTCGAATTTCTCGATTATTATATCGACCCCCCACGCTACACAATTGATGAATGTATTGAACGCGGACTGACATTCAGCGTTCCCCTGAAGGCAAAGCTTAAACTCTATTGCACCGACCCGGAACATGAGGATTTTGACACCGTCATCCAGGACGTCTA
>Ga0247841_10010030_pt1 | contig 13038 bp, 10 predicted proteins | sample LaCruzMarch2015__2_FD_192410 | JGI IMG/M metagenome (GOLD analysis project Ga0247841, IMG submission 192410) | Freshwater microbial communities from meromictic Lake La Cruz, Castile-La Mancha, Spain - LaCruzMarch2015_18m | ecosystem: Environmental > Aquatic > Freshwater > Lake | place: Spain... | reverse complement strand
ACACTATAAAACAATGGCAGAAAAATCCAACTGAAATTCCTGCAGAAATCCTAATGAGGCTTCCCTTTAGAAAGAATTACAACGAGAGTTATTATAACGATAATTGGCAAGGAATACCCACAGACGGATATACTGCCATTTTTGTCAAAATGCTTAAAAATCCCTTAATCAATTTACAATTGAATACTGATTTTTTTGAAATAAAGAATCAATTATCACCACAGAGCACGATTATATATTCAGGACCACTTGACAGATATTTTGATTATTGTTATGGCAAGCTTGATTGGAGAACATTAAAATTCGAGTTTGAATATCAGCCTTACGAAGACTTTCAGGGCACTTCTGTTATGAATTATGCTGATGTGGATATTCCTTATACACGCATTCACAAACCAAGGCATTTGCACCCCGATCGTAAATATCCGTCAGATAAAACCATAACCATAAAAGAATATTCATTAATGGATGATGGCACAAGCCCATACTATCCCATTAATGATAAAAAAAACAATTCGCTACTAAAAAAATATCAAGAACTCACTTATAATGAAAAAAATATCTTTTTTGCAGGAAGGTTGGGAGGTTATAAATATTTAGATATGCATCATACAATAGCTATGGCTCTTGAATTATTTAACAATAAAATTAAACCTTATGCAGTATAAAACCGAACTTGTTGTTGTAATGCCTGTTTATAATGAAGAAGGTGCGATAGGAAATGTTATCACAAGTTGGACAAATGAAATATCAAAACATACTTCAAATTTTGAAATTCATGTTTATAACGATGGTTCTAAAGACAACACACTGAATATTCTTAAATCATTAGAAACTAACAACAAACACTTAATTGTTCGCGACAAAAAAAACAGTGGGCATGGTTCTACTATTTTGCTTGGATACAGAGAGAATGCAGATGCAGATTGGGTTTTGCAAATTGACTCGGACGATGAAATTGACAGTTCGGAATTTTCCAAATTGTGGAATGAAAGACAAAATTATGATTTTCTCATTGGTAACCGAATAAATAGAAATACACCATTGATAAGAAAACTCATTACCTTTATTGCCCGAAACACAGTTTTGATGTTTTATGGTCGTGGAGTTTACGATGTAAACTGTCCTTTTCGTTTAATGCGAATGTCAAAGTTTAAACCTTTGGTTCTCCCTATCCCTGAAAATACGTTTACTCCTAATATTATTTTATCTGGTATCTCAGCTAAAAATAGATTGAAGATATATCAAACTCCTGTTAATTTTATATTACGACGTACAGGTGAAGTTTCTATTAAAAAATGGAAACTAATAAAAGCTTCTGCCCACTCATTTAGCCAAGTTATTAAGTTTAGATACTCTTCAAAATGAAATCCGTATTAGCATATAAAATAACATCAACAAATACTTGGCTATATTTATTTCTATGGATACTACTTGTATTGGTGCTCCTTAGCCCTTTTAACGGTGATGTTTTAGTTTCATTTGGAAGTGCTATTCAAGCTGATTATTTGGGAAATTTTCCTGCAAACATCTACCATTCATGGAATTTAAGAGGCATTGGATATAAATATCTTATCTATTTATTGTACAAAATAACAGCACTCATTACCGGAAAAGAAAATATCGTTGCGTTTCAGATTACAGCAAAGTTCTTATACTACAGTATTTTTCTTACTTTAAGTTATTTTTCATTTAAAGCATTAAAAGCATTTTTGAATAAATACTCACTAAACTGGCATACATTATTTTTGGTTTTTGCTTTCTTAATGCTATCGCTATCTGGTTTTTGTTCGTTACAAGCAGAAGAAGTTGGAGTTTTTTTTACCGTATCTCTTACTGCAGCAATATTCTCTGACAAACGTATTCTTCGCTACCTGTCAGGAATTTTTGTATGCATTTTACTTTCATTAAAAATTGTTACTGTTTTTTATGCTGCGTATCCTATACTTTTATTGCTTTATTTTTATCGTTCTTATAAAGTTCAATTTGCAACCTATCTCATTTCCTCTGTAACCTCTTTATTGTGCTTATGTTTAATATACCTATATGTTTTGCCACAATAAATTACCGATACTATAAATGCAACATATTTTCAATCCTCTTTAAGAATCAATTCTTCTTTAATTTATGAATTTATTTATGGTACTTTATTAGCGGCTGCTAATTTTCCTTTTTTATTACCAGCTATCATCGTTTTTTTGACCCTTATTTTTCTACATTACCGAAAAATAAAGGTTTGGCTTTACAGTATTTGTTTTTTCTTGATACCTACTATCCCTATATTAATGCAGGGGAAATTTTTTGCTTATCATTACTTGATTTTTGTTCCGTTTGTACTAACCGTTAATTGTTTTATTTATTCCCAAAAAGGAAAAATAAAACAATTAATAATAAAAATATTTTACATAGCAACCTTTTCTATTTGGCTGGTATTTGGAATTTCATTATGGTTTTTTGCGAATGTAAAGACATCTGGGTATTCCTACTATTTTCAAAACAAGAAAGAATTTGATCATTCAAGATTTAAAAAACTTGCTGAACCGGTTTTATTTGCCAATTTTTTCTTCTCAAAGGAATTATATCAGAATAGAGCTACTTTTATCAAAAAAATGAATAATGAAAATAATCTTTTAAATGAACCCGAAATTTTATTTTTATCTGATGGGGCTGTTAACTTTTTTATTCATAATAAAAGCTATTCACGTTATTATTTTCCCTTACCACTCCAACGGTATCCTGCCAATAATATTTTAAAATACAAACCGATATACAAAGAAACCTACCAACACTTTCTTAATTATAAAGGAAATTATATTATCGTTCAATCAGATTGGTTTAAATTAGTTTATTATCCTGAATTACAAGGCAAAATGCTTTCAGAATATACATATATTGGTCGTTATGGATCTTCTTTATATTATTTAGACTTATATAAAAGAAAGTAAATAATGCGAAATGTTTCGCACTAAATAGGGTTACAAAAAACATAATAAAAAGTAAACTTAAAATAGGATTAAAAAATGAAAAGTGTACGCAAATTCACAGATAAATTTTGCCAAAAGATAGTACAATAAGTATTACCAAGGCAAATTTCAAAAAAGTAAAAATTGAAACTTGAATATAACTACTCTAATAAACGTTAAGCTGAAATTATTATGATATTTCAAACTTACCCTCAAATACAATTTCGTTAAATGGCTTTCTTTTTCTTGGAGAAATTTCCGGTTTCATTAAATGTTCAGGTAGTTGTTCCGGGTTTCCTAAATATCCGGCGGCAATCATAGTTGAAGGCAAATAGTCAACAGGAATATTAAATATTTTTATAGCATTATCAACATCAATTCCACTCATCGGATGTACATATAATCCCATACTCATTGCCTGAAAAGTTAAATTTCCTGTAGCTAATCCCAAATCGTGTTCAGCTTTTGTATTTTGTTTATTATTTGAAAAAGTTTTTTTTACAACTGTAAGAATAAGTAATGGCGCATTTTTGCACCATATCCTATTTCCTTCAACCAAACAATTTAATAATTTATTAAATGCTTCAGGATTATCACGTGTTGCATAAATAAATCGCCAGGGTTGTTCATTAAATGCAGATGCAGACCAACGTGCTGCTTCAAAAAGTGACATTATTTTATTCTTGTCAATAAGTTTATCTGCAAAAGCCCTTGGACTCCAACGGTTTTGAATATATTCGTGAACAGGATAAGTTGTAACTGCTTTCTTACTCATAATTTTCAATTTTAAGATATTATTTGATTTTCTATGTTTTTATTAAATATTTCAGAATTATATTTTGGATTGAATTTTTGATTTTTTACAATTTCCCCTGTTTCATTGTCGATATAACCTTTAATAAATTGATATGGAAATAAATACAAATTATCTGTATCTTCATTTTTACATTTAATTCTTTTTGATAAAATATGCTCAACATATAAATTTGATTTAGAAATCCTGCTTAATTCTTTACTATAATAATCCCATATATCCTTTGAAATAACTATAATAATAATATACTTTCCAAAGTGTTTTCTAAGGTTATGCTTATAAACAAATGCTATTTTATCATTATGTATATTTTCAGCTGTTTTATAAAATGATTCTGAAAACTTAAATCCTTCATCAATAATTAAATCTGCTACTGATTTTTCTTTTGTATAATGTAAAAATATTTTTGTTTCATTTTCATTTTCAAACAGATAATTCATAATATCATTGTTAAATATATGATCTTTAGATATAAGCCCGGAAATATCAGTTATTTCTAATTTATTAAGAAATTTAAGAATATCTTCTTTATTAAGGTTTTTATCTATTTTATGTATTTTCGCTAAGATCGAATTTAAAAAAAGCTTCTTTTTGCTTAATTGAAGTTTTAAATACCCAATATAACTTAGCATTATAATTAAAGCTATTAAAAGAATTGTAATACTAATTTCAAATCTTGTCATAAGAACAATGTCCAAGATAATATTTTTCATGATTAGGTTTAATTTACTTAATGTTAAAAATATATTCTCAATTATTGCAAATATAAACAAAAATGAAATTAAACTATAATATTATTATTGAAATTCGGTTTAAACTATTAAAATAATGAATAAATTGAAAAGTTTCTATAAATTAATTTTGATATTACTTTTATCAAAATAATTTTTATATTTTTGTTGTTTATTTTAATATAATCAAGAAAACAACTAGCATTCTTAATACTTAAGTTTAAAATATTTTTCAATCAATAATAAAATTTAATAAATTATGATTAAAAAGTTAACTTTTACATTATTTATACAGTTTGTAATTATTTTATTTTGCTATTCACAAAATGCAGATACAACAAAAGCTAAAGACTCTACGCTTATAATTAATCCTAATCAGGAAGCTGAAATAGCATATAATAAAGGAATAGAAAATTTTCAAAATAAAAATTTCCAGGAAGCAATAAAATTATTTGATGAAGCAATTAAAATTAAAACAGGCTTTGCTAAAGCATTCCTTAACAGAGGAAGCGTAAAAATTGAAATTAAAGATTATTCAGGTGCAATTGCTGACTTTGATTCTACAATATATTATGATTCAACCCTTTTAATAGCTTACTATAACAGAGGAAAAGCAAAATTTGAAAATAATAATATTTCTGAAGCCTTATCAGATTATAATAAAGCAATAAGTAAAGGTTATAGTGATGCAAAAATTTTCTATTATCGGGGCGTAATATATTTCGAGGATTCTAAATACAAAGAAGCGATTGAAGACTTTAACAAAGCAATTGAATTAGATCCCAATTTCACCAACGCTTATAATGATCGTGGAAGTGCAAAACGACAACTCGCTGATTATGAAGGAGCAATTACTGATTATAATCAAGCAATTAAAATTGACCCTAAAGCAGCATTTACGTATAATAATTTAGGCAGTGCAAAAAGGAAAAAAGGCGATATTGAAGGGGCAATTTCTGCTTATTCAAAAGCGATTGAATTAAAACCTGATTATTATATTGCATATAATAACAGGGGAAGTGCAAAATATGATATAAAAAATTATAATGGAGCCGCTGAAGACTTTAATAAAGCAATAGTTTTTAAATCAGATTATGTTTATGCTTATAATAATTTAGGTACAGTTAAATTCAAACTTAAAGATTATAAAGGGGCGATAAAAGATTTGGATAAAGCAATACAGTTAGATCCTAAGTACGGATTTGCTTACTTCAATAGGGGCAATGCAAAAGAGATGGTAAGAGATGACGAAGGAGCTTGTGCTGATTGGAAAAAAGCTGCTGAACTCGGTGTGGAAAATGCAAAAGCATTTATTTCTGATTGTAAATAAAATTTATGAATACTTTAAATTTATTAAAAATGAATCAAAATTTGATATTTAAAACCTTTATAAGTTTAAGTTTTCTATTAATAAACTTAACAATATTTGCACAACAAAATGTTGAATTTACCAAAGATAACTTTAAAAATAACAAAGAAGGATTTAAAGAAGCGATGAAAAATCTTGAAGAAGGTGATGAAAATTATAAGCAGAAATCAATTGGAACCTATTTAATCGCCCTTGGATTTTATTTAAAAGCTAATCAATATAATCCAAATAATGCTTTGTTAAACTACAAAATAGGAGAATGTTATTTAAATTCAATCACAAAAATTAAAGCAATAGATTTCTTTAAAAAAGCTTTTCAATTAGATAATAATGTTGCGCCTGATATTCATTATTTTCTCGGCAGAAGTTATCATCTTAATTACGAATTTGATAAAGCAATAGAAGAATACAATATTTATAAAAAATCTTTGTCTCCAAAAGATATTGAAATTTACCAAAAAGGAATAACAAAACTTATTGCTGAATGTAATACAGGCAAAGAACTTATAAAAAATCCTGTAAGAGTGTTTATTGATAATTTAGGTGATAATATTAATACTAAATACCCTGAGTACAGCCCAACAATTTCAACAGATGAATCAATGATGCTTTTTACTTCAAGAAGAGAAGGAACAACTGGAGGTAGTATTGATCCTGATGATAATCAGTATCTTGAAGATATTTATATTTCATATAACATAAATGGCAAATGGCAAATAGCAAAAAACGTAGGGAAACCATTAAATTCTAAGAATAATGATGCAACAGTTGCATTATCACCTGATGGTCAACAATTATTTTCATTTGATGGAAGCAATGGAGGAGATATTCTAGTTTCAGAGCTTAAAGGAACTGAGTGGACTTCTCCTGATAAATTAAATAAAAACATAAATTCAGATTATCATGAATCTTCTGCATCTTTTTCTTATGATGGTAAAACAATGTATTTTGTAAGCGATAGACCCGAAGGAATTGGAGGCAGGGATATTTATATGTCTAAACTTGATAAAAAAGGGAAATGGGATAAAGCCATAAATATGGGTAATGTTATTAATACAGAATACGATGAAGAAGGTGTATTTATGCATCCTGATGGAAGAACAATGTATTTTTGTTCACAAGGGCACAATACAATGGGAGGGTATGATATTTTTAAAACTGTTTTACAAGATGACGGCAAATGGTCAACACCGGAAAATCTCGGCTATCCCATCAATACTCCTGATAATGATGTATTTTTTGTAATAAATGCGAATGGTAAGCATGGATATTATTCATCTGCTGTTGAAGGAGGATATGGTAACTATGATATTTATGTGATAACTTTTTTAGGACCTGAAAAACCTATGATTCAAGGTAACGAAGATAACTTGCTTGCTATGGTTGTTAATCCTGTAAAAGAAACAGTTATTGAAAAAACAATAGAAATAAAAACTACAAGATTAACCATTCTTAAAGGTATCATTAAAGATGCTGTAACATTAAATCCGATAGAAGCTCAAATTGAAATTATTGATAACGATAAAAATGAAGTGGTTTCAGTTGCAACTTCAAACAGTTCTACAGGAAAATATTTAATCTCTTTGCCATCAGGAAAAAATTACGGAATTGCTGTTAAAGCAAAAGACTATCTTTTCCATTCCGAAAATTTTGATATTCCTGCTGCAACAAATTATCAGGAAATTAATAAAGATATTTTGTTGAATAAATTAGTTGTCGGAACAAAAATAATTCTTAAAAATATTTTCTTTGACTACGCTAAATCTACTCTTAGACCTTCTTCTTTTCCAGAATTAGAACGAGTTTTAAAACTTATGAATGATTTCCCGACTATAAGGGTAGAAATTTCAGGGCATACTGATAATCAAGGATCATTGGGATTAAACAAAAAATTGTCTGAAGCAAGAGCTAAGGCAGTTGTTGATTACCTTATAAGTAAAGGAATAAGCGCTTCCCGTCTTGAATATCAGGGTTATGCTTATTTTCAACCTGTAGCTACAAATGATACAGATGAAGGAAGACAGGAAAACCGCAGAGTGGAATTTAAAATTTTAAGTAAATAATTTTATTATGAAAATAATCTTAAACATAATTTTGTTTTTTTCTGCAATTTTTGCTTTTGGCAATAATAATTTTAATAATTACTTCATTGAAAAAACAATGCGTTTTGACTTTTTGCTTGCAGGAAATTATGAAAATACCCAAGTTTTTCTTGAGCAAATTAAACAGGAGCCTTATTGGGGTGGTTCACAGGTTAACCTGATTGATAAGTTTAATTATGGTTCTTATAAATATTTAGTATACGATTTGGAAGAAAATAAGTTAATTTATTCAAGAGGATTTTGTTCTCTATTTCAGGAATGGCAAGCTACAGATGAAGCTAAAAAGGTAAAAAGAGGATTTTATGAAACAATAATTTTCCCTTTTCCTAAAAATAAAATCAGAGTGGAAATTCAAAGCAGGGATAGAAAAAATATATTTTCAAAAATATTTGAAATAATAATTGACCCTAAAGATTATTTTATAAAAAAGGAAAATCCAAAAAAATACAATTATTTTAAAGTTGTTGATTCAGGAAACCCTGCAACAAAAGTAGATATCGCATTTATACCGGATGGTTATTCTAAAAACGACATGGATAAATTTAAAAAAGATGCTGAAAGATTTTCAAATTACCTTTTTAATTGCTCTCCTTTTAAAGAGAATAAAAATAAATTCAATATCTGGGCAATTGAAGCTGTTTCACAAGAATCAGGAATTGATATTCCCGGAGATTCGGTATGGAAAAATACAGTTCTAAATTCAAGCTTCTATACATTTGATTCTGAACGTTACCTTACAACTTTTGATATAAAAACAGTCAGAGACATTGCTGCAAATGTTCCTTATGATCAAATATTTATTCTTGTAAATTCCGAAAAATATGGTGGCGGTGGTGTTTACAATTATTACAGTGAAAGTTCAAGTGATAATATATTTGCTGAATATGTTATTTGCCACGAATTTGGACATTCATTTGCCGGATTAGGTGACGAATATTATGATTCTCAGGTTTCAGTTGTTGATTATTATGATATTTCTGTAGAACCTTGGGAGCCTAATCTTACATCACTGGTAAATTTTGGCAGCAAATGGAAAAGTATGGTTTCTGATGGTATTCCTGTCCCAACACCTAATGATGTAAAATATATCAACAATATAGGTGCTTTTGAAGGCGGGGGATATATGAGCAAAGGGTTATATCGACCTATGAAGGACTGTACAATGAAATCAATCAAGGTTGATGCGTTTTGTCCTGTTTGCAGAAAAGCAATTTATGATATGATACAATTTTATACTGAGTAAGTTAAATCACTAAAAATTAATTTCTAAGCTACCACGAATTCCAAATTTCATAATTCCTGGATTATCAAGGTAAGATAAACGCCATAAAGCATCAATTCTTAAAACTTTAAAAACATTTTCTATTCCCACAGATGCTTCTGTATAAGGATCATTCAGTTCATGCATATTTACCGGGAGTTGCATTTCTTCAATATTTCTTTTATCCAAATGTCCTATCGCACACTTTATTGAAGCTACTTCCCTCCATTTTAACCTTCTAAATAAAGGAATTTTATTAAAAACCGCACCTTCAAAATGATGGGTAATAAAACAACTAACATATTCATCACTTGCAAACTCAAAATAATTCATTGTGTTAAATGCCATTTCATCATAAAAAAATGTTTCATTTCCATTATGAAGCTCCAACATTGGATAGGGCAAAGTACCAAAAATCTTTCCTCCTTCAATTCTTATCTTCATGTAACCAAGCGGTCTAACTCTTAATTTATGTTTAAAACTTATTATACATTTCTGATATTCATAATCGCTGTTAATTACACCTTTTAATCCAACTATATATCTTATATCTATTGAGGGAAATTTGCTTCCTAAACTAACCCTGTTAAACTCACCTGAAAGGAATTTTTCTTTATATGCAAAATGAGTATTTAGTGTAATTTCAAAAGTTGTAATCCGTGGAATATTAATTACTTCTCCGGAATAACTTATCTGGTTAAATTTCAAATCCCCAAGTGGAGATATTTCGCTTCGCCTTATTTCAATATTATTGGAAAAACCATTAAACCATTCTCTTTCATAAGAAGTCATAAAATCAAATAATCCATTTAGTTTATTTGCGGGATGACGTCTGAAAAAAGAGTTTAAAATATTATCATCACTGAATTTATATTGACGTTGCCCAAGTTGAACAACATCTTTTTTTGAGGAAATCGTTAGTAATTGTCTTGGGCTTTTTGTCAGAAAATATTGAAATGAAACATTGTATTTAATTTCATCATCCTTAAAACCATAAGCAATATATGATTTTATATATGTTCTGTTACTGAATTTCTTTGTTGTTCTGCCACCAAACCTGAAACGGTTTCCTTCTATAGGATTATTGCTATACATCGAAAAATAAGGTCCTATCTCAAATAATCCACAATCCAGATACCCACTAAAAATATCCTTATAAACTTTAAACCATGTCAGTTTTTTTAATGAATCAACCATCGAATAAATAGCATTTTCACTTTTAGTAAGAGTATCATGTCTAGCTTCCTGCCAATAATTATCATCTTTTTTATTGACATCCTCTGCTACAACAATATTATTAGGACCATGATAAAGAGTATCATCTAATGGTTTGTTAATTACAATATTTTTATAAGTTGTAAGTTTCTTCACACGTAATTCCTGCATTTTTCCTGAATGTGGCATAAGAACAATTCCGTCAACAATCATTTTTTCACGTGTATTCATCCATACTTCTTTCTGTACCTCGTTAAAATCCAGATCGATTTTTAAAGATGTTATGAAATTGATATTTGCATCTTTCGCAATATTTGCATTAAATTTTCTGATTGCATAAGTAGTATCATTTACCCAGAATTCTCCTTTAAACGTTAATTCCTGCTTTCTTTGTGGTTGAAACTGAATTTTATAACACCAGTTGTTTCCTATATATGCACTATCAACTAAAAAATAATGATAGTAAAAAAAACATAAATTTGAAAATGGACTTATAAAGCTCTTATTAAACAATATGATATTATTTTCATATATGTTCAGGTTTTGGTACATATCACCAAGTAATTGAGAAAAACTATCATTTTTTACACCTGAAACTTTTGTTGCTTTAATAACCTCATTTTCTGCTTTAGGCTGTTTCCTGTAAAAATAATCGGAAATTGATTCAGAAATATATACAGGTAAATAATGTTTATTATCTGCTGTATCTTCATTTTCAAAAATAAACTGAAATGGTTTTAGCAATATCTGATTTTTAAAATCTTCATCAATATTATTCAAGTCAAATTCAACTTTATTATAAACTTCGTATTGAAAAGCATCCAATTTTTCACGATATTAATATTTTTATATGCTAAAATATTTTTTAAAATTACATCCGCAGGGTTTATATCATCTTTTGCTTCAATAACAATTTCCTGAATTAAAAAACTACTTGGTTCAAGTTCAATATTAATTTGTTGAGCTTTGTCTTTTTTAATAAATATTTTTTTTTGTTTAAATCCTAGTGAAGAAATAACAAGCGTATCGGAAGCATAGTAGGTTTCTATTGAATAAAATCCATTATCATTCGAAGTAGTGCCTATTTTTGTTCCTTTAAACTGAACATTAACAAATGGTAAAAGCTCTTTGGTTTGTGAGTTTGTAATTTCCCCTGAAACTTTGGTTTTTTGTGCATTTAAAAATAACGTAATCTGCATTAACAAAATAGTTAATGAGAACTTCAATATTATATATATATTATTTTTTATATAGTTACTGATAAAGAGATTGTATAACACCTTCCCTGTCCAAAGAATACACTTGCAGATTTTGCATCAAAATTATAAAAATATGGAGTATTATATGAATCATTATTGGTTGCGTCAGAAATATATTTTTTATTAAAAATATTTAAAACACTACATCGTATATCAAATTTCGCAAATTTATATTTAAATCCATAACCTGCATTCAAATCAACAAGGTAATATGCAGGAATTCTCCATGAATCGCGGGGATTGCCTTTTTCATCTAATGATTCTGCGCTTCCGTCAAGTGTTAAAGGATCAAAATCAGCATAATACCTGTCAAAATAAGTAAATTTGCAATTAATATAAAGTTTCTTGATTGGTTCATAACGAACACTTGCAGCATATTGTGTTTGAGCAGCGTCTCCTACATGAACACCCTTAGCATTAAAGTTCCTTGTCATGGTTACATCATGCGTATTATTATCATAATACTTTACATTGTCAATTTTTGTATTCCATCTCCAGTCTCCCAATGAAACCAATCCCTGTAAATCAACATTTGATAATATTTTATAGGCAACATCTAATTCAACCCCTTTGTGTAATGCATCCATTCCCTGAATATCACCCGTAACATCATTACCGTCGTAATCTTTTGTAGATATTGGATTTGTTGGTTTATTGTCCCATAAAGTATAATAACCATTAAGATTTACAGCGATTTTATGCCTGTTAAAAGTATATCCTAATTCTCCTGCTTTAATTAATTCATTTTTAATGTTTTTTCTTAAATCATTTGTATATCTTTCATAAATATAACTGAATTCCCTTGCCTTGCTTAAATATCCAAAGTTTGCATAAATATTTGAATATTCAGTAATATTGTAATTTAACCCATATTTAATAGTATAACCTTGAATCCATTTCCATTTTGTTTCCTGGTTTCCCGGAGTGTAGGTAAAATAATCAATTTTTTTGTACCCGCTTTCCGAAAAGCTTAGATTCAAGAAAGTAGTAAAATTTAAATATTTATACTCCAGTGAAGCAAAAGCTCCTCCCCACCTTACTAAACCATCATAATGCCTGTTAATTATATCTCCTTCATGATAAACATTAGATTTTCTGTTAACATCCTTGCTATCAATTACATAATCACCTCCGAGCAAATCATATAATTGAACATAATGTTCTCCTTTGTAGCTTCTTAAGTCTACACCTCCCGATAAAGTCAGATCTTTTAATAATTTATAATTCAGAGTTGTAAGTAACCCATACCAAAAATGATTATTAACATTTGAATTTATCCAATTTGTTGATTTAGTTTCAGTTCTGCTGTAAGCTAGATCAAAAT
>Ga0247841_10010029_pt1 | contig 13040 bp, 9 predicted proteins | sample LaCruzMarch2015__2_FD_192410 | JGI IMG/M metagenome (GOLD analysis project Ga0247841, IMG submission 192410) | Freshwater microbial communities from meromictic Lake La Cruz, Castile-La Mancha, Spain - LaCruzMarch2015_18m | ecosystem: Environmental > Aquatic > Freshwater > Lake | place: Spain... | reverse complement strand
TAAAGGCAGGAGGCCAGTGCGTTGCTGAAGATTCGCTGGTCCAGCTCAAGGATGGGAGAGTTTCTGAAATAAGGAATGTTGCCTTGGATGACTGGCTGTCTTCAATTGACAAAAAAGACGCAAGTGAAGGCAAGGGCAAATGCGTTGAAGTTTTCTCAAGAGCTTCAAAAACCGCGTTGAAGATTTCCACCAAAGAGCCATTGCAAGAGATTATAGTTACTCCAGAACACAGGTTTTTTGTTCCTGGAAATTCTGAAATGCTTGAAGAAAAGTTTGCTGAAGAGTTAAAGAAAGGCGACAGCGTTCTCTTGCTCAAGAAAGCAAATGTTAATGGAACAAAAACTTCAAAAGAAGAGCAAATTCGGGCGCAGCTTTTGGGATTCGTCACAGGCGACGGTTATGCAGAGAATGAAAGAATAAGGTATTATGAAAGCGAAGAGCAGGCCGCAAAAGAATATTTGTCCATAGGGAATGAAGTGTTTCCTGGAAGGGCAAAATTGAGGAAAGTTGAAAGAAAAGGCTATTTTGAAATAGCCCTTTATGGAAAGCCAAGGGTTTCAGAATTAAGGAAAGAATTTCCCGAAACCTTTGAAAAGACAATAAGGAAGAGCATTCCTGAAAGAATCCAGAGAATGGATGATGCGGGGCTTGCCGCATTCTTGAAGGGATTGTTTGACGCTGAAGGGTATTTGCATTCCGAAAGAGCTTCGCTTGCTTCTGCAAGCAAAAAGCTTGTCCAGCAAGCCAATATTTTGCTGTTGCGCTTTGGGATTATTTCTTCATTTTCAGGCAAGCGCGTGAGATCAAACCCTAAAGTCCTGAATCCAAAGCCGCAGTGGGTTATCGAAATAAGCGACTTTGATTCCTTGAAAAACTTCCAAGAATTCATTGGCTTTGGAAATGCCAGAAAATCATCAAAGCTCAAAGAGATTCTGGAAAAAGGCAAGAAGTTCGAGAGGGCAAACCAGATTCCTGCAAGCGGCAAGTTCTTGAGGAAAATTGCGTCAAACTTGGGCTTGAACACTGAAAGCTTTGAAACATTAAGCACTAACTTTTTCAGGAACGAACGCCTGATAGGATTCAAGACATTCAATGAAAAATTCCTGCCAGTCTGCAGAAAAAAGGCAGCAGAACTTTCAAAGAAAGGGGGCTTTTTCGCAAGAAAGGCCGCTAAAAACATTGAATTGCTTGAAAAAATAAGCGCTTCAAGCCTGATTCAGGCAAGGATTGAGAAAATCGAGCAGGTTTCAGGGACCGGAAAAAGATTCTTTGACCTCGCAATAAACGACAAGGAAAACTTCATTGCAAACTCTTTCTTCCTGCACAATTCAGCCCACAGGTTCGAGCAGTTGCGAATAGAGGCAGAAAAGGAATTTTACGCAAGGATTTCTGAAAGGGCAAACCAGGTTTTCACACCGCACCTGGAAAGGCTCAAGGGAGTGATTGTCGCAGGCCCTGGAATCACAAAGAACGATTTCCTTGACAGGGAAATGCTTGACTACAGGCTCAAGGACAAGATTCTTGGAACCATTGACACTTCATACACTGACGAAAGCGGAATCCGCGAGGTAATGCAAAAGAGCGAGACTCTCCTGAAGGATGCCGAAGTCACTAAAGAGCGCCAGATAATAAACAAGTTTTTTGAGGAAATTGCAAAGGACGGGCTTGTGACTTACGGGGAAAGCGAAGTAATGAAGGCAGTCGAATCCAAGAAAGCAAATTCAATAATAATCAGCGAAGGCCTTGGATGGGAAGTCGTGAAAATAGAGTGCGAGGCCTGCGGCACAGTCGAGGAGTTCATTGTGAAAAATCCCGCAACTTTCAAGCCGCAGGAATTGAAGTGCTCAAAGTGCGCTTCAACAAAGGTCGAAGAGCTTGAAGAAATAGACTACATTGACTTGATGCTTGAAAAGGCGCACGCAATAGGCGCTGAAGTGAAAGTCATAAGCATTGACACTCCGGAAGGCGAGCAGTTCCTGAAAAGCTTCGGCGGCCTTGCGGCATTCTTAAGGTACAAGTAAACTGGTTTTATGCACTCCACAAAAAGCACCGGAATAAGCGGCAGGATAAAGCAGAGGATTGCAGACTTTCAAGTGGAGGAAGTTGCTCCAAAGGGCGAAGTCTGCAAAATAAGCGCTTTCAATGCTGACGGAAAGATTGCCGGCTTCAGCGAAGCAGGCTCGAAGATTGCAATTCCGACAAACCCTGAAGGAAAGGAAATTCTCATTTGCGAGCTTGAAAAATTCAATTACGACTTGAACATGGCAGTAAGGTTTGTCTCGCACTATTTGCAGTTCTCGCGAACTCGAATCGGCTATGCCGGCTTGAAGGACAAGCGTGCAATCACTTGCCAGCGCATTAGCATCTGGAAGCCGGACCTGCAAAAGCTTGAGAACTTCAAGAGCAAGTTCATTGACCTCCGACCGATTGAATGGAGCAATGAAAGAATAGAGATTGGAAGGCTCAAGGCAAACAGGTTCATTATCACAGTGCGCGGAATTGGACTGGACGATAAAGAATGCAGGGAAAGGATTGGAGAATTTGCGGAAGAAATTTCTGCCAACGGGATTGCAAACTTTTTCGGCGAGCAAAGGTTTGGCGGAATCCGTGAGGTAACGCACTTGGTCGGAAAGGAAGTCGTGAAGGGAGACTTGAAGAATGCTGTAATGCTTTATTTGGGGCTTTCGAACGGCAGGGAAAGCCCGGAGGCAGAGAATGCGAGAGCTCTTGCAAGGGAAGGAAAGTTTGCGGAAGCGCTTGCAGCCTTTCCAATGGAATACAGGTTTGAGAAATCAATGCTCAACCATCTGGTGAAATTCGGCAATGATTTCGCGAACGCTATTGGAAAGCTTCCAAAAGCAATGCGCTACTTGTTCACCCACGCCTATCAGTCACACTTGTACAACCGCATTATTGAAGAGCGCTTGAACCAGGGCTTTGGGCTTGGGGAGATTGAAGGCGACTTGAAGGATGATGAAGGCAATGTGCTGATTCCGCTGATTGGTTTTGAAAGTGAGCTTCCAACAGGCAAGGCCGGGGAGATTGTGCAAAAAATTCTTGATGATGAAGGCGTGAAAAAAGAGGATTTCAAAGTCAAGCAAATGCCGGAGCTTTCCTCAAAAGGCGCCGCCAAAAAGCTCAGGCTTGATGTCAAGAACTTTGCGCTTTTGGAAATCTCCAAGGACGAGTTCAATGAGGGAATGCTCAAGGCAACTGTCTCTTTCGAGCTTGACAAGGGAAATTACGCGACAACTGTGATGGAAGAGCTTTTGAAAGGCTAGCTTTTCCTGACTGCCTTTTCTATTTGGGAAACAATCTTCTTGACTTCGCCGTGGCTTTTTTCCCCGTACGCGCTTTCAAGGCGTATTTCCTTGCAGTCTGCAGAAACCCTGAAAATATAGGGCGCTCCAGACATTGATTCAATGACAATGCTGAAGCTTTCTCCAGAATGCCTTGACTCGCTTGCGAAAATCCTTGCATTGACTCCGCCAAGCTCAAGCCTCCTGTTAAGGTCGCTGGAATCCCTTATCAGCCTATACTTTGGCTTGGTGACTCCTTTCCTTACAAACCACCTGTCAATGGCGCGCTGCATGTTCATTGGCTTTCGAGGCATAATAAATACTGACTTCTCCAGAACTTTTAATTGTACCGTCATGGTTTTTATTCAAGAACTTTCTAATTTTTGCTGGTTTGAATGATTTACTTTTGCATTGCAGTCTTTGTCATTTCAGTCCTGAGCGTTTTCGCCTGGCGCAAAATCAACACAAAGATTGTCGGCATTGACATCAACAAGCCCTCGCAGCCTAAAGTGACTGAAAGCGCCGGAGTCGCGCTCCTTATTCCATTATGGGCTGTTCTGGCCTATCTCTTGCTGCAGGCTTTCAGCATTGAGCTATTGGCCTTTGGCCTCATGGTTTCAGGCTTTTCGATAATAGGATTCTTAGATGACACTAAAACCAAATGGAAATCCAGTGTAATGCCTTGGATGACGCGCGCTCTTCCTATTGCAGTAATATCGCTTGCTTTCGCATGGATTGCAGCCCCAAGCCTTTTGTGGGTTGTTCCAGTCGCGCTCTTCATTGCCGCCTTGGCGAGCTTCCAGAACACTTTTGCAGGCTTGAATGGCTGGCAAGGCGGCTCCGGGCTTTTGATAGCCTTGGCAGTGGCTATTTTGCTTGCAGGAGCAGGCTTTCAAACGCTTGCCTTTGCCTTGGCTGCAATAATTCTGGGCTTTCTTGCATGGAATCGCTATCCTGCAAGGGTTTTTGAGGGAGATTCAGGCACCCTGCTTATTGGAAGCGCAACAGCAGGCATTCTGGCGCTTACTGGCAGGATAGAGCTGATGGCATTCAGCCTCTTGTTTTATTTGCCGCACTTGGTTGATTTTTTCCTTTTGAAAATGCTTACAAACAGGAAAGACCCGAGCCAGCAGAAAATAAGGCCTTACAGGCTTTTGAAGGACGGAAGGCTTGCAATCCCGGAATATCCTGACGGAAAAGCAAGGTATGACTTTGCAAAGCTCATAATGCGGATTTTCGGGCCATTGAAGGAATGGCAGATTGTTGCAGTAATCTGGGCAGCCGTTGCATTGAACTGCATTATATGGATTATTGCAGCTAAAATCGCATTCCTGTTTTAGGCAAGGCTCTTTCTCTTTCCGACAGAAGCCTCAAGGCCTTTTGAGAAAAGCGCAAGAGAAGCAAGGCTTGCAATTGTCGGAATCACAAGCCTGACAATGTCAAATGCAATTATTGCAGCGCCAATCTGGCCTGCGGAAAGCCCCGCCGCAAAGAATATTGGAAGGCTCAGGAAATTGAATGCGACTATTTCAACAATTCCAATGCCGCGCGGCAAAAACGGGGTCCTTTCAAGTATTGAAATCAAAATCATCAGCACAATCAATGCCTTCAATCCAATGAAGACTCCAGTGCAGTAAAAAGCAAAAGCCAGTGCCGCAAACTCGAGCGCAAAGGACACTGCCGCAAGAGCAAAAGTGACAAGGAGAGAGGAAATTGTGGTCTTTTCAAGATAGGTTGAATAGCCTGCAAAAAACCTTTCAAGCGTTGAAAGCTGCCTGATGCGCTTTGACGCTCCTGCAAAGAACAATGCAATGCTCATTCCAAAGCTCTTCTTCAAAGGCAGCAAGAAAAGCAAAGCGGCTAGCGCAACGACTGCAAAGCCGCTGAGGAATGCAAAAAGTATTGCAGGATCCATTTTCACGTCTGAAAAAAGCATTGAAATTGCAAAGAATGAGGCAATAAGAAGCACAAGGAACTTCAGTCCCTTGACCACCATTGAAGCGCTGACTGAATCCTGATATGGGATTTTGAAATAATGCTTCAGCTGTACAGAGCGCAATGCCTCTGCGCCAAGCTGCACTGGAGTCAAGGCGCCGTAAATTGAGGAAAAGCCAATCTTCATCAGGCTGCTGTAGGAGACTTTTGCATTCTTCCTGATAAGGAATGCCCAGGAATAAATCCAGACAAGGATGCTCGCAAGGAAAAGGATTGCGGAAAATGCAAAGAGCAGAAGATTTGCCTTCTGGAGCTCGTCAAATGCCTGCGTCAAGGTGGTTGTTATTGAAATTACTGCAACAACAACAAGGAGGTAAACAAGGGCCTTCCTCAGGTATTCTTCCATAAGTCAAACGCCCTTTATTGTCTTGAGCATTTCATTGATTTTTTTGATTGTCTCTTCAGAGTCTGCAAACATTGCCTTCAAGGAAACCAAGGCCATTCCCTGCATGTCACTCGCAAGCCTTGGCTTGAGGGTTATCTTCAATCCTTCGACAGCAACTTCAGGCTGCTCCAATGAATTGTCAGGGTTTTCAATGAATATGAAGACACTTTCATTCCTGTCAAGTATTTTCCCGCACTCTGCAGCGCTTATCTCCTTGTTCACCTGCACCAGGCCATAATTTGTCTGGCATTTTGAAAGCCCTCCGCCAGAATAGTCAAGCACGAGGAGAGTCGTGCTCTTCCTGTTGGCTGAAAGCAAGGACTGGAAGCTCACCATAGTGTTCGCAGCAAAGGAAAGGTCCTCGCCTTGGGACTGGTAGATTGCCACAACAAATTCATTCGAGTCCGCAAGCCCCTTGAGAAGCGCTGAAGGCTCTTTTTCAGAAGAGCAGAACTTTATGCCATCCTCGACTGCCTCGAAAGCGCATTTTTCCGCAGGATTTTGGAAAAGCGCAAAAGAGACTGCAGCAAGCGCAACAATGAACACTGCAACAACAACCAGAATCTCAAGCCTTGAAGCCATGATATCCAAAAGGTTGGGAAGTTTTTAAAAAAGAGCGCAAATTGCTATTGAAAAAAATTAGGAAAAGAGTGCGTTCCTTGCGGAACGCACTCCATTCTGAAATCAAATTGCTACCTACTGGTCAAGCCATGCGATCAGCGCTTGCGCTGCTGTTCCAGTGTCTGCTGCGTGGTATCCTGCAACAACAATCTTGTCCCCGATCTTCTCGACAACATAGTCGCCGGATGCGGCAAGCTTGTCGCTTATTGCAGCTCCCAAATCCCTGGTCAGCTTGTTGACTTTCTGTCCGCCGACCAAGATTGCAGCTCCTGGATCGCCGCTAGAGTCTAAAACGACCCTTGCTTTTCCATTGAGCGGTGCCCTTACTGTCACAGTCTCGAACGTAGGTTCGTTGGAATCCGAGCCAGATACAGTAACGCCGGTTATTGCAGAAGCGTCCTTTATCAGGATCTTCGTGCTTCCGATAGTCACTGTTTCGCCGACTTTCAAGACTCCGTCGTCTCCGCCAGAGATTGTCTCAGTTGTTCCTGAAGACTTCACAATGGCCTGTATGTAAGGCCTTGTTTCAGGCAGGACGAAAGTCGCAACTCCGTCAGCAGCTGTAGCCATGACGCCATCATCGTCGTACGCGCTAGCGTAGTATGATGCTGGAGTGTCAGATCTCAAGTTCAAAGCCTGCACGTTAGTGCCTGCCCTTCTCTGGATCTGGTAGCTGTATCCGCTGAGGTTTGCGTTAGGCAAAGTGACCAAGTCACCATTGCTATAGTCTGTCTGGATGTATGCGTTCCAATCACTTGATCCGTCTGCTGCTGCTGCTGCTGCGTCAGTTCCTTCATCAACCCTGAACTGGGCAATGAAGTATACGTAATCTGCCGGGCTTGCTGCAATTCCAGTGAAATCAAGGTCATCTGGCTGGTAAAATTTTCCAGTGTCGGTAAGTGCAGCTGGTCCAGTAGAAATTGAAGTGTTGGCATCTACTAGTCCGTCGTCTGCAAGGTCTGTTCCAACAAAGCTTATTGTCTTTGTGTTTCCGCTGAACTCAGTGCTTATGTTCTGGTCATCCAAAAGCAACCAAAGCTTTCCTGTTTCCTTGACCATCATTGCATAGTTATATGTTTGGCTGTTACTTCCGGTCAAGGATAGTTTTGCCCCAGTAGTTGCGCTATTTGTATCCCAGGTTGTTGCATCAGAGTAGAACATTTGGATTCCGCTGTTTCCTCCGTGGACTGCTGCGGCACCCAATGTCGTGTTTGTGTCTCCTGCATTGGTGTAAATTATTTCTCCAGTAGAGCTTGTTTTTCTAAACTGGATTGCACCGTCTGTACGCACAGTTACTGAGTTTCCATCATGGCCTGTTACTCCAAACAGCGTTCCATCAACGGCGAATGTTACTAAACTTGAGACATTAAAGTCAGGTATCCTTCCAAGGCCGTTTATCAGGATTCCGTTAATGTCTGCTCCAGCGCCTGCCGCTCCGCCTGCTCCTGCAATTGCCGACCAAGTTCTTCCGTTGATTATTGAACCGGCATTTACCTTGATGTTCTGGTCTGTTTCATTGACATCATAGTAGATTGTCTGGCCGTCGAATGTGAATGACTGCCAAGAATTGCTTGGAGTGTCAAGCTTTATGACCATTGGAATAGTGTGCGTTGACCCTGAAGTGTCCTTGTAGACAATCTGCTGGTCTCCGATCTTCACTGTGGTCTTCTGCTTGTCGTCCTTCCATCCCTGGAATTTTATGCTGTACACGTCGCCAATGAAGCTTGCCTCTTCGCCAACCTTCAATGCAGTTGCGTCATTCCATCTCTTGTTGGAGTTGGAGATCTTGAGTTCTTTCAAGGTCCTTGCCAACGCTGCTGTATCGTTGTTGCTGAAGTACATGTTGACTTTCCAGTCGTAAATTCCCGTGGAATTGCTGGAGTCATATGGGTATCCTTTGGTATTGTACAATGTCAGCCCTGAAGCCCCAACAAACAAGTCGGCGTAACCGTTGGTTACTCCGGTTGTAGTGTTGCTTCCGGTTGCTGTTATGGAATCCACTGTTACTGTGGTGTCCATTATGTCGTTTCCTTCATTGTCCGTGAAGTCCAAGTCGCCAGTTCCCTGTGTGACAGTGTTCAATACTGTGTCGCCGTCTTTCAGGATGAACTTTGCTGAAGTTCCCGCAGTGTTCAAGACATCCATGACCAAGGTCAGTGTCTTTCCCGCATAGGTTCCTTTTCCTTCAACTTCGACGCCTTCTCCAGGCAAGAGAGTCTTTTTGGCGTTTGATTCGACCAATTTCATGTACTCGCTTCCTGCAGTTGTCTCATCGATGTCCTTGACCAAATAGTTCTTTCCGAAGAAAGGCACCATAATATGGTCATCAGTCGTATCGGTGAAAGCTGTTATTGCCGTCGCAGAGCTGTGCACTGGGATTCCATTGCCCAAATCCAAGACATAAGCAAAGCTTGCAGAATCAATGTCAAGCACTAATGCTTCGACGTCTGATGCTGCATTGAATCTTGGGTTTGCTGCTGAGGAAATCCTTTCCTTGACAGTAATGTTTACGTTTGACCCATTATACTTGTAGGACACTGTCTTGTCTGTCAAGTCAGGCAATGCCGAGCTTGTCAATGAAGTTCCTGTTATTGTTCCGTTCGCGTCTATTGAAATGTTCTTGTCGAACGCAGGCTCGAAGGTTGCTGTTGAGGAAATTAGATAATCCTCCAAAGTCTTTGCGTTTGCAAAGGTTGTTGCTCCTCCGCCTACTGTTACTGCTATTTCTGCAGCGCTTACGTTCGCTGTTCCGCCCGTGACTGTTGTGTCAATGTCCTGGGTGGTTACTGCGTTTTCCGCTATTTTTGAGGCAATGTTTCCGGCCCAGATAACGTCTGATGCCTTAGCAGTGCTTCCTACAACGACCTGCACCAATGGGCTGCCGGCTGAGCTGTAGATGTCGCTTTTTGTCAAATCGCTGACAGCTGCCATTGCGAAAGGCGCCATTGCTGTTCCCAGCAATGCTGCTCCCGCGGCAATTGCAACGAGCTTTTTTACTCCTATACTTTTCATTGATTCACCTCACAAATCATGTAGATTTGTTTTTTTTGTATCAAAACTGAAGCCAAAGCCGCTTGCCTTTCAGCCAAGAAATGATTTGGTCAGAAGACTAGAGTTTTAAGGCTCGTACTAATCTGGGGAGAGTCTGTTTTTAAGCTTTTGGAGTGTTAGGAAAGCGAAAGCATTGCTTTTTAAAGAAAAAGGAGCTTTTTTCATGCTTTTGTAGAACTCCTTCAAGACAATCGCCGAATGCCGTTGTTTGGGTTTTTGGCGCGGTTTTGGCACGAATGCCGAAACTATTTGCCGTATAGCTTGCGGTCAAAGTCTTCGAGCTCTTTCCTGTTCATGAGCTTCATTATCCTGTCAGCATAGGCGTGAATCAGCTCTGACATGTCAACCAATGCGTCCTGGACGTCGTCTGCGCCGAACTCTATTTTCTCCGGCTTCAAGACCTCGACAGAGATCGGGGCATAGTAGAACATCAAATGCACTATTGCCCTAAAGTCCTTGACGCTCAAGTTTGCGTCTATAAAGCTTGAATAGTACTCCCCGTCCTGAACCTGCTCTGCCTTGATTATGTCATAAATAGTAAAGGCCTTTTCAGAGCGCAGCATCTGCTCTATCTCATCCAAAGACTTGCCGAGAAGGCCTGGCTCCAGTGCCTTGACGTCAATAATGCACCTTATCCTCACCTTAAACTGGTCTTTTTCCGCAATTCTCCTTCTCTCAACCACTTTTTGCACTATTTCAGTCTTGAGGGAGTATTTTGTGGGATAGCCGTCCTTGATTATGAGCTCTTTCTTGAGCATTTCCTTGAGCTCTTCCATTGCCTTGAGGTAAGGCTGCTTGAGCTCTACTGCAATCTCTTCCGCGGTTTTTGGGCCGCTCAGGAGAATCTTTGAAATTTGCTTCTGCAGCTCTGGGATTTCAACCATGCACTAATTTTGCTGGAAAACCTTTAAATAAGGAATTCCGGAGAATTGATTCATGGAAGCCTTCTTTCTCAATGCTGCAAGCTCTGCTTCTGCAGGCACTGGCCAGCTTATAGAGTTTGTCCAAGGCAACTGGGGCCTTCTGGCAGCGGCCGTAGGGTTCATAATAATTGCAATAATACTGCTCGCATTCCTCAAGCAGATAATAATCAATTCAGTGCTCGGAATTGTTGCATGGGCTGTTCTCTTGTATGTTTTTCAAGTCAAGCTCAATTTCTGGGTTTCATTGATTGCGAGCCTGATTTTCGGGCTTGCGGGAATCGGAGTCTTGCTTTTGCTGCACTTTTTTGGAATCTCAATCTAGATTACAAAATCTTTACCCAAATCCAATCCGCATTTTGCGCACTTTTTTCCATCAAAACCAACAAGCCTTGCATTATGGCCTTTTCTTTCAACAAGCAGGCTCTTGCATGAAGGGCAATAAGAGTTTTCCTCAATTCCCAAATTGCCTGCGTAAACGTATTTCAGGCCAGCGTCTTGCGCAATCTTTTGCGCTTCAAGGACTTTTGCCTTTTCCGTTGCTGGAATGTGCTGCATCTTGTACTGCGGATAGAATGCGGAAAAATGCAAAGGAATTTTTTCTGAAAGCGAAAGAATGAATTCTGCAGCCTGCCTAAAATCCTGCTTTTTGTCATTGAAGCCGGGCACTATCAAATAAGTAAGCTCCAAATGCACTTTGCGCCTGCAAATCCATTCAATGTTTTTTTCAACAACTTCCCTTTTTCCGCCGCAAAGCTTTTTGTAAAATTCTGAAGGGCCTTTCAGGTCAATGTTTATTGCGTCAAGGAATGGCGCTATTGCCTCAAGAACTGCATCTGTCATGAATCCATTGGACACCCATGCATTGTAAAGCCCTTTTTTGTGCGAGGGCTTCATTGTTTCAAGCGCATACTCCGCAAACACTGTCGGCTCATTGTAGGTGTAAGCAATGCCTTGGGCTTTTTCAGCAAGCGCAAGCTCAACTATTGCCTCTGGCTTCACGAAAGTGGAATTTTCAATGTCCTTTTCAGAGAACTCTTGGCTCATTTCAGAATTCTGGCAGAAATCACACTTGAAATTGCAGCCCAAAGTCCCGAAAGAAAGGCACTTCGAGCCCGGCTTATAATGGAACAACGGCTTTTTTTCTATTGGATCCAAATGCATTGCAGCAGGCTTTCCGAACGCAAGGCTTTCCAAAGCGCCATTCCTGTTCTGCCTCACAAGGCATTTTCCAAACTCATTGTTTTCCAGGACGCAATAATGGTTGCAGGCATTGCACTGGACTTTTTCCCCGCCGAGCTTCCTGAAAAATTCAGCTTGCATTAAGGCATTCTGGAAGGCATTAGCCTATTAAATTATAGCATTTGATAAATATTGCAATGCACCATAAAATCCATCACAAACTGAAGGCGCACTATCACAGGCACAAGAAAAAAATAAAGGTTTCTGCGGCAGTGATTGCAGCAATTGCAGCCTGCCTTGTTGTTGCGCTTGCTTTCTCCAGCGGAATTTTCCAGAGCCAAGCGCAGGCAAAAGAAATAAAGCCCTACAATGTCCTGCTGATTTCAATAGACACTTTGCGCGCAGACCGTGTCGGCGCTTTCGGCTATGACAGGAACACTACCCCAAGCCTTGATGCACTTGCAAAAGAGTCTGTCATTTTCGAGAACTATTACGCGCAGGCGCCTTTCACGCCAGTCTCGCACATGTCAACTCTTTCAGGGCTTTATCCTGAAAGCCACGGATTCACTCCAGAAACTCCAGTGCCTGACTCCGTGAAGACAATGCCTGAATACTTCAAGGACTTCGGCTATTATACTGCGGCAGTTGTCAGCACTGTCTGGCTCTATCCCCAGTACGGGTTTGCGCAAGGATTCGACAAGTTTGACACCAGCACAAGAGGCCCGCAGAAAAACCTTAGGGGAAATGCGTACACAACTGAAAGAGTCATGAGGAGCGATTATGTCAACAGGGAAGCGCTTCCGCTTTTTGACAGGAACGGCCTGCAGGATTTCTTTTACTTCGTGCATTACTATGACGTCCACAGCGACGGCCCATTGCCGCTTTACTATTCGCCAAAGCCATACTCTGAAATGTTCTACCCAGAATATGACGGGAACCTTTACAGGTGCTTCCTGAGGGAAAAATGCTTCGAGGAATACATCCATCCCTTCGGCAGCACTCCTGAAGAGCAGGCTGAAAACTTCAAGTACATTGAGGCATCATATGACGGCGGAATAGCATACACTGACGCGCACGTGGGAGAGCTTTTGCAGAAAGTCAAGGACAGGAATTTGTGGGACAGCACAATGATAATAGTCATTGCAGACCATGGCGAGGAGTTTTTCGAGCACGGGCAGTGGAACCACCAGCAGCTCTACAACGAATCTCTGCACATCCCCCTCCTGATAAAGTTCCCTAATTCAGAGCATGCAGGGGAAAAAGTCGAAAAAATCGTGCAAAGCATTGACCTGCTGCCGACAGTGCTGGAATATTTTGGGATTGCGCCTGACGGAAACCAGGAGGGAAAGAGCATGATGCCATTAATCAGGGGGGAAAACGAAAGCTGGGATGAAATGGTTTTCTCCTCAAACACCAGGAGGACTCCATGGTCCTTTGACCAGAATTTTTTCCTGAAGTACCAGGATGCATTGAGGAACGTGAATGATGTTGACCAGATAAAGTTCAAGAGGCCTGTGAGGGCTGTCAGGAGCGACTTGAAGGATTTGATGAGGGCGCTTCCTGAAGGGACTGACAAGAACAGCATAA
>Ga0247841_10010028_pt1 | contig 13040 bp, 13 predicted proteins | sample LaCruzMarch2015__2_FD_192410 | JGI IMG/M metagenome (GOLD analysis project Ga0247841, IMG submission 192410) | Freshwater microbial communities from meromictic Lake La Cruz, Castile-La Mancha, Spain - LaCruzMarch2015_18m | ecosystem: Environmental > Aquatic > Freshwater > Lake | place: Spain... | reverse complement strand
CGTCGTTTCGATGTTAGGGGCAAGCGACTTGCGGCCCGGTGATGTCATTCTGAAAGTTGATGGCAGGAATATCAAGGCGCCCGCTGATCTGCAAGAGGTCGGGAAGCTTTATCAGCCTGGTGACCAAGTGCAGTTGCAGATTGCGCGGGGTAAGGAGCGCATTGGGATCAGCTACATCATGAAGAGTGCTGCCGTTTTACAGGGTAATATTCGTCCTGTTAAGTCAACTAAGGCTTCAACCGGATTAGGTATTTTCCCGACCGTTGAAAGTGAGCGCTTTGAACAGGAGGTGTTGAAGGCTGACCAGCCGGTTCTGGCCTTTTTCTACGCCAACTGGTGTGCACCCTGCAAAACACACCTGCCGATTATGCAACAGGCGAAGAACCAGTATCCCGATGTTAAAATTGTCGGCATTGATGTCGATAAAAGTGGTGATATCGTCAAACGCTATGGCATTTCTAGAGTATTGCCGACAGTAATCCTATTCAATGGTGGCAGGGAAGTTGACAAGTTTTCGGGAGGGGTGTCACGTAAGCAGGTAGATGAACTGGTGGCAAAGACACGTAACGACAATAACGAGATTGAAGTATTTGCCTCGGTCGGCAGGGGGAACTACATTATACAGATTGCTTTTATCAAGGACAGTACATTGATTGCTACAAGAGATGATGGTCAGAAGATTTTTGTCTGGAATTATCAGCAAGGCGCCTTGGTGAAAACTTATCATGCATCGGCAACAGGCTTGTCGCCCGATGGGGCCTATGCTGTTATGACAGATAAGAAACGGAGTGTCGTCCATATTGTGGATATCGTTCAGCAGCAGCAGAAAACCATCGAGACACAACAATTTGTTGATAAATTGGCTATATCACCGCGTGGCAATGCGGTTGCCAGTTTCGGACAAGAGCGAAGCGGCCAGCTCAGTGTCAACATCTGGGGCCCGGATAACCAGCTCATCAAATCCATTCCGGTTGAGCTAACAACTAAACAACAGTCGGTGAGCATTGCCTTTTCGCCTGATGGTGCTGTTTTTGCGCTTTCAACCTTGAACAAGCTTGAACTGTTCACCACAGAAAACTGGAAGCTTGAAACGGTTGTTCCGATTAAAGGTACAACGACGAGAATACATTTTACTTCCGACAGCAAGGCTATTCTGGTCGCGGGAGTATTGATCGACCTTCAAGGAAAGAAACACCACGAATCTGATGCTGACAGAAATTACACGGTTGTTGCGGGCCGGCCTGATGACCATCTGCGGATTAAAAATAATGGAGATAACTCATTTCGTCTGGTGAGTAGAAACTCCGATGGAAAAGGGATTCGTTTTGTCGGTCATCGCGCAGGAATCACTGCGGGGGCTGCAAGCGATACGGTCCCGTGGTTGGCAAGCGGTAGCCCCGATGGAACCGTCAGGTTGTGGGATCCGGCAACCGGCAAGGCGGTTGGGCAGTTTGTTGACTTTGGCAATGGAGAATGGATTGTGATTACACCGGAAGGGTACTACAACTCCTCAGCCCGTGGGCATGAATACCTCAGCATCCGCAGGGGCAACAAGGTTTATGGTATTGACCAGTTCTATGATGTCTTTTACCGCCCAGACATCGTGTCGGCCAAGCTCAAAGGCGAGGATATTGCAGGTCTCGTAACACTTACCGTTGAAGAGGCAATCAATAATCCTCCTCCAACGGTGAAGTTTTCTACAGTCCCCGGCCAGACCGGTTATCCCAAAGTAAAGGTTTGTTATCAGGTGCAAAGCACCGGTGGTGGTGTAGGCGAGGTGCGTCTGTTCCAAAACGGCAAATTGATCAAGTCCGATGGGTTCTATCGGGAAGTTGCTGCACAAAGCGTAACGGCACCTCTCAAGCTGGCTCAATTAAATAGCAGGGCTGTGTATCAGGACATGCGTTCCTTGACCATCAAGGAGAAACAGAGCCCGGGCGCGGTACTTGCGCGGCCCAAAAGCGAGCTGGTTGATGAATGTGTTGAGCTCGAAACCATTGCCGGCGAGAACGAGATTGGGCTTACTGCCTTTAACGCGCCTAATACCGTTCAGAGTGTTATGGGTACAGCCCGTTTTGTTTCCACCAGAGCGCAGGAAGAGCCACGCTTGTATATATTGGCAGTCGGCATTGACCGATATCTCGATGCCTCCATTAATCTAAAATACGCGGCCAAGGATGCCAAAGACTTTATCGCACAACTTGCAGGTAAGGCCGGAACCATCTATAAAAAATCAAACATTCATTTGACCAGCCTAGTCAATGAGCAAGCCAGCAAGCAAAACATTCTGGCAACTATCGAAAAACTTGCCTTGCAGATAAAACATGGGGATAGTTTTGTTTTTTTCAACGCCTCCCACGGCCTGCTGTTACAGAGCCAGTACTACATAGTGACCAGCAATTTCGACGGCAGGTTGGATACAAGTGGCAGCTTGATCAGCTCCAACGAGATTGTCGAGGTGTCCAAAAAAATCAAATCTCTATCGCAACTTTTTATTTTTGATACCTGCCATGCCGGAGGTGTGGATACGATAGTCAGCGGCCTGTATGACGCCCGGATGTCGGTTCTGGCCAAAAAAATGGGGCTGCACATCTATGCCTCAGCAGGCTCCGTACAAACTGCCCTGGATGGTTACAAAGGCAACGGCCTCTATACTCACACCCTGCTTACGGGATTAAATAACGGCAAGACTGTCGACAAGGAAAAGAGCGGTACGGTGACGGTGAAAAGTTTGGGGATCTACTCAAAGGAAATGACCACTGAGCTTTCAGGCAAACTCGGACACCCTCAGACACCATTAATCATTAATTTTGGTAAAGACAGCAAGCTGTTTGAAGTGCGCTAAGCCATTTGCCAGATGCATTTGGCAGTTACGCGAATTGAGAATAACAAAGCAATAAGTAAAGTGGGGATTCAGCTATGAGGAAATTAAATCCTCTTCTATTGCGTAGCAATAGGAATTTATGCCGGTGAGTCTCTGATCATGATAACGGTAAAAGGGAGGCTGAACATTGCCGAAAAACGTTGATCCACAAAGACCTGCGAAAATATATGTACACATGCTGATCGCTTTTATTCTGTTCTTTGTCAGTGCCATCTATCTTCATGCCGCGGGCGGTGCTATTATTTACGCTTTGGGCGTAATTATATGGTCCGCGACACGACGCGAAGGCCGATATACATGGAAAGTAAAATTGAAGACAATCGGCATCTACGCACTGATGTTCGGGATGATTGTAGGCATGAAGAGTTTCAATAATCATGTTTCCTACAAAAATGCCAATGTGATCATCGCGGCATGCGAGCAGTACAAAAACAAGACCGGCGTCTATCCGACTAAACTCGATGAGCTTGTTCCAGGTTACCTGACGGCAATACCCAATGCCCGCTACACAATTACCACACCCTTGTTCAGGTATTACCAGATACAAGAGCCCTCGGAGTAAGATGATTACAGGTTGCAGTTCATTGCCGAAGCTCCATTTGCCCGGCGCGTCTATTTTTTCAAAAGCAAAAGCTGGCACAGTTTTGGTTAGAAGTGATGTAAACAACAGGATACTCAATATCCTTTGGTTGATTCACGGGGAATGGATTGTCTCTGGTGATAGATAAACAGAAGAGGGTTAAGATGAAAATAGTAAAGTCTTTCACAAGAGTAGCGCTACTTTTTATTATTTGCTTTTGCTCTTATTCCTGCATAGGCCCGGTACCTGTTGATGTGGTAATGGTAGACAATGAATTGTTTTTTGTGCTGGAGGAAGAGCGTGAGATCGACTTTGTATTGGTGACTGAGGGGACTGCCCACAAATCAACCGATGAGAAAAATTATGCAAAGACAATGTGGGTTCTTGCTCACGATCTCACAACTGAGGTAAAAGATAGGAAATATCCGAGACTGAAACAGATAAAATATGGCCAGAAATTCGAAGAGTTTCCTCGCGTAGAAGGCCCCTTTCCATTGCAAAGGAATGTTGAATATTCAGTCAAAATTAACATGGGGGATAGATTCGCCAGAGAAAGATTTATTATCACAGATGACAATAAAGTGATTATGCCTAAGCCCGGATTTATCCGCCAGAAGGGGCGCACGTATTCAGTTTCGATAGATAAGGAAGGCAATAAAACACTTATCCTGGAGTCTGTTTCCAAATAGTGAGGTAATCAGGGTGCGGAATAATTCTTTTAAAAAAGATCAGATATTTCGGAACTTTTATTGTTGTAGGTTTGTCTAAAACGTAAAACAGGAGGATTAGATCATGGCAGGTATTGGACCATACGAATTAGTAGTTCTTTTGGTTATCATCAGCATTCTGGCAATTCCATTCTGGATTATTTCCATTATTGATATCCTGAAAAGCAGGTTTGCAGGCAACGGGAAGATCGTCTGGCTCCTGGTCGTCATCCTGCTAGGTGTTCCGGGTATCATCCTTTACAGGGTCATTGGAAAGAAAAAGAAGATCAACAGTTGATAGGGTATGTATTCATGAAAAACATCTGTCCGAAAGTGGCAATGCGCAGAATATCATAGGGAGATTAGTTTTTATGTTAAGAGCTGTCCCCAACGGCTGGTTGTCCTGGAACTTTACAATTTATGAAGACAACAAAGCCATAGCCAAGATAGATCTTGCCTGGCTGCGCGAAGCTGGGGAATTGAACCTCGATGGGTCGAATTACAAAGTTTACCGCGAAGGTTTAGTAAGTGGATCTTTTATTATTGAAAAAGAAGGGATGGTTCTTGCCCGCGCTGAAAAACCAAGCGCTTTGATCAGGTCATACAAAGTAAATTATAACAACAAAAGCTATGTGCTGGAAGCTGTATCTGCTCTGCTGCGCGAGTTTGTCTTGCGCGAAGGTGGTCAAGCTATTGGTTCGGTGAGGCCTGAAGGTGCATTTACAAAAAAAGCCATTATTGATTTGCCAGCGGATATAGAAATGCCAGTAAGGATTTTTATGGTATGGCTGATACTTATTTTGTGGAAACGGGATGAAGCAGCAGAATAGACAGGAGCGCAGGATTAGAACCAGGGATGAACAAGTCAAATTATTATAAGACAGGAGATAACATTATGAGCCAGAAAATATATGTGCGGCCCGGGAAAGTTGCTTCAGTCATAGGGATAGTCGTCGGGTGTTTTATGCTTCTTTTCGGTATAGTATTTTTCTCTATCCTGGTGGCTGAAGAAGAAATCATAGGACAGATATTTATGATATTCTGGATGCTGATTATGATTACTATAATTGGCTATTACGTCTACAATCTGAAATCGCAAAAGGCATCTTCTGCCGCGATGGCGGAAATTGAGCTGGATATGCCGGCTGGTGTCAGTTCCGGAGAAGAAAAACTGCGCAGCTTGGAGAGGCTGAAAAAAGAACAATTGATTACAGATGAAGAGTATCAGCAAAAGCGTAAAGAAATGATGCAAGAGAAGTGGTGACCTAAAAAGGGGGGAAATTATGAGCAAGTTATTTTATGCAGTTATTGCCGGAGTATTTTTATTTAGTTTTACAGCTTTGGCTGAAGGAATCAAAGTTGTAAATTCTCAAGGAGAATATGTTACGAAGATTGTTTCTGCTGAAAATGCAAAAGGAGTGGAAGTTAGACTGGCAAAAGAAATAATTCGATATGATTGCAATACGCTCACTATGGATCTGACTTACGCCCTTGTTTCAGGGGATGGTGATGGATGGTATGATAAATACTTTCTTGACGCGCAGATGACGCAGACAAAAATTCACTGCCCTTTGGATAAACCCGTAACTGAAACGATCTACTCCAAAACCGTTTTTATTAAAGCGTTTACCAATGAAAACGTGAATGGTAAGGTCATTGCCACTATGGTCATCCCTAAAGGATATAAACTCGAAGTTGTTGCGGCCAAGTAATTAAGCGCGTAGTTTCCTCGCAACTAGTACCTGTACTTTCAATCTATTTTTTCGAGCTTGATGAGCAAGTTGAAGCATGGCCACTACCGCAACTGTAACCACATTCAGCGCAGACACATTTTGGTTCCGGTGCTTCGGAGAATACTGTTACCGCTCCAATTATTAATCCGGATAATACTAAGGCTGTAATCAGCATTCGATAAAAGTTTTTCTTCATTTGTTCACCTCGATTTTTGCTAAAGGTTCTATTTCGGTTAGAGTTCGCCGCGGTAGGATCGTGATAGTTTTTACCGCTGCCCGTTTAATAAAGCATTTCTTTCTACATAATTGCTGCTCGATCTTCACCCAAATTGCTGCGGATCTCCTCTGCTGATGTCTGTAACTGCCAAAGCAAATGACGCATTTTTTCGCTGCAGTTCCCTGTAGTTAATGGAGCAAGCTGGGAACCGCACACGGTGAATGACCTGCATTCACTGCACTCGCGGTGATCGGCGAAGTAAGTTGCGGTTGAGATGCTCTCCGAGTCGAGTAGCTCTTGAACCAAATGGAACGCACTTTCACTGGCGCCCGCCAGAGAACCGATACAAGCGCGGTATTGCCCGGGTGTCAGCCCATGGCGATTTGTCAACGGGGAACGCTCCTTGCGAACAGCTGCCATTAGAATATTTTCGAATGGTTCTATGCGAACGTTCCAGGCAGATTCTCGAAGGTATTTACACGCCAGCTCCAATGCCTTTTCTCCAGACCAGCCACACCCAAATAGTGATTCGATATCAAGACGGGCACGCGCAGCGAGACGGCCCAGAACAGCAAGGTTATCTAGCAAAGTATCTGGAGAGTCGAAAAGTACTACTTCGACTCTGGGATCGGAAACGACCTTTGCCCAAAGGTGCAGGCGATTAACCTGATTGCCAGGAACATATATTCTGATCCTTTCCGCGCCTGTCTGAAGGAGATTCTGAAGCCTGGATGAGAACTTCAGTGGTTGCCCATCCTCGGTAGGTAGCAACCAGCATTCCAGATGCTCGTCGTTGCGCACGAAGTTGGGCGCTCCACCAGCGTCAGTACCAATATAAACAACCGACTTTAACATAGGACGCCTCTTGGGTGGGAGCACGCGCTTAACGCCACTGCGCGCGGCCATTGCCTTAAATAGCATTTTATAAGAGGTACAATGCATTGTCCGATTCATAATGTCGCCCGCATCCAATGCTGCATCGTCGGGACATCCGCCATTGCAAATGGCAAAGAATTCGCAACCCAAGCATTCACCGCCTGCGAGCTGTGCAGAACGAATTATCAGTTTCTTCCGCTCTTCACTAAGTGAGAGAAGAGATGAGATCGATTGCGTGCGTATGTTGCCGTAGAATGCCCCGGAGTCCACTCTGCGTCCGCATCCGGAGATGTTTAGCTCATAATCGATGCCTATGTGAGACTCGTGGCAGCGTCCCACAAACCCGCATGTTAGTTGAGGGATGCCCACGCGCCCTGAATCAAACCAGGAGGCAAGGTCTACAAAAGGCGATATGTAAGATTCACGGCCAGACTCCTCCCAAGCCTCGTAAGCATCAACAAGAAAATGGCCAGCCTCCTCGGGGGAGACAAGTAAATCAGTGTTTTCAGCCGCTCTCCCTTGAGGATAGACGAGGTTAAATTGAAACGATGGGTCCGTTTTGCCAAGTGAAGCGCAGGAGTTAAGAATCTTGTAAACGCGCTTTCCTTGCTCTACCGCAGGACGGGTAACCAGGAAAATGGCGCCGCCGTACACACCGGCCTTTTCCAAAATCTCGCGATTCATCACCCACGCAGGGAAAGTATCACCGCCGGTTGCTGTGCACCGGCCACTTTCGATCGGATCGACTGAGGAGCCTACATGTATATCATAACGGCGCACTACCGTGATCAAGTCTGCCGGAAATGCAAGCAGGTTCGACTGCATGGAAAGCTTGATTGGAACAGGCAGTTGTCGCAACCGCGTGCAGGCTTTCTCAAGAAAATCCGCGCCAAGCAGGGTTGGCTCACCACCGTGGAAGGTAAAGGCTAGCCGTTCGATCCCCCTTTCCCTGATGTACTCCTCGATCCGATTCGCAAGAATTTCGAAGTCATCCGGAGTCACTGAATTTCCTTTGCCTGCTGCTGAGCAAAAGCGGCAACCAGCGTTGCAAACATCGGTTGCCTTGAAGATGATGGTTAGTCCCAATCTCTTGTGGCCGCCGACCGGCTGAGTTGAACTATTATTTTGCTCTTTGTTGCAGTCTTTCGTAGCCATGCTATTCATATCTCCTGTACGTGTGGGCGGCACAACCGCCCGTGCATCGTTTCCGCTTCAGGTGCTTACAGCCGACGCATTCGGGTAGCGCACCAGTGCTGTAGAGAGGATTAAAATATTCCTCAAAGTACCGGCCTAGCTCGAGCGAATCACGGTACTCATTGATGGAAACGCTTTTGTTCAGCGTTGCTAGAGGAAAGCAGGCCCATGCGGTTAGATCAATCCCTACATCGACAGCCGGACCACAGCTTGCCTTAAAATCGGCTCCCCACGTGTGAAGCAATCCAAGTTGCTCCGGCGTGAACATGCACAGCGTGAATCCACAGTCGAATCCGATCCTAATGTCGTGAGCATCGCAGCGCTCGGCGAGAGCCATAATCAGTGGGGCAGCCTTGGGATAGTCGGAGAGGGGAATGAACTCGCTTGTCTGCTCGGCCAGCGGCGCCGCTATCCCCAGCCGAATGTCGCGCATCAGCCCATGCCTAACGATGATATCCACCAGAAACTCCATCTTCTGATTGAGCGAATGAATATTGAAACTCAAACAACAGTGTTCGGGCAGTCTGGAGAAGAGGCGCTCCTGAGCTGTCCTTTCCTGTGCCGATGTGATGTCTGTATGGTTTACGTTTACGACAAGCCTGAGATTCGAGAGCGTACGCGCTGTTAATTTTTCTACGTCGTCAACCGTTTTCTCGGACCAAACCCCATTCGTGAATACTTTGGCGCAGAAACCGGCTGCCCATGTCTGTTCTATAAGGTTTGCGAATTCAGGGTGCAGAGATGGTTCGCCCCCAAGGATTCCCACAAGTTGTTCCTGTTTGGAAGCAAATGCGAGTGCCCGGCTAAAATTTTCTGAGGATATAAAGGAAGATTCTTGTTCTCCTCCCGTGCTTCCCTCGGTGTTACTGACGCGAGAAGCCGCGAAACAATAGGGGCAGCGTCTATTGCAGACGGTAGTAACTAGTATGTTCATTCATTCTTTCCAGACAATTAACCGATACTACTCTATAACATCTCTAGTTGCCTGCCATTTAAGTAGTTGGAATAATAAAGGTAGTTGCTTTATTTGGGTTGGTTTGCGTAATCGGCCCAGTTGCTGTAATAGTTGCTATAGTTAGAGTGATTGGTGTAATCGCTCCAGTTGGTGTAGTAATTTGCGTACGCTGTCGTGAAGCGTATGTTCGGATCGATATCCGCAAACCCAGAAATGTGGCTTGGCCCGGCAGGTGCTATCGATGAGACCACTACGCGCCCATTAGCTGATTGCGCTTCAGTTGACGATCCCACGTTGTACGCACTACTGATAGAGGGAGCCGCCAAAAGCGCCGCTATAACAGCAAGAGAAAAGTTACCAATTCGTTTCACAATTTTACCTTGTTCATCATTCATCTAGAATCCTCCTGTGATAGCAATTTACTTTTTCTTTCGTCTTCATCTAATATCACATGATGACATTTGTCAATGTAATTTATGTGATATTCTGCAAGTATATTTTGTGCTCCCAGGTAGGCAATGTGATGATTTTCGTGGGAAAGGAATCATATCTATTACTGATTGAAATCATGCATTTCCGTTGAGGTCCACGTTTTGTGTATTTCAGGAAGTATTGCTTGCTAAGGCACCTACAAATCAGGTGTTTTTGGTTTGAAATTGCGGTGAGGATTGCCACTTCAAATCTTCAAAGATGCCTCATATTATGAGCTGGAAATTACTGACACATCGCTTAGGCGAACCTCACCACACCAAATCAAAAAGGCGATTGAAGAGAAACCCTGCCGTCTGTCACGGCAGGAAAGTTATGATTGGTGTGGGTTAGCGGAAGTCATCAATATTTCATAGCTTTATCTCTTCCATGCCTCTCGCCTCATGCCTGACCACTTATTTTATTTCTTTTTTCCCTCGGCACGAAGAAGTTTTTTATCAAGTTTACCAACTGTTGTGAGAGGCAGATCTTTTCTTATTTCAATAATTTTCGGAACCTCGTAAGGGGCGAGCTTCTCTTTCGCAAATGCGATTATTTCATTTTCAACCTCTTTGTTATCTTTACCCTCGTATTCTTTGGAAACCATGACGAAAGCCTTAACAAATTCGGAGCCAGGCCGTTCCGGATTAGGCACGCCAATAGTTGCAATCATTTCTATTGCCGGATGCGCTGTTAATATTTCTTCAATTTTCTTGGAAAATACTTTAAACCCGCCTACTATTATCATGTCCTTTGTTCTGTCCACTATACTCAGATATCCATTTTCATCCTGAACAGCAACATCTCCGGTATGTAAATATCCATCCGCATCAATTGTCTTTTTCGTTTCTTCCGGCTTGTTAAAATAACCGACCATGACCTGCGGACCTTTTACGCAAATTTCCCCGGGCTGACCCAGTGCAACTTCTTTGCCGGTGTCAGGATCGACAAGCTTTATATCTGTATTTAATAATGGCAGTCCGATTGACCCCAGTTTCTTTTTACCCTTCGACGGATTCATTGTTGTAAGTGGTGATGTTTCCGTCATTCCGTAGACTTCCAGTAGCTTGCCCTTTCCTACGATTGCTTCAAACTCTTTCTGAGATTCTTCGGGGAACGGGGCGGCAGCACATATACAGCTATCCACTCCGGAATAATCCAAGGACTTGAATTTAGGATTTGCCATCAGAATCTGGAACAAGGATGGCACGTTTACAATTGTAGTCGGCTTATATTTTTGTAACTGTGCGCAGATATGGTCTGTGTCTCTCGGGTTTGGTACCAAAACCTGTGTCCACCCCAGGAAGATGCAGTTGGCGTTAAAGAAAAGGCCGGCAATATGGAAAAATGGAAAGCCTGAGAGGGCAAGCCCCTTGCCCGCCTCCCATCCCAGCCATGTTTGGACTATGATAAGATCAGAAACTGCATTACGGTGGCTCAACATCGCCCCTTTGGGATCGCCTGTCGTGCCGCCTGTGTACTGCAGATAAGCAATGTCATCAGGGGTTATTTGGACAGCAGGACTATTGGCAGGAAATGTTTCGGTCTTGATAACATCTTTAAACAGATATACCTGTTTCCCTTTCAGGGGCGTCACCGCACCTTTGGGTATTTTCTTCAGCATTTGTCCCAGGATTCTTTTTATAGCAGGAAGAAAACCGCCTACGCTTGTGGCGATGACCACTTTCAGTTCAGGCACGTTCTCAGCGATCTTCACCAGCCTACCCGCAAATATTGCATCGAGTGTAACCAGTGCTTTTGCTTTGGAGTCATTAAGCTGATATTGCATTTCCTCGGGAGACAGAAGGGGCGAAACTCCTGAAACAACACACCCTGCTTTTAATGTTCCCAACCACGCTATTACATATTCAGGAATATTCGGAAGATTGATTCCGACCACATCGCCTTTTTTCAGCCCGTTTTGAATGAGCATATTGGCAAATCTGTTCGCATAATTGTCGAGCTGGGCAAAGGTGACCTCAACACCAAAAAAAGAAAAGGCAGCCTTGTCGGGGAACTTTTTAAATGCAGGTTTGATGACATCCACATACGAAGTTTCCCATCTTTTAGGATCAACATCTTCCAAGCCTGCATCATAGGATTTTCTCCAGAACTGTTCATTCTTCATGATAAAATCTCCTTATCCCTTTATTTTTTTTCACAAGCAAATGAATTGTGGTTCCTGTGCTTTTTGAGGCTGAAGGACAAAACCCGCCTCTTCAGCACGATTCAAAATGTTTATGGCCTCTTCATTTGTAATCGGACTGCCATATCGCATAACATAAGCCCCCACGGAGGCCATAATATCGGCACCTTCCGGTAATACCTTTTCATGGTGACCTCCCAGAGGTCAGGGGTTTAAATTTCTGGTAAATGGTAACTTGGACAGAAGGAGGAGTAGTTGGATATTTTGGTTTGGCTATCTTCAAGTCATTAAAGATGCGCCATAGTCCAGACGGAGACCAATAGTAGCCCGCTTGTGACTTTCTTTAGAAGTTCTATGAACCAATTTGAACAGTTTGTCAACTATACTTTAGTATAGTGGCGTCTGGCTTTTTTTGTGTGTATTGTAGGTTGAAATCAAGCATATTTGCCGAGGTTGACTATGTGTGTGTTACAGGAAGGACTCCTTTCAAAAAAGTAGTGGAGTTATTAAGCTTAATGAACATCCTTCTTGAGAGCATCATTTTTTATTTTCTACAAATGTCATATAAGAGATTGCACTTTTGTTCGCAAGCCTGCTTAATTCCAATTGTTGACGGACAGTCAAATGTGCATATTGTTTTGTCTGCTAGGCATTTTGGAGTGGTGCATGACAGACATAAAATTGATATTGCTAATAACGATGCTATCCCTATTACTTTACAGATGCCCCTACGCATATTTATTCCTCCTAATGACTTTAGTAAAATTAGTAAACAATAAATTGAACTGTTTGTCAACTACACTATAATATACTATACTTTAGTATACTAAATGGACTGCAAAGAATAGTGACATCGGGCGTAAATTGTGTGTATTGCAGATTGAAGTCCTACATTTCTACTGGGACTGACTATGTGTGGATAATAGGAAGGACTAAATTAGCCAGTATTTTTAAGAAAATATTTCAGACGATAGAAACAGCACCATATTAAATACATTTTAAAAACCATACGCTCAAATATACTTGCAATTTTCTTTAATGCAAATCTTTTTAACCGATGAAGACTCAAGGAACGACCTCAAGAGCTCTCCCTGCCGGAACTTGTCAATGTTAATGTGCAGCATAAAAGTTAATAGTTTATTATATATGTTTTTGCAGGAAAAGAAAATTGGTTGAAAAAATACCAGATATCGGCCGGTCAAAAAGCAGCGGTTTGCTTTATGACCGGCCGATATATTTTACACCTCAACCTCGGCTTCGACTTTCTGGAGCACTTCAGC